>Ga0075522_10004142_pt1 | contig 10423 bp, 12 predicted proteins | sample NGEPerA_FD_74796 | JGI IMG/M metagenome (GOLD analysis project Ga0075522, IMG submission 74796) | Arctic peat soil microbial communities from the Barrow Environmental Observatory site, Barrow, Alaska, USA - NGEE PermafrostL2-A | ecosystem: Environmental > Terrestrial > Soil > Wetlands > Peat ...
ACCAGCCGCTCCTGCGCAACCGCCGCCGCCATCCCGAACCTCCTGGTCGTGTGCCCCTGCCCCAGGAATCCTCTTAAACGCCGCGGACGGACCCGCGGTTACTGACCCACGCTCCTAGCGAGCGATTACCGCACGGACGGCGCATTGTGTGGCACGCACCGGGCGCTGCTCGACGCGCTGCGGTCGCTGGAGCAGGATCTGCACCAGCACATCCACGAGGAGAACAACGTGCTTCTCCCGCGCGTGCGCGCGCTCAATGCGGCCGCATCGCCTACCGCAGACGGCAGGAGGTGAACCGTGACCAACAATGACGACACCCGCCTTCGACCGCGTGAGGCGAGCTCTGAGCAGACGCTGCCGCGCTGTTGTCGGGCCTGGATCGTCGAGCAGACGCGGCGAGATACCGCGCCACTCCCGGTAGACCGCTCGCTGGCCGCAGCCGTGCGCGTGCACCGCGCGCATCCACGCCCACAGCGCGTCAGGGCCTTGAAGATCCCTGAGATTCCGATGTCCACCGGTCCGGGGACGGCGCGTCGAGGAGCCGGGCGGTGAGAGCATGACGATCTCCGATGACGAGCGCCGAGACGACGGCGGCGATGCGCAGCATCAGAGGCCACGCGTCGTCCCGGGGGCGAGAAAGGACACGATGATGAGAGTGGACTACCGCCGGGTATTTCCAGAGGCGGCCCAGGCGATGGGTGGGCTCGAGCAGGCGGTGCGAGACAGCTCGCCGCATAGCCGCGAGCCGGTCGCGCCGGGGCACCCTGCCGGGGGGTAGCGCCGAGCACGACGTCGGCGCCGCAAGCGGTGACCTCACTCGTGGCTGAGCGGCTCGTCGTGTTCCCCGGCGGCCCGTCGAGCGAGGACATAGAGCAGGTCGGAGGCGCGATTGAGGTAGGCCAGCACCGGAGGTGCGACCGGCGCACCCGCCTCGCCTGCGGCGACGAGGCGCCGCTCGGCGCGGCGCAGGATGGTGCGGGCGAGGTCAAGCGCGGCGGAGGTGAGCGTCGCACCTGGAACCACGAACGCGGGTGCAAGCGGATGCCCGGCGAGCTGCTGGTCGATGCTCCGCTCGAGCTCGGCGGTCATCGGCGCGCTCACCGCGGAGACACCGGGTGTGAGGCGATCGCGCGCACGCGGGTTGGCGGCGATGTCCGCAGCCGCGACGAACAGCCCGCGCTGGCACTCGAGGATCGCGGCATGCAGCCCTGGGTCGGCTCCGGTGGCGCGTGCCAGTCCCAGCGCGGCGACCGCCTCATCGATCGTGCCGCAGACCTCGATCAGCGGGTCGGCCTTGGAGGTTCGACCGCCGAACAGCAGCCCGGTCGTCCCGTCATCGCCTGTCTTGGTGTAGATCGGGGTGTCGGTCACGGTCCTCACCCCGAGGCCGGCGGTGGGCCACTCCACGGCTGTGGTTCGACGAAGAACGGCTCGGTGTGCACTCGCTCGCGCGCGGCGCCGAGCGTTTCGGCGGCGGCGGCACAAGCGAGCACGAACCCCGGCGAACCGGCTATGAACACCTCATGGCCGGCGAGCCTGGGGCAGATGTCTGGCAGCAGGTCCGGCACGCGCCGGCGAGGGGCGCCCGCGGCCCGGGTCAGCGTGGCGATGAAGCGAAACTGCGGGTGCTCTGCCTGCCAGCCCAGCAGCCGGTCGCGGTCCAGCACGTCTGCCTGGGTCCGGGCCGAGAGGACGAGGGTCAGCGACCGTTGTGGTGTGGCCTTGAGCGACGCCTCGATCAGCGCGCGGATCGGCGCCAACCCGGACCCGGCGGCAAGGTACAGGCAGGGCGATGTGGAGGACGGGTCGGCGACGAAGGTGCCGTAGGGGCCGGTGAGGATCACCTCGTCTCCCGTGCGCAGCCGGTCGTGAACCCAGTTACTGGTGCTGCCTTCGGCGACGCGCGTCACCAGCAGCGAGATCTCACCGTCCGGGCGCGGAGCGTTGGCGATCGAGTAGGACCGGGGCGGCACGCGGCGGTCTGAGTCTTCCAACAGCACGTACTCGCCGGGCAGGAACCCCATCGGTTCCGCGAGCGGACGCAGCCACACCTCGACGATCGTCGGGGTGACCCGCTCGATCGCGCTCACCCGATAGGGCGCCTCGTCGCGGCTCGGGATCGGCTCTGCTGGCGCTGTAGCGGACGGCTCAGGCATCGCGCAGCAGCTCGCAGACGACGACGGCGTTGTTGTGCTCCTGGTCGCGCGCGGCGTAGAGGATCGTCAGCGGGCCAGATGTGGCCTGGCGGCGCAGGTCGCCAAGGCGCTCCGATTGCGCGGTGAGCTCGTCGCGGTAGCGGGAGCGAAACTCGGCGAAGCGCGCCGGGTCGTGGTCGAACCACTTGCGCAGCTCGTCGCTTGGCGCCAGCTCCTTGGCCCACTCGTCCAGCTTGGCGCGCTCGCGTGATACGCCGCGGGGCCAGATGTGGTCGATCAGCACGCGATAGCCGTTGGTGTCCTCGGGTGGATCGTAGATGCGCTGGGCGCGCACATCGAGGGCCATCTCGTCAGTGCTCCGGGTAGGTGCTCACGCGGCCCCACAGGCTTTTGGTGCCCCAGATGCCGCGACGCAGGCACTCGAGCTGGACGATCTGGGAGTGGTCGACGAACAGGTTGACCTCGGGGCCGTAGTTCTTGACATACCAGCCGAACACCTCGGGGTCGGCGGCCTCGAACATCACGTTCTCGAGGCCGAGCTCCCGCGCGATCGCGGCGACCACGTCGGTGCGCCAGCTTGTGACCTCCTCGGTGATGCCCTCGGACTCGATCATGATCATGTACGCGCCGGCGTCCAGGCAGCGGCGGGCGAGGTCGATCGCGTAGCCGACGTCGCGCGTGCCCTCCTGCGCGAGCTCCGCTGGGGTGGTTGCGCCGCCCGCACCGAACTGGATGCCGACCTCGGGCTTGGCCTTCAGCCCGGCGCGTTGGACGCGCTCGACGAGGCGCAGCATGTCGTCGGTGGGAATGCTGATGAAGCCGGCCGAGACCTCGAGGATGTCGAAGCCCACGCGGGCGACCTCGCTGATGTAGCGATCGACGGCGTCGGTGCCCTGGGTGAGCACGTGCTCGATGAAACCGCCGGTGGAGACCAGCACCTCGTGCTCGTGGGCGATCTCGACGATCTCGCGCAGGGCAGGCTCGGGCATCAGCGTGAACGAGCCGCCGGCGAACTTCAGCGCGTCGACGTGCTCGCCCATGGTGTCGAGCACGTCCTTGAGGTAGCGCGGTCCCATGACCGAGTAGTACGGGCCGCGGATCTCGGTCACGCCACGCGTGCGCGGCTTTCGTGGGCGGTGGTTTGCCCGCAGGAAAGAGAATGCAAGCTCGTTTGGCGCTGTCAGGGTGTCGCTGTTCATGGTGTCTCCTTTCGGGTTGGAGTGACCGGCGTCCCCAGCAGGCGTGTCAGCTCGTCGACCTGGAGGCTGTCGAGGTCACCGACCGCGTCGCGAATCCGTGCGCGCGGCCCGGACTCCAGATGGGGTGCGGCGAGGCGGTCGAACTTGCCGGCCACGGTGTCCCAGGTCATCGGCCGGGTGTGGAAGCCTTCATAGTCGTGCTGCTCGCGCTCGAGCACGGAGCCGTCGCGCAGACGCAGCCGCACGCGGGCGCTGTGCTCTCCGGGGAAGCGGCGTGAGAGCTCTGGGTCGGGATGGACCTTGACGCGCCGCAGCAGCTGCTGCACGTCCTCCGCGACGATCCGCTCGGGCAGGTACTGCTCGGGCAGCACCTGCCCATCCAGCAGCGCGACCGCCAGCAGGTAGGGCAGCGAGTGGTCCGCCTGCTCCTTGGAGGCGACGCGGTGCTTGTCGCCCTCCTCGCCGCCGCCGATGATGTCGTAGGCGACCTGGAAGGTGTCAAGCTCGATCTGCTGGACCTTGGCAGCGTCGAGGTTGTGCTCGGCGCGCAGCTCGAGCAGCGCCTCGATCGCCGACTGGGAGTGGATCTCGGCGTTGTACTTCTTGAGGATCGTGCGCCGCACCGACTCGAGGTCCTCATGCTGCCAGTCGATCTCGAACGGACCGGCGATCGCCTGCATGAACCCCCTGTTGCCCTCGAAGACCTCGCGCGGACCGCTCACGCCTCGCATCGCCAAGAATGCGGCGTGGGTAGCGGCGAACGCGGTCGCCGGGTAGGCGAGGCCCTTCCAGTGCGAGAGCTCGCCGGTGCGCGTCACCCGCAGGGCGTTCAGCGAGGTGCCAGCGATCGCGATCGCGTTCGCGGCGCGCCGCTCATCCAGGCCGAGTGCCCGCGACACGCCCGCAGCGACCGCGTAGGCGCCCTGCGTGGTGTGATCAAAGCCCTTCGCGCGCACCGGCGCGACCTCACAGAGGCGGCACTGGACCTGATAGGCCACCGCCAGCGCGCTGAGCAGCGTGCGACCGTCGGCGTGCGCGTACTCGCATGCGGCCAGCACCGGCGCGAGATTGTCGCTGGGATGGCAGGTCTCCCCGGGCGCGAGGAAAGAGTCGTTGAAGTCCAGGTAGCGCACGAGCGCCCCGTTGTAGAACGCGGCGCGGTCCGGTGCGCTCCTTCCGGCCCCGATCAGCGTCGCCAAAGGCGCACCGCCGAACTCCCGCACCTGCTCGCGGACCATCGCCACCGGCTCGCCGTCCAAAGCACCAAGCGCGACGCCCAGCGAATCCAACACCCGCAGCTTCAGCTGCTCGCGCGCGGGCTCGGAGACGTCCTCCCAACGCGCGCCGCAGACGAACTGCGCCAACCGCTCGACCCGGGTACGCGAGTGCGAGCAGCGCCCGGGAGCGGGCTGAAGGTGTGTGGGTGCAGCGATCGACCGCGCCATCACGCCCCACTCCCGGCGAGCACGTCCTCGCCCGCAGGCTTGGCACTCGCGTCGTGCTCTAGCGACGGTAGGTCCGGTGTGCCGGCGATCAGTCGAGCTGGGTGTGTGACTCGCGGTGCGTGCGGATCACGCCGAATGCTCTGATCACGGCGCGTCATTACCATACGCACGGCGGCGAGGCGACGCCGCCGCACCGTCGAATCGACGCTCGCGAGCTGGCCGCTGCCGGTCCGGGCCAAGGAGCGCGCGCTCAGCGCATGGTGTGTAGTCGGGGTGCTCATGTCTCCTCAGCGTCGAGTGTGCCGTGCGTTCTTACCAGGATGCTGCGCGTGCGCCTCGGGTGTTCGCGCCCGGTGCACCCGCCGAGCAACGGCCTGGCCCGCCGGTAAGACACCTACCGGCGCTCGACGCTGGACGGCCGTGAGCGAAATATGGCCCAACCCGCGGTGCGTCCGTCCCATCGAACCCTCGTCTGCTGACACCCTGCTCCTGGCCGAAGCTAGGACGCCTTCGGACGCGTCCGTGGCCCGCGCGCTACATGCAGTCACCCGACTTCGACGCTCGCGCCGCCCGGAGCGCTACTACGTCGGACGCCGCTCCGAGGCGACCGAGCTTTACATCGTCAGCCGCACCGGCTTTGAGCCACTGTCGCATCCCAGCTACCAGAGCAGCGCAGCATTCGATTGGGGATTCGCGAGTGCCGGCGCGCTGGAGCTCTCCTTCGCGCTGCTGGCCGACACAACCGAGAGCCGGCCGACAGAGCTTGTGTGCCGGGCATTCTGCGCCGAGGTGGTGGCGCGCCTGGAGGACGCCGGCTTCGTGCTGACCGCCGGTGATATCGCGGTCTGGTTGATGGGCGCCTTCTCCTACGCTGACAGCCCGGGGCGTAGCGCTCGCGCAGGTCTACGTTGGAGCGCACTCCAGTGGGTGCGCTCACGAATGAGGCGAGCGTGAGAAGCCGGCTGGCGCACGCTGGGGTCGGTGAGCCGAGCGCGACAGGCCTCGTCACGCTGACGCGCCGCCGCGTCGACCGTAGAGACCGAGCTGGGGAGCCCCCAGGTCGGAGCGCGGCGTCGGAGGCCTTGCCACGGCGGAAAGGTATGCTAACTTATACATAGCGCGACTGTGTAAAAGGAGGCGTACATGAGCACGACAGCCTCACCCACAGCGACACCGAAGCACCGGCCTCGTCCAAACGGGCAGGCGGCACTACCGCCTTCTGCTCGTCCCCGTACGGAGCGTCCGCCGACGCCGGGGCTCACCCCGCGACCGGGTGGAGCGACAACGCTGTTTGCGGTCCCCTTCGCCAGCGCAATGAGCGATCAGGACGCCGCCCTTCTCTCGCGCACGTTGGATCTAACGACGCATCTGCACCCCAAGCTGTACAACAGCCCCACCAGCCCGGGTGTCGTACGGCTGGACTTCGACTCAGGCCTATTCCTGCAGCGCGGGCCAACCGAGGGACGCTGGGTGCTGGAGGGCCGAACCTGGGGTCACCCGGCGCCATCAACCGTCCGCGAATGGCACCTGCGCGCCGCCGCGGCCGCGCGCCGGCTCGATCCCGCCGTGACCGTTCCGCCGCGCCTCACGAGCACCCCCTCGACTGCGATGCCCTCGCGCCCCCAGAGCCGCGCGGCGAATCACCGCCTGGCGCGGATCGCCCGCCACATCCGCGGCCTTCCATGAGCCCAGCACCGACAGCCCTCACGCGTACGTTCGATCCCGAGTCGCGTAGGTGGCTGGCCCAGCTATACGCTGAAGGTGCCGTGCACGAGGCCGCGATCGGGCGGCTGCACGCTCTGCTGCTGCGAGAGGCGCGTTACGAGGTCCGGCGCCGCACGGCCGGGCTGGCGCACCCCTCCGGGCGCGATCTCGAGGACCTCGCGCTGCAGGCCGCCGACGACGCGCTCATCGCGATCCTCGCGAAGCTGGACCAGTTCCGTGGCGACGCGCTGTTCACCACGTGGGCGCGGCGGTTCGCCGCGCTCGAGGTGCCAGGCAAGATCCGCCGGCGGCTGGGCCACGCTCGCGAGACACCGATCGACATCGACCACTGGCCGCCGCTCGCTCGTGGCGCCTACGAAGACCCGCAGGAACGCAGCGAGGCCAGCGAGCTCGCGCGCACGCTCGGCTACCTCATAGCGCACGAGCTCACCGTCCACCAGCGTGACGTGCTGCTCGCCCTGACCGTCGAGGAAATCGCGACGAAGAAGCTGGCGGCCCGGCTGGACTCGACGCCAGGCGCCCTCTACAAGACGCTCCACGACGCAAGGCGCAAGCTCAGGCGCGAGCTCGCCCCCGAGCAGGCAGCGCATCACCACCAACAGTCCCAGACGGACCGGGCGCCAAGGCCCCCGGGGGTCAGATGCGACGGCGCCGGCCCACAGGCAGGACGAACCCCGATGCCCGCACCCGCGGTGAAGTGAGCATCCCTACGGCGCAACCTCATGCGCGCCGGCCGAGCGGGCGGCGCTGCCGGCAGCGTGCCATCGGGCCCGGCGCGCCGCGTCCGAGCGTGCTGCTGGGAACGTTCTTCGCTGCTGGCCTGTGTTTCATGCTGGCTGCAGCTGCCGCCGCGATCGCGTATGTGCTCAGCGGCCTCGAATGGGTGCACTGGCTGGCGCTGCACCTGCTCCTTCTCGGCGGGATCTCCCAGCTCGTGCTCGGCGCCGGGCAGTTCTTCACCTGCGCCTTCCTTGCCACCGACCCACCACCACGACGCCTGATCTGGGCACAGTTCGGCGCGTGGAACATGGGCGTCATTCTCGTCGCCATCGGTGTTCCGAGCGCGATCAGCGCCCTGACCGACGTTGGCGGTGCGCTGATCGCGATAGGCATAGCGCTGTTCGCCGCCGCGCTGCTCGGCATGCGCAGACGCTCACTGCAGCACGCACCCTGGGCGCTGCGCTGGTATCAAACCTCCGCGGCATGCCTGACGATCGGGGTGCTGCTCGGTGTGCTGATGGCCCGCGGCACGCCATGGCCGTACGGGAGCCTGCTCGGCGCTCACCTCGCGCTCAACCTCGGCGGCTGGCTCGGCACCGCAATCGTTGGCACGCTACACACGTTCTTTCCCTCCCTGACCCAAACCCAACTGCGCCACCCGCGTCTACAGCGCCCGACGTACACGTTCTGGCTCGCCGGCGTTCTCCTCTTGGCGGCCGGCGCCGCCTTCGGCATCGTCAGCATCCTCGCGCTAGGTTGGCTCAGCCTGCTGGCCTCCGCAATGCTCCTCTCGGTGAACCTTCTCGCCTCGCTGGGCGCAGCCGCTCGCCCGCTCGCCCTGCCCGCGCGTCTGGTTGCACTCGCCCAGGTGTTCCTGCCCACCGGGCTGCTGCTCGCGCTGCTGGCGACGGTCGCCCACGGCACGATGGGACCGTTCGTCGGCGCGCCACGGACCGCGCTGGCAGTCCTGCTGCTGGCCGGCTGGATCGGGCTCACGGTTTCGGGCTCGCTGCTACACCTGCTCGCGGTCCTCGCGCGCATCAAGAGCTTCACGTTCCCGATGCCCCAGCCGCGCCCCGCCCGGGACCGCGCGCTGACCGCGACCGCCGGCATGGGTGTAGCGGCGCTCGCACTCTCAACCACCCCAGGCCTCGCGCCACTCAGCGACCCGGCAGCGGCTCTCACCATCGCTGTGGCGGGCCTGCTGGCGATCCGCGTGCTCGCGCTCGCGCTACGCGCCGCGGGACCCACAGCGTCGTGAAGCGCCATCCCGCCCTCGTCCCCCTCTCGCGCGATCACCACCACGCACTCGTGATCGCCCAGCGCCTGCGCCGCGCGACCGTCGAGACCGCCACGGAGGCGGCCCGGGCATTCCTCAGCCACTGGGACGCCGAGGAGAAGCTGCACTTCCGCCTCGAGGAGGAGCTTCTGCTCCCAGCCTATGCCGCTCACGGCGAGCCCGACCACCCCGCGATCATCCGCATGCTCCTCGACCACATGGTGATCCGCCGCGACGCAGCCCGGCTCGCCGGCACGCCGCCACTCGAGCTGCTCCACGACCTCGGTGCGCAACTCGCAGACCACGTCCGCCTCGAGGAGCACGAGGTATTCCCTCTGATCGAGGCGACGATCCCCGAGACCGAGCTCCAGACGCTTGGCGATCGCATACGCGATGCCGCGCATTGACCTCCAGCGAGCGCACCAGGCTCCCAGCGTGATGGGACGGGTTTTGGCAGACTTCAATTGTGATCCTTGAGCGGATCGGGGTCGTGGCGCCTATCGTGCAAGCCCCGATGGGCGGTGGGCTGAGCCGGCACGAGCTGGCAGCCGCCGTCTCGGACGCCGGTGGCCTTGGAACGATCGCGGTCAACGGGGCGGCGAACATCGCGCGCGAGCTCGCGGCAGCGCGAGCGCTGACAGGACGGCCGATCGCGGTGAACGTGCTGCTTCCCTTCGCGCGGCGCGATTGGTTCGTGGCCGCGGCCAGCGCCGACGCGGTCATAACCTTCTGGGGCGCGCCGAAGCGACGCACGCCGGGAGTGTGGCTGCACCAGTGCGGCTCGGCCGCGGAGGCGAGGTCCGCTCACGCCGCGGGCGCCGACGCAGTGATCGTCCAGGGCGTGGAGGCCGGCGGCCATGTTCGGGGCACCACGCCAGCACTCGACCTGCTCGAAGAGGTCCGCTCCGCGCTGCCGCACGACTACCCACTGCTGCTCGCAGGCGGGATCGCAGAACGCGACGATGTTCAACGCGCCCTCGCTGCCGGGGCGGTGGCGGCTGTCGCAGGCACGCGCTTCCTGCTCTCCGCAGAGAGCCGAGCGCACCCACGCTATAAGCAACGGCTCATCGAGGCCGACGAGACGGTCCTCACGGAGCTGTTCGGCCTGGGCTGGCCGGCGCCCCACCGCGTGCTGCGCAATGCGGCGACCGAGCGCTGGCTGAGGAGCGATACCCGCGGCCCCGCGTCAAACCGCGCGCTCAACCGACTCTCGGCCTTCGGCGCGCGCTACATTCCAGCTGCAATACAGGAGCGCATGATCCGCGCCCAGCATCCCGGAAGCCGCCTGCTGACGCCGATCACGGCCACCGACGACCGAAACGACAATCTCCTCGACGCCGGGGCGCTCTACGCCGGCCAGGCCGTCGCGCGCATCCACGACACCCGACCCGCCGGCGAGCTCGTGGCCGCGCTGACACCCTGAGTCCCCCACCACGGCGTGGCGGCCCGTCGCGCTAGCAACCTCACGACCGTGCGCTGGTTGCTGCGCTGATCTGCGTGCTCCCGCCCGCAGGGAGCGGTGCAGGGTCGAGCGTAAGCGGCGGGCGACCGCGCACGTGTCGGGCGTACCAGCGCCGGCCCAGCAGGCGCTGGGTGTTCCACGCAATGGCCCCCACCGCGCCGCGGCGGTGCAGCCAGAAGCGGTCGGGCACCTGCTCGCGCGGCTCCGTTCGCTGCGCGTCGACATCGGCGATCACGTAGCCCGAGCCTTCGGAGCCATCGCGGCGAGCCAGCACCCGGCCGTGGGCATCGGCGATCTGCGCTCCGCCCTCGAAGCGGCCGTGGTAGGTGACCCCGGGCAGCTCGGGCATAGGGCACGAGAACGCGCCCGTGATCGCCGCATGCGCGACCGGTGCGCCGACGTAGCGGCCGAACACGCTGGGAGCGCGCGCGGCGGTG
>Ga0075522_10004143_pt1 | contig 10423 bp, 9 predicted proteins | sample NGEPerA_FD_74796 | JGI IMG/M metagenome (GOLD analysis project Ga0075522, IMG submission 74796) | Arctic peat soil microbial communities from the Barrow Environmental Observatory site, Barrow, Alaska, USA - NGEE PermafrostL2-A | ecosystem: Environmental > Terrestrial > Soil > Wetlands > Peat ...
CAGCGCGGCCGACGAGCTGACGCTGGCCGGCCTGGAGGTCGAGTCGATCGAGCGCCGGGGCCGCGAGCTGACCGGCGTGCTGGTGGCCGAGGTGCGCGGCGTGCGCCCGCACCCCTCGGCCGAGAAGCTGTCGATCGTCCGCCTGCACACCGGTGGCGCCGACGAAGAGGTCGTCTGCGGCGCGACCAACGTGCCGGCCGCCGGCGGCAAGGTGGCCTGGGCGCCACCGGGCGCCACGCTGCCGGGGGGGCGCACGCTCGACCGCCGCGAGATCCGTGGCGTGCTGTCGCCTGGAATGCTCTGCAGCGAGGTCGAGCTGGGGCTGGGTGAGGCGGCGGGCGGGATCCTGATCGTCTCGCCCGAGGTGCCCATCGGCGCCGATCTGGCCCGCCACATCGGCCTGCTCGACGAGGTGCTGGAGGTCAACGTCACCCCCAACCGCCCCGACGCGCTCTCGCACGTCGGCATCGCGCGCGAGGTGGCCGCGCTGTTCGAGACCCGCTGGCGGCTGCCGGCGCCCGACCTAGCGGCGCAGATCCCCTTGCCGCAGGGGCGCGGCGTCGACGTCGAGATTCGGGATCCGGTGGCTTGCCCGCGCTACGCGGCGCGCATCGTGACCGGCCTCGCCACCGGTTCGAGCCCGTTGGCTGTTCGGGTGCGGCTCGCCGCCTGCGGTGTCCGCGCCATCTCCAACCTGGTCGACGTCACCAACTACGTGATGCTCGAGACCGGGCACCCGCTGCACGCCTTCGATCTCGATCGGCTGCAGGGGGCCATCGCCATTCGGCGCGCCAACCGCGGCGAGCGGATGACGACCCTCGACGGCATCGATCGTCCGCTCCAAGAGAACGACGTCGTCATCGCCGATGGCCGGGGTGCCATCGCGCTGGCCGGCGTGATGGGCGGCGCCGACAGCGAGGTCTCCGCGACGACCACCGCGGTGTTGTTGGAAGCGGCGACCTTCGATCCGCGCGCCATTCGCCGCACGTCGAAGCGGCTCGGCCTGCGCAGCGAAGCCTCGCACCGCTTCGAGCGCGGCGTCGACGCGGAGGGGATCCCACACGCGGCCCGGCGGGCGGCCGCCATGCTGGCCCGCCTCGGCGGAGGCGCCATGGCGGGGGAGGGGATCGATCGCTACCCAGCGCCCCAGCATCCGCGCCGGATCACGCTGTCGTTCGCGGGCTTGTCGCGCCTGGCCGGCTTCGAAATCCCGCTGGCGCAGGCCGCGGACAAGCTGGCGGCGATCGGAATCGCCACCGCAGCCGAAGGCACCGACGCGCTGGCCGCGACGGTCCCGACCTTTCGCCCGGACATCTCGATCGAGGAGGATCTGGTCGAGGAGGTGATGCGGTTGGTCGGCTACGATCGCGCGCCGGCCCGGCTGCCGCGAGGAAGCGGCGCGCCGGCCACCAGCCCGGAGGCGCCCGCCGATCGGGCCCGCGACGCGCTGGCGGCGCTGGGCCTGGTCGAGATCGTGAGCTGGGGCTTCGTGCCGCGGCCTTGGCTGGCCGCGCTCGGCAGCGAGCTGGAGAACGGGGTGGCGGTCAAGAACCCCATCTCGACCGACTACGAGCTGATGCGCACCTCGCTGCTGCCCGGCCTAGTCGACGCCGCCAAGCGCAACCTGGCGCGCAGCGTCCCCGACGTCGCGCTGTTCGAGGTCGGGCCGGTGGTGAGGCGCACGGACGATCCCAAGGAACCGACCATCGAACCGGTCAACGCCGCCGCGCTGCTGATGGGGCGCCGCGCCGGTTGGTTGAGGCCCGACGGGCCGGTGGACTTCTTCGACGCCAAGCGGATCGCACGCGAGCTGCTGCGCGCGATGGGGATCACCGATCCGGTGTTCGCGCCGTTCGGCGGCACCCCGCTGCTGCACCCCGGGGTGGCCGCGGAGATCCGCGTCGGGGACGCCGGCGGTCCGCTGGTCGGGCAGGTGGGTGAGATGCACCCGCGGCTGTTGCGCAAGCTGGGGCTCGAGGCCCGCGCCTTCTACCTGGAGATCGCGCTCGACGCGGTGGGCGGGCAGCAGCGCCCGATCCGCAGCGTCGCGCCGCCGCGCTTCCCGGCCTCGAACCGCGATCTCTCGTTCTGGATCGACACCGGCGTGTCGGCCGACCAGCAGCGGGCCGTGCTGCTGTCGGGCGCCGAGCCGCTGCTGCGCGAGCTCGGCGTGCTGGAGGACTACCGCGATCCGCGCACCGCGCCGGCCGGCAAGAAGGGGATGCTCTGGTCGCTCATCTACCGGGCCGACGATCGCACGCTCACCGTCGCCGAAGTCGACGCGGCCCACGCCCGGGTGGTCGCCGCGCTGAAGGCCACCCCATCGGTGGCGATTCGAGAATGACCACCTCCGGGGGTGCCCTTTTCAGGGGCCTTCAGTAAATGGTATATACGAGATGGTCATGACCAAGGCCGACATTGTCGAGAACGTCTACGAGAAGGTCGGTGGGTTCTCCAAGAAAGAGGCCGCCGAGATCGTCGAGACAGTCTTCGACACCATCAAGGAGACGCTCGAGCGCGGGGAGAAGATCAAGATCTCCGGGTTCGGCAACTTCGTGGTGCGCGACAAGAACGCGCGGGCTGGGCGCAACCCGCAAACTGGGCAGGAGATCACCATCAGCGCGCGCCGCGTGCTGACGTTCAAGCCCAGCCAGGTCCTCAAGAACGTCCTCAACGACTGAGCGCCGGGACGTGGCCCGCCGCGCGACACCGCAGGATGACTCGGGCATCCCGGACAAGCCGTACTTCAAGATTGGCGAGGCGGCCCGTCTGTGCGGGGTCAAGCCGTACGTCCTGCGGTACTGGGAGACCGAGTTCAAGTCGCTGCGGCCGCAGAAGACCCGTTCGCAACAGCGGCTCTACCGGAGGCGCGACGTCGCGCTGCTGCTGCAGATCCGTCACCTGCTCTACGACAAGCGCTACACCATCGAAGGGGCCCGCACGCGGTTGCGCGATCAAGGGCACGACGAGGGGCCGGTCCCCGTCCCGCCGCCGGTGATGCCGAGCGGCGGCGTCAGCGCGGAGACCATACGAAAAATCAAGCAAGGCCTCGCGGATCTGATACGTATTTGCGCGGAATAAATCGGGGCGTGGCGCAGCCTGGTTAGCGCACCTGTCTGGGGGACAGGGGGTCGCTGGTTCAAATCCAGTCGCCCCGACTAAAGAGCGCGGGGAGGGCCCTATGGCCCTCCCCGCGGGCCCCCTCCCATCCGCGGCTCGCAAGGAGGGCCACGCGGGCGAAGCCCGCGCTCCTGTCAGTAAATCGCGCGGAAGCCGGAGATGAGGACATGAGCAGTGAGCGGCCGTTGATCTTGGTGACGAACGATGATGGGGTGATGGCGCCGGGGATTCGGGCGGTGGCGGCCGCGCTCCGCGAGATCGGAGAAGTGGTGATCGCGGCGCCGGATCGGGAGCGGAGCGCGGCTTCACATTCGATCTCGCTCGATCGGCCACTGCGCGTCGACGAGATTGAGCCGGGCGTGTTTTCGATCGACGGGACGCCGGTGGATTGCGCCTACCTGGCGCTCCTACACCTGGTGAAGCGGCGGCCGGCGCTGGTCGTGTCGGGCATCAACAACGGGTTCAATCTGGGCTCGGACGTCTTCTACTCGGGGACCGTGGCCGGCGCCGTCGAAGGCGCGCTGCGCGGCGTGCCCGCGCTGGCGGTCTCGCTGGAGCGCCGGCGGCCGCAGGATTTCTCGCACGCGGCGGCGTTCGCGGCCTCGCTGGCCGCCGAAATCATCCGGCGCGGCGCCTCGGCGTTGCCCGACGCCTCGCTCTTGAGCGTCAACCTGCCCAGCGGCCCGATCCGCGGCTACCAGGTGACGTTCCTGGGTCGGCGCGTCTACCGCGATCAGGTCGAGGTTCGACAAGATCTGCGCGATCGCGCCTACTACTGGATCGGCGGCCCCGAAGAAAACGCCGTCGATCTGCCCGGCTCGGATTGCAGCGCGGTCCGCTCGGGCCTCGCCTCGGTGACGCCGCTCAGCCTCGACCTCACCCACGCGAAATTAGCGGACGAGCTGGTCGGCTGGAAGGTCGGGAATTTCGTGCACGAGGCGATCGAACGCGCTAGAGGTTGAGTCGATGGACGAACGGCGGGATGGCTCGGGAAGTGGCGGCGGCACATTCGCGGAAGAACGCCGCACGATGGTGACCGAGCAGCTCATGGCGCGCGGGATCGCGGATCCGCGCCTACTGGCGGTCATGGAGGCGATCGAGCGCCATCGTTTCATCGAACCGGCGCTGGCCAGTGCCGCCTACGAAGACCGCCCGCTGCCGATAGGGTACGGCCAGACCATCTCCCAGCCCTACATGGTCGCGCGGGCCACCGAGCTGGCGGCGCCGGCGCCCGGCGATCGCGCGCTGGAAGTGGGTGCCGGTAGCGGGTACCAGGCGGCCGTGCTCGCCGCGCTGTGCGACGAGGTGTTCGCCGTCGAGATCGTGCCACAGCTGGCCGACCGCGCCCGGCGGGTCCTGGCCGAGTCCAACCTCCGCAATGTCACGCTGGAAGCCTTCGACGGCAGCGGCGGCTGGCCGGCGCATGCCCCCTACGACGTCATCATCGTTTCCGCCGGCGCACCGCGCATCCCGACCCTACTGGTGGGCGAGCTGGCCGACGGCGGCCGGCTGGTCATCCCGGTCGGCGGGCCGCACGAGCAGGAGCTGGCGCTGGTCAAGCGCGTCGGGGACGACTACCAGACCTCCTTCGAAACACGCTGCCGCTACGTCGATCTCCGCGGCCGATTCGGCGTCGGTGGCGGTGCCCCGGCGGCGTAGCACCGGCGGGCTCGGCCCGGCGATCGCCGGGGCGCTGCTGCTCGCGTCTGGGCTATCGATCTCGGGCTGCCACGGTCGTCCGCCGCCCATGCATCCAGAGACGCTGCCCGGCAGCTGGATCGTCGTCGGCGCCGACGAGACCCTGGACGAGATCGCGCGGCGCGCCGGCGTCCCCGCCGAAGACATCCTGGAGCTCAACGGCCTCACTGGCGCCGCGCAGGTGCAGCCGGGCAAGCTCATCTTCGTGCAGAGCGCGCCTGCCGCCGAGAGCGCCGAAACGCCCGCCACACCGGTGTCGCCCGAAACCGGCGCGCGCCCCACACTGCGCTGGCCGCTCACGACCGTCCGGGTGGTGGTCGGCTCGCCCTTCGGCACGCGCGGCGGCAAGCCCCACCAGGGGATCGACCTGCCGGCCCCCATCGGCACGCCGGTTTTTGCCGCCGCCGACGGCCGGGTGGTCTATGCCGGGAATGGAATTCGTGGTTACGGTAACCTGGTGGTGCTCAAACACCCCGGAGATCTTCTGACCGTCTACGCCCACAATTCGGTGCTTTTGGTCTCCGAGGGGCAGTCGGTGCACGCCGGCGACCGGATCTCGCTGGTCGGTCAAAGCGGACACGCCACGGGACCGCACTTGCACTTCGAGGTCAGGCGCGGGCAAATTCCGCGTGACCCCATGAGTTACCTGCCCCCCGAGCCCAACCCGTGACGATCGGCAGCGGAGATCCGCGGCTGGAGCTGCTGCGCGCGCGCGTGCGAGACGTGCCCAATTTTCCCAAGCCGGGGATCCTCTTCCGGGATCTGACGCCGCTGCTGGCCGATGGCGAGGCGCTGCGGCGAACCGTCGAGCTGCTGGCGGAGCGCTTGGCCCTCCACCGACCGCATCTGGTGGTGGCCATCGAGTCGCGCGGGTTCATCTTCGGTGCGGCGGTCGCGGCGACGCTGGGGATCGGCTTCGTGCCGGTGCGCAAGCGCGGCAAGCTGCCCTTCCGGACCGCGACCCGCACCTACGCGCTGGAGTACGGCGAGGACACACTCGAGATGCACACCGACGCCTTCGTCGCCGGTGCCCACGTCGCCATCGTGGACGACTTGCTCGCCACCGGTGGCACGGCGCAGGCGGCGGTCGAGCTGGTCCACGAGCTCGGCGGGCAGGTGGCCTGCGCGGCCTTCGTCGTCGAGCTGGCCGGACTGAGCGGCCGCCAGCGCCTCTACGGCGCCCCGGTCGAATCGTTGATCCTCTACTGATGCCGGGGTCCACGCAGATCAGAGGCCGTTTCGCGCCGAGCCCGACCGGCTCGATGCACCTCGGCAACGCGCGCACCGCGCTGTTGGCCTGGCTGGACGCGCGGGCGGCCGGCGGCAGCTTCGTGTTGCGGATCGAAGATATCGATCGCCCGCGGGTGCAGCCCGGCGCCGAGGGCGCGCTGCTCAGCGACCTGGCCTGGCTGGGGATCGACTGGGACGAGGGACCCGATCGGGGCGGTCCCTTTGCGCCTTACCGGCAGAGCGAGCGCGCCGGCCGCTACGAAGCGGCGCTCGACCGCCTGCTGGCCGACGGCTCGGCCTTCCTGTGCGCCTGCTCGCGCCTCGACGTGGCGCGAGCGGCCAGCGCTCCCCACAACTTCGGCGCGGCCGGCGAGATGGAAGACCACGGCCCGCGCTACGCCGGCACCTGCCGCGGGCGGCCCGCCGCCGAAGTCCACGCCCGCGCCTCCAGCCAGGGTCGCAGCCCGGCGGTGCGCTTCGACGGTCGCGGCGCGCGCATCGACTTCGTCGACGAGATCCACGGCCCGGTCGCCAGCCGCCCGGAGGGGATCGACGACTTCGTGCTCCGCCGCTCGGACGGCGCCGCCGCCTATCAACTGGCGGTGGTGGTCGATGACGCCGACATGGGCGTCACGCGTGTCGTGCGCGGCGACGACCTGCTCGCCTCGACGCCGCGCCAGATTGGGCTCTATCGCGCGCTGGGGCTGCCGGTGCCCGCCTTCGCCCACGTCCCGCTGGTGCTCGATCCGATGGGCGAGCGCCTGGCCAAGCGCACCCGGCCGGCATCGATCGCGTCGCTGCGCGAACGCGGCGTGTCGGCGGAGACGGTGCTCGGCGCGCTGGCGATCTCGGCCGGGCTGAACCCGGACGCCGGCGCGTCGGCCCGCGATCTGGTGGACGGATTTTCGCTTGCGGCGCTGGCCCGCGGCGCGGTCACGCTCGAGCTGCCGTAGCGGCCCGCGCTCAAACGACCGGCGGTCAGCCCGCCGGAAATACCTGGCCGTAGTGCGCGCTCGACGCGGCCGCGATCTCCACCATCAACCGCGCCGGATCCTCGAAGATCGCCGCCTTGCCATCGGCGATGTGCGCGGCGACCTCGGGATCGAGCCGCGCGGGAAGCTCGTCTTCGTCGAGAACCTCCAGGCGCCCGGCCGGCGTCGCGATCACGTCGATCACCAGATCGCGCCATTCCAGCGTCGCCTCCAAGATACGCGTCCGATCGGCGAGGTTGAAGTAGAAGCCAATCGTGCGGCCGGCGCCATCGACCCAGTGATAGACGTTGTAGTGACGGTCGGCCCAGAAGTGCCCAAAGCTGATGGTCCCGGCCGGCAGATCGATCCCGTGCACCTGCATCGCCGCCGGCGCGATCCACAGCACCACCGCCCACCGCGCATCGCCCGCCAGCCACCGACATTCAAACCGCTTCTCGACCCCCGACAGCGTCGTCTTGATTTCCACGACCATCGGATGGGCCGTTACAGCTTCGATTTGAACGTCTCGAAGTCGATCCCGAACGCTCGACAAATGCCTCGCAGGTACACGTCAGAGATGACCGTTCGATCTCCGTTGTGCGGCGAGACTGGCGGATTTCGATCCAGCGCCTGACCAATGGACGATTCCGCTCCCTTCCAAACCTCATCGGGCGCAGGTGACCACTTGATGGGGGGAAGACCCTGGGTGAGCCGGAAAGCGATCGTCTCGCTCAACACCTCCATCAGCGCCGCGACCGCCTGCTCGGAAGAAATCCCCTGAGCCATGATGTCGAGGTCGAGGCTGTGGCCCAGCCAGGTGTTCGGCACATCAGGGGCGGGTAAGTAACGACCCGAATCGGAAAGCGAACCTCGACGGCTATTGGCACCGCCGTCACCGCTTTGCCCTCGTCGCCTTCGATCTCAATCGTCGAGACCATGGCCTTGCAGAAATTTTAGCACCTCCTGTATGCCAGGCGCTGGTCTTGGGCTGGCCGTGCTCGACCTGGACCTTTCGTCGGGGGAGCCCCCGGTGCTACAACTTGCGCAGCGCTCCTTTCAGAGCCCGGATCCACACAAGACCCCGTAGCTCAGGTGGATAGAGCGGCGGTTTCCTAAACCGTAGGTCGCCTGTTCGAATCAGGCCGGGGTCACAAGCACTTAGCGGGAACCGGGCGATTGTCGGCCGCCGGGCGGTCTATTACGTGGGGGATGCTCGGGACGCCGCCGTACAGCGCGGGGCGCTCGCCCGTGAGATGGCGCGCATCATCCCCAGATTCGCGTCCGTCGCGGATCCCGACTGGGAAACCTCGCTCGAACGGTGGTGGCACGACGCGCCCCCGCGTGCGGTTCTGGCCATCGACGAGCTGCCGTCGGTAGTGGCGGCCGCCCGAAGTAGATCAGGTTGTACCCGTCGTTCTGGTAGTACGGGCCGCAGCTGGTGGCCGGAGGATCGCAGACGAGATCTCCCGCGAAGATGTGTCCGTACCCTCCGAAGTGCCGGAGCGCGAGGCCGCTCGGGAGTCGGAGCTCGCCGCCGAGCTCGGGGTTGCCCCAGGCGAAGCCGACGGGTGTGCCGACGCCGAGCACCGCGTAGACCGCCGTGGGCCGCGCTTCGAACGGACCGGAATCGTCGTCGGCGGCGGCCGCGGCGCGACCCGAAGCTGCTGCCATCAGCGTGAGGGCGATGAGGGCGGTTCGCATGACGCCGGGGATTCAGCACGCCACATGACAATCCGAAAGCGCAGACGCCACGCGCTTGGTCGTTCGCGATCTGTTCAATTTGGAACGCCACGGGCACGCGAGCGTCAAATCATCCGAACCACGTATCAGTCTCGGCCCAGCGTTCCCTTTCTCCGGCTTGGACCTGGAAAACGCGATGCGACAGCACTCTGACGGCAGATCGCCGTGGGTTGGATTTGTGGCCCTCGTCTTGGGCTTGTCGTTGGGGTGCACCCCGGAGCGAGGGCCTGGGACCTCCACCGGCGGTACAGCGGGGACGGCGCAGCCTGGATCTGGCGGCGGAGCCAGCGCGGGAGCGAGCGGCTCCGGTGGCGCGGGCGGTGGTTCGGGAGGTTCGGGGGCGACGCACACTGGCGGCGTCTCGGGATCCGGTGGCGTATCAGGCTCCGGCGGCGCGAGCGCGACCGGTGGGGCGGGCGGCATGAAGACGACATCCACCGGCGTGGCCGGCGGCGGCGGTGCGTCCGGCAGTGGCGGCGCGCCCGGTGCCGGCGGGGTGACGGGCGGAGCCGGCTCGACGGGCACCGGTGGCGCGACCGGCGGTGGCGGTGCGGCCGGCACGCGGGGCACGGCCGGCTCTGGCGGCGCGGCGGGTGCGGCAGGCAACCGCGGAACTGGTGGAACCGCCGGCTCAGGCCCGAGCTACCCGTACATTCTTTCGTGCTTCGACGACGACAACAGCCACGCGTCGGATTTGATGATCTACACGTCGAACGACGCCCTGAACTGGACGCTGCTCTCCGACACCGGCTACACCGGGCCGACCGGGTTCATGCGCGACCCGAGCATCATGCGGCACACCGACGGCAAGTACTATGTCGCCTACACGACGCCCCCGGACCTGAGCTGCTGCAGCGACGAACAGAGCTTCTCCATCGGCGTGAGCAGCAACTTGAAGGACTGGACGACCATTGCGACGGTCCCGTGCGGGGTGGCGGGGACGAAGAACACCTGGTCGCCGGAGTGGTTCGTCGACACCGACGGAAGCGTTCACATCACCGCCACGCTCGATTTGAAGATTCACCACTACGAGCCGACCGACTCGACGCTGACCAAGTGGGGTCCGCCGACGGCCATGAACATCACCGGGACCCTCGACGCCCAGGTCCTCAAGATCGGGTCGACCTACCACATGATACTGCCCAACAAACACGGGACCGCACCGAGCTTCGACGGCCCCTGGACCTGGAACAGCAACCTCGTTCCGCCGACCTGCAAAGAGGGCCCCGCCATGGTTCATATCAGCGGCGACACCTGGCGCTACTACTGCGACAACGGCGGCGGTGGCCACGAAGAGTCCAGCCTCACCACCGACCTCTTCCAGACCTGGTCACCGCTCGAGACGCTGCCGGTCGTCGGCAACAACATCAGCCAGGGCACGGTGATCCGCGGCGACACGGGTCACCCGTTCTAGCTGCGCGAGTTGGCAACCCTCAGGGTTGCTACGGGCGCATCAACTGGGGAATGGTTACAACGACCCCGGCACGCATCTCGACCCGGAAAGCGTGGAGACGATCCTCACCTGGCTGCGCGCCCTCTTCGCGTAGCGCGGCAGGCGTGCCCCCGCACGATGGTCCTGTCTCAGTATTTCGTCCTGCCGTCGGAGAGCTTGAGCCCAACGGCCCGTTTCTTCGGAGGGGGCGGTTGTCGATCCCCTGGAACCG
>Ga0075522_10004145_pt1 | contig 10421 bp, 5 predicted proteins | sample NGEPerA_FD_74796 | JGI IMG/M metagenome (GOLD analysis project Ga0075522, IMG submission 74796) | Arctic peat soil microbial communities from the Barrow Environmental Observatory site, Barrow, Alaska, USA - NGEE PermafrostL2-A | ecosystem: Environmental > Terrestrial > Soil > Wetlands > Peat ...
GCCCTTCAGAACGTGGACCGCCAACAGTAACGGGGCTGTTCTCTTCCTCGGCCACAAAACGGCCTGCGGCACATAACTACGATTTTGTTCCCGGGAACAAAATCGTAGAGAATCCGCGTGGGAACAGCGCCGAAGTACGCAAAGGCTCGCACATGTCCTTCGAGAAACGCCTCCGTGGTCTCGGCCGGAAACGCCACCACGAAGCAATCGTCCTAGTGGGGCAGGTCCATCGCCAGGTAGTGCGCCTTCTGCTCCACGCCGGCGACCACCACCAGCGCTTCGCCAAAGTCCGCCTGCGCCTCGCCCGGCGCATGCGTGAGGGGAATGAACATCTCCCGACTGTGTAACTCCGCCGATCGCACGTAGTCCTTTACGATCGTGTAGCCGCCTGTAAAACCGTGCTCTTCCTTCAGCCGCTCGAAGATCCGCTTCGCTGTGTGCCGCTGCTTCACCGGCCTCTGCTTGTCGTCGTCCAGAATGGCGTCGATTACGCCCAGCCACGGGCCAAGCTTGGGCCGCTTGATCGGCTGCTGTCGCTGGTAGCCTGGCGGCACCGTGTACTGCAGCATCTTCCGTACCGTCTCTCGCGAAAGTCCAAACTCCCTGGCTACCGCTCGCTGACTCCGGCCCTCAACACGAACCGCACGCCGCACACGTCCGTATATCTCCACCTGGAACATCCCTCCGGTGTTCCATGAACCATGCCTTCAAGGCAACAGCTCACGAAAACAAGATCCGGCGGTGGCAAACTTTTACTCCGCCGCAGGGCACCGCTCACGCGGCGCACTGTGGCCTAGTTTTGCACTGGCGCGCATATTCGATATACCTCTCTATGCTACTTGTGCAGAAAACGCTTCCAGTAAATGGACAATCAAAATGACGGAGTCCTTGTTGCCGGCAGAACCCTGAAGGTCCATATAGAATGGTGCTGCCCGTTTCAACATGGTTCCTCATGCTTCAAAATAGCGCTGTCTGCGCATCGGCGGCCGGCAGCAGTGAACAACCCGATGATTCATTGATTGCGTAAAGGAGTTGTGTCATGCGTATTACTTCTTTCAGTGTATGGACAGTTGTGCTCCTGGCCGGCATGGTACCGGTCGCGTCCGCCCAACCGGCTGCAACCCACCCAGCGGCCAAGGCATCTCCGGAACGCTCCGGGCAGAGTTGGTTTGACGCATCGCAGCCGCTGGATAAGCGTGTGGATGCGTTGGTTTCCAGCATGACGCTCGAGGAGAAGGCCGAGCAGATGAATAATCATGCACCGGCGATTCCCAGACTTGGTGTTCCCGAGTACGACTACTGGAGCGAAGGGCTGCACGGCATTGCCCGCTCAGGTTATGCCACGCTGTTTCCCCAGGCCATTGGACTCGCAGCCACATGGGATCTGAATCTTCAGCACCAGGTCGCCACGGTGGTCTCCACGGAAGCGCGCGCTAAGTACAACCAGGCAATGCGCGACAATGTTCACCGGATTTTCTTCGGACTCACCATCTGGTCGCCGAACATCAACATTTTTCGCGATCCACGCTGGGGACGTGGACAGGAGACTTATGGCGAAGATCCATATCTCACCAGTCGCATGGGTGTGGAATTCGTGAAGGGCCTGCAGGGCGACGATCCGAAGTACTTCCTCACGGTCGCTACGCCGAAGCACTTTGCAGTGCATAGCGGGCCAGAGTCATTGCGCCACGAGTTCAATGTCGACGTCTCTCCTCGCGACCTGGAAGACACATACCTTCCGGCGTTTCGCGCGACGGTTACAGAGGCCCACGCAGATTCTGTGATGTGTGTCTATAACGCAATCGACGGCGAGCCAGGCTGTGCCAATAAGATGCTGCTCCAGAAGTACCTTCGTGGCTTTTGGAAATTCAACGGATTTGTGACCTCCGACTGCGGCGCAATCACGGATTTCTACTCGTCCCGCGGCCATCATTTCTCGCCTGATATGGCGCATGCCAGCGCAACTGCAGTGAAAACCGGTACAGATACAGCCTGCGGGCGAGACTATTCCGGACTGGTTCAAGCCGTACATGAGGGCCTTACCTCTGAGGCCGAGGTCGATACGTCGTTGCGGCGACTCTTCATCGCGCGCTTCCGTCTTGGAATGTTCGATCCGCCATCGCAGGTGAAATACGCGCAGCTACCTTACTCGGTCGTCGATTCGCCGGAACACCGCGCGCTTGCGCTCAAGACTGCGCATGAATCCATCGTGCTGCTCAAGAATGACGGCACTCTGCCGCTTAAACCGGGGATTCGTAGGATCGCAATAATCGGACCCAATGCGGCTTCGCTGCCTGCGATTGAAGGCAACTATTTCGCGATCCCCTCGCATCCCGATTTGCCTGTCGACGGAATAACATCCGCACTGCGCGGCAAGGCTACCGTGATCTACCAGCAGGGCTCCGCATACGTTGAGGGCCTGCCGATCGTTGTGCCACGCACTGCATTGCATCCCGAGAAGGGCTCGAAGGCCGAGGGACTCCAAGCTGATTACTTCGCCTCTTCGGCCTTTGCGGGAACCCCCATATTGCGCCGGATCGACAAACAGATTGATTTCAACTGGGACTCGTCAAGCCCGGTGCCGCATGTCCCGTTCATGGACTTCGGTGTTCGCTGGACCGGAACAATTTCTGTTCCCGCATTAGGCGCATACCATTTTGTGACGCATCTGTATCGCGCGTCCGGTTGTGACGAGCATGAGCAGTTCGCGGTGTGGATTGATGGCAAGCTTATTGGCACTAACTCCGCAACAGTGAACGGTAAGACAGGCTCAACCTGCTCTTCCGGCTATGATTATTCTTTCCCGGACACCGCAGAGCACAACATTCGCATCGAGTACGCGCATGCAGATAAATTCAATGCTGCAGGCATCATTTTCCAATGGGCCGCACCCGCTGATGCGCAACGGCAACAGGCCGTGAAAGCCGCCCAGGACTCTGACCTGGTGCTGGCATTTGTGGGGCTCTCGCCCGATCTCGAAGGCGAAGAAATGCCGGTGCATGTTGAAGGGTTTGACGGGGGCGACCGGACCTCCATCGATTTGCCACGGACGCAGGAGCAACTGCTGGATGCGTTGGGAGCAACCGGCAAGCCGGTAGTGGTGGTGCTGATGAGCGGCAGCGCCGTTGCGATGAACTGGGCAAAGGAGGATGCCGCTGCACTGCTTGAAGCATGGTATCCGGGTGAGGCCGGAGGCGAGGCAATTGCGGACATACTTACCGGGAAGACAAATCCATCAGGACGGCTGCCGATAACCTTCTACCTGTCCGACAAGCAGCTTCCACCGTTTAATGATTACCGCATGCGGGGGCGCACGTATCGGTATTTTCAGGGCGAACCGCTCTATCCGTTCGGATACGGCCTGAGTTACACGAAGTTCAAATATTCAGGATTGAAGCTTTCGACAACATCGCTTGCTGCGGGTAAGAATCTTTCGGCTGACGTGACGGTGACCAATACTGGAAACCTTGCCGGCGACGAGGTGGCAGAGCTTTACCTTGTCCCGCCGCAGCAGGACAGCAATCCGGTGCGGAGCCTCGAAGGCTTTCATCGCGTGCAACTGGCGCCGCATGCCAGTACAGTTGTGCGCTTTGAGCTCAGCGCGCGCGATCTTAGTGGGGTAGACGATGCAGGTCATCGTGCAGTCCGCGCTGGCGCCTATCAAATTTATGTTGGAGGCGCGCAGCCCGCAGGGCAGGCTGCGAACGGCGTGACTCAGGACTTCGCGATCTCAGGTTCAGAAGCACTTTCGGAATAATCCCCGGAGATCAAATGAAACGCATTATTGCTATTGCCCTCACTCTTGGCGCCTTTGTCGCTCACGCTCAGAAATTCGTTTGTGGCAAAGCGGGGACAGGTGCCGTGCAGCTTGCCTCATCATCTATTTACTCTGCAACGTCGCCGGGCTTCGACCTGAATACAACTCCTCAGGTTGACGCGAAGTCCTGCTCCAGTGACAAGCCTTTTTTCTTTTCCGCTGGTCTGCCGGAGGGAAGCTATCGGGTAAAGATTGTTCTTGGCGGCGAACAGGCATCAACCACAACGGTCTGGTCGGAAGCGCGCCGACTCATGCGGGAGAAGGTCTCCGTGAAGGCCAAGGGCCCGATCACGCGGACTTTCGATACGAATGTTAGAGTTCCTGAGATTGCAGGCGATGCAAATCATCGAGTGAAGTTGAAGCCGCGCGAAGTCGGCAACCTGGACTGGGACAACAAGCTGACTCTGGAATTCAACGGCGACCATCCGAGCTTCCGGTCGATTAGCATCGAGCCAGTCCACGAGACGACAATCTACCTGGCCGGTGACTCCACGGTGGTCGATCAGGATGTGGAGCCTTGGGCTGCTTGGGGCCAAATGCTTCCACGTTTCTTCCGCGCTGGCGTCATTGTGGCAAACCACGCCGAATCGGGCGAGACTATTCGAAGCTTTGAAGGCGAGCAACGCTTCGCAAAGATAATGTCGCTCATTCACCCGGGCGATTACCTCTTCATGCAGTTCGCACATAACGATCAGAAGCCTGGCGCGGTCTCACTTGACGACTATAAGAAGCTGCTCGCTGACTATATCGAAAAGGCTCGTTCAAAAGGCGCGACGCCAGTATTGGTGACCAGCATGCACCGGCGAACCTTTGACGCTGAGGGTAAGATCACCAACTCGCTCGCGGGTTATCCCGATGCGGTTCGAGAGATCGCCGCGACTCAGCATGTGGCACTCATTGACTTGAATGCGATGAGCAAAACACTGTTTGAAGCGATGGGCCCGGAAGGCACATTGAAAGCATTCATGCACTACCCAGCCAATGCCTTTCCGAATCAGACTGAGGCGATCAACGACAATACCCACTTTAACAAGTACGGCGCCTACGAATTGGCGCGGTGCGTCGTCCAGGGGATCCGTGCGGATAAACTCCCCATTGCCAGGCTGCTCGACAAGGACGTGCCTGACTTTAACCCGCTGCAGCCAGATGCCGTGGATGCCTTCAGCTTGCCCGCGACGCCGATCCCCGTGAAAAAGATGTTTGTCGTGAATGAATACGGCGCAAAGGGTGACGGTACAACGCTTGACACGGTTGCAATTCAAAAGGCGATTGACAGGGCTGCCGCTGCTGCGGGGACAGTCACACTCGAACCGGGAATATATCTATCTGGCTCGCTGTTCCTGAAATCGGGTGTGACGCTCCTGGTACCCGACGGCGCAACGATTGTAGGCTCGCAAAAACTTGAAGACTATCCGATGTTGCCTACTCGCATTGCCGGCATCGAAATGACCTGGCCCGCGGCGCTCATCAATGTACGCGACCAGCAGAACGTCACCATTACCGGGAAGGGAACTATCGACGGCGATGGTCCTATCTGGTGGAAGTCGTACTGGGATCTTCGTGCGACGTATGAGCCGAAGGGCCTGCGATGGGCTTCGGACTATGACGCGCGCAGACCGAGGTTGATCCTGATTCAGAATTCGTCGGAGGTTCAGCTCGGAGGTGGAATTCTGCTCAAACGCGCCGGATTCTGGACTGTACAGATATTGTTCTCGCACGACGTTCACGTCGATGGTGTCAACATTCGCAACAACGAGGGCGGCAAGGGGCCCAGTACCGACGGTATCGATATCGACTCGTCGCGCAAAGTGCTGGTGGAACGCGCGGACATCGACGTCAACGACGATGCGTTGTGCCTTAAGTCTGGCCGCGATTCCGACGGACTGCGCGTCAATCGGCCAACGGAAGATATTGTGATCCGTAACTCAATAGTGCGGAGTGGAGCCGCGGCAATCACCATTGGCAGTGAGACATCGGGTGGCTTCCGCAACATCGAGGCTTACAACATCACTGCGCTTAAGGAAGTGCCGTCAGGTGTGCTCTTCAAGTCGGCCCACACGCGCGGAGGGTTTGCGAAGGACATTCGCATTCACGACCTCAAGCTGGACGGCGTGGCCATACCGATTCACATGACCATGAACTGGAATCCGAGCTACAGTTACGCCACATTGCCGACTGGCATGAAGGACATTCCTTCTTACTGGGTTACGCTTACGACCAGGGTTCCAGAGCAGCAGGGGCTGCCTCACTTCAGCGACGTTCACATTTGGAACATTAAGGCGACCGGCGCCAAGTCTGCGTTCAATGTGAGTGCTTATCCCAACGCAACTCTGGACAATTTCCGTCTCGACCATCTCGACATTGAGGCAGCGACTGCAGGCACGATTGCCAATTCCAAAAACTGGTCCATCACGGATAGCGACATCCGAACGGCTGATGGAAGCAAGCCGGTGTTTACGGACTCAATCGTCGACAACCCGAAAGAGATAGCGTTTGGCGACCGGCCTCTACAAAGCGAACAATCGGCGGCGACGGCAAACATTGCTCAGACGACGGATCCCGGTCCAGCAACACGGCCTGCGTTGCCAACTGCCAAAAATCCTGAACTGCCGACTCTCTACCTGGTAGGAGACTCGACTGTTCGCAATGGCCGAGGCGATGGCGCAAACGGGCAATGGGGCTGGGGCGAGCCATTGGTTGACTTTTTCGATTCATCGAAGATCAATGTTGTAAATCGTGCTATCGGCGGACGCAGCAGCCGCACCTACATTACTGAGGGCCGCTGGGACGAGCTGCTTGCGATGCTCAAGTCTGGCGATTTTGTCGTCTTCCAGTTCGGGCACAACGATTCAGGACCGCTCGACGATACGAGCCGCGCACGCGGAACGCTGCCGGGCGTCGGAGATGAGAACAGGGAGATCGACAACCCCATCACCAGGAAGCATGAGGTGGTGCACACATACGGCTGGTACATGAGGAAGTATGTCGCCGATACGCTGGCCAAGGGCGCGATTCCAATCGTATGCTCGCCCATTCCGCGCAAGATCTGGAAGGATGGAAAGGTCGTGCGCAACGCAGAAAACTATGGCGGATGGGCAAAGCAAGTTGCGGATTCACAAAAGGTCGCATTCGTCGATCTGGACGAGATTATCGCGCGCCGCTACGATGCGCTTGGCGAGGCACAGGTGGAGCCGCGGTTCGCCGACACGCATACGCACACCAGCCGCACCGGCGCGGAGTTGAACGCTGAGTGCGTGGTAGCTGGTCTCAAAGCGCTCGCCGGAAATCCGCTCGGGCCCTACCTCTCGGACAAGGGCAAGGCGATAGCTCCAGACTCGGGACATTGAATTCGAAACTGATACTGGATGCGCCAACGCATTGTCAGTGGTACTTCCTGCGCAATCATCCCCAATGCGACGGTCCGTGCGACTTCCAATTCGCAGGCATCTCAGCTTTTAATCAACCCTTTTCCGGCGTCTATCCGCCGGTCGCCAGCGGACGCGTCATCATCATGCCCGGTGGTAGCGTCTCGCCCGAGACTGTCGAGGGCATTGCGAATTGCACTGGGGCCGCCGAGTTTCATTCCTGCACCCGAGGCGACTATTCCCAACCCCGTCCGCTTTGACAAAGAAAGAATCGCAATGGGCGGCATTAATAGGCACGAATTTGACAGAACCGCGGTAAGTGAAGAGAACGTTTGCGCTCTCGTGCGGGCGCTCGGCGCATTGCTGAGGAAAGGGTTTCAGCGCAGCGTGTTTGAGTAGTTGGTTAGACACGAGGTTCACGGCGGTTAGGGCGAATTACGGTGCCACCCGCAGGTTGTCAAACTGGATCAGGTCCCACTCCGTCCCCAAGGCAATCATGCCATGCTTGTGCGCTTCATTCTCGACCGAGGCCAGTGATGCGCCGTCGAGCGATGCATCGATCTGCTTACCGTGAAAGCTTAGGTCCAGATGATGCCATTGCTTACGATCAATTTTGGCAGTACCCGACGCAAGAGTCACGACAGGTTTCTTATATTCCGCAGACAACAACTCCCATGCGCCATTCGGACTCAAGCGGAGCACATAACCGCTCGGCCAACGCGCGTGACCGTCCTTGAACACGTCCGATGAGTCGATGCGTCCTATCATGGTTGCAGGCGCTTCGGTGAGAAAGCGCACGTCGGCAGACATGGCATAGTCTGTCCAGTCCGAATTGCCGGCCAGTGTAAACGGATCAGGCAGAGGGCCCCAGGGGATCGGGAGCTTCGTGATCACTTGTTCGAGACATCTTCCCGCGCGCCCAGTGCATGTGCGAACCTCGAAGGCCCCGTCCTGGTCGGAAAGATACTTCGGTGTGTGCAGCAGTGGTGTTGTCTCGAAGTTCTCTGCATAAGGGAAGGGAAATGGCGCAGCCGGCGGCGGCTGTGCCGTCCCTTTGCCTTGACCAGTTGTCGTGGTCAGCGAGTAGAGCGAATCCGGATCGAAGGTGTACTCGAAAGCATTCTTCACCGGCTTAACATCGTCAACGTGCTCAAAGGTGCGGGAGTTGTTTGTCTCCCAGATGTGAACCGTAGTTGCGGCAAGACCGCCTGCGAGCTGGAACGAAACGGCCTGCTTGTGCGACGCGCCAATCGTTTCCAGAACGACGCTCCAGTTCTGCCTGTCGGTTGACCTGAGAGCTACATAACTTCCTTTTTCCGGAAGATTGCCTGATGCAGAGTCGAGGTACTGCCATCCGGGCTGAGCAAACTGCGTGGTGTGCGCGGTTGCCCAGATGGCCCCCTGCACATCGTAGTTTCCCGACCATGGAGTGTTGGCATACATCAGTCCGGAATTAGGCGCAGCCAGGTTGTCATAGTAGGAAGTGATAGGACTCCAAATCTCCGTGGAGGTAAGTGAGCCTTCGAGATAGTTCTGGTTATAGAGATGGGCAAGAATTTTCCCGCCGACAGCCCAGTCGCGGCTGACAAACGGGCCACTGCCGCCGTTTGGCTGGTCTTCGCTTGACCACAGAGGTTTGCCTGTCTCTCGTGCGGCGTCGGTCGTGGTGATCTTGCCTTTCATGAGCGGATAGTGTCCGCCTATCACGGCAACATCATTCGCCAGTTCGGGGTCCTTCAGCATTTCGTCGGCAACCGACCATTGCCCGGCACCCTGGCCCGGGTATTCATCGCAACATACGATCCTTGATGTGAGATGTTCTTCAACGAGCCGCCGGTGAAGGTGCTTAACATAGGCAATGTTATGAACTTTTTCATTCCAAGGTCCGGCATAGGCTATATCAAGGCCGTAATCACGCTTGGCAGTCTTGATAAAGTCCGCCATGTATGTCGCCATTTTCGCTGTGTAGAGTGTGGGCTTCGCTGCTGCATCTGAGTCAATCCAGCCGGGTGCGCCCCAGGGGAGAATCTCCAAAACGATTTTCGGATTCCGTTTGTGCGCCTCAGCCATGAGCCACCATTCGTAGCCGCGCGTGGAACTGTGATCCGCAGGCGTGCGCATGTGGCTCGGCTCGGAACCATCTGTCGAGTTGACGTCTGCGCCGATCTCGACTTTCAGATGCTGCAGTGCAGCGCCATAACCCGGCTTGAACAGATAGTCGAGAATCTGGCTGCGCTGCGGCTCGGGATAATCAATCAACAAGCGCGAGGAAGCTCCGGCGCTACCCGCGCCGAGTCCGTCGAAGATGCGACCCCTACCATGACCGTCGAGCACAATGTGCGTCTGTTGGGCGAGCGCCATGCCGCCTCGAAGGGAAAGTACAGAGACCGCCAGAACAATCAGTCGAATCACCGATTGATAATTTATCCGAACTTCGGCGGGTATCTCGCGTTCTGAATGCATAACTCTCCTCTTGCTATTTGCTCGCTCGGATATCTGCCTCGATCTCTTCGAGGGTCTTGCCGCGGGTCTCAGGAAGGCTGAAGTAAAGGAAAATAACACCTGCCAGTCAGATTGTCGCGTAGGGCCAGAACACGCCCGCCGCGCCTAACGTCGCGTTCAAAGCCGGGAAGGTATACGTAAGCACAAAGCAGGCCGTCCACAGAGCGGTGACTACAATCGACATTGCGGTGCCGCGAACGCGATTGGGGAATATCTCCGCAATAACTACCCAGGTATTGGCGCCAATGACATGGAATAACATGCGATGGCGGCAAGCACGAGCACCAGCATCGGCTTCCCTTGCAGATGCAGATGATAGAGAGTGCCGAGAACCGCGTAGATGAGTACCAGCCCTGAAACTTCGTCGAGCAGAAGAAATCGTCTCCCGTAGCGATCAATAGCGCCGAGCGCTATCAATGTGAAAACCACATACACAGTGCCCGTAATGACAATGTTGAAGAGAATGCCGGAGGCCTGGTAACCAGCAGCGGCAAAGATCTCCTGAGCGTAGTCGAAGATCACATTGATACCGCACCACTGCTGCAAAACTGCGAGCGCTACGCCCAGCAGAAGAACCTTCGCCATCCCCGTAGAGGAAAGCTCGTGCAATACTGAGTGCGGCTTTTGTTATCAGTTGGCTCATCGAGCAGCTGGGGGCCGTTCCGCGTTCATCATTTCGCGCATGTGCTTCTCCGCATCCGCGCTCCAGTACTTGCAGTCCAGGCGGATGAAAACCG
>Ga0075522_10004146_pt1 | contig 10421 bp, 9 predicted proteins | sample NGEPerA_FD_74796 | JGI IMG/M metagenome (GOLD analysis project Ga0075522, IMG submission 74796) | Arctic peat soil microbial communities from the Barrow Environmental Observatory site, Barrow, Alaska, USA - NGEE PermafrostL2-A | ecosystem: Environmental > Terrestrial > Soil > Wetlands > Peat ...
GTCCAGGGACCGGGTCAAAAAGGCGCCGAACAATTCCAAGATCTCCCGCAAGGCTTCGACCAATGGCGCGTCGAGGATCGGGGTGTCGATGAGCGCGCGCACATACTCCAAAAAGGAATCATCGCCCGCCTTGGGGGCCCCCCCGCTCAAGCCCTTCCAGAGCCCAAGCAGATCCGACTCATCGGGAACGTCCCGCAGGAAAGCGCCGGCCTGAAGGACCCCCAGGCACTTACCGTCTTTCATCACCGGGACGAAGAGTCCGTGAAGCCCTTGCTGGGGCCGGCAGACGGTTTTCTTTTTTTCCACCACCGTTTGCAGGATTTTTTCGTTGTAACGGATGCGCTCCCGCCATTGCAGGGAGTTCTCGTAGTCGATCGGCGAATTCTTTTTTTGGCGCACCGTCACGACGGTATGCCAGGTCTTAAAGTGGCCGGCCTGGATCAAAAAACAGGGCAAATCGACATAGTAGGTGAGGATATTTTGCAGCAAATGAAAGGGCAGGGAATTTTTGAGCATACGTTCGGCCAAAAAAAGACCGCTTGCGTTGGACGATTTCATAAGCCCTTACTCCGCCGCGAAGCGGCCCGTGGAATTCAGCGCGGGACAAAACGGCAGGGCTGAAGCGCGGGATACCCGGAAATCCGCCGCAAACGCCGTCCCGCAAATACTGGGATAGCACCATTTCCGGCTAAGGTCACGACAAAACAAAAATCCACCGGGGCCTTCGTCCGCCGGAATCCCCCAATTCCCACCTTTTTCAACGGGCCTTCATCGTTTAAACTAAGCGCATGGAATCGTCCGCGTTTTCAAACCTGCAGGTCTTCCTGTCTTTCAGGCCCTTCTTCAAGCCCCACCGCAAGCGCATCGCACGCTGGTTCTTCGTGTATGGGGCCTATTTTTTGGCCGGCATTCTCACGCCCTACGCCTTCAAAGTCTATATCGACGACATCCTCCTGCGCGTCCCGGCGGCGGGGCAACATGCCGGATGGATCGCCCGCCTGGGGCTGCCCGACTCCGGCGAGTCCGGAATCTGGATATTTTGCGGACTTTACCTGGTCTACGCCCTCATCCTGCAGACGCTCAACTTCGTGGGCACCCTTGGGACGGTGCGCATCATCGAGGATGTGGTGGCGGAATTGCGCGCCGTGATCTTCGAAAAGCTCCACAGGGTGCATCTGCGATTTTTTGACCGGACCTTGAGCGGCGAAATCGTAAACCAAGTCACGACCGACACACGGCAACTGCTCAACCTGGTCGGCGGGGACCTGGTGAACGTGTCCCTGTCCACCCTCATGGGGCTGTCGAGCCTGGCCATACTCGCCTATTGGAATTTGCGCCTAGCCATCATCGTCGTCGCCTTCATCCCGGCCTACGCCTGGCTCTTCCACCGCTACCTCCCCCTGGTCCACCGTGCCGCCCGCCTGTGGCGCCGCGCCGAAGACCATCTGTGGGGCAACTGGGGGGAGAAGCTCAAGGGCATGTCCGTGATCCAGGCCTTCACGCGGGAACGCGGTGAGGCGCTCAAACACTACGAATTCGGCCATCGCGCCAGCGACACCTGGTACCGCATGACCTTATTCGGCGTGGCCATGGGCAACTGGGGCGGTTTTGCCGCGGGCATCAGTTCGCACGTCGCCTATATGGTGGGCTGTCTGTTGGTCTACGACGGCAACCTGAGCCTCGGTGAGCTGGTCACCCTCTACCTGTTCATCAGCTACATCTTGGCGCCGGTGCAGGGCGCCTTCAACCTGGTGAACACCTGGCAACAATCCTCGGTTTCGGCGCAACGCATACAGACGCTCCTCAACGAAGTCGAAGAGGACCACGAACGGGAACGAAAACACCGGGTAGGGCGCCTGCAAGGGCGCATCGACATCGAAGATCTTGGCTTTCAATATGAGCCGGGACGGCCTGTGCTCAAAAGCCTGACGCTGTCCATAGAGGCTGGACAGAGCGTCGCGCTGGTCGGCCACACGGGCTGCGGCAAGACCACCCTGATCCAGCTGATCCAAGGCTTTTACAAACCCCAACAGGGGCGCCTGCTTTTGGACGGCATCCCCATCGAATCCTTGGACGCCCGCAGTTTGCGCCGTAACATCGGCGTTGTGCCCCAGGAGCTGACCCTGTTCCAGGATACCTTGCGGGCCAACGTCGCCTATGGCCGCCCCCTGGCCACGGAGGCGGAACTTTGGGCCGTGCTGGAGGCCGCCCAAATCTCGGATTATGTGCGTTCCCTTCCGCAGGGCTTCGATACGCGCATCGGCGGAGAACAAGGCATCGTTCCCTCCCGCGGACAAGGCCAACGCCTTGCCATCGCGCGGGCGCTCCTCATCAACCCGAGCCTGGTCATTCTCGACGAGGCAACCTCTTCCCTTGATTCCCGCGAAGAGGATCACCTGCAAAGGGCCATCGACCGGCTTTTGGCCGGGCGCACGGCCCTGGTGATCGCCCACCGGCTTTCCACCCTGGCGCGCTGCCACCGGGTGGTCGTGATGGAGGAGGGCCGCATCCTGGAACAGGGCACACCCGCGACCTTGCTGGCGGACCCCGACAGCGCCTATAGCCGCCTGCATCGCGCCCATTACTTCAGGGCCGAGGCATGAGCGCGAAACCACGCTATTTTTTGCGCTATTTGCGCGAAATGGTCCTGCCGCATCCGGCGGCCATTGCCTTGCTGACCTTCAATGTGATCCTTCGGGTGGGCCTGGGCTTGTGGTGGCCTTACGCCACCAAGGCCATGGTCGACGACGTGCTCCTGCCCTCCTTGTCGACCCGCATCACCCATGGCGTCCGAATCGGCGGAAACTTTGCGCTGAACCGTTACGCATTGCTCATCGGCGTCGGGCTGCTGATCCTGATTTTCAATTTTTGGCTACTCTACCTCTTCAACCGACTGCTCAGCCGTCTCATGGCGGTGGTGACCCAACTGACCCGCACCCGGCTGGCCAAAAGCCTTTTAGGCCAATCCCAGGAATTTTACGATTCGTCCCATGCGGGCCGCCTGCTGACGGTCAGCCTGCAGGACCCCTCCAACCTGACCCAACAGCTTTCCGCTAACATTGTGAACGCTTTGGCGAATGCCCTGGTGGTGCTCGGCGGTTATGTCATCCTGGTGCACATGAGCGTGCCATTGACCCTGGCCATCAGCGGCGTCTTTCCCCTGATGGTGCTCATCTTCTTCGCCATGCAGCCGGCGATGGTGGCGCAGAGCGACATCAACCGCGAGAGCTGGGGCGTCCTCATGGGCATGGTGTCCGAAAAGGTCAACGCCGTCCGGGTCATCCGCAGTTATGCCACCGAAGACGCCGAATCGGCGGCGTTCAGAAAGCGGGCGTACCACCACGCCGACCTGAACGTCGGCCAAACCCGTTTGCGCGCCCTTTACGGTTCCCTCAACGGATTATGCATCCACTTGGGCTATTTACTGGTCTTTTTGGTCGGCGGACGCCTCTACCTGCGGGGGCAGACTACCCTCGGCACCTTGGTGGCCTTCAACGGTTACTTCAATAGCCTGTATCCGGCGGTGCTGCAAATTTGCAGCCTGCCCCAATTGATCAGCGAAGCCAGCGGTTCCCTGAGCAAGGTTTTCCAACTCTTGGACCGCAAGCCAGGGGTTTCGAACCGGCCGGGGGCCCGACGCTTTGAAGGCCGCATCGAGGAAATCCGTGTTGAAAAGGTGTGGTTTCGCTACAAGCTGGAACTCCCTTGGGCGCTCCAGGACTTCAGCCTGACCCTCAATGCCGGCGAGCAAATGGGCATTTTAGGTCCCAGCGGTTCAGGGAAGTCGACGCTCATGGCCCTTTTGCTTCGTTTTTATGATGTCGAACAGGGACGCATTTTGGTCAATGGCGTCGACCTCAAGGATTGGGATCTGCAAAATTTACGCCGGCGCTTCGGCCTGGTGCCACAAGAACCCATTTTATTCTCGGGCGGTATCCGCGAGAATCTTAGGTTTCGGCGTTCCAACGTCGACGAGCCCGGATTATGGGAGGCTCTGCGCATCGCGGAGATGGCTGACTTCGTCCGAGGCCTCCCCAGAGGCCTCGACAGCATGCTAGGAGAAAGAGGTTTGTCGCTGTCGGGGGGGCAGCGCCAACGCCTGGCTCTCGCCCGCGCTTTGGTGGGAAAACCTGAAGTCGTGATTCTGGACAACTGCACCAGCGCCCTGGACGGGGAAACGGAAAAGCGGATTTTGGGGACGCTACGCAAAATTTTACGCGACCAATCGGCGTTCATCATCACCCACCGCGCCCCGGGGGTCTTGTATTGCGGCCAGATCGGGGTATTGGAGGGAGGGCGGCTGGCGGAAACCGGCAGTCCGCAGGAGCTTTTGGAGCGCCCGGGTTATTTCAAAGACATCTACGCCCTGCAAACCCGTTCAGCGGAACTATTGACCTGACCAAGGGGAACCCAATGAACAAAAACCGCCTGGAAGCGTTCAGCGACGGCATGTTCTCGATCATCATGACCATCATGGTGCTGGAACTGAAACTACCCCAAGGGACCGATCTCGACGCCCTGCGGCCCCTGGCGGTGACCCTTTTTTGCTATCTGCTGAGCTTCGTAATCGTCGCCATCTATTGGGTGAACCACCACCATACTTTCCAGGTGATCAAGCATGTCAACGGCAGGACCCTGTGGTCGAACCTGCACCTGCTTTTTTGGATATCGTTGATACCTTTTTCAACGGCATGGCTGGCCGAAAGCCACTTCGCGACCTTTCCAGTCGCCTTCTACGGCTTCATTCTTTTGGCCGCGGCGGTCGCCTACACGCTCCTGATCAACACGCTGACGGCCCTCGAAGGGCCAAGTTCACAGCTCGCCCAGGCCGTGGGCAAGGACATAAAAGGGAAATTTTCCGTGGGCACTTACCTCTGCGCCATTGGCGTGGCATTTTTGTATCCGTGGCTGTCCTATGGCCTTTATGTCCTGGTGGCGCTCATTTGGTTCGTGCCTGATTCCAGGATTGAACGAACCATAGGCCAATCCCAACCTGGCGCCAAAGATTAACCCGCCCACCCACCTTTAAGCTATCTTGCAGGGAATCCATTCGTCTTCGCCGACCCAATACACCGCGCACAGCCGGTGGTAGCCGTCCGCCACAAGCACCTTGCCTAGCGCGGGATAGCGAACCAGCAAAACGGGCGACAGGGGGCTTCCCTCTTGCATCTTTTTCCGGTCTTTTTGGACATGGGTATTGTCCGCGGGCAGCACCGGCAACGCCGAAGCCCGCATGATGTCCTTGGCCTTGAAACGCGTCAGGGGCGCGGCCTGCAGGGCCTGAATCAGGGGGGCGACCTGGGCGTCGGGGAGCAACAGCCCCAGATAGGATGTCGCCGCCGGATAGTCCTTGTCTTCGGGGGTATCCATCCAACGCACCGCTTTGATGTCGGCCATCGTTTCCTCTTTTCAAAATGCTCGCGGCGCCGTTAAAAATTGCGGGCGCCTTCGAGACGAGGGAGTTTGGACCGGCGACGCAATATTAGTGCAAAATACCGCGGGTGGAAAGCGCCCCCTTTAAGCGGCGGGTTTTGCGTGATTTTATCGGAACTATTTTAGCGTTTCAGACCGCCGCTAAACTAGACTGGGGACGCTCCCACGCCGGGGCGATCCACATGCGATCCGCCACAAAAGGATTCCCTTGGAAAACGCCGTCGTCCTCATTCAATGCCCGGACCAAAAAGGTTTGATCGCGCGCATTTCGGGCCTGGTGTACCGCTGCGAAGGGAACATTCTCTTCGCCGACCAGCACACCACTTCCGCGGAAAACGGGCTGTTCTTTTTTCGGCTCGAATTCCGCTTTGATCCCCTACTTTTTTCCCGCGAAAAAATCGAAGCCGCCTTCCGCGACCTCGCCTCGGAATTGCGTGCCCAATGGCAGATTCGCTACGGGGGGCAACGACTCCGCTGCGCGGTCCTTGTCTCGTCCAAGTTGCACTGCCTTTCCGACCTGCTGTATCGCCATGCGGCCGGGGAGCTGGCCATGGACCTTGCCGCCATCATCAGCAACCATGCGGACGGGCGCCCTTGGGCGGAGCTGTATGGCATACCTTTCATTCACGTGCCCGCAGGTCCGGAACTCCGCGCCCAGTCCGAAGCGGCTATTTTGGAACATGTGCGGGACACCGACTTTTTGGTCCTGGCCCGCTACATGCAGGTTTTGAGCCCGGATTTTTTGGCCGCCTATGGCCGCGACATCATCAATATTCACCACAGTTTTTTGCCTTCATTTAAAGGCTCCGCGCCCTACCAACAAGCCTATGAACGCGGCGTGAAAATCATCGGGGCCACGGCCCATTTCGTCACCGAAGACCTCGACGAAGGACCCATCATCGAGCAAGTCGTGCACAAAGTTTCACACCGCGACGATGTCGAGGCGCTCAAGCGCAAAGGCAGTGATCTTGAGCGCATGGCCTTGACCCAGGCCCTGAGCGCCTATACCCACCACAAGGTGATCCGCCATAAAAATAAGACCATTGTGTTCGAATAGGCGTCCCCCCAAAGGGGGTGATTTCGCCGTCTTCGGCGCCTCAGCGGGGGCGTGGTACCCTTTGATACCGTTTTGCGGAATTTGAACCCAAGGAATTCCCAAATGGGCAAGGCCACGGGGCATTTTCGGAGGTCCCCAAGGGCACCAGATCAAAACGCAGACCTAATCCCCCGATGATTTCAAACAAATTTTCGGCACTCAGGGTTTTAGGGCTCATGGCTTCGTGGATTTTCCGCCGTGGAAGACGGGCTTTGTCGGCGAACTTGTCCGCGCCTCCGTGGGCGTCCACCACCCGCCCGAAGGCGGCCCTAAAATGGGCAAGATCATTCGCCTGCAAGGCAACCTGAAGGTAACGCACAGCGACATCGAAGTCGCCCAGCACTTCACTGCGCAACTCGTCATAAGTCACTATTTCACTCATGGGACACATCCTTGATTCTTGCGACGGCGGCTTTGACAACGGCCTTTGTGCCCCTTTGCGCCGAAAGGAAGAGGGCCAGGTCCTCGATCTGGGCCGGGGTCAAGTCCTTGGTAAACCCGGGCATGGCCGATTCGGGATAAATCTTCTCGGGGTCGGCAATGTAAAGCGCTATCCAGCCTTGTTCACGGGTCTTACCCTCCAGGCTCAGGTCCGGCCCGCTGTCATCGCCCTTGCCATGGATCATGTGGCAGGACATGCATTGGTCCTGGAACAATTTGGGCGCCGCGGCGCTGTAGGCTCCCCCTTGCAGACTGATGATGTAAGCCGTCAAATCCCCCACTTCAGCGTCCAACAATTTGAAATTCGGCATCTTGGATCCCGGGGTCATCGCCTGGGGATTCCTGAAATGACGCTCTATCCAATCCTTGTTGTGGCGGGCCGCCGCGTCATCCAAAGTCGGGCCGACCACTCCCCCATGACCGTCGATGCTGTGGCAACTGGCGCAGCGCATTTCAGCAAAAAGCTCCTTGCCGCGTATCACCTGGGGATTTTTGGGGACGGTGACGTTCACGTCCGGGGCGCGCAGGCCCTGGATCGTCAGGAACAGGATTCCGCCGACCGTCGCCAATCCCAGCCCGCTCCAAAACTTCCGGTCCAAGGCATGCCGCCTGGCTCCGCGATCAAGGAACGGCAACAGGAACAAGATGCCAACCGCCAAGCCCGGCAATACCGAGGTGGCAATCGCTTCGAGCTTGTCGGGAATATACTTCAGCAATTGGAACAGAAAGAGGAAATACCATTCGGGGCGGGGGTTGTAATCCGTGGCGGTGGGATCCGCCATATCCTCCAAACCCGCGCCCTTGACCCTGGCCAGGGCGGCCAGCACCGCAAACAAGAATAGTATGGCCATCATGTCCTTGAACACGATGTCGGGGAAGAACGGAACGCCCTGCTCCTTCAATTCATGGTAACGCTTGTCGACGGCTTCTTTCCAATCGCCGCTGGGTTCCTTTTTCATCCGCTCCGGCGGCGCCGCAATGCCGTGCCACACAATGAGGAAAAGATGCACCAACACCAGGACGACAAAAATGGCCGGCAAAAGCAGAACATGGATGGAATAGAAACGGGCCAGCGTGATGGTTCCTAAGGTATCGCCGCCCTTCAGGATCTTGCTCACCCAAGGCCCCACCAGCGGGGCGCTACCCGCGATTTTCGAACCCACCATAGTGGCCCAATAGGCCTTCTGGTCCCAAGGAAGCAAATAGCCTGTGAAGCCGAGCCCGATGACCACCAACAGCAAAAACACACCCGTAAACCAGGTCATCTGGCGGGGATACTTGTAGGCTCCGGCTAAGAACACCCGAAACAGATGCGCCATCGCGAGCAAAACCATAGCGCTGGCGGTCCAATGGTGTAGCCCCCGCAAAAAAGCCCCCATGGGCACTTGCGAACCAAGGAATTGAATGGCCTGGTAGGCATGGTCTGGGGAGGGGGAATAGTGCATGGCCAAGAGTATGCCGGTAACCGCCTGCACCACAAAACAAAACAGCAGCAGACTCCCCAGCGTATTGGACCAATTGACCCCCTTGGGGATCTTCCTGTCCAACAGGGTGGCCTTAAGTTTGCGCCAACCCGTCGTTTCATCGAGCCAATCGAGCACCTCGCGGATCATACGGTTTTATCCCCAGGAAGAATGTAAAGCCTTCCCTCCTCAATTTTAGCCTGATAACGATCGAGGGCCCTAGGCGGCGGCCCTGAAAGGACCTTGCCCTGCTTGTCATAAACGCCCGAGTGGCAGGGGCAGAGAAACTCGTTGAGATTTTCGTCCCACCGATAGGCGCAACCCAGATGCGTACAATGCGGATTGTAGGCCGTCACCGTTAGACCCTCGCGCAGGATCCAAACGGAACTGCGTCCTTCGACCGTCATCCAACCATCCACCTGGCGTTGAATGTAGTCGAGTTTCACCGGGTTACCTTCTGCGATGTCCCCCACAGGACCTAGATCGACCCAATCTTCCTTTTTCTGTTTAAAGGCGGGCGACAGAAAGTAGGTCAAGCCAACGCCTCCCAGGCCGGCGGCTATGAAGCCGCCCGCCCCGAGTATGGCCAGCTTGAAAAATTCTTTCCGGCTCAGGTTCTTGTCCAAGGGTGATTTCGACATCAAAGCTCCAACTTTGGAATAGTTCGCGGTACGGTTAAACGTCTATTTGCCGTCCGACTTCTTGAAGCCGCGGATCACCGGAACCAAGCTCTGGATCTGGTCCTTACTCAACCTGGCCACAAAAGGGGTCATTTTTCGGCCAATTTTGAGCTTCGTGGATTTGCTTCCATTGGTGATGGCCTCCATGATGTCGGCGTCTTTCACGGACGTCTGCCATTTGTCCGCCGTGAAATCGGTGGGTTTGGGGTCCATCGAGCGGCCCACCTTGCCCATGCCGTCGCCCTGCGGTCCGTGGCATTTCGAGCACTTGCCTTCATATATTATTTTCGAGGCGTCGGTTGCCGCGCTCAGCGAAGCGGCGCACATTGACGTGGCCGCCAACAATATCCATTTGCGGGTGTTCATGGCTCCTCCATTTAGGGCCGCCCAGGGAAGGCGGACCGGAAAAGAAACCGGCGGGCCGGGGAAGCCCGCCGGAGGGAATACGCTACCAGATATATTCGACGCTCGTGCCAAGGGCATTGTCCGTGGTAACGCCCATGCATTGGGTCCTGGCCGCATTGGGTCCGGCCTCGGTCTCGGTGTGCTTCAGGTCGCCCTTAAGGATCAGACCGCCCCCAAGCCCCGGGATCGCCATCCAACTGGCTCCGAAATCCTCGTATTGCACCGTGTCAAAGAAGGCGCTGTTGTCGGGTTGGGAGAAATCATAGTGGAAGAAAAGCGCGACATAGTCCTGCACGTGCCAGTCTAGTTCCCCGAAAGTAGCCCAGGAACTACGCGGGCTGAAATGCAATGCGTTGCTGAATTCGGAACTGGGCATATCGCATTGGTACCCAAACCCGCCCAGCAAGTTCACCGTCTCAGGCAGGAGCCAAGCGTTGCCATATGCGGCCAGGCGATCGTAATGATCCGTTAACCCAAAGAACGGCGTGTGGCTGTTGTAGGGATCCATGGCAGCCACATTGCCGTTGTAGCAAATCGCCGAGATGGCATCTTCTTTGGAGATGAACTGGGTCAAACTAAAGAATTCGTCCCCTGTGTTTCCAGCCGTCGGATTGAGGCCGGGGTCGTCATTGGTATTCTTGGTCAGATAGGTCCCGGACAATGAGCCAACCACCTTGCCGGGATCCACGAGCGTCGCGGTCGGACTATTGCCCGCCCTTGGCTTATAGGTTGAGATCCCGTCCGGGGATTCCCAAAAGCCCCCCTGATTCCATCGCGCCGTCAGCTCCGTACCCGTGCGCCTGGAGTAATAGCCGATTTCGACGCTGTCCGCAGTGACGCCGGTGTAGCCCACGCCTGAGCCGTTGAAGTCCGCCGTCGGATTTTGAATGCTGAGTTTGGACG
>Ga0075522_10004147_pt1 | contig 10420 bp, 3 predicted proteins | sample NGEPerA_FD_74796 | JGI IMG/M metagenome (GOLD analysis project Ga0075522, IMG submission 74796) | Arctic peat soil microbial communities from the Barrow Environmental Observatory site, Barrow, Alaska, USA - NGEE PermafrostL2-A | ecosystem: Environmental > Terrestrial > Soil > Wetlands > Peat ...
AAAGCTACCGGCTGATGATTGATCGCTGGATGAATCAAGTACTCAACGCCGATATCTTTGTCGCGACGTCGGCGATGTTGCGCTCCACGAGCTACCATTTCACGGAAGATTTAGGACGACGCATTTCGGAACTGCCCGGTGTGAAGCGCGTTGAGAACGTGCGCTTCACCGCCATTCCGTACCGAGGTGACACTGCGGCCCTAATTGCCATCGAAATGAATGGGTTTTTGGAAAGGTCGCAAAACGCGATCGAAGGCGCGGATTCAAAAACGATTCACGACCGGCTGGTAAACGGGCAGGGCGTCCTGGTTTCCAGAAATTTTGCACTACGCTTTCAGGAGCATGTCGGAGACCGCATCAAGCTGGAATCACCTACAGGCACCGTCGAACTGCCGATCCTCGGTTTTCTCGACGATTACAGGTCGGAAAAAGGCACGATTTTTATGGATCGCGCTTTGTACAAAAAATACTGGAATGACGACGCGGTTGATTTTGTGAACGTCGATTTGTACCCCGGTGTCGACCAGATCGCGATGAAAAAAGAAGTAGAGAAATTGACCTCGGGCTCCTTCCACGCATTTGTCTATACGAATGCTGAATTCAAGAAGTGGATCTCCAGCCTGGTCGATCAATTTTTTACGCTCAACTACATGCAGCTGGTGGTCGCCGTAATGATCGCGGTCATTGGCATTGTAAATACATTATTGATTTCCGTGGCTGAGCGGCGGCGTGAGATTGGGATTGTACGCGCGATTGGCGGATTGCGATCGCAAATTCAAAAACTTGTGCTGCTGGAAGCAGTGGCTGTCGCGATTATCGGCGTGATTGTTGGAACTGTGGCGGGAATTCTGAACACGTTTTTCATGTCGCATGCGGTGTCCGTCGTGCTTGTCGGTTACACCGTGCCGTATTATTTTCCGTGGGAATTTATTCTACTGTCTGTACCGGTCGTGGTGATGGTTTCCCTTAGCGCGGGTTGGTGGCCGGCGAGGCAGGCCGCGAGGATGCAGGTGATCGAGGCGATCGGTTATGAATAGTTTCAGCAGATCAATCAGTCACCAGCTTCGCTGGAACGATGTGATCATGGGATTGTTCTTTTTAACATTGTGTTGCTGCGACACCTTTTCCGTGTACGCGCAGGACGACGCGAAAGCGATCATGTCCCGCGTTTATGACCAGGACACGAGTCGCGACGCCACCCTGCGCGCCACGCTCGAAGTTACGGACAAAGACGGCCACTCGGTGAAGAAGAAATTTGTCATCAGCCGCATCGGTTCGTTCGGCAACGGCAAGACCATTGTCCGCTTCACCGATCCCGCGGAACTTCGCGGCGTCAAACTTCTATCCGTGAACAAGCCGGGCGTGCCGGATCAACAATGGATTTACACGCCCGCCACGGGCCGAGTCCGTAGCATTTCTCCCCGCGAACAGTCCGAACATTTTGCGGGCAGCGATTTCACGTATGAGGACATCGCCGAGCATCCGTTTGATAATTTTACTTACAAATTGCTGCCCGCCGAAGATGTGATCGAGAATCACAAAACATTCAAAATTATGGCGACGCCGACCACCGCGGCCAATTCACAATATAAATTCATTTATTACTGGGTGGCACAGGATGTACCCTGCATCTTGCATGCAGAGATGTACGATCAAGAAGGGCGCAAGGTGCGCGAAATGCATGCCAGCGGACTGCGTAAAGTTTCCGGTATTTGCGGCGCGCGGAAAACCGAAATGCAATCCTTGCTCGATGGGACGAAATCGGTTTTGACGATTGATGAAGCGCGTTTGAACACTGGCCTCGACAGCGCCATGTTTACTCCGGAATCGCTGGAGAAAAATTAGCCGTAATGATATGAACCAGGAAATAGCTGTACGAATCTCCGGGTACTTGGCGCTTCCGTTCCGCTCGGCAACTTGTGGGGGTCTTTGAACTTTGGCCAATTTTTCATCTGAACGGGACCCGAATTTCAGTAATTTAATTGAGCTCCTTCGCATTCGAGCGCAAGAGCATGGCCCGCGCGTGGCTTTCCGTTTTCTCGCCGACGGTGAAACCGAAGATTCCAGCCTTACGTATACAGAGCTGGAGGTGCGCGCACGCAATATTGCCGCCGCACTGGGTTCACACTCGAAACCGGGCGATCGAGCTTTGCTTTTCTACACGGGCGGTGTGGAATTTGTCGCCGCGTTCTGGGGCTGCGTGTATGCAGGTGTTGTTGCCGTCCCGGTTTTTCCTGCGCGTCTGCACCGCCAGCTTCCACGCCTTCTGGCAATCGCCGCCGATGCCGAAGCGACTCTGGTTTTGACGACTGCGAAAATTCATCGTCAGTCAGAGGATTTGTTCAAGCGAGCGCCTGAGCTGAAGCTGCTCACATGGCTTGCGACGGACGATCTGCCGAATGCCTCGCACGACTCGAATATTGCTTCCGCGAATTTCGATACGTTGGGGTTTCTGCAGTACACTTCGGGTTCCACCGCAACTCCCCGCGGCGTAATGGTGACGCACGGCAATTTGCTGCATAACCTTTCGTGTTTGCGCGAAGTGTTTCAGTTTTCCACGAAAAGCGTCGGTGTCACATGGCTCCCCCACTTTCATGACATGGGTCTGATCGGCGGATTACTGCAGCCGCTGTACGCCGGCGGCGAAATGATCGTGATGCCGCCATCCACTTTTTTGCAGCGGCCGGTACGCTGGCTTTCGGCCGTAACGAAATACAAAGCGACCACCATAGTTGCACCGAATTTTGCCTATGAATTGTGCGTCGAAAAAATTTCCGACGAGCAGCGCGAACCACTCAATTTAAGCGCCGTCAAAGTCGCGCTCTGCGGCGCGGAGCCTGTCCGCCCGGACACGCTGGAGAATTTTAGTAAAGCGTTTGGTCGCTGCGGATTCAGTCAAGAAGCTTTCCGGCCCGCGTACGGGCTGGCGGAAGCCACGCTCATCGTTTCAGGGCGTTCAGATGGCGGCGCGCCGATTATGCCTGCCGTGAAGGCGGAAAAACTGCGGCGTAACCGCGTCGTTTCAGCGAATGCAGAAGCTGTTGGAAGTCGCACGCTGGTCGGATGCGGAGGAATCGCTCCTGGCCTTGACGTGAAAATAGTAGATCCCGAAACGCGCGCAGTCTGCGCGAAAGATCGCGTGGGAGAAATATGGGTTTCGGGTCCCAGCGTCGCACGCGGTTATTGGCGCAGGGACGCGGAGACAACCGAAACATTCGGCGCCTATCTCGCCACAGGCGACGGCCCCTATTTGCGCACGGGCGATCTCGGATTCCTCGATCAGGGGCAGTTGTTCGTCGCGGGCCGGTTGAAAGATCTCATCATTATTCGCGGATCGAATCATTATCCGCAGGATTTGGAGCACACGGTCGAGCGAAGCCATCGAGCGCTGCGTCCCGCGTGCGGCGCCGCATTTTCGATTGATGTGGAAGGGGCTGAGCGATTAGTGATCGTTCAGGAAGTAAACGATCGGGCATTAGCTTCCGGCGAAGATATTGTCGCGGAAATTCGCCGCGCACTGGCCGAATCGCACGAAGTTCATCCGGATGCAATCATGCTCATCGAACCGCGAACGATTGCCAGAACCTCCAGCGGAAAAATTCAGCGCTATGCCTGCCGCGAAGCATTTCTTGGAGGCACGCTCGAAGTCGTACATGAATGGCGGGACTCGGAAAATCGCAGCGATCAAAAGCAGAACGGCGCGAATCGTCCGCGCAGCGGCCTCGTGTGGGATTATTTGAGCACGCAGAGTCATTCGCATCGCCTTGCTGGCAATGCCCGCCGCAATCCCGGCGAGAGCACGGAGTCGCGTCCAGAAGGTAAAGAAAACGATCCCATCGCGATCATCGGAATGGGATGTAAATTTCCAGGCGCCTCGGGGCTGGACGAATTTTGGACTCTGTTGCGAAATGGCGTGGACGCCATCTCGGAAATTCCGCAGGACCGCTGGGACGTGGGCGCGCTGTACGATCCCCTGCCTGGAACGACGGGAAAAATGAGTACGCGCTGGGGTGGATTCCTTCCGGACATCGATCAGTTCGATCCGCATTTTTTTGGGATTTCGCCGCGCGAAGCTGCTTCGATGGATCCGCAACAGCGCGTCCTGCTGGAAGTGACTTGGGAAGCTCTGGAAAATGCGGGGCAGCCGCCGGATCGGCTGGCCGGAACACGCACGGGCGTGTTTGTTGGGATCGGCGGCTTTGATTACTCCAATGTAATTATCAACTATAAAGATCACTTGCAGATAATCAATGCCTATCTTGGCACCGGAAATGCGCACAGCATCGCCGCCAATCGAATTTCGTATCTGTTGGATTTGCGCGGCCCCAGCATGGCCGTCGATACGGCTTGTTCGTCCTCGCTTGTCGCAATTCATATGGCTTGCGATAGCCTGCGTGTTGCGCAGAGCGACTTGGCGATTGCCGGCGCCGTCAACCTTATTCTTTCGCCTGAAGCGACCATCGCGTTTTCGCACGCGCGAATGATGGCCGCGGATGGCCGCTGCAAAACTTTTGACGCGAGAGCGGATGGTTATGTTCGAGCGGAAGGCTGCGGCGTCGTCATCCTCAAGCGTCTGTCGGACGCGTTGCGCGATCGCGACAATATTCTTGGGCTTATTCGCGGGTCAGCGGTCAATCAGGATGGTCGAACTGCGGGCATTGCCGCACCGAATGCGTCGGCCCAGCAGGCAGTGATTCGCGAGGCGCTGGAGCAAGCTGGGGTTTCCCCCAAAGAACTGACGTATGTAGAAGCACACGGCACCGGCACTTCGATTGGCGATCCCATCGAGGTCGAAGCAATCAAAGGAGTACTGGGCGAATCAACCCCGGATGAGCTTCCGTGCTTGATGGGTTCCGTCAAAGCCAACATTGGACATCTGGAAAATGCGTCGGGCATGGCCAGCTTGGGAAAAGTTCTCGTGTGTCTGCAGCACGATCAAATTCCTGGCCAGTTGCACTTCTCCAAGCTGAATCCGCGAATTTCTCTTGTGGGAACGCGCATGGCGATTCCTCAGGCGCTCCAATCCTGGCCCGCAACGCCGCGGCGCATTGCGGGAATCAGCAGCTTCGGATTCGGTGGGACAAATGCACATATCATCGTTGAGGAAGCGCCTCCGAGAATTCGTAAAGAAGGATTGCCCGACCGCCCTTGGCATATTTTGACGCTGTCTGCGCGGACGGCGAGCGCTGTCAAAACGCTCGCCAGCCGATTTGAAAAATATCTGACGCAGCACCCGGAAGAGAGTCTCGCTGACATTTGTTTCACTGCCAACGCCGGAAGGTCGCATTTTGCCCGCCGCGTTGCTCTGATCGCTGAAAATAAGGAACAGCTTCAAAAGTCGCTGGCCGCATTTGCCGCGGGGCAGCTTGATTCGCGAGTCGTCTGCGAATCGAGCGCCAAGCATTCTACGAAAAAAGATGGATTGCGCACTGCGTTCGTATTTGGCGCGGAAGCCCCCAGCGCGTCTACGGCGCATCAGCTTTATGCGACGCACCCGGTTTTTCGAGGAGCCATGGATCGATGCTCCCGTTTTCTAGGTTTGCATCAATATGAACCGCTGCTCGCGGCCCTGACTGCCGAACAAAATTATTTGGAGCGGCGCGACGTTGCCTTGTTCGCCCTTGAATTTGCGCTTGGGGAACTTTGGCGATCCTGGGGCATTGAACCGGACGCCGTGTTAGGAGTCGGCGTCGGAGAATATTCGGCGGCCGTTATCTCGGACGTTATGAGCTGTGAGGACGCGCTCAAGTTAATCGCTGAACGCGCCCGCATTCTGCGGCTGACGCCTGAGAGCGGCGCATTGAACAGAATGCTCGATAAGTTTGAGGCGGAAGCTTCCACAATTAAGTTTCAGCCACCGAAAGTTTCATTTGTTTCAGGTCTCAGCGGCCGCACGCTGGCCGAAGGTGAGATTCCCGGGACAAATTATTGGCGTCTTCATGTGCTGCAGGATGCTCAGTTCGAAGAGGGTTTGCAAGCACTGCGGGCGCAGGGTTGCGCCCAGTTTATCGGAGTGGGATCTTCCGATTCATTTTGTGAAGTGAATTCGGCTGAAAAGTCGAAAGCAACCGCCTCATTCCTTCCTTCTCTCGATCGTAATCTCAGCAGTTGGCAGACGATGCTCACGTCACTCGGTTCGCTATATGTACGTGGCTCGAATGTGGACTGGAAATCTTTTGACGAGCCGTACCAATCGCGGAAAATCGCTTTGCCCACCTATCCATTTGAACGCGAGCGGTGCTGGGAAAATCCGTCGAACGCGTCCTTGTTTCAAAAATCGAAAACAAGGCACCATGATTTGCTCGGCGAACGCGTTCATTCGGCTTTGCCCATGGCGCAATTTCAATCCAGAATCGGAACGGGTACAGTTCAGTATTTAGCCGATCATAAAGTGCAAGGTTCGATTGTTCTGCCCGCAGCTGTTTACCTTGAAATGGCACAGGCCGCTTCCGCGGAAATTTTAGGCACGGGATCTTCGGTCCTGTCGAGCATCACATTTCAAGAAGCTTTAATTCTTCCCGCAACGGGGGAGCGCATTTTGCAATTTGTTTCAACTCCCGCCTCGGGCGGCAACGCTTCGTTCCAGATTTATAGCGCCCACGTAAACGCAAATGGAAATCAGGAAAATACGGGATGGACGTTGCATTCTTCCGGGGACATGCGCCTTGAATCGGAAAACATCGCTCGCTGTACGCAAGAGCAATATAGTATCGGAGAAATTCAGGAGCGCTGCCCTCGACAAAAAAGTGCGGCGGAACTTTATGCCTCATTAAAAGACTCCGGTTTGGAATATGGGCCGGCTTTTCAAGGTGTTCAGCGAGTATGGTGCGGAGCACGCGAAGCGCTGGGGCAAGTTTCTCTCCCTGAACAGATTCACACTTCTCAAAATCACGGCCATCCAGACTGGTCCTGGATTCATCCTGCGTTGCTCGATGCGTGTCTACAAGTATTGGCGGCGACTCTGCCAGACGAAAGAGCCGGGTCCGGACGCAAATGGACCTATCTACCTGTAGGAGTCGAGAGCTTTCGATTTATGGGGCGGCCGGGGCGGCGTTTGTTCAGCCACGCGACGCTTCGCCAGGAAAGCAATCTCGGAGCGGAAATTCTGGAAGCGGACATTCGCTTGCTTGGCGAAGATGGCACTGTGATTGGAGAGATTCTTGGATTTCGCGCGAAACTTGTCTCTACGGATGCCGAACGCGACTCTCGCGACAATCCATATGATTTGTTGTATGACGTCAGCTGGATCGAAACGCCGCTCGCAATGAAGCAATCCGAATATTTTCCGCAGTCTTCTGCGTGGCTGATCGTTGCCGATCACAGCGGGTTGGCACAATCGCTCGCCGAGCACCTGCAAGCGCAGGGAAAGACGTGCGTGATCGCCAACTCGGAAAATGCGCCGGACATTTTATCTTCGCTTGAAGGGGCAAATGTCCTTCACCTTTCCAGTCTCGACATCGTTCGTCCTGACGCACATTCCGATGCGATTCTCGGAGCACAGAAACAGTGGATCGAAACAGCCCAGCTCATCCAATCGCTCTTGAAGAAATCGCGAGGAGAAAAGCAGCGGCTGTGGATCGTAACGCGCGGCGCGCAGTCTGTGGGAACTGCGACTGACCATGTATCCATCGCGCAAACTCCCTTGTGGGGATTGGCGAAATCGATTGATCTCGAACATCCGGAATTAACCTGTACGCGAATTGATCTTGATCCTCAACGCGACGCTGACGAACTTATTTCTTTGGTGGAAGAGTTGGCGCTCTCCGGTCCCGATCACGAAGTGGCCTTCCGAAAAGGGACTCGATATGTCTCGCGTTTAGTCCAGCGAACGCGTAAGGCTGTAAATGGCGCGCTTATGGAAGTTCCGGAAGCAGATTCATTTCGCATGGAGATGTCGCGCCCGGGAAAACTGGAAAATCTTTTGTTGCGGGCCAGCGCGAGACCGGAGCCAAAACCCGGAGAAGTAGAAATTCGTGTAATGGCTGCGGGCTTGAACTTTCGCGATGTCATGAATGCCGCGGGCGTGTATCCCGGCGGGCCCATTCCGTTTGGTGCGGAGTGTGCAGGAAAAATTTCGTCCGTTGGCGCGGGCGTGACGAATTTCAAAATCGGCGACGAAGTCCTTGCCGTGGCCAACGCGAGTTTCGGCTCTTACACGACTGCCGATGCGCGCGCAGTTGTTCCCAAGCCGCCCACATTCAGTTTTGGACAAGCGGCCACCATCCCGATCGCGTTCCTCACCGCTTATTACTCTCTGAATTATTTGGCGAGACTATCGCGCGGAGATCGCGTGCTCATTCACGCGGCGGCCGGTGGTGTGGGACTTGCCGCCGTGCAGCTCGCGAAGCAGGCGGGGGCAGAAATATTTGCCACCGCCGGGTCTCCCGAAAAGCGCGCGTATCTGAAATCCATGCGCGTTCCTCATATCATGGATTCGCGCTCGCTGAATTTCGCCGACGAAATTATGAAGAAAACCGGCGGAAAGGGTGTTGACGTGGTATTGAATTCCCTGCCTGGAGAATACATAACGCGCAGCCTTTCCACGCTTGGCGCGTACGGCAGATTTGTCGAAATCGGGAAAACAGATATCTATCAGAATAAGCCCTTGGGACTTTTCCCTTTCCGCAACAACCTTTCCTATTTTGCGCTGGATTTGGAGCGCGTATGCCGCGAGCGCCCCGATCTGCTCCGTTCCCTCTTGCTGGAACTTATGGCGATGTTTAAACAAGGAAGCCTGAAACCATTACCGCACAATATTTTTTCCGTGGAAGATGCGGCGAACGGTTTTCGTTATATGGCCCGACGAAAAAATATCGGGAAAGTTGTCATTTCGTTTGGCGGAAATGAATCCAAAAATTCTTCCGAGCGCTCGCCTGCTCCTCGCGCCGATGCTACGTACCTGGTCACTGGAGGGAATGGCGGTCTGGGGCTATCGGTGGCGCGATGGCTTTCTGAAAAAGGAGCAAGGCACCTGGTTCTGATTAGCCGCAGCGGAACATCAGCGGCCAGCGAAGATTTGACGAGCGAACTGAAGGCAAATGGAACTGACGTCGTAACCATACGATGTGACGTATCGAACGAGAGCGAAGTGGCGCGCGCTCTTTCGAAAATCCGTGACACAATGCCGCCGCTTCGCGGAATTATTCATGCCGCAGGCGTGCTCGACGATCATGTCTTTCTCAAACTCGAACCGGAAAGCTTTCGCCGCGTGTTCGCGCCCAAAGTTCTCGGCGCGTGGAATCTTCATACGCTGACGGCCAGCTTGCCTTTGGATTTCTTTGTCCTGTTTTCATCCGTGGCATCCGTTCTGGGTTCGCCCGCACAGGCTAATTACGCGGCCGCGAATGCGTTTCTCGATGGACTTGCTGGGGATCGCCGCGCTCACGGCTTGCCAGGTTTATCCATAAATTGGGGGCCGTGGGGTGAGGTGGGTATGGCAGCGCGTGCGGCAAGCGCTCGAGGGCCTGCATCGAAAGTGATGCGGCCGCTCCCGCCGACAGAAGCGTTGGCAATTCTTGACCGGCTCTTCGAAAAAAATGGTCCTGCGCAAGCCATAGCCATGTCCGTCGATTGGGCGTTGCTGGAGCGTTCGCTGAACGGGCAACCGCCGCCTACTTTTATTGCAGACCTTATTCGGGAAAAAGGGAGTCCGGCTGCGACAAAATCCGCACGCGCAGCTGGGTTCCTTTTCTCCACTGAAGAATTGTGGAATGCTCCGGTTGAGCAGCGCCATGGATTAATTCTCGCGCACGTTCAGAAAAATCTGGCGCAGGTGATGGCCCTGGAATCGCCGGAACTCGATCCTGAAGAGTCCCTCAGCAATCTTGGCCTCGATTCGCTCATGGCGCTGGAGTTGCAGCACGCGCTTGAGGAATCTTTCTCGGTAAAACTGCCGATAGAATTATTGATGGGAATGCCCAGCTTGAACGAATTTGTAAATCGCCTGCTTGAAATTCTCGCGAAATCAGCGCCCAATCCCGTGCAGGAAGGTTCTCAACAAGCTATTGTTGGGAACAATGCGAAATTAAGCTCAAGCTTTCCCCCCATTGTTGAGGCGTGATTGAGTGGCGCGGGCTTTAGCCTGCGGGGTTTTGTCCGTGCAAGGCGCGACCCCGCGGGCTAAAGCCCGCGCCACTCAAATCTATGCCTTGATGCCCGCCTTGCGCAGTATCGCCATCATGGGGCACCAGTTGCTGAAGGCCGATTGAAATAAATTCAGGCCAACGAAACCCGTAAATAAAAACCAATATGGATTCACCCAGTAGCCGAGCGCGACGGAGACGACCACGAATGCACCCGCAATCAATCTGATGTATCGATCGACGGTCATCACTTCACCTGCCTTTCTTTCTTCTATGCATTGAAAGTTTCCGTTATCGGCGGTGTTGTTTCCTCTTGTCTGCGTTCACTCATGTAATAA
>Ga0075522_10004148_pt1 | contig 10419 bp, 10 predicted proteins | sample NGEPerA_FD_74796 | JGI IMG/M metagenome (GOLD analysis project Ga0075522, IMG submission 74796) | Arctic peat soil microbial communities from the Barrow Environmental Observatory site, Barrow, Alaska, USA - NGEE PermafrostL2-A | ecosystem: Environmental > Terrestrial > Soil > Wetlands > Peat ...
ATTGCTGGCGCGGGTGAAGGGCCTCTTGCGTCGCGCCAGCCCCGAACGGCTCGCCACCGTGCTCGCGTTTGGCGACATCGAGCTCGACCGCGAGAAGCGCCGGGTCGCCCGCTCCGGCCGGCCGATCGATCTCGGGCCTACCGAATACCGCCTGCTCGAATTCTTCCTCGAGCATCCCGGCCGCGTGTTCAGCCGCGAGCAGTTGCTCGACAGCGTCTGGGGCCGCGACATCTATATCGACGAGCGCACCGTCGACGTCCATATCGGCCGCCTGCGCAAGCTGCTCAACCCCGGCGGCGAGCAGGATCCGATCCGCACCGTCCGTGGCGCCGGCTACGCGCTGGATGACCGCTTCGCGAAGGTGGAGTGAGCTTCCGCGAACAAAACTCATCGTCGTCCCGGCTCAAGGCCGGGACGACACCTTCAATCGTCATTGCGAGCAAAGCGAAGCAATCCATCTTGCAAGGAAGCAAGTGTGGATTGCTTCGTCGCAAGTGCTCCCTTGCGCAAACGCTTCGCGTTTGTCGCAGGCAATGACGGCGAGTAACTACCTCGTCGGCTTCGGCGGCTGGCGGCGGCGATCGCTCGCCGGCTGATAGGCGATGCGCGAGTGATAGGCGCAATAGGGCAGGCTGGTGAGCGCCTTGCCGCCGCAGAAAAAGAATTCCGAGCTTGAGGGATCGCCGATCGGCCAGTGGCAGGTGGCCTCGTTCAATTGCAGCAGCGTCAACCGCTGGCTCATCGGCACCACATTGTCGTAGGCGATCGGATCCGGCTCCAGTTCGACCTCGAAGGCGTGCGCCAGCGCCGTGTTGCCGCGCGACGCCGGACGGGAGACCCGCATCATGTGCTGGGCGGGACGAGCCTTGCGTTGCCGCGGTGCGGCAGAGGAGGGGCTCTTGGCGCGGCCGGAAAGGCCGAGACGATGCACCTTGCCGATCACGGCGTTCCGGGTCACGCTTCCGAGTTCCGCGGCGATCTGGCTGGCCGAAAGTCCGCCTTCCCAGAGTTTCTTCAGTTGCTCGACGCGTTCGTCAGACCAGGTCAATACCGTCATTGCATTCTTTCCTTCGCGACGCGCCGGCCGGTGAAGCGGCCGCGCTGCGCTGCCAAAATTGCAAATATCCCTGCCGACAGAATCCCTTAGCCCTCGCCGGGCGCGAAAAACGCGCCTGGACGTGTACGCCGAACACCAGCGAACCTATGGGATCAAGTACTGCCGCACGAGATGTCGTACCCGACGGATGAGAAGCTACAATATGGCGTGACTCCGGCGCAAGAGTCCGCGTGGGCGCGTCCACATGTTCCGTCACTTAACCACTGCAATGCGATCTTTCCGCGACACCGGAAGATTGCGGGCCGGTCGCCTTTCGACCGGTTGACAGTTATCGCCGCGCGCCTAGAATGGTTCCCACGTGCCGCCCCGAAAAGGCGGCACGTTTTGTTTTCCGGAGCTGGTTGCCGGTGCGCCTCGCGCCAATGCACGCATCGCGACTTCCGCTCTAACCTTCAGTGACCGCCATGAACAAAAGCGCCGCGTCGCATCTGCTTCCCGTATTCGCCAGGGTCGATCTCGGCTTCGAACGCGGCGAAGGCTGCTGGCTGGTCTCGACCGATGGCGAACGCTATCTCGATTTCACCAGCGGCGTTGCGGTCAACGCGCTCGGCCATTGCCATCCGCATCTGGTCGCAGCCTTGCAGGAGCAGGCGACGAAACTCTGGCACATGTCGAACCTGTTCAAGAGCCCGGACGGCGACCGGTTGGCGGCGCGGCTGTGCGAACAGAGCTTTGCGGATTTCGTGTTTTTCGCCAATTCCGGCGCGGAAGCGATGGAATGCGCCATCAAGGTCACGCGTAGATATCACGCCGCCAAGGGCCATCCCGAGCGCTATCGCCTCATCACCTTCGAAGGCGCGTTCCACGGCCGCACGCTCGGCACGTTGGCGGCGACCGGCTCGGCCAAATATCTCGAAGGCTTCGGTCCGCCGCTCGACGGTTTCGACCAGGTGCCGCATGGCGATCTCGAAGCCGTCAAAAAGGCGATCGGCCCTCACACCGCCGGCATCCTGATCGAGCCGCTGCAGGGCGAGGGCGGCGTGCGTTCGGCGCCGCATGCGTTCTACCGGGCGCTGCGCCAGCTCTGCGACGACAAGGGCCTTCTGCTGGTGTTCGACGAGGTGCAGACCGGCATGGGCCGCACCGGTGAGCTGTTCGCGCACAAGCGTTTTGGCGTCACCCCCGACGTGATGTCGCTGGCGAAAGCGCTCGGCGGCGGCTTTCCGATCGGCGCGTGTCTTGCCACCACTGAGGCCGCATCCGGCATGACGCCCGGCTCGCACGGCTCGACCTTCGGCGGCAATCCGCTGGCGGTCGCAGCCGCCAACGCCGTGCTCGACGTCATGCTGAAACCCGGCTTCTTCGAGCGTGTGCAGAAGATGTCGCTGCTGCTGAAGCAGAAGCTCGCTTCCGTGGTCGATCGCTATCCGGGCGTTATCGCCGAAGTCCGCGGCGAAGGGCTGTTGATCGGCCTGAAGGCGGTGGTGCCCTCGGGCGATCTGGTGACGGCGCTGCGCGACGAAAAACTGCTCACCGTCGGCGCCGGCGAAAACGTCGTCCGCTTCCTGCCGCCTTTGATCGTCAGCGAAGCCGAGATCGAGGAGTCTGTCGCCAAGCTCGAGCGCGCCTGCGCGACGCTGTCCGGCGCGCCGTTGAAGCGGGCGGCCGGGCAATGAGCAAGGCGCTGCGTCATTTTCTCGATCTCAGCCAGCTTCCGACCAGGGAGCTGCGCAACATGCTCGCCGCCAGCGTCGCCATGAAGGCGAAGCTGAAGGCGCAAGGCCATGGCGGCGAGAAGCCGGCGAGGCCGCTCGAAGGCAAGACGCTGGCGATGATTTTCGAAAAGCCCTCGACCCGCACCCGGGTGTCGTTCGACGTCGGCATGCGCCAGCTCGGCGGCGAAGCCATTATGCTGACGGGCGCGGAGATGCAGCTCGGCCGCGGCGAGACCATCGCCGACACCGCGCGCGTGCTGTCACGCTATGTCGACGCCATCATGATCCGTATTCTCAACCACGATGCCCTGCTGGAGCTTGCCGAATACGCCACCGTGCCCGTCATCAACGGGTTGACGCGGCGCTCGCATCCCTGCCAGGTGATGGCGGACCTGATGACCTTCGAGGAGCATCGCGGCCCGATCCAGGGCCGCACGGTGGCCTGGAGCGGCGACGACAACAACGTGCTGGCGTCGTGGGCACAGGCCGCCGAGCGCTTCAAGTTCAAGCTGAATGTCGCGACGCCTCCGGAGCTCGCGCCGAACAGGGCGATGAAGGACTGGATCAAGGCGACCGACGCGCCGGTCGCGCTCGGCAACGATCCGGAAGCCGCCGTCCGCGGCGCCGATTGCGTGGTCACCGACACCTGGGTGTCGATGGGCGACAAGGACGGCGAGAACCGCCACAATCTCCTGAAACCCTACCAGGTCAACGCCCGGCTGATGTCGCAGGCCAAACCCGACGCGCTCTTCATGCACTGCCTGCCGGCCCATCGCGGCGACGAAGTCACCGACGAGGTGATCGACGGCCCGCAATCGGTGGTGTTCGACGAGGCCGAAAACCGCCTGCATGTGCAGAAGGGCATTCTGGCGTGGTGCTTCGAGACGGTGGGGTGAGATTGTCGTCCCTGCGAACGCAGGTACGGCGAAGCAAATAAAATCGTCGTCCCGGCCAAGCGAAGCGCGAGCGGAACCCCATGCGCAAGTTGTTTGCAAAAGCTGGAGCGCGAGCGCGGTATAGCAACGAAAATTGGTGGTTATGGTCCCTGCGCCGGGACGACGCGTGGAGAGATTCTCGCATCCCTCCGCCCCCTTTCCTTTCGCGCGTTCCGACCCCAGATAAAGCGCCATGGTTTCACAATCCCCCAACATCAAAATCACGGCCGAGACTCCGATCCGCGCGCCGTCGGCTGTGCCCGTCGACGACGCCGTGCTGCCGTTCGAGGTCGACGTGCTCGACCTGCGCGGCCGGCTGACCCGGCTTGGCCCCGCGCTCGACGCGATCCTCGCCAAACACGATTACCCCGCGCCGGTCGGCAAGCTGCTCGGCGAGGCCATCGTGCTGACGACGCTGCTCGGCTCGTCGCTGAAATTCGAAGGCCGCTTCATCCTGCAGACTCAGACCGACGGCCCGGTGTCGTTCCTGATCGTCGACTTCCAGGCGCCCGACCGCCTGCGCGCCTATGCGCGCTTCGACGCGAAACGGCTGAAGGAGGGCCAGGATTCGGGCGCGCTCTTGGGCAAGGGCCATCTCGCGATGACCATCGACCAGGGCGCGGACATGAGCCGCTACCAGGGCCTAGTCGCGCTCGACGGCGGCTCGCTCGAAGACGCCGCGCACGAATATTTCCTGCGCTCGGAGCAAATCCCGACCCGCGTGCGGCTTGCGGTCGGCGAGGAATGGCGCGGCGGCGGCGATGGCCCAAAACACCGCTGGCGCGCCGGCGGCATGCTGCTGCAGTTCCTGCCGAAAGCGCCCGAGCGCGCGCGCCAGGCCGATTTGCATCCCGGCGACGCGCCGGAGGGCACCGTCACCCACACGGTGGCCGAGGACGATGCCTGGGTCGAGGGCCAGTCGCTGATCGCTACCGTGGAGGACGTCGAACTGATCGATCCGGATTTGTCCGGCGAGCGGCTGCTCTATCGCCTGTTCCACGAACGCGGCGTGAGGGTTTTTCCGCCGCTGCCGCTCCGCGCACAATGCTCCTGCTCGCGCGAGGCGGTCTCCTCAATGCTGCAAAGCTTCGCCGCGCAGGATCGCGCCGACATGGTGAAAGACGGCAAGGTGGTGGTGACCTGCGAGTTCTGTTCGTCGGTGTATGAATTCACGCCGGACGAGGCCGGGGTGGAGTAGGCGATTACGTTCCGCTCTCAAGCCGTCATTGCGAGGAGCGAAGCGACGAAGCAATCCACCTTCCGTATTCGCTGCCCGATGGATTGCTTCGCTTCGCTCGCAATGACGAAAGAAAGCGCGCCGGCGCCGTCTCGAACCACAAGGCCGAGGCTGCTCTCACGCGCCTTCCCGGCGTTCCGCCGGCGGATAATATTGCGGTGCTTCGCGGCGGTCGAACATGCCGTAGTCGCGCACGATGCGGATGCGGCGCAGCCTTGCGCCCTCGGGCAGTTTGGCCGCGGCCTCGAAGGCTTGTGCGTCAGCACTCGTGCGCCACGACGTCAGCAGAATGAGGTCGCCCGGCGTCAGCACCGCGTCGAATACGTCCCAGCCGACCAATCCGCTCGCATCGCGATCGAGGCCGAGATATCTCGAACTCGCCGCGGCATCGGGCGCGGTGTCCGATCCGGCTTGCCGTTTGGCGTCGATCAGGACGACCGTGGTGGCTTCCCCTGTTGCCGTCTCGTCGAGCCGCTGTTCCCGCAGCGTCTCGCCTTTGGGAATCTGCGTATCCTGCACGATCTCGCCGACGCGCAGATGATAGTCGAGCAGGATTTCGGTGCGGCCCGTTTCCTGTGCCTGATGGTGCCGCATCACGGTGCGCCAGCGAACCACGGCCTTTTCGTCGCGCCAGCCCGACAGCGAGAGAAGCCATCCCTCGCGCGTCAGGCTCTTGTAGCGGATGTTGTCGACAAAACCGTCGACCGCGACCAGTTCGGGACGCAGCGACCCGGCAAGGCCAAGATAGGCGTCCCATTGGTCCTTCTTCGGATGTACTTCGAAGATCACTGAAAACACGCTGCGCTTTCTCCCGACGTTCCGCGGTCTACGCCGCCGCGATGCAGTCGATCTCGATGTCGAAATGGCCGGGCCAGGCCGGAACGTTGACGAAGATCCGCGCCGGCGGGTCCTTCGGAAAATACCGGGAATAGACGGCATTCACCGCGGCGAACTTCTCCACCGAGGTGCAATAGACGTTGCATTTGAGCACCTTGTCCAGCGACGATCCCGCCGTCTCGAGGCAGAGCTTCATCTGTTCCAGCACCAGCTCGGTCTGGCGTTCGATCGGCGCGTCGACGATTTCGCCGGTTGCGGGATCGAACGGCGGAAAGCCGGAAACATAGACGGTGTCGCCATGCCGCGTCAGCGCCGAGGTTGGCGCCTTCCATCGCTCCAGCCAGGTCGAAAGCGGCTCGACGCGGATGATCTCTCTTTTCAAGACGGTCTCCTCTGCGGTCACCTCAATCCGCGCGGCATTCCAAACCGCCGCGTCAGGATTGCTACGCAGCATCGCTTCCAGCGCGCTCGAGGGATGGCCGGCGTTGAGCTGCCATCGGAAGTCGGAATTACCGCGCGGACGCGCCTCGCGTATTCCATTTGCTCCAGCTGGCGCTCGTGAGCGTCTGGTGGTCGGTCGTCAGCGGACGGCGGGTCTGGCGCTCATAAGCGGCGACGATCTGCTCGGACGCCCTGATCTTCCGGTTCAGTTCGGCGACGAATTTCTGCGTCTGGTTCGCGGCCTTCGGACCGGCAATCCGGCCATAGGTGAATCCGGCCGTTTCATACTGCTTCAACGCCTCGCGGTGCTTCCGGATCTGGGCCCGGTGCCAGGCGATTTCACTGTTACTGTCCGCAACCATGCTGGGTCTCCTGCTGTCCGGGCGCGAGCATAGGTGATTCGCGCCGCCCGGGCGTTCCGAAACGGCGGGTTCCGGGCGCCGGCCTGGAAGTCCAATATTCCATAATTTCAGAAATTAATTTCAGGATATCGGAAATATGGCTTGACCGCGTTTCGGCCCGGGATTATATGCAATCCGTCCCGTCCCACTGAAGGGGGCGTTTCGCGATCGTCACGGACGCGGGGCGGGATGCGTGGACGCTGACGGTGTCTCTGACGAAGGCGCTTGAGGCGGACGGCAAAGTCGTGTGGTTCTGGCACCCCGACGCTGGTGTCAAGCCTGCGAGACGAAGCGCAGGCGACGGTGGCCAAAAAGCCCGACGCACCGGGAAGAGCACGAAGCAGCCGTTAAAACCATCGCGCGGGGAATGCCGGGTGAAACCGGTGTACTCGTGGTGACTACTCTTGCATGCTTGTTTTTACTTTGCATGCGAGGCTGCGGGCGCATCGAGCGCCCGGTATTCCCCGCGCCCTTTCATTGCGAGGGCCGGACTTGAAGATCAAAACTCGCGCAGTACACGCGGCGAGATCGCGGAAGTATGTCTCACCGTCATTGCGAGCGAAGCGAAGCAATCCATGGCTCAACAGAAAGAAAGATGGATTGCTTCGCTTCGCTCGCAATGACGATGTTGAGCGAGTCCGCAGCAACCATTAAAAGCTAAGCGGCTTTTTCGGTCCAGGCGCACTTGCGCCGTGCCCACCACATCAGCACAAAGCAAGGTGGTGGGCTCGCTTCGCTCAGCCCACCCAAAGTGCTTCCCTCCCCACCGCTTCGCGGGTGGAGGGGAGAAGAGTGCTCCGGCCATGACGAGTCAATTCAACACCCGCTTCGCACCGGGGCTGTCGAGCGAAAACGTCGGCACATCGATCTCGAAGCGTTCGCCGTCCTCGGTGACCATTTGATAGCGACCGGTCATGAAGCCGGAGGCGGTCGGCAGCGGCACGCCGGAGGTGTATTCGAAGCGCTCGCCGGGCGCGAGCACGGGCTGCTCGCCAACCACGCCTTCGCCGCGGACTTCCTGGCGGCGGCCGGAGCCGTCGGTGATGATCCAGTGCCGGGTGCGCAATTGCACCGTCTCGTCGCCGGTGTTGGTGATGACGATGGTATAGGACCAGAAATATTCACGCCGCTCGATCGAGGAGCGTTCCGGCATGAAATTCGGCTCCACGGTGACTTCGATCTGGCGGGTAACGGCGCGGTACATGCGGACGGATCTTTGCATATCTTCGCGTATCATAGCGAAAAGCCGGCGCAGAACCAATCGGGCGCCGTAAAGAGCGGCAAAACAGCTCGCCGGGCCTTGTTTTGCCCTCTTCCCTTGCTTGCAACCCGCGTGCCGATACTATCTTTACGGGGCTGCCGGTTTTTCGAGGCCGGCAGGCCGCAAACCGGTGCCAGATGACGTCCATTGCCGATCGAATTGCCAGGCCACCGCTTGTCGGCGCAACCGATGCGGTCGCACGCGAGGCCGTGCCCGCGCCGGCCGTCAACGCGGCGCCGATGTCGTTTCCGGTCGCCGGCGGCGAGCGCGAACTGCGGCTCGATCTGTTCCGGGGTCTGGCGCTGTGGCTGATCTTCATCGACCATTTGCCGCCCAACATCCTGACCTGGTTCACGATCCGCAATTACGGCTTTTCCGACGCCACCGAGATCTTCATTTTCATCTCCGGCTATACCGCGGCCTTCGTCTATGGCCGCGCCATGCTGGAGGCCGGTTTCGTGGTCGCGACCGCGCGCATCATGCGGCGGGTCTGGCAGATCTATGTCGCGCACGTGTTCCTGTTCACGATCTTTCTGGCGGAAATCTCCTACGTCGCCACCAGCTTCGAGAACCCGCTCTACACCGAAGAAATGGGGATCATGGATTTCCTCAAGCAGCCTGACGTCACCATCGTCCAGGCGCTGCTGTTGCGATTCCGGCCCGTCAACATGGACGTGCTGCCGCTCTATATCGTGCTGATGTTCTTCCTGCCGCTGATCCTGTGGCTGATGAAGTGGAAGGCCGACGTCACGCTGGCGCTTTCGGCCGTCCTCTATGCGGTGACCTGGGAATACGATCTCTATCTATCGGCCTATCCGAACGGCTACTGGGCCTTCAATCCGTTCGCGTGGCAATTGCTGTTCGTGTTCGGCGCCTGGTGCGCGCTAGGCGGCGCCAGACGCATGTCGCGGATCCTCTCCTCGAAGATCACGCTGTGGCTATCGCTGGCCTATCTGTTCGCGGCGTTCTGCGTCACCATGACCTGGTATTTCCCGCAGCTCGGTCATTTCGTGCCGCGCCGGGTCGAACAATGGATGTATCCGATCGACAAGACCAATCTCGACGTGCTGCGGTTCGCGCATTTCCTGGCGCTGGCGGCCGTCACCGTGCGCTTCCTGCCGCGCGACTGGCCCGGCCTGAAGTCGCCGTGGCTACGGCCGCTGATCCTGTGCGGCCAGCATTCCCTGGAGATTTTCTGCCTCGGCGTGTTCCTGGCCTTCGCCGGCCATTTCGTGCTGGCCGAGGTTTCCGGCGGCGCCGCCCTGCACTTCTTCGTCAGTATTTCCGGAATCCTGATCATGTGGGCCGTGGCGTGGGTCCTTTCATGGTACAAAAAGAATGCCGACAAGAACACTTCGCGGACAAAAGGCGCGGTTGGCGACGCCGATATGGCGGGAGGGGGCATATGAACTCCAACTCGGGAGCCATCCTGGGGCTGGTTCTGCTGGCTGGAACTTTGGCCGCGATTTCTGCGCGCGCCGAAGATGCACCGCATAGTTGCGAAGTTCCCGACTACCTGCTGTCGAGCGAAAGCTCGCTTCCCAAGGTTGCGGAATCGGTGAAGGCCGGTCACCCCCTGGATATCCTGGTGATAGGCAGCCGGTCGTCGACCATCATCAGTTCGGAATCGAGCGCCTATCCGGCACGGTTGCAGGCGGCGCTGAAGGAGAAGCTGCCGCAGATCACGGTTAACCTGTCCCTGGAGCTACAGGTCAAGAAGACCGCGGAGGAGGCGAATGGCGGCTTCGCCAAGCTGGTGGGAGCCAAAAAGCCTACTTTGGTCATCTGGCAGACCGGCACTGTCGATGCTATGCGATCCGTCGATCCCGATGATTTCCGCGCCGCGATCGACCAGGGTGTTGTTGCGTTGCAAAATGCGGGGGCCGACGTGGTCCTGATGAACATGCAATATAGTCCGCGCACGGAGACGATCATTTCCCTGCCGCCATACCTGGATAATATGCGCGTGGTCGCGCAGCAGCACGACGTCCCGCTGTTCGACCGCTTTGCCATCATGCATCAATGGAACGATGCCGGAGATTTCGACCTCTTTAGCGCGACGCATGGCATCGAGCTTGCGAAGCGCGTTCATGATTGCCTCGGCCGTGCCTTGTCGAAATTCGTGTTCGACGCCGCTCATCTCGGGCCGACCCAGCAGAATTGAGGATTTAGGGTTAATGAGTTTCGTCCGCCCTTTTTGCCGGAACGCATCGCTTGCCGCAGCCGCGCTCGCAGCGCTGATGCTGCTTACGCCGGCCGCGATATTGCCCGCACGCGCCCAGGCCGCCCCGACGGTCCAGCGGGCTACCGTATCCGAGGTTGCCAAAGCTGACGCTGCCGGGCCGGGGAGGTCGCAGGCGACCGGCGCCGGCAATCCGACGGCCGTCGATCAGGCCGCTTCGCCGCAACCCAGGAGCCTCACGGCCAAGGCGATCGACAAGGTGAAGGAAGTCGCGAAATCGGCCGGCGACATCTTCAGCCGCGTGCCCTGCCAGCAGCCGAAGGGCGGCGCCAAATCGATGGGATCGCTGCCGC
>Ga0075522_10004149_pt1 | contig 10418 bp, 7 predicted proteins | sample NGEPerA_FD_74796 | JGI IMG/M metagenome (GOLD analysis project Ga0075522, IMG submission 74796) | Arctic peat soil microbial communities from the Barrow Environmental Observatory site, Barrow, Alaska, USA - NGEE PermafrostL2-A | ecosystem: Environmental > Terrestrial > Soil > Wetlands > Peat ...
TCGCATCACCACTCACATCTTCTATTCGGCGGCAGGAATGCCGGAAGCAACCAACTCGGTCCAACTGGATCGGCGCAGCAATGTCATTCAGGAAGTGGACGCCGGAGGCAATGTCTTCACCGCCGCTTATGATGGTTTGGACCGCACCAAAGCCATTGCAGGTCCTGCCATCGTCACCGTTACTGGCGCAGAGAGTTTTAATTTTTCCATTACCTATGTGACTAACGTGCTGCAACAAGCCAGCACCAATTTCTATGATGCTGCCGGTCGCTCACTTACAAACATCAATGCGCTTGGCGAGAGCACCGTCACAAAAATGGATGCCTTGGGACGGACCACCGGCTATCAGATTTACAGTCCTTCCGGCTCGCTTGTCCGTGAAAGATACATGGCATACTCACCCGACCATGACAGCATGACCGTTACTGACGGTTCGGGTGCCAATGCCTTGGTCAACACCATCTACACCGATAACGACGGACATAATGTGCTATCCATTGCCTACCCGTCGGAGAGCGCAGAGGAGTTCACCTTGAATCAATATGACCTTGCCGGGAACCTCATTTCAGCACATCACGATTCATCGGCAAGTGGCACGGTCACAAACTGGACCACCACAAGCCTTGCTTACGATGGCTTGAACCGAACCATCGGCAAGATTGACCGCGACGGCGCGATGACCACCTATGCTTACGACCCGATGGGCGACGTGACCAACCGCACTATGCCGGGAGGATTGCAATGGCAGGCGACCTATAACAATGTCGGCCAAATGTTGCAGGAGCAAAATCTTGGCGGCGGCAACGCGACCCGCACGACGACTTACAGCTATTTTTCCAGCGGCAGTCCGTTCGCCGGATTGCTCGAAACTAAAACAGATGGACGTGGAACCGTCAGCACTTACGCTTATGACGACTGGCTGCGCCCGACCAACATGGCTTATAGTGGTTCGTTGCCAGAGCAAAACATGACGACTACATGGCATTATGAGCCGCGAGGATATGTCACCGGCATCACCGAGCAGTTCGCCAGCACCAATACCGGCCCGACAACTATCATATCACGTTCTTACGATCCATACGGACAACTGTCGTTGGCATCCGTCAGCGATGGGTCCTTCTCCTATGGAACCAGCCAGAGTTGGGACGCTGCCGGACACCGCACGATTCTGAACGCTGGCGGCGGCAGTTATGGTTTCACTTGGCGCGCGGATGGGGTCATGACATCTGCCAGTGAACCGACCGGCGGCGGCAGTTACATTTATGACTCTGCCGGATTATTGACCAATCGTTTCGTCGGCAATCGCACGACCACCATAACTTCCCGTGACGGTGAAGGCCGTCCGTTGTCCATCACCACCGAAGTTAATTTGCTGACTCAACTGACGGAATCCCTTTCGTGGTCGGACGATGGATTGCTCTCTTCGGATACATTGTCACGCCCGGACTTTACCGATTCGCGTTCGTATGCTTATGCCAATCAAAGCCGCCGCCTCACCCAAGAGCAGCTTAATTTGAACGGCAGCGCAACTTGGACAAATTCGTTGAGCTACGACAATGGCACTAGTGCCGGCCCCGGTGTTCTCACTCAAATGGGCCAGGTCAACAGCACGGCCAATTTGTGGAGCGGTCTTGCCGATTCATTCTCCCGCATCGGCACAGAAACCAACAACACTTTCCAGTATTCGGCTTACGGCCACGTCAATGGACAAGCCACAGTCAATGCTTTTTTGGATAATCAACCTGTTACCACAACTGCCGTTGGAACGAACGCGATACAATGGCGCGCAAGGATGGAACTTTCCCCCGGCACACATCAATTGAGCGTCAGCGCGTTGCATCCGAGCGGACAATTTACTGCTTGGGCAACGAATTCATTCACCAATGACATCGCCTATCAAACCACGGCGGATTCGTTCGACGGCGCGGGCAACATCACCAATCGCGTCTGGAAATCTCCCAGTGGCACGGTCGAACGCACGCAAACGCTTTCATGGGACGCGCTCGGACGGTTGCACAAGGTCAGCGAACGGGACAGCAACAACAGCGGTTACGACTGGACGGCTTCCTACGATGGTTTGAATCGCCGGTTGCAGACGACAACCACTTCCATCACCAACGGCGTTGCCTACAATGTCCCGCCGACGACCATCAATTCCTACTTTGATCCGCAGGTGGAATTTCTGGAACTTGGAGTTTCCTACGGAACGAAAACCGTCTGGAAACTTTACGGGCCGGACTTGGACGGTAAATACGGCGGACTGAACGGCACGGGCGGCCTTGAAGGGGATTCCCCGGAACTCAACTTGTTCAACCCGTCCATCAGCGATTTTCGCGGCGACATCCTCGCTTATTATGATTCGGCACAGGGAAGCGTGGTGTGGAATTCTTCGCGACCTACGGGTTATGGCGCGGTGCCGGGTTATCGGCCAGTGGCTCTGGCCAATGGAGCGAATTTGCTGCAATCATCGGCATGGCGCGGGCATTGGGTGGACATTACCGGCTATTACAACATCGGTTTGCGACCTTACGACCCGATTTCGGGACGATGGCTTTCTGGTGATTCGGTTTGGAACGAACAAGACCCGAATTATTATTCTTTCGCGGGCGGCGATCCTATCAATCATTTCGACCACGATGGCCGGATGTCGCGGAATGATTATGAAAATCAATCAATTGATTTGAACAAGGGAGTTGACTTGATTGGAGGCATCACCCTTGAACAAAACGGCTGGATGGCGGTAAATGAAGGCCCGATAAATGAACTCGTCCCGCCGGATTCGTATGTCAATTATATGATGTGGTGGGAACCGCTGGAAGAACAACTGGCGAATGATTTACAATCCGCAGTTGACGCCGCGCTCAATACCGAGGCCAGAAATAACGCCCGCAATGAATGGAACAATGCCAACTGGACTAGCGGATGGGGCGTAACCATGAAATTTGCCTCCGGCGTCAGTTGGACGGCCAACACGATTGACGCGGGTGCCAACATGATTCCAATCGTCGGCACAGGCAAAGCCTTTGTGGAAAGTGCGATTAAGGTTGGAATCAAAGACGTGACCAAAGGACTTACCGAAGACACCGTAAAGGCGGCGGCGCAAACGGAGTTTGGATTCGCTAAAAATTTGGAGAACCCCAATTTTGTTCTCTATAAAAACGGTCAGTTTGACTCGTCTATGTTGCAAGATGGAGAATATACTCTTAACTTGCCGAATATTACCACGGAAGGTATGAGCGCTGAACAAGCAGAAGCGGTATTATGGGCACAGAACGAACAACAAATTCAAAAAGCTATTTCAATTGGAAACCCCATTCGGGAAGCAAATCCTGATGCTGTTGGCGGCTTTCTGCAAAAAGAGCGTGATACCTTGAGCGCATCTGGTTGGCAACGTGTCCAACAAAACGGCGGCACTTATTGGGTAAAACCGTGAACGAGAAAATAAAAATGAAGACAATGAAAGTGGCTGATTTTCAGACACACGTTAAAATCGAATTTGAGTTTTTGGTCAAAGATTATGGGTTCGTGCAAACGACAGTAGCACCGACCTTAATTCGATATACTCAAAAAGAGGTTGTGATAGATGTGACTTATAGTGAGCGGCGCGAAATTGACTTAATCATTGATGAAAATCCACCATCAGAAAGATTAGGCAACGCTAGGTTTCAATTATTCTTATTCTTGAAAGCGTTCTATCCAGAAGTAGAACAGACATTAAATAAGACCTTAAATTACGGAATAGCCTTTTCTGAAGAACAGGTTAAAAATGTGTTGAAACAGTTATCGGATGTCTTGCAGCAGTATGGAAAATCCATTTTGCAACACGACAGACAAGTATTCGATGAAATGAAAGTATTTAAGTGGTAGGATTTTGCCAATGAGTATTATCATTCCTAAAACTAGCGCGGCTTCGGCGGCTTCGACTGCCGAACTAGAAAAGCTTTATGGTAAAAATCTGCCAAAGAGTTATCTTATGTTTATCAAAGAACATGATGGAGCCAGACCAACGGCCAATATTTTTAAGGTGGGCGAAAATAATAATGCCCGTGTGGATGAGTTTATTCCCGCACATGAGAGTATTCACATCCGCAATTCAGTAGAAGGTTTTCCAAGTCGTGCCTTACCAGTTGCTAGGGCATCAGGAGGAAATTTTGTATATTTAGACCCAGCAAATGGAGCGGTCTATTTTTGGGATCATGAAATTGATGACGCTGACACCAGATTGACAGATTCGTTTGATGAATTCCTTGCCAAGTTACAGCCTGTGGACGCCAATCGGGTTAAACTTAAACCAGGACAAGTAAAAAAAGTTTTGGGTAATCCAAATTTTAAGCCTGAATTTTAGTCGCAGAAAGATGTGCAAACGAATTTATGGCAATCAAAATTCTAAAACCAAATCAAAAGATTGATTTGGTAGCTATTAACGAATTTGAAGCTTTCATAGGCGAAAAGCTTCCAGAAGATTATCAGAAATTTTTGCTCGCTTTTAATGGTGGTAAGCCTGAAAGCAATGTTTTGAGCATACCCGAAATAATGAATAGCGTAGGGGTGAATCGCTTTTATGGATTACTGGATGGTCGGCAGCCCGGAGATTTATTATATGAGCAAGAGCCAATGCTTGACCATGTTCCAGAAAAAATATTGGTGATAAGCAATGCTGAAGGCGGAAACTGTGTTTGTTTATCTTTAAGACCTGACAAGACGTTCGGCCAAGTCTCTTTTTGGGATCATGAACTGGAAGCCGAAGAAGGTGAAACCGCCACTTTTTCAAATCTATTTAGAATTGGGAATTCATTTGCTGATTTTTTTGAATCCTTAAAAAGTTTTGATATTAGCCAAATAAAATTGAAACCGGGCAAAGTGAAAAAAGCTTGGATAAACCCCTGTTTTTTAAAAGAGTAAAAGGCAAAAGGCAATGTAATTGAGTAGTTATTAGCCCTTTCTCAAAGAAATAAACTTTTCAACCTGCTGCAAAACTAGATCATTAAAAAACTAAATTTGATTAACCGATGAACCATATTTATAAAAAATCCTTTTTTTGTCTTGTGCTGTTTTGCACCGTCACGGTGCAAGCGCAACTTGCCGTCAGTGTGTCACCGCCCAAAATCACCGGCCAAAAGGCCGTTGTAACGCTGGCTATGAAAAACGGCCTTGCTGAAAAGGTGGAATCCGCACGCGCTGTCTGTTTTTTGCTCGACGAACAGGGCAAAATGGTCGGTCAGGCCACCAAATGGGTCATCGGCGGCACAAAAGATCGGCCTGCTCTGGAGCCAAAGGGCAAAACGACGTTTAATTTTGTCATCACCAGCAGCCAGCCGTTCACTACCACAAATTTAACGGCCAAAGTCATCTTTTCCCGTGTGATTTTGGCAAACGACAGGCCGGCAAATGTGGCGAAAGATGTGGACATAACAGGAACGACGCAGCATTAAGAAATTGCGCTTTCACAAGTTTTCGGCAGACTCTTTTTTGCAAAAATGAACTTGGGAATTGAATGTTTCACGGCATGAAGATTTTTCTTCGATTTCGTATTTTGGTGCCGCTGTTGACCGCGCTGGTGGTATTTTGCCGTCCAGCGGGGGCACAGATTGTGGGATTTTCCGTCACCAGTTCCGCCGGTTCCATACTGGTGAGCAATTCTCTGACCTACACCATCAATGTGACCAATTTCACGGGACTCACGCTGGCGGACGCGGTGGTAACCAACGTCCTGTCAGCCTCCATTCAACCCGTGAGCGTCACCTACAGCCAGGGTTTTTTCACAAACTATGGCAATGTGGTGGTCTTTGATCTTGGCCCGTTCGGTGACGGTCAAATTGCATTGCTGACCTTGACGGTTCAACCAACGGCGGTCGGTTACATCACCAATAACGTCTCGTTCGCCTCCATCACCGTGACCAACACGGCTTCCACCAATTTGGTGACGCAAGTCACCAACGTAGTGACGCAAGCCGATCTTGCCGTGGCGATGACCGGTCCTGTTCAGGCTGTCGTCACCAATGATTTGACGACTTATGGAGTAACGGTGGTCAATCAAGGGACGGATGCCGCCCCGAACGTCATGCTAACCAATACGCTGCCCTCAAGCGTGATGCTGTTGGGTGTTTCACCAGCCCAAAGTTATACCGTCAGCAGCAACAATTTGATCTTCAACCTCGGCACGCTGGCCAGCGGTGGTTCCACCAACTTGCAATTCACTATTGAACCCACCAATGCAGGTGTGCTGACATTTTCCGCATCGGTCGAAGCGTCGGGAATCTCCGATCCCAATTTGACCAACAATACGGCCAGCACGAACATTACGGTTATCGGTTACCTCGCCGGAACGCTTATCGCAGTCACCAACTCAGCACAGACGATCAACCTGCAAAATGGGCTGACGGAGCAATCCGTTTTGCTGTCCAATGTCGGCGACATTAGTGTGCCGGCAGCGCGAATTGTCGTCACCGGCTTGACCAACCAATTATTCAACGCTGTCGGAACAAACAACGGCCATCCATTCGTTGATTACAGCACGGCATTGGCGGCTGGAAAAAGTGTCAATTTACTGCTTCAATATAATCCGAGAGGATTCTTTCGATTCACCAACGGGCAGTTGCACGCCTACGCCGTGCCGGAGCCCAATTGGACTCCACCGAAGGCAACGGCAACCAGCACCAATTTAATCATCAGCCATATTGTCAGATTGTCCAATGGCAATATGCTGATTGAATGGCCATCCATCACCAACCGGGCTTACACGGTGATTTATAGCGACAATGTTTTGTTTTCAAACGCCATGATTGCGCCACCATCCGTTATTGCTCCGGCAGATCGCGTGCAATGGATTGATTACGGCCCGCCGACAACAGTGAATGCGCCAACGAACAGCAGTGTGCGTTTTTATCGCGTATTCCAAAACCCGTAACGTCATGCTGAGACTGAAACATCACCTTCTGAAAAACGGTTGTTTTCACGGCCTGTTTGCATGGAGTTTGGCCTGCTTTTTCGCAGGCATTGCGCCGAATTGCATAGCGCAAATGAATACAAATGAAAAATTTGATTCGAGCGGCTTTATATTGATTCCGCCTCACGGAGATGACTGGACGCGCCATCTGCACATCGGCGCAATGGTCGGAATGAACATCGGAGCGAGTTTTCACGAAAACGGACTGTTCAAAATTGCTGGCAACAATGTGGCTAACGGGATTTACGATGATGGTTATGTTCGTGAAGACCAAACTGGCAACGCTGGAGGTTACACCAGTTATTGGGGTTACGAAAATGATTCCCAATACAATGCGGCGGCGCAGACCCTAGCCTTTCACAGCACGTCATCCTATACAACATCCGGCGGTGGAAGCAAGGACAGCGAGCCTTTTGCCGGATTCGATCTGGCTTATGGTGATGACTATCTTTACTGGAAATTCGCCCATGCCCGCATCGGTTGGGAACTTGGTTTTGACCTGCTGCCCATCGACAACATCACAGACAGTCATCCGATGTCGGCAACAGTCAACCAGTCGCTTTATACTTTCAACACTGGCGGCATTGTTGTGCCGGGCACGCCTTATCACGGCGGCTCCAGTGGACAAGGTCCGCTCCTGCCTGGTTCTCCTTCGTCAGTGACCAGCCAGACATTTACGACTGGAACAGTGACCGGCACGCGCTCATTGGACGTGATGCTCTACACCATCAGATTAGGGCCGAACTTCTTTTGGGGTATAACTGAAAATTTAGGTTTATCTTTGAGCGCCGGGCCGGTCGTTGGGGTTGCATCCGGCGATTACAAATATGATGAAATCATTACCACTGGCAATTCCAGCACACATAGCGCGGGCAGTTTTGGAAAAACTGCCGTGATATATGGCGGTTATGTGGACGCAACATTAAAGTATCATGTTGTGGATAATGGAAGGGATGCTTACATCTATATTGGCGCGCAATACACGCCGATGACCACTGCCACATTCAGCAGCGGAGGCCGGTCGGGACGATTAAATTTGGACGGACAAGTTTATTTGTCGGCAGGCGTCGGTTGGCCGTTTTGAATTTTATAAATCCAGCGGAACGGTGGACAGTGCCCAATGAATGTTTTGCTGACTCAAATACGCGGTTTTCTGGCCGCGCATTTTGAATACATTTGAGTAAAGTGTCCGTCAATACGGACGTCAAACAGGCAATTACACTGAACACAGTTGATTTGCAAACATGCCGAAACGTCGCATAGAGCGGTATTATTACCGCAACGGACAAATCCGCATGGAAAACAGGGAAGTGGAAGGGAAGCTTCATGGCCTTTGCCGGACCTGGCATTACAACGGCCAACTGGCCGAGGAATTGCGCTACCGTCACGAGCAATTGCACGGCACCAGCCGGCAGTGGAATGAAAAGGGACACTTGCTCGGTTCCTTCAGCATTAACCACGGCACCGGCAGGCAGCGTTATTGGCATCTGAACGGAAAATTGAGACTGGAGATCAATTCCTTCAACGGCAAATTTTGCGGACGGATGCGGATTTGGCTGCGGGATGGCACACTGGTTCAGGAAACTTACTACATCAGCAATGTGGATGTGCCGCAGGTAAAGTATCTGAAAACCGCGCGTCTGTATCCAGATTGGCCGCAACATGAAGGAGAACCGGCAGGAAAAGTGGCGCGTGACAACCAAGCCTTGAAACGCAAACAGCATGAATTGTTCATCGAATCCCTTTTGGAAAAGACACACGCCGAGGCCCGGCAATGGTTGAGCGCAGCCAAAAAACCCGATCTTCGCTCTCTGGCAAGGTTTCGCTCGACAAAGGCGGCGCTTCAATTTGTGGAAACGCTATACGCTGCCGGCGCGGAAACCGTCATTGCTGCCGTCATTTATGCGGGCAGACGCGGAAAACAATTTGCCGACCGGTTGTTGGTTAAACAGCCGAAATCGGAGGCAAAACGAAAAGCGTTACGAAAGATTTGCCGGGATTTATGCGCCAAACGAGGCGGCGCATTGTTGCCAGACGAGAAGGATATGGGTGAGAGCCACCTGTTTATCAATCTGGAATAAAGCCGCCGGGACCAACGGGCGGGAACGGACACGGCGGCCTCACTAATATCGCTCCGGCCCGCCTTCGTCATTTCCCGCCCGCTCGTCCCTTGCGCGGAATGTTGAAAACGCAGCCGCGTCCGCTTCCGTCAGCGGTTGGCGGCGGCGTTGCGTTCCGGCTCCGTTCCTAAAATCGTCTCTGCGCCTGCACTCCGCTTGCTCCGGCCGCCAACCGCTGACCGAAGCGGGTTTCAAATCAATTTTCCATCGTAAAGCGACTTCATCGGCAATCCACTCTAACGGCCTATACGGCAGAGACACTACCCGCGTCAGCAGCGCGATGAGAAGGCGGGGCAATTATATGGCGTCAGCGGAAAATTCAAGGACACTACGAAACGGCTCAAACATGACTCGCCGTTTCGTTCCTCCTTGAGTTTTCCCGCTACCGCCAAAGGCCTGCCTTTTAGGTTTTCATCGCGCACACCTGTCGCTGCGCGTGCATAAGAACAGCAAGCAAAAAAAGCAAGCCCCGACTACTTCTCAACCCAACCTGCATTATGTTTGCCACTATCCACCCGTCATCTGCGGCCTATTTCTGTTTCCAAGGCGCTTCGTAGGTAAACAATAATTTCTCCGCCTCGGCTTTGTAAGTTTTCCCATCGTCATTCTTGGCGAGCTTCTGGCTGATCAAAAACATCAAATAATAGTCTTCCCCATTATCCTGCAATCTTTTTTTCCCATTGGTGTAAGCGTCCTGAAAATCCTTTTGCGCCATGTTGGAATTCCCGGTCTTTTCATAACAAATTCCCCTGTAGTATAACGCTGATGGAATCCTCGGATTGATGGCAAGCGCCCGGTCAAGAGCTTCGCTTGCCTTGTTCAAATCCCCGTTTTTCAGATAGGCTTCGCCGAGCACTGTCAAATCCACAGCCATGTCCGGCATGATGGATTGGGACTGTTCCAAAGCTTCGATTGCCCTCGTCTGATCGCCCTTGTAAAGATAGCAGGTTCCCTGCATCAAAAGGAGCACGCTCTTATCCTCCGGTCGAAGGTTTGCGGGGGCTTTTTGTTGGAGTGCTTGAAGGATGGCACTGGCCTCGTCATATTTTTGAATTGTCATGTCCAAGGTGGTCAATGAGATTTGCAACTGAGGGACATCAGGATGGAGCGCAACAATTTCCCGGTCCAATTCGTAAGCCTTCAACGGCTGCTTGTTGACCTTGAAGGCAAGCGCATACAGAACCCCAATGCTGGCGTTTTTGTTTGAGTTTTTGTAGGCAATGTCAAAGTTGGTTATGGCTGCCTCCTTTTGGTCCTGCCCCATGCAGCAGATTGCCAACGCAAAATGAATCAGCGGGTCGTTGGGAAAATCCTTGGCACCCTTTTCAAAAATGGGGACATCGGCCGGCAAG
>Ga0075522_10004150_pt1 | contig 10416 bp, 11 predicted proteins | sample NGEPerA_FD_74796 | JGI IMG/M metagenome (GOLD analysis project Ga0075522, IMG submission 74796) | Arctic peat soil microbial communities from the Barrow Environmental Observatory site, Barrow, Alaska, USA - NGEE PermafrostL2-A | ecosystem: Environmental > Terrestrial > Soil > Wetlands > Peat ...
ATCCATCACCCCGCGCAACCGCGCCCGCACCGGATCGAGATCGCGCACATCCGCGAAGCCCACCTTCACGAACGCGGCGCCGGCTTCCGCCGCCGCGCGCGCCCGCGCCGACAACAGCTCCACATCCCCCGCGTCACCCATCGCCGCGCTCACGGGTCGCACGCCATTCACCGCCCGCACGATCTCCCGGAGCACGCCGATCTCCACGGCACCCAGCGCGCCTTGCAGCGGATCCTTTGCATCGATGATCTCGGCACCACCCGCCAGCGCTGCTTTCGCCTCCTCCGCGCTCCTCACGCTCACCAGCAGACGCATGCACTCCCCCTTGTTCCACTCATGCATCCCGCGCTTATTAGTGCAGAGCCGCCGGTAAGCTAGCATCATTTTCGGGAGCGCCACCAGTTGCCCGACGCAGTGAATTCTCTCGCCGGCAAGGTCGCGCTCGTGACCGGTGCATCGACTGGCATCGGTCGCGCAATCGCGATCGCACTCGCGCACGCCGGCGCCGACGTCGCTATCACCTTCCGCACCGGACTACGCGACGCGAGCGCCGTCGCGAAGGAGATCGAGCGCGCGGGCCGACGCGGCGCCGTGCTCCAGCTCGACCTCGCCGATCCCGCCTCGATCGCGTCGCTCGCGCGCGAGGTCACGGATCAGTTCGGACGCGTCGACGTCTGGATCAACAACGCCGGCGCCGACATCCTCACCGGTGACGACGCCAAGCGCTCACCACTCGAGAAGCTCGATCAGCTACTCTCGGTCGATCTGCGCGGCACCATCCTCGCGTCGTGGGAGGCCGCCCGCATTATGCAGGAGCAGCCGCGAGGCGGCGTCATCGTCAACATGAGCTGGGATCACGTACTCTTCGGCATGGAAGGACGGAATCCGCAGATGTTCTCAGCGGTCAAGGGAGGGATCCTCAGCTTCAGCAAGTCGCTCGCGCGGTCGGTTGCACCAAAGGTACGCGTGAACATTCTCGCACCCGGATGGATCGAGACCGAGTTCGCTGCGACTTCGATGGACCCGGCCTACTATCGAAAGGTCGCAGAATCCACCCCACTCGGCCGCTGGGGCACGCCGGAAGACGTCGCCCGCGCCGCCGTTTTTCTCGCGTCCGATGACTCCGCGTTCCTCACGGGACAAACGCTCATGATCGGCGGCGGAGTCGTGATGTGATGCGCAAACAATAAGGAGCTGGCACTATGGTTAGAAAGGACCCCACGTACACCGAAGAGCAGATCGCCGAGCAACTTCGTGCGATTCCCGGATGGTACTACGAAGACAAGTGGATCCGCCGGCAATACAAGACCGACGGCTGGCCGGTGACGCTCATGCTCGTCAACGCGATTGGGTATATCGCCGAGGCGGCGAACCATCACCCCGACCTGTCGGTCACCTGGGCAAAGGTGGGCGTGAAGCTCCAAACGCACTCCGCCGGCGGGATCACCGACAAGGACCTCGAGCTCGCACGCAAGATCGAGGAAACGGTGCTCTGGCGCCCCGAGGCCGGGCGCACCACGGGTCTCGAGGGAACGCCGAACAAGTTCGTTCGGGGCGGCGATCCCAGGTAAGTGTCCGCTGTCGCCGCGCCGTCACGCGTTCTCTTCGTAACCGGTAAGCTCGCCGAGCCTGCGCTCCGCAGCACGCTCGGCGCGATGGCACCACCGTTCGCGGTAGATGTCGCGATGTTGCCTATCACCGTCGCGGCGCTCATGACCACCGAGTGGATTGCGAAGCATCTCGAGGTCCCGGCGGGCACCGACCTCGTGCTGATTCCGGGTCTTTGCGAGGGTGACACGGCATCCATCGCGAACCGTTTCGACGTGCACGTCGAGAAGGGCCCGAAGGATCTGCGCGAGATCCCGGAATACTTTGGCCACGCTGGCGCGCGCGAGGAGTACGGCGCGTGGGACATCGAGATCATCGCCGAGATCAACAACGCGCCCCGACTTTCCCGCGACGCGATCACACGCGAGGCCATGCGCTTTCGCGACTCGGGCGCGGACTACATCGACATCGGTTGCACCCCCGGCCTGGCGTTCCCCGAGTTGGGCGCCGTGGTGCGCGACCTCGTCGCCGCCGGTATGCACGTGAGCATCGATACGTTCGACGCCGCCGAGATTCGCACGGCGGTAGACGCGGGCGCCACGATGGTGTTGAGCGTGAATGGGAGCAACCTCGACATCGCGCGCGAGCTCTCCGGCCGCAACGTTCGCGTCGTCGCCATCCCCGACCTGGGCGCGCCGCTCGAGAGCATCAACCCCATACTCGATGCGCTTGCGAAGTGGAGCGTGCCTTTTCTCATCGATCCCGTGATCGAGCCCATCGGCTTCGGCTTCACGCGCTCGATCGAGCGCTACGCAGAAGCGCGCCGTCGCTGGCCCGACGCCGAGATGATGATGGGAATCGGCAACATCACCGAGCTCACCGCCGCTGACTCCACCGGCGTCAACGCCATTCTCGTCGCGATCTGTCAGGAGCTCGGCATCCGAGCCGTGCTCACGACGGAGGTCATCCCGTGGGCGCGAGGCTCCGTGCGCGAGATCGACATCGCGCGCCGCCTCATGTATCACGCGGTCACGAAGCACGTGGTCCCCAAGCGTATCGACGACCGTCTTGTCACGGTCAAGGATCCGAAGATCCTCGAGTACGGCGAGCAAGAGCTGCGCGAGCTGCAGAGTCGCATCACCGACCCGAACTTCCGCATCTTCACCGACCGCGACACGATCACGGTGCTCAATCGCGATCTCTTCATCCGCGGCACCGACATCCAGGAGATCTTCGCCCAGCTCCGTGTCGATGAAGCGACCCACGCCTTTTACCTCGGCAAGGAGCTCGCTAAGGCGAAGCTCGCGATCACGCTCGGCAAGACGTACCGGCAGGAGGGCTCGCTGTCGTGGGGCTACCTCACTCCGCCGGACGATGTGAAGTCCGAGCACGTGAGGCTCACGCAGCGCTCGCGACGCCGCGACGCCCCCAAGGGTGACCCGTCCCCCCAATGAGCGCGCCCCTCGTCGAGGAGCTAGTCCCCGTTCCCGATCCGGTCGAATGCTGTGCGCGCTTCAGAGGGCTCCCCTTTCTTCTCTTCCTCGACAGCGCGCGCGATCCCGAGCGTCTCGGCCGCTACTCGTTCCTGGCCGCGGACCCCGCGATCGTGATCCACAGCAAGGGCGCGACGACCGCGCGCACGGATACCGCAACGGGGCGCACGACGCCTCTCGCGACGCACGCCCTCGCCGCCGTGCGCGAGACTCTCGCGCCGCACCGCGCGGAGCCGATTCCGGAACTCCCACCGTTCCAGGGCGGCGCGGCCGGCTATCTCGCGTACGACTGGGGCGCAGTGCTCGAGCGGCTGCCGGCGCCGCATTACGATGACCTCGCGATCCCCGATGTCGTCTTCCCCATCTACGACTGGGTGATCGCGTGGGACCACTTGGAGCGCCGCGCGTGGGTGATCTCCACCGGCCTTCCCGACACCGGCACCGAGAAATCTCAGCGCTCAGCTATTCGACTGCGCGCAGTGCTCGCTCGCCTGCGAGATTATTCCCTCAGTACTGAGATATCTCCCTCTCTCTCCCCGACTGCGCCGGCGGAGCAGGATGTCGAGATGGCGCCCTCCTACCCGGTGTCCGACATCGAGCTGCCCGCCGGCATCGATCTCCGCTCGTCGTTCACCCATCGCGGCTACCTCGACGCCCTCACGCATGTGCGCGAGTACATCATCGCCGGCGACATCTTCCAGGCGAACATCTCGCAGCGCTTCGAAGCGCCGCTCACCGAATCGCCGTTTGCGCTCTACCGTCGCCTGCGCGCGCTCAACCCCGCACCGTTCGCCGCGTTCCTCGACTTCGGCGCCGTCACCGTTGCCAGCGCGTCGCCCGAACGATTTCTGCGACTCGACACCGCGGGCCAGGTAGAGGCCCGCCCGATCAAGGGCACTCGCCCCCGCGGCGTCTACCCCGCGCACGATGCCGCCCTGGGGCGCGCGCTGCAGGAGAGCGCGAAGGATCGCGCCGAGAACCTCATGATCGTCGACCTCATGCGCAACGATCTCTCACGCGTGTCTGTGGCCGGCAGCGTGCGCGTTCCCGAGCTCTTCGCCCTCGAACGCTACGCCACCGTCCACCACCTCGTCTCCACCGTTACGGGCACGCTCGAGCCCGGCCGCGACGCTATCGACCTCCTCTGCGCCACCTTCCCCGGCGGCTCCATCACCGGCGCCCCCAAGGTGCGCGCCATGGAGATCATCGCCGAGCTCGAGCCGTCGCGGCGCGGCGTCTACTGCGGATCCGTCGGTTACATCAGCCTCACGGGCGTCATGGACACGAGCATCGTCATCCGCACCTATCAGGTCGTCCGTGGGCGGGTATACTTTTCCGCAGGCGGCGGCATCGTCGCCGACTCCGATCCCGAGCAGGAATACCGCGAGACGTTCGACAAGGCGCGCGCGCTCATCCGCGCGCTCGCGGTGTGAGCCGCCCCCGGGTTCGAACCCAGACATCGGACGCGCAGACGTGATTCTCCTCCTCGACAACTACGACTCCTTCGTCTACAACCTCGCGCGATACGTCCGCGAGCTCGGCGAGGAGCCCGTCGTCGTCCGGAACGATGCCATCTCGCTCGACGAGATCGCCGCGCTCGCGCCCTCGCACATCATCGTCTCCCCGGGTCCATGCTCTCCGACCGAAGCCGGCATTTCCGTGAGCGCCATCCGACGCTTCGGCCCTTCGATCCCCATCCTCGGCGTCTGCCTCGGACACCAGGCGATCGGCAGCGCGTACGGCGCTGAGATCGTACGCGCGCGGCGCCCGATGCACGGCAAGACGTCGCGCATTCATCACGACGGCGAGGGACTATTCGCCGGCGTGCCGTCGCCATTCACGGCCACGCGCTACCACTCGCTCGTCATCGCCCCCGACTCCCTCCCCTCGTCGCTGCGCGTTACCGCGACCTCGGAGGACGGCGAGATCATGGCAGTCGCCCATCGCACCGACCCTGTCGTCGGAGTGCAGTTCCACCCGGAGTCCGCGCTCACGGAGAACGGTTACTGGCTCATCGATCACTTCCTGCACGGCCAACGAGAGCGCGAGACGCCGCTTCCCGACCGCGCGGATCTCGCCTTCGCGTCGCGCGAGCCGCGAGAGCGCGACATACCGCCGGTGGAGCTCGTGCGGTGAAGCTCTGGGTGAACGGCCGCGCGATGCCGGTCGACCAACCGTCTCTCTCGGCGCTCGATCGCGGCTTCACGCTTGGCGATGGGCTCTTCGAGACAATGCGCGCGCAGGAGGGCGTCGTCTTCCGTCTCGATGCGCACCTCGATCGGCTCTGCGCGGGTGCGCGCCTGCTCGGAATCCCGTTGCCCGCTGACCTGCGCGATCAGGTCGCCGCCGCCGCACGCGGCGAGGGTGAGTATCGCAACGCGAGCATCCGTCTCACCGTCAGCCGCGGCGCCGCTCCGCCGGGGCTTGCGCCGCCGGCGAGCGCCGAACCGACGGTGACGATCGTCGCGCATCCGGTGAAGCGGCCGCGCGTTCCCGAGCTCATCGTCGCCGTCATGGCATCCGGTCGCCGCAACGAGCATGCGCTCACAGCGGGAGTGAAGACGCTCTCGTACACGGAGTCCGTCGTCGCGCTCGCGCAAGCGCGCGCCGCTGGCGCCGATGACGCGATCTTTCTCGACACCGCCGGCCACGTCTCCGGGGCGACCGCGAGCAATCTCTTTGCGGTGATCGGCGATGTGCTCGTCACGCCGCCGCTCGCGTGCGGCGCGTTGCCGGGGATCACGCGCTCGGCCGTGCTCGCGCTCGCGCGCGCTCTCGGCATCACGGCCGTGCAGCGCGAGATGGCCGAGCCGGAGCTGGCGGCCGCGAGCGAGATCTTCCTCACGAGCTCCATTCGCGAGATCGCGCCGGTCGTGCGCGTCGAGACCACCGCGGTCGGTACGGGACAGCACGGTCCCGTCACCGTGCGCGTCGTCGAGGCGTACCGCGCGCTCGTGCGCCTGGAGTGCGCGCGGTGATCGTCGAGGCGATCATCACGACAATGGACGCTACCGGCGTCGTCAACTTCGCGCCGATGGGCGTGGAGTGGGGCGACGACCGAATCGTCGTCAAGCCGTTCCTCGAGACCACCACCTTTCGCAATCTGCGCGAGAGCGGCGCGGCGGTCGTGAATCTCACCGATGACGTGATGCTCTTCGCGCGCGCCGCGATCTCGAGCCCGCAGTATCCCGCCTTTCCCGCGGCGCGCGTGCGCGGCGTGGTTCTCGAGGCCGCGTGCTCGTGGCGCGAGCTGGAAGTACGACACATCGATGCGACGCCGCCGCGCTCCCGCATCGACTCAGCGGTCGTGCACCACGGCGCGCGTCGTGAGTTCATCGGATTCAATCGCGCGCGCAACGCCGTGCTCGAGACTGCGATCGTTGCCACGCGTACGCATATCCTTTCGCCGGCGGAGATTCGCGCGGACATCGCTCGGCTGCAGATCATCGTCGACAAGACGGCGGGACCGCGCGAGCTCGAGGCGATGGCGCTGCTCACCGACCACATCGAGAACAAGCTCGCGGAGATTGCGGCTGCAGCGAACGCGAATGCCCGATAGCGTCGTCCGCATCGAGGCCCCTGCGCGGCTGCATTTCGGCATGCTCGATCTGCGCGGGTCGCTCGGCCGCCGCTTCGGCGGAATTGGTGCCGGGGTCTTCGGGCCGTCGCTGCTCGTCGAGCTGGAACGCGCCGAATTGGTGGAGGCGGAAGGTGCGAGCGCTGATCGCGCGGCGGAATTCGCGCGGCGTTACCTCGCAGCGACGGGCGTACGTGGTGGAGTGCGCATTGTCGTGCGACACGCGATTCCCGATCACTCCGGGCTCGGCTCCGGAACGCAGCTCGCGCTTGCGGTCGCACGAGGCATCACAGAGCTCTATGATCTCCCGGCCGACGTCGCGACGCTCGCAGCTGCGGTGGGCAGAGCGAAGCGTTCGGCGATTGGGAGTTGGGTCTTCGCTGGCGGCGGTTTCGTGGTCGAGGGTGGCCGACGCGAGGAGGGCGGCCATATCGCTCCGATGCTGGCGCGATTGAGCATCCCAACTTCGTGGCGATGCGTGCTCGCGTTGCCAGCGAGCGCAACAGGAACGAGTGGAGACGCGGAGACACAGGCCTTTCGCACGCTGCCTGAGCCGCCGCTGAGCGAAGTGGAGCACGTCGCCCACCTGGTGCTCATGTCACTGCTCCCCGCGCTCGTAGAGGGCGAGTTGGACGCCTTCGGACACGCCTTGACGGAGATTCAGCAAGTAAATGGTCGATGGTTCGCGCCCGCGCAGGGTGGGATGTTTGCACCCGGCGCGAGTACCGAGCTCATCAGAAAGATGGCGGAATGGGGCGCCGTCGGTGTCGGACAGAGCTCGTGGGGGCCCGCGGTGTATGGCATCGTCGCGGGTGATGATGCGGCGGCGCATCTTGCAGAAAGCGTCCGCGCTGCGCTCAACGAACGCGGCGAAGTGTACGTCAATCAGTTCGCGGAGTCTGGCGCTCGCGTCACGGTGCGCGACCCATCGGCTGCGCGCAGTCGATAGTGAAACGCCGCTCCGCTGCATGGCAGTGAACACACCATTCGAGGACCTGATGACCGATTCCAGAACGACGATGCGCGCGCCGGAGAAATGGATCGCGGTGCTGCGCATGGTGGTTGGTGCATGGTTCTTCAAGAGCATCGTCACCAAGATCGGCATCGGTCTGCTCGGCGGCTTCATTCCGGTTCCCGTTGCGTCAGCGCGATGGCAGGCCGTGATGCCCAAGCTCATCGCCAAGTACGCGGCGGACAATCCGTTTCCGTCCTACAAGGCTTTTCTGCTCGACACCGTCGTCCCGCACTCGCACGTGTTCGCGACGCTCACGGCGCTCGGCGAGGTGGGCATCGGCATCGCGTTGCTGTTTGGATTGCTGACACGACTGGGAGCCGTCTTCGGCCTGATTCAGGTGCTGTTCTACGGCTTCGCCGTGCAGCAGCAGAGCTCCGGCCAGCAGGGCTTTCACGTGATGCTGTTCGCGATGATGGTGGTCTTCCTGTACGCGTGCGCCGGCCGGAAATGGGGCGTGGACGTGTGGCTTCGTGCGCGATGGCCGCAATCGCGCCTCGTTCGGCTCCTGACGTAACGCCTAGGGACGCCGCGTTCGTTACGGGTTCGCCCCGCCAGCCTTGTGGGGTCGTCCCGGGGCGAGCTTGCCCGAGCTGCGCGCATTGACGTACAACCAGAGATCCTCGATCTGCTCCGGCGACAGAAGTCCTCTCCATGTTGGCATTCCCAGAGCCGTCCGCCCGTACGTGACAGTAGTGACGAAGACGTCGTGCGTCACGCTGCCCTCCGAGCTCACCGAATGGCGCAGATTCGGCGCGAACGCGCCACCCATTGCATCGACGCCGTGGCAGCGGTAGCAGTAGACGGCAAACATTTTCCACCCCTCGTATTCCTGCGGGCTCACGAGAAGATGATCATCCGCGTTGCCGGTGTCCGCCTTGACCGTGGTGCTGCCCGCTGCCGCGGACGCGATTGCGACTGTCGGCGCGGCCGCCGGAGTCGCACTACCCGCCGAGGCGGGCGTGGCCGCAGCGGGCACCTTCGTTGTGCCGCTGGTGCGCTCGTGCACGACGTGGTGGACGACGGGCGCTGGCGTCCTCACCACCGCCGGCGCGGGAGCGGGAGCAGCAGTTGGTGTAGCCTTAGCGTTACTGGCGAGCGTCGTCTCGCCGGTAGACACGCTTTCGACCGGGGTGGCCGGCGCGACCGCAGGTGCGTTCGTCGCTGCAGCAGTGTCGGCGGACGCAACGGTGCTGTCGGTCTTGCTCGCATCGCGATGCGCGCAGGCCGTCGCAAAACCGAGCGCGCTTCCGACCAGCAGGATGCGGCCTAGCAGCGAGAATGAGGAGGATACGGAGTATTCGATACGACGCTTGATCGACATGCTGGTTCGCTCCTGGACGTTGCTACGCTGGGTGGTCGCTCAGTGCGCGGTGCCTAGTGTAGGCACGTTGTATTCCATTAGGATTTTGTCGATCTCCGGCTTTTTCTGCACGAGGATGTTGTCGATCAGTGCACGGAGCTCGCGGTCTGCTCGTCTCGTGCCAATCGCTACTCCGTACGCGAAAGGCAGATCGGGGCTGTCCTGATCGGGAAGTGGCGTCATCGTCATCGGAACTCCCGAGCGCTTCGCGAAATATCCGGCGAGCGGGCCCCACACGAGTGCGACATCAATCGATCCCTTCGCAAGGGAGTCGATGATTTCGCCCGGACGGTGCTCCTCATCATAGAATCCGCTGAACCCCACGACGTTTCTGCCGACGATGCCATGTGCGCTCAACGCGTGAGCTGGCGGTGTGTTCGTGTAATCCTCGCCGAGCAGATTGACGCCAATGCGGAGTGTCTTGAGCCTCGGATCATCGAGCGTCTTGATGTCGAGGTGCTTGTCGGTTCGGGTAACGATGTAATACGTGGAGCGATAATACGGTTTCGACGTCGCCACCGGATCGAATCCGACCGGAATGCCGATTACGATGTCGCATGTACCCGCGGAGAGCGTATTCCGGACGTAGCCTCGCCTGCTCGGCCACCAGGCATACGACACGCTGTCGCCCAACTCGTGAGCGATGAGATCCGCGATCTTGTTGTCGAATCCCTCGCGATTCCTGTTCGAAAACGGAAGGTTTTCCGGGTCGGCGCAGACGCGCAGGTTGTGCTTCTGCTTCCACATGCTGTCGGGGCTCAGAAGAATCGTCGGCTCGGGCGACCCCTGTGCCGCAACTCTTGTCGCCGCCATCGCAAGCATAGCGAGCGCGACTATTGCTCCCTTCATCGGTATATCGAGTCTCGTTTTCATTAAGGTCATACGATGACGGCGGTTTCGTGTTCCCGGTAGGGGGCAAACAAACCCGGTGCCGAAGCGAGCTTCGACACCGGGTGAGTTTTGCTACCCAACGAAACGGTTGTGCTTACTTCTTCGCTGGACCGTCGAGCGAGAACACCGTGAGCACACCGCCCTGGTTCGAGTAGCTGCCCGCGTCGCCGAATGCACCGAGCGCGCCGAGACCGGCGGTCGGATCTTCAGCGCCGATGCCGGCGGCTACGCCGATGCCGGCCCAGCCTCCGATGCCGGAGAGAATCGCGATGTACTGCTTGCCATCGGGACCGACGTAGGTCATCGGGTTGCCGATGATGCCGGACGGCGTCTTGAACTGCCAAAGCACCGTGCCCGTCTTCGCATCAACGCCCTTCAACCAGCCTTCCATCGTGCCGTAGAACACCAGGCCGCCCGCGGTGGTCATTGCACCACCGTATGCCGCCAGGTTCTCCTTGATGCTCCACTTGATCGCGCCGGCCATCGGATCCCAGGCGATGAAGGCACCACGGTTTCCACCGGGGCCCGGGAA
>Ga0075522_10004151_pt1 | contig 10415 bp, 11 predicted proteins | sample NGEPerA_FD_74796 | JGI IMG/M metagenome (GOLD analysis project Ga0075522, IMG submission 74796) | Arctic peat soil microbial communities from the Barrow Environmental Observatory site, Barrow, Alaska, USA - NGEE PermafrostL2-A | ecosystem: Environmental > Terrestrial > Soil > Wetlands > Peat ...
GAAATCGGTGCGGACCTCGTCGTCCACCGCAACGAGCAGGCCATAGCCGACGGTGCCAGCCCCTGGAAAATCGGCACGCAAAACTGCTGCGGCGCGCTCAAGACTCGCGGCCTGCTCGATGCCCTGGAAGCCGGCGGCTACGACGCAGCGTTCGGCGGAGCGCGTCGCGACGAGGAGAAGAGCCGCGCCAAAGAGCGCGTCTACAGCTTCTGCGACTCAGCCGGCCAGTGGGACCCCAAGAACCAGCGGCCCGAATTGTGGAGTCTCTACAACTCCCGCCTGCGCAAGGGCGAAAGCATCCGCGTTTTTCCGCTGTCCAACTGGACAGAGCTTGACATCTGGCTCTACCTCTATGCGGAGCAAATCCCCATTGTTCCGCTGTACTTCGCCGAGGAACGTCTCGCCGTTATTCGCGGAGGTGCCATCACGCTGGTCCATGATGGGGTGAAGCTTATGCCCAGCGAAAAGCCGGAGTTGATGAAGGTCCGTATGCGCTCGCTCGGCTGCCTGCCGTGCACGGGGGCCATCCGCAGCGACGCCGACACGCTGCCCAAAATCATCGAAGAGCTCATCACGTTCCGTCGCAGCGAGCGCGAGAACCGCACCATCGATCACGACGAAGAAGGATCTATGGAAGCCAAGAAGCGGGAGGGTTACTTCTAATGTCCACATCTGGCCTCAATCTCAACGGCCACGAACTCAACTTCCGCGCCTTCCTCGACGCCCATCTCGATCAGGAGATGCTCCGCTTCACTACGGCCGGCAGCGTCGACGACGGCAAATCCACGCTTATCGGCCGCCTTCTCCACGACACAAAATCCGTATACGAAGACCAACTCGCGTCCATCCGCTCCAGCCGCGTCAACCGCGTCAACCGCGCCGGCGCCGGCGTCGTCGACCTCTCGCTGCTCACCGACGGCCTGAAGGCCGAGCGCGAGCAGGGCATCACCATCGACGTCGCCTACCATTATTTCTCCACCACAAAGCGCAAGTTCATCATCGCCGACACGCCCGGCCACCAGCAGTACACCCGCAACATGGCGACCGGCGCTTCGACCGCCGACGCGGCCATCGTCCTCATCGACGCCAAGGCCTTCGTCAAGCTCGGAACACTGCTGCCGCAATCGCGCCGCCACACCTACATCGCCAGCCTGCTGCGCATTCCGCATGTCGTCGCCGCTGTCAACAAGATGGACATCGTTGACTTCGACGAGTTCGTATTCAACCGTATCCGCGAAGAGTTCACGGCACTTGCCTCGAAGCTCGGCCTCAACAGCATCGAGGTAATCCCGATCAGCGCGCTGCTCGGCGATAACGTCGTCGAACCCAGCACCAACATGTCGTGGTACACCGGCCCGACGCTCCTCGATTACCTCGAAACCGTTTCGCTCCGCACCCGCGAACTCAACGGGCCGCTGCGTTTCCCCGTGCAACTCGTTGTCCGCCCGAACGCCGACTTCCGCGGCTTCGCCGGCCGCGTCGAGCGCGGAGAAGTCCGCCCCGGCATGCGCGTTAAGACGCTGCCCAGCGGTCGCATCACCCGCGTCAAGAGCATCGTCACCTACGACGGCGATCTGCCTCCGCATCCGCTCCGCGCAGTGTCACGTTAGAACTCGACGATGAAATCGACCTGAGCCGCGGCGAGATGCTGGTCGCCGAAGCAGAGGCCGCGCCCCACATCAGCACTGCCTTCAGCGCGATGGTCGTTTGGATGCACGAGCAGCCGCTCACCGTCGGCCACACCTACCTTGCCAAGCACACTACCCGCATGGTCCGCGCCACCGTACGCGCGATCCGCTACCGCGTCGACATCGTCTCCGCCGAACACGCCAGCTCCGGCCAACTGCGCATGAACGACATTGCCGAAGTCGAGTTTGACACCAGCCTTCCACTGTTCTTCGACGCCTACACCGACAACCGCGAAATGGGAGCGCTCATCCTCATCGATCCGGTCAGCAACGCGACTGTCGGCGCAGCGATGATCGTCTCCGCTCTCGAACCGGCCCTCGCACCCACCGACCGTCAGGCTGCGTTCTTTCTCCTAAGCGGAGGCCCGCAAGCCGCCGCCACCCTGCACGCCACGCTCATCCAACGAGGCCGGCGCGCCATCATCGTCGACGACGACCTTATTCCCAAAAGCGCATTGCCGGGCGCCGTGCGCGCCTTGCAACTCGCCGGAGTGACGGCCGTCTCCGCCCGCGAAGATCTGAGCCTACAAACCATCGAAGCCTTACGCCAAATTGCCGGAGACGCCTTCTTCGACAGGGAGGACGACGCCCAATGACGCTCCTCACCGCAAACCCCGAATCGATGCTCGCTGAAGAGATCGTTGCTGACATCGTCCGCGAAACAAATCCCGCCGAAGTCTGCCTCACCAGCAGTTTTCAAACCGAGGACATGGTCGTCCTCCACATGCTGCGCCAACATCTACCGCATGTCCCCGTCATCTTTCTCGAAACCGGCTACCACTTCAAAACGCTTATCGAATACCGCGATCGTATAGCGCAGGAGTGGGACCTCAATCTCGTTAACGTGCTGCCGAAAACCACGCTCGCAGAACACGAAGGCCAGTTTGGCCTCCTCCACATCGTCGACCCCACGAAGTGCTGCGCGATCCGCAAAGTCGAGCCACTCATGCGCTCGCTTGAGCCTTACACATGGTGGTTGACCGGCCTGCGCCGCGAGCAATCGCCCACTCGCGCTGGCCTTCAAAAAATCGAGGACCACAAACTTCCCACTGGCAAGCTGCTGAAGAAGGTCAGCATTCTTGCCGACTGGGATTGGGTCCGCGTCGAAGCATACGCCACCGAGCACACTATTCCGCGCCTCGCCCTCTACGACCAGGGTTACACCAGCATCGGCTGCGAGCCCTGCACGGCAATTCCCTCCGCCGGGGCCGACGCCCGCAGCGGCCGCTGGGGCGGCAAAAAGCTCGAATGCGGCATCCATACCTTCTCAGAGAAGGCATAGAATTTCTCCATGCCCGGGGCACTTGCACAATGATGGAACGGCGACGAATCTGCCAACTGTGGGACTGCGGCAACCCCGCCGCGCTCGTGACGTTGGTGCGCGTCGAGGGCTCCAGCTACCGCCGCACCGGGGCGCGCCTGCTCATCGCCTCCAACGGCGACTACGCCGGCAGCGTCTCCGGCGGCTGCCTCGAAGCCGAAGTCATCCGCAAAGCGCAGTGGCTTGTGCGCGACGGAAACGCCGTCGTCGAACGCTACTCCACTCTCTTCGACGACACTGCGGAAATCCCCTACGGCCTTGGCTGCGGAGGCACGGTCGACCTCCTGATCGAGCCCGCCAACACCCCCGAATGCCTCGCCTTGATGGACGCCATGAAGGCCTCACTGCGTGGAGAACCGCGGCGTGTCGTCACCTGGCTCCCGCAGCGCAGCACAATCTTGCGTCGCGAGATTTCCGACGACTCCGAAGCGACAATTTTCAGCAGCGAACCAACCGACCGCATCGGTCCCGACCTCTTCGCCGAAACCCTTGACGCCCCGCAGCGCTTGTTTGTATTTGGCGCGGGCGACGACGCGCAACCGATGGTGCGCATGGCCGCGCTGCTCGGCTGGAGCGTCATCGTCATCGACGCCCGCTCCCAGTGGACTCAGCCCGAACGCTTTCCCGAGGCCGAGCGTGTCATCGTCACCTCCACGCTCGATAACATCACAATCGCCGCGCGCGACGCCATCGTCCTCATGACCCACAGCTACGAGCAAGACCGTGCGTGGCTCGCTGCGGTCCTTCCGAAAGCTCCGTGCTACCTCGGCCTTCTGGGTGCACGTCATCGCAGCGCGCTGCTCGTGAGTGAAGCCGCCGCCGTACTTCAGTGGACAGTTGCCGGCGTCTGCGAAGGGTTGTTCGCACCCGTGGGCTTGGATCTCGGCGGGGACGGCGCTGAGGCCATCGCACTCGCCACGGTTGCCGAAGTTCAGGCATGCTGCGAAGGCAAACTCGGAGTCTCGCGCCGCATGACGCCCGAGGCAGTCGCCGAGCAGATCATTCTCGGCGGAGCATCGCGCTACCTACAACCCCAGTGTGCGCTGTGAGCATCGCCGCGGTAATACTCGCGGCCGGGGCATCCACGCGTCTCGGCCGCCCAAAGCAAACACTGCAAATCAATCATGAGTCGCTTGTAGCGCGCGCCGTCCGTGTTGCGTGCGACGCCGGATTCTCTCCAGTGATCGCAATCCTGCGTGACAACGAACTTATCGACATTGTGCGGAAGCACGGCGCGATCACGCTGCTCAACAGAGAATCGTACGAAGGCATGGCCTCATCCATCCGCTGCGGAGTGGCCGCCGTAAAACGTCTCAAGACGAGCGGCGTCGTTGTGATGACGTGTGACCAACCCGGCGTAACCGCCGATCATCTCCGCGCGTTGACCGCCGAGAATGCAGCAATTACAGGATCAGCTTATGCCGGTCGCGTCGGCGTGCCGGCATACTTCCCCGCGACGTCTTTCGACGCCTTGCTCGCTCTCGACGGAGACGCCGGCGCGCGCGAATTGCTGCGCGGAGCCAGATCGATCCCGAACGAAGCGCTCAACCTCGATATAGACACGGAGGAAGATTTTCGCGAAGCACAGGCCTTGTTTGAAGCCTGAGTTAGCCAATTAGCGACCGCAAGAATTCTTCCAGCAAATTCTCCGCCACCGCCGCGCGATACATCGCAGTCGAACGGATATCGTCAATCGGCTTCGCTTCGCTGGCCAGAGCCGCCCGTCCAGCGCGGATCGCTGCCTCGTCGATGCGGCGACCCAGCAGCGCAGCCTCCGCGGCGACACAACGCACTGGCCGATCCGCGAGCGATGCCGCGCCAAGACGAATGTCAGCGATAACACCGCCCTCCATCAATGCCACACCCGCAAGCGCAACTTTAGAAATCGCCTGCGCATTCCGCGTGCCCACTTTGCGAATGTACTGCCGATACACGCCGAACTCGCGCGGCACACTCACGCTGTGCAACAACTCATCCGGCCGTAGCGCCGTATTCTTATAACCGAGATGAAAATCCGCATACGGCATCGTCCGCTTGCCGTTCGCGCTGATCAGCGTGACCGTCGCACCATACGCCAGCAGTGCCGGCGGCGTATCCGCGGCAGGGGAAGCGTTGCAAATATTGCCACCCAGTGTCCCGCGGTTTTGATTCGCGACGCTGCCCGTCCAGGACGCCGACTGGACCAGCAGCGGGAGGTCCTCCGCAATCGCCGCACTCCGCCGCATGTCGGTGAACGTTGTGCCCGCGCCAATATGGATCGCATCGTCTTCAATGCGAATGAATCGCAGCTCGTTCAGATGCTGAATCGACAGCAGCGACCGTTGCGCGAGTCTCCCCGTGCCGAGCGCAACCATCAACTCCGTCCCGCCGGCAATCGCTGTGTACTTCCCAGGTTCTGCGGCAATCTGCGCGAGCACTGCATCGAGCGTTGGCGGTGCTTCAAGTTCAAAGAGCGTTGCGTCCGAGCGCATTAGCGAGCGCCTCCCGCGGCGGCTTCCTGCACGGCCTCAAAAATCCGCATGTACCCCGTGCAACGGCAAAGATTTCCCGCGAGACCCTCCTGGATTTGCTCCATCGTCGGGTTCGGATATTTGTCGAGCAAATGATGCGTCGCAAGAATCATCCCCGGCGTGCAGATGCCGCACTGCGATGCACCTTTCTCCAGAAAGCATCTCTGTATCGGGTGCAACCGCCCCTCAGTCGACACGCCTTCGATCGTGCATAGTCGCGCGCCGTTCGCCTGCAACGCCGGCACCAGACACGAGTTTACCAACTCGCCATCGAGCAAAACGGCACACGCTCCGCACTCGCCTTCACCGCAGCCTTCTTTGGTTCCCGTCAGGTGCAGGTCCTCACGCAGTACATCGAGTAGCCGCTTCATCGGCGGGACGTCGATCGTTTGCTGACGACCGTTGATGGTGAAACGGATCTCTGCACTCATTTCAAGATCCTCCAGATGTCCCGACCCGCGAAAAACGTGAGATAAACGATACTGACGCCGAGTAGGCACTTGAGGGGTATAAAAGCCTTTTCATCGAGACCGAGCCATCCAAAAATTCTTTTCAAGACACCTCTCTTAAGACACGCAGCTAGAGCAAGAATGATCACGCTACAACATACAAGCTGCGTTTCAATCAAGTCCGTCACGCGATCACCTCGCGCACTTCGACTTTTGTGTCGCGATCCGCAAAAGGATCGATATCTTCACTGCCCCCATATGCAGGCTCCGTGAAACTGGTCAGCCGCTCGAAGATGTCTTCCGGCAGCAGCGGAATTGTATTGAACGCCACGCCGATCGCGTTCTCAATTGCATTAAGTATTGCCGGCGCCGGGCCATCCATCGGCAACTCGCCGATCCCCTTGGCGCCGCTGGGCCCGTGAATGCTGGGCGTTTCCTCGAAGTGAACGTGGATAGGAGGAAGGTCTGCACTCGTCGGCATGATGTAGTTGGTCATCTGGTTGTTCATCATGCGTCCGTCTTCCCACATGCATTTTTCGTAAAGCGCATAGCCGATCCCTTGCGCAACGCCGCCCTCAACCTGGCCCTTCGCGAGCACCGGATGCATCACCTTGCCGACCTCCTGCAACGCATCGAAGCGCGTCACCGTCGCCATATATGTATTCATATCGACCGCGACTTCCGCGACATAAACCGCCCACGCATACGCCGGATACGCGTCCCCGCGGAAAAGTTCATCATCCCAGTAAATCTTCGTCGCGGGCTCGTAGCGTAACGAACTGGTCAGCGTCCCATGCTCCGCCAGATACTGGTGCGCGCACGTCTTGAACTCTTCCGCCGTATGGTTCGCGAGAAGACCGGCGCGGCTGCGCAGCGTTTCAAGCAATTGCGTGCTCACGCGCTCGACCAGCTTGCCAATAATCATCGCGGTCCGGCTCGCGACGGTGGGGCCGGAGTCGGGTACCAGGCTCGTGTCCGGCTGTGCGATCAGGACGTCCTCATATAGAAGCCCGAGCGTCTGAGCGCCGACCTGGCACAGAATCGTATTCGTGCCCTGGCCGAACTCCGTCGACGAAACAAGAATCCGCGGCCGTCCATCCGGGAGCACATCGATCTGGACCAGCGAATTCAACCGCCGTTCACCCGAACCGGTAAATCCCGCTCCGTGCATGAACGTTGCAAAGCCCACGCCGCGCTTGATCGTTGAGTGCCTGTTCTCTTCGGCGAAGCGCGCTACTTTTTCGTGGTAACCGGCTTCGTCGAGCGCCCGCGTCAACAGATGCTGCATGTCGACGGGGTCGGAGAGCAGCTGTCCAGTCGCGGTCGTATCCCCCGTCGAAAGGAAATTCCGCCGCCGCAGTTCTTCAGCGGAAAGTCCAACAGCCTTCGCGATCTTCTCCATGTGGCGCTCGATAGCGAACAGCGACTGCGGCGCACCGAAGCCGCGAAATGCCCCGTGCGGCGTCAGGTACGTCGCCATCGCCTTGGCGCGAACGCGAAGATGCGGCCACTTATACGGCCCCTGCGCGTGAATGGTGCCGCGCGACAATACCACCGGGGAAAGCGTCGCATACGCCCCGCCGTCGATCGCGAAATCGATGGTGCCGCCGAGCAGTTTGCCGTCCCTGCTCACCGCGGTGCGATGCCGCGTGCGAGATGGATGCCGCTTCGTCGTGGCGGCCATATCTTCCGCGCGGTCGTACGTAATCTTCACGGGATGGCCGCACTTCATCGCCAGCAGTGCCGCATGCGAGCCGATAACGGAAGGAAAGTCCTCTTTGCCGCCGAACGCGCCGCCGGTTTCGGTTTGAATCACGCGACACTTATCCGCGGGCAGATTGAACACCAGCGTTAGCGCATGCACCAGGTAGTACGGACACTGCATCGACCCGCGCACGCAAACGTCCGTGACGTTGCCCAGCGCATCCTTGTTGCATTCGGCAATGACGCCATTGTTCTCGATGTAAAGTTGCTCCTGCGCGCCGGTCTGATACTCGCCCTCGACGACAAAATCGGCAGCCTCAAATGCGGCCGCAAGCCCATCTTCCGTCTCCGCGGCCGTACCCGAGTACATCAGGTAATTCTTGAAGCAATTCGCGGTCCCACCCGCGTCGCTGCCTTCCCAAATCACGCGGCTCGCATCGCCATTCTCAACCGCTGCTTCCGACTCTTCGATCGTAAACACGCCCGGCAGTTCGTCATACTCAATATGCACCGCGCGCGCCGCCGCCAGCAGCGCCGTCTTGTCCGGATGCGCAATCAGCAGGATCGGCTCTTCAGGATGGTTCACGCGCTTGTGCGCGAGGCAAGGATGGTCTTTCGTCAGATGAACGATCGTATTCTCGCCCGGAATGTCGTCTGCTGTGACGACGGTAAATTCGCTCCAGTTGACCTCCGTGCCGAAGGTGATGCCGCGGATCGTCCCGCGCGCGATGGCCGAGCGCACGGTGGCCCCAAACCACATGTCCGGAAGTTCGATGTCGTCGATATATTGCGCTGTGCCGAGCACCTTGGCGCGGCCCTCCTTGCGCAACGGGGAGGTGCCGAGAATGGGTGTTCGGTCCGACATATTTACGTTTGCCTAGCCCTGGTGAGTATCCCAACAGAATAGTACGAAATGCATTGTTGCATCATGCGTACACCTTCCCAAAATGCAAAACGGCATCGAGCCTCCGATGCCGTTTGCGCCGCCACGACCTCGCCTACTTCGGTGCCCACTGTTCATCGGCCGATGGCCCATACAGCGCGGGCACGGGAATATCGTTCAGCCGCAGATACACCCCAAGCTGCGCCGTGTGATGGACCAGGTGGTTGAAGCACATCTTGCGGAACGACAGCGACCGCGAATCATGCGAGATCTCATGTTCGCCAAACGAGAATTTCCACGCCGCCGCAAGATGCTCATCAGACGCCGCCGCAATTGCGGCGCGGCACTTCGCCGCGCCTTCGTCGAGCTGCCGCAGGCAATTCTCGCGAGTCGTAAAGGTGAGGTCTGCATGTTGGCGCGTGGAGTTCGCCAGGTCCATGCCATCGTCTTCCATAATGTACAAACCGAACAGCGGCATCGTGGCGCAGTGCATCGCCAGCTTGCCGAGCTTCATCGACTTCTCATGCGGCGCCCAATCCGGCTTGTCTTCGGGAACCCGCTCCAGCGTGCGCCGCGTGTTGGAAATTTCAAAGTCGTAGTCTTGTAGAAGTAGCTCGGCAGCAGTCATGGTCCCTCTCTAAATTCCTGTAGTGTTGAATCCACAATCGACATAGGTGATTTCGCCGGTGATGGCGCTGGCAAGGTCGCTGGAGAGGAAGACGGCGACATTGCCTACTTCGGTTTGCTCTACGTTGCGGTGGAGGGGAGCGCGTTCGCTGGTCTTGTCGAGCATGACCTGAAGGTCGCCGATGCCGCGGGCCGCGAGCGTCTTGATGGCGCCGGCGGAGATGGCGTTGACCCGGATCTTGCGCGGGCCGACCGAGGCGGCGAGATAACGGACTGTCGCTTCCAGACCAGCTTTAGCCACGCCCATTACGTTGTAGTTGGGGAAGGTGACTTGGGAGCCGAAGTGGGTAAGAGTGAGAATGGAGCCTCCTTCGGTCATCAGCGGAACTGCGGCGTTCGCTACGGCGATGAGCGAGTAAACGCTGATATCGAGTGCGGTGGCGAAGTCGGCGCGGGCGGTGAGGAGAAAGTCGTTGTGCATGGCCGCCGCGGGCGCGAACGCGACGGAGTGGACCAGGGTGTGGATGACGGGGAAGGCCTCGGCGATTTGCGCGAACGCAGCGGCGATTTCGTCGTCCTTCGACACATCCATCTGGAAGGCGCGGCCCTTGCCGGTTTGGCCGAGGGATTCGATGAGTTCTTCGGCTTCTTTCCTGAGCCGTTCGCTCTGATAGCAGAGGACGAGTGTGTTGCCTGCGGCGGCGAGCTTTTCGGCAATGGCATAGGCGATGCTGCGCTTGTTGGCGACGCCCAGGATTACGGCGACTTTGCCCTTCATGTCGATCATGTGCGTAGTGCTCCTGAAGAAAATTCAGACGAGGGTAAGGATAGCAGGGCGGCCATCCTCCTTGCCTCTCTAGAAGATGCCAGTTGCGTTGTTGAAGTCCGCAACCATGGTCGAATACAGCGCCCGCACGCTCGCCGGATGCGAGATAAACATGCCTAGCTCGCGGTCCTGGGTCATCGGCGCGTTGGAGCAGCAGATCGAGCCCATGTGCGCGTTCCGCGTGGCCGGGCCGTCGCCGGAACCCTTACGGGAACCGGCATGGATGGCTCGGCCATCCGCTACAAGTTCTATGAACTGCCTGATCGGGCAGCGGCGCCGGCCCGGGGGACTCTGGCCGCGCTCCTACTCAAAGACAAAGCGCAGCTTCTCTTCCATCGCATTGCTCGCTCTCCATCCCATCCAAACGTCCATGGACTTGTGCAGTGTCAGGTATGTCCCCGGTCCAA
>Ga0075522_10004152_pt1 | contig 10412 bp, 12 predicted proteins | sample NGEPerA_FD_74796 | JGI IMG/M metagenome (GOLD analysis project Ga0075522, IMG submission 74796) | Arctic peat soil microbial communities from the Barrow Environmental Observatory site, Barrow, Alaska, USA - NGEE PermafrostL2-A | ecosystem: Environmental > Terrestrial > Soil > Wetlands > Peat ...
GCCGAGGGGCAGGCCGATCGGGGAGCGCGTGGGACGGACGATCGTTGCCGTGGCAGGGCGCGCCTTGAGGTGGCGGTGCACCGCCGTCGAGGGCGATCCGTGCGTGGCGCCGGGCCGGGCGAGGGCCATCACGACGACCGCCGCGACGAGCAGGAGGGCGAGCGCGCCGGCGTAGATCCCGCGCCGGCGGCGACGCCGGCGGGAGGCCGCCTCGCGGCGGCGGCGCCGGTGGTCGGGAGTCATGAACGGGGAGGTGCTCATCGCTCCGAAGTCTTACCGGCGGGGAGGATTGAACAGCGCGCCGACGATCCCGACGAACAGCAGGACGAGGATGAAGACCGACAGGACGGTGGCGATCGTCAACCCCTGGTTGAGCGCCGCGCTGACGGTGAGGAAGGCGAAGCCGGCGATGAAGATCAACGCCACGAGGAGCACCACGGTGCGCGTCATGGCCGCGATCGGATGTCGCTCGCGCGATCGAGTGTCGCTGGGGAGAAGATCGGTGCAGACTACGGTGCCACGCCGGCAAGCGGACCGACGCCGGGCCGCGGCTGGGGGACGTGCTGGTCGGCGTGGTAGCTGGAGCGCACGAGCGGTCCGGCAGCGACGTGGTCGAAGCCGAGCGCGTAGGCGGCCCGCTCGAGCGCCGCGAACTCGTCGGGGTGCCAGTAGCGCACGACGGGGAGGTGGCGCTCGGACGGGCGGAGGTACTGCCCGACGGTGAGCACCTGGACGCCGTGGGCGCGGAGCGTGGCGAAGGTCTCGACGAGCTCGTTGTGGGTCTCGCTGAGCCCGACCATGAGCCCCGACTTGGTCACGATCTCGCCTTCGCCCATCTCGGCGGCGAGGCGGAGGACGCGGCAGGAGCGCGCGAACTCGGAGCCGCGGCGGGCGATCGGGTAGAGGCGGGGGACGACCTCGACGTTGTGGTTGAAGACGTGAGGGCGCTCGGCGATGACCTTCGCGAGCGGCATCTCCTGGCCCTGGAAGTCGGGGGTGAGCACCTCGATCTGGCACTCGGGCGCCTGGCGGCGGACCTGGCGGATGACGCCGACGAACGCGGAGGCGCCCTTGTCGGGGAGGTCGTCGCGGTCGACCGAGGTGATGACCGCGTGGCGCAGGCCCATGCGCGCGATCGAGCGCGCGACGCGGGCGGGCTCGAGGGGATCGTTCCAGGTGGGCTTGCCGGTCCGGACGTTGCAGAAGCCGCAGCGCCGCGTGCAGGTGTCGCCGAGGATCATGAACGTGGCGGTGCCCCGCTCCCAGCACTCGCCGACGTTCGGGCAGGCGGCCTCCTGGCAGACCGTGTGGAGGTTCTCCGACTTGATCAGCTCGGTCAGTTCGCGGTAGCGCTGGCCGCCCGGGGGAGGCACTTTGAACCACGGCGGCTTGCGCTCGCGCAGCGGACGCACCTCGGGGCCGAGCACATCGAGCACGTCCATCCCACCGGGGTTCGAGCGCGAGCGTGTGACATGCTCGCGCCCGGGAGGCGCGGGCGCGGTCTTCGTGGGGCTCATACGAGGGCCCCGCGGCGATTCACGAGGCTCGGGGTGTCCGGGAGGGTGTTCTCTTGGGTCGCATCCGCGCGGGAAATGAGGGCCCGGGGCGGGTTGGCGCGGGGCATCCCGCCCCGCGCCAGGACATTGTGTGCCGATCGGAGGACACTCATGCGGGGACCGCCACCCGTCGCGAAGACGGGCGCGCGAGCGGCGCCTCGATCCCCAGGCGCCGCGGCGATACGAGTCGCTGGCGGCGACCATGGGCCCGGCAGAACGCGTGGGCGATGCGGCGGCGAAAGCAGGGGAGGCCGGTGTGGGAGTCCGATGGGATCTCGCTGGCGATCGAGGTCATCGCGACGTCCGGCAACCCGCAGGCGACGACCCAGGAGAACGGATCGAGGTCGTTCACGACGTTCACCGCGAAGCCGTGGGTGGAGATGCCCTTGGAGACGTGCACGCCGATCGAGGCGATCTTACGCGGTCCGACCCAGACGCCGGTGTAGTCGGGGCCCTCGTCAGCGCGCGAATGGGCATGGAGCCCCTCCTCACCGAGCGCCGAAATGATCGCCGCTTCCATCGTGCGCAGGTGCGAGCCGACGTCAGCGACGCGCATGATCGGATAGCCGACGAGCTGGCCGGGGGCGTGGTAGGTGACCCGCCCGCCGCGGTTGGTACCGACGACGTCGATGCCGCGCTCGCGGTAGAAGTCCTCACCGAGCACGAGCTCGCCAGGGTCCGAGCGCCGCCCGCGCGTGTAGACGGGAGGATGCTCCAGCAGGAGGAGCGTGTCGGGCAGCTCGCCGGCTTGCCTCCGCGCGCGGACGCGCTCCTGCAGGACGACGGCGTCGAGGTAGGGAACGGTGCCGAGGTGGCACACCCAAAGCTCGTCGCGCGTCATGCACTCAGGTTAGCGCCGGGCCGGAGTGGCAAGACGCGGTGCGCTTACCGACGGCTACGGCTACAACGCGAGCGCGGCGGGCGTTTCGAGCAGCTCGCGGATGCGGGCGAGGAAGCGCGCCGCGTCGGCGCCGTAGAGGATGCGGTGGTCGCAGGCGAGGGTGACGGTCATCGTGTTGCGCGCGACGATCTCGCCGTCGTGGACCACGGCCCGCGGCTGAAGTGAGCCGACCGAGAGGATCGCCGCCTGGGGCGGGTTGATGATCGCGGTGAAGGCGGTGACGCCGAACATGCCGAGGTTGGAGACCGTGAACGTGCCCCCGCCGAGCTCAGGTGGGGTTATCGAGCCGTCGCGTACGCGCGACGCAAGCGCGCGCGTCTCGCGGGCGATCTCGCCGAGGGACTTCTGGTCGGCGTCGAATACCGTCGGCACGATCAGCGCGCCGCCGGTGGGCTCGTCGGCGTCGGCCGCCACCGCCACGCCGACGTTCACGCGGGAGTGCAGCTGGAGGCGACCGTCGCGGTAGCCGGCGTTCGCGCGCGGGAGCTCGCGCAGCGCGAGGGCGCAGGCCTTTACGACCATGTCGTTGTAGGTCGGCGTCACCTCGCTCTCCGTGCCGGCGGCGCCCCCCGACTCATGTGGCTGCGGAGCGAGGCGCTTCAGCTCGGAGCGCAGCGCGACGCACTTCTCCATGTCGACATCCGCCTGGAGCGAGAAGTGGGGAATCGTCGCCTTCGACTCGGCCATCCGCCGCGCGATCGTCTGCTGCGTGCGGGACAGCTCCACCACGGTCGTCTCGCCCTTCGCGGTCATCACGTCCGCCGGCCCCGCTGACGCCGGCGGGGCAGCGGCGGCGTCGGAAGGCGGTCCACCCGAGTCGGACTCGACGGCGCGCGAGGCGGCGCCCCCCTGCACATCCGCCTTAACGATCCGGCCGCCCGGGCCGCTACCGCTGACCGCCTGGAGGTCGATCTCGTTCTCCCGCGCGATTCGTCTCGCCAAGGGGGACGCCCTTAGGCGTTCCCCTCCCTGGGGAGCCTCCGCCGGGGCGGCCTCGGGCGGAGACGTGGCCGCGTCAGAAACGCCGCGCTCTCGGGCCTCCCCGACCGCGCGCACGCCCGCCGGCCGCGAGGCCGGCCCATCGTCGTTCTCGGCCGTCGTCGAGCCGGACTCGTCTGACTCGTCTGACGCGCCGGAGTCCCCCGAGGCGCCGGCGGCGCCGTCGCCGACCCGCGCGATTGGGGCGCCGACCGGGAGGGTCTCGCCCTCGGCGGCGACCGTCTCGAGGACGCCCTCGAGGTCTGACTCGTAGGTCATGTTCGCCTTATCCGTCTCGATCTCCACGAGCTCCTGGCCGCGCCTCACGGGCTCACCGTCGGCGACGAGCCAGCGGAGGATCGTGCCCTCCTCCATCGTGTCCGACAGGCGGGGCATCACGATCTCGGCCATCTAGGCCCCTCCGGAGATTGTCGCCGGGCGCTTGCCGACGGTCGCGAGGGCGGCCTCGATCACCTGGGGCTCATGCGGGAAGGCGATCTCCTCGAGGGGCTTCGAGTAGGGCATCGGCACGTCGGCGCCGGAGACGCGCGCGACGGGGGCGTCGAGGTCGTCGAAGGCGTGCTCGGCGATCAGCGCCGCCAGGTTCGCGCCGACGCCCCCGTGGGGCCAGCCCTCCTCGACGACGACGCAGCGGTTGGTCTTCCTCACGGAGGCGAGGATCGTCTCGAGGTCGAGCGGGCGGAGCGTGCGCGGGTCGATCACCTCGGCCTCCACGCCGTGCTCACTCGCGAGCGTCTCCGCCGCGCGCTCGGCGGTGAGCGCCATCCGCGAGACGCCCACGATCGTCACATCCGAGCCCTCCCTCGCGATCCGCGCGTGCCCGAAGGCGACCGTCTCCTCCTCCCCCTCCGGCACCTCCCCGCGGATGCCGTAGAGAGACTCGTGCTCGATGAAGATCACCGGGTTCTCGTCGCGGATCGCCGTCTTCAGGAGACCCTTCGCGTCGGCCGGGGTCGAGGGGACCGCGACGAGCAGGCCGGGGACGTGCAGGAACATCGCCTCCAGGCAGTGGGAGTGGGTCGGGCCGAGCTGGTGACCGGCGCCCTGGGGCATGCGGATCACCAGCGGCACCGAGACCTGGCCGCCGAACATGTAGCGGATGTGGGCCGCGCTGTTGACGATCTGGTCGAAGGCGAGCAGCGCGAAGTTGATCGTCATCAGCTCCACCACCGGCCGCAGCCCGCCCATCGCGGCGCCCACGCCGATGCCGACGATCGTGTTCTCCGAGATCGGCGTGTCGCGCACGCGGCGCTCGCCGAACTCCTCCAGCAGGCCGTCGGTGACCTTGAACGCCCCGCCGAACACGCCGATGTCCTCGCCCATCAGCAGCACCCGCTCGTCGCGTCTCAGCTCCTCCCGCAGCGCCGCATTCAGCGCCTCCCGGTAGCGCAGCTCCGCCATCAGTGGTAGGCGCCGTGGACTTGCTCGTCGCGCACGTAGACGTCCTCGTAGAGCGACTCCGGCGCGGGGAACGGCGAGGCCTCCGCGAACTCCACCGCCTGATCCACCCGCGCCGTCGCCTCTCGGTCGATCTCCGCGCGCGTGTCCGCGTCGAGGATCCCCTCGCGTTCCAGCGCCTCGCCAAACGCCGGAATCGGGTCGCGCTCGCGCCAGTGGGCGACCTCCTCCTTGGAGCGGTACTCCTCCGGGTCGGCCATCGAGTGGCCGCGAAAGCGGTACGTCACCGCCTCCACGAGCACCGGCCGGCGGTCTTCCCTTACGCGCCGCACGGCCTCGGCGAGCACCGCGTGCGTGTCGGCGACGTCCATCCCGTCGCAACGCGTCCCCGGGACGCCGAGGCTCTCGCCCTTCCGCTGGAGGTCGGTCACGGCCGAGTGGCGCTCCAGCGATGTGCCCATCCCGAACTGGTTGTTGATCACCACGAACACCACCGGCAGCCGCCACAGCGCCGCCAGGTTCAGCGTTTCCCCGAACGTCCCCTGGTTCGACGCGCCGTCGCCGAACGTGCAGAGGGTCACGTCGTCGGTGTCCCCGTAGTCGCTCGCCAGCCCGATCCCGGCTGCTATCGGCAGATTGCCGCCGACGATCCCGTAGCCGCCCATGAAGCGGCGGGAGAGGTCGAACATGTGCATCGAGCCGCCGTGGCCGCCGCAGCAGCCGTCGACGCGCCCGAACAGCTCGGCCATCACCTTCTCCGGCGGCGTCCCCCGCGCCAGCGCGTAGCCGTGCGAGCGATAGGTCGAGACGAGGTAGTCCGTCTCCCGCAGCGCCCGCGTGCTCCCCACGATCGTCGCCTCCTCGCCGATCGACAGGTGCAGGAAGCCGCCGACCTTCGCCCGCGCGTACATCTCCCCCGCCCGCTCCTCGAAGCGGCGGATCAGGGTCATCGTCCGGAGCCACTCCCGCGCGGCGCCTGGCTCGGGGATGCCCTGCGTGACCTCGGGCTCGGGTATGTCTGTCATCAGCTCTCCACGGTACTCCAGCGCGCGAGGAACTCCCCCGCCTCCAGCTGCGAGAGGTCGGCGCGCAGCGCCCGCGCAAGCCGCGACGCGGCCTGCGGCGGCCGGTCCCAGAACAGGATCACCTCGCCGGCGTCCACCTCCACGACCTCGATGTGGTCCAGCCGCCCCGTATCCGCCAGCAGCGCCGGCGTCCGCCCGCCGCGCGTGAGGATCAGCCGGTAGGCGCGGTTGGCCTTCATCGTCGCCCCTCCGTCCCGCCGGCGTTCCCCGTGCCCGCGACGTGCCCCGCGTTCTCCGGATCCCGCGCCTCCTCGACGTACGCCGCCGCATCCTCCACGGCGCGCTCCCCGACGAACACCCGCTCCCCGATGCGCACGGCCGGCACGTCGGTCACCCCGGCCTGCGTCGCCAGTGCGGTGGTGCTGGACAGCTGCTCTCTCACCGAGCGCAGATCGGCCCCTTTGAGCACCGCCGCCGGGTGCATCTCGCAGGCCGCGGCGGCGATCAGCACGAAATTGGGGTCCGCGAGCGAGCGCCCGCCCGCGAATGCCTGGCGGAAGGCCGCCTGTACGAAGGGCACGGTGCGACCGATCGACTTCGCGTACGTGGCGACGCGCATCGCGAGCGCGCTGTCGAACGGGAACGGGTGGGGCCACCTCAGCGGCTGCAGCCCCTGCGCGCGCGCCCCCCGCTCGATCTCCGCGCGGAAGACCTCTTCCTCGGTGCGGCAGCGGTACGCCTCGAAGGACTCCCCCGCGGACAGCTCCCGCGCGAGCACCGGCTGCCACTCGACCGGTCCGGAAGGGTTCGACAGGACGTGCAGGACCCGCTCGGCCGCCAGATAGGCGATTGGGCTCGCCAGGTCGAAGTAGAAGGCTGCGTCCGTCGTGCTCACGGCCTCAGCCGTGGATCAGCCAGCCGTCGGCGGCGCGTCCAGCCTCCATGACGGCCTCCGACAGGGTCGGGTGGCCGTGGATCGTGCGGGCCACCTCGGCGAAGCCACCCTCCAGGGCGCGCACGTTCACGAGCTCCTGGATCAGCTCGGTGGCGCGTGCCCCGACGATGTGGCCACCGAGCAGCTCGCCGTACTTGGACTCGCCCACGAGCTTCACGAGGCCGGTGCGGTCGCCGTAGACGGTGCCGCCGCCGACCGCGCCGTAGGGCACCTTCCCGAGGACCACGTCGTAGCCCTGCTCGCGCGCCTGGGCCTCGGTCAGGCCGAAGGAGCCGACGTTCGGCGTGCAGAAGGTGGCGCGGGGGATGTCGATGTAGGAGATCGGATGGGTCTCCAGCCCGGCGGAGTCCTCGGCGGCGATGATCCCCTCGTCCGAGGCCTTATGCGCGAGCGCGGGACCCGCGACGAGGTCGCCGATCGCGTAGACGCCCCCGCGGGTGGTGCGCAGCGCGCCGTCGACCTTCACCAGACCACGGTCATCCAGCTCGACGCCCGCCTCCGCGAGCCCCAGTCCCTCGACGTCCGCGCCGCGCCCGGCGGCGATCACCAGGTAGTCGACCTCCGCGCGCTCCTCGCCGTAGGAGAAGCTGACGCTCCCCTCACCGGCTTTCACGTCCTGCACGGGGGTCCCCGTGTGGACCTGGATTCCCTGGCGCTTCAGGCCTCGCTCGACCAGCCGGGAGATATCGGCGTCCTCGGTGGGAAGCACGCGGTCGAGCGCCTCCAGCAGCAATACCTCGCTGCCCAGCCGGGCAAAGCCCGAGGCGATCTCCGCCCCCGAGGCTCCCGCACCGACGACCGCCAGGCGCGCGGGCAGCTCCTGGAGCGCCCACGCCTGCTCGGTGCCGATCACGCGTCCGCCGAACTCGACGCCGGGGATCGCCCGCGGGACCGAGCCGGTGGCGAGGATCACCGTGCTCGCGGTGAGCTCCTTGCCCTCGACGTGAACGACGATAGACCCGTCTGAGCTGGAGTTGCCGCTACCGCCCGGACCAAGCGACGCGATCCCCTCGATCAGGTCGATCGCGTTTTTCTTGAACAGTCCCGCGACGCCGTCGGTGAGCGTCGAGACGACCTTCTCGCGCCGCGCCTGCACGGCCCCGTAGTCGACCTCGACCCCGCTCACCTTCAGCCCGTACTCGTCCGCCTCGCGAATCTCTGTCAGCAGATCGGCGGAGCGGAGTACCGCCTTGGCGGGGATGCACGCGTAGTTCAGACAACGTCCCCCGACCTTGTCCCTCTCCACCACCACGGTCTTCTTCCCGAGCTGGGCGGCGCGAATCGCGGCGACATAGCCGCCCGGCCCGGAGCCGATCACGATGCAGTCGTAGGTGCTCTCAGTCATCGAGGGCTGAGCCTATCGAACGTCACCCTCACTTCTAGTAACGGCCCTGGGCTTGGATGCGGCCCATCACCCGCACCAGCTTCCAGAACAGCCAGCCCCCGAGCCCGACGCTCACCACGCAGATCGCCGCGGCGACGATCGTGGAGGCGACGACGAGCGCGAGCGAGGTGACGATGATCTGGAAGGCGAGTAGCGCCTCGAAGCCGAGGACCGCCCAGTAGCGCCCCCGGTACATGCCGAGGGCGAGGAGCAGCAGGACGACCGCCAGGAAGACCCCGCCGGGGAGGGAGCCGCCGTGGCGGCTGAGGTTGTGGACGGTCGCCGCGCCGAGGATCACCGCGAGCGCCAGGAGCACGCAGACAGCGATCGCAACGAGCAGCGCGGGCGGTCGCTCGCCCTCGCGCAACGGCTCCAGCTCGGTGCGGAGCAGCTCTTCGCGTTGACCGCGCTCCGGGCGGTCCGGTGGCGGGGCGCCGGCGTCCGGAGTGGCGGCTGAGCCCGGCTCAGGACGGGGCGGGGCCAATTTCAAGTCTCCAGGGGGCGTGTGTCGATCAGGTTACGTAACTCGCGTGCCGCGCTCTGCGGCTCCTCGGCGGCGGTGATCGCCCGCAGCACGCACACCCGAGATGCGCCCGCGTCGAGCGCTTCGGCGAGGTTGCCCGGGTGGAGCCCGCCGATCGCGAAGAACGGCACCGGGCTATGGGCGGCGGCGTGGCGGATCAGCTCCAGCCCGACCGCCGCGCGCCCGGGCTTGGTCGGAGTCTCGTGGATCGGCCCCACGCCGATGTAGTCGGGACCGCCCGCCCCCATCTCGCCGCCGGTATCCGCCGCGTCTGTGGCGACGGCGTCGATCTCCGCCGGCGCATGGGTGGAGAGCCCGATCAGCATGTCGGGACCGACGAGCTCTCGTACCTCGGCGACGGGCATGTCGTCCTGTCCGACGTGCACCCCGTCGGCGCCCACCTCGCGCGCGACGAGCGGACGGTCGTTGACGATCAGGAGCGCCCCCAGCCGCTCGCAGAGCGCCCGCGCGGCGTTTGCCACCGCGACGAGCTCCTCGTCGGGAAGCTGCTTCTCGCGCAACTGCACGATGTCCACGCCGCCGGCGATCGCATCGCGCAAAAGGTCAGGCAGCGCGCGCCCGTCGGGGGAGGAGGAATCGGAGATCGACCCGCACACGAGGTACAGCCGCGCGGCGGCCAGACGAGCGCGCCGGTCGGCGCCGAGGTCTCCGAGGGTCATAGATCCCCAGTCTGACAGCGGGCTAGCATCAACCTTATGCCCAGCAACGCCAGCTCACCAGATGTGCTTGTCGTCGGCGGCGGCATCATCGGCCTGGCTGTCGCGTGGCGCGCACGCGCGAGGGGGCTGTCGGTGACGGTGCTCGAGCGGGACACGGTCGGGCGGGGGACCTCATATGTGGCGGCGGGGATGCTCGCGCCGGTGTCCGAGGTCGAGTTCGGCGACGCCGGGCGGGCGGTGCTCGAGTTGGGGCTGCGCTCGGCGGAGATGTGGCCGGAGTTCGCGGCCGGGCTGGAGCGGGCGAGCGGCGAGGAGGTGGGCCTGCTGAAGACGGGCACGCTGGTCCTCGCCCGCGACGAGGACGAGGCGCGCGAGCTCGAGCGCCAGATCGCCTTCCGCGAGTCGCTGGGCCTGCGCACATCCCGTCTGCTTCCGAGTGAGGCCCGCGAGCGCGAGCCCGCGCTCGCGCCGACCGTGCGATTGGCGCTGGAAGCTCCGGAGGACCATTCGGTGGATCCACGTCTGGTGCTCGTGGCGCTCCGCCGGGCGTGTGCGGCTGCCGGGGTGCGTCTGCGCGAGCACTCGCCGGTGAGTGGCGTCGTGCTGGAGGACGCAAGCACGCGCCTGACGGGCGTCGTGCTGGAGGACGGCGAGTCCGTGCCGGCGCGCCACGTGGTGATCGCCGCCGGCGCCTGGAGCGGGGGGCTCGAGGGACTACCCGCCGATGCACGCGTGCCGGTGCGCCCGGTGAAGGGCCAGATCCTGCGGTTGCGCGATCCCGCCGGAGCGGGGCTGCTGGCGCGGGTGGTGCGCTTCGAGGGCGGCTATCTGGTGCCGCGCGGGGACGGCCGCTACGTGTTGGGCGCCACGGTCGAGGAGCGCGGCTTCGAACGGCACGCGACCGCGGGCGGCGTGTACGAGCTGCTGCGCGACGCCCACGAGCTCGTGCCCGGCGTGAGCGAGCTGCGGATCGAGGAGCTCTGCGTGGGAC
>Ga0075522_10004155_pt1 | contig 10410 bp, 8 predicted proteins | sample NGEPerA_FD_74796 | JGI IMG/M metagenome (GOLD analysis project Ga0075522, IMG submission 74796) | Arctic peat soil microbial communities from the Barrow Environmental Observatory site, Barrow, Alaska, USA - NGEE PermafrostL2-A | ecosystem: Environmental > Terrestrial > Soil > Wetlands > Peat ...
CTGCGACTTCCCGCAAGTCCCCTGAACCGGTTGCCGCAACCGCGCCGCGTGTTGCAGCCAAACTCCCGCCAGCCGCGCCACTGCCGGCACGCGTGATCCCGATCAGCGTCGCGCAGGACGCTGAGGACGGCGACTCGGACAGCGGCAGTCTGTTGTCCGGACCGCGCAACGTTCAGCCCTACATCTCAAAGCGCGGCGAAGCGTACATGAGCAAGGAGCAGCTCGAGCACTTCCGCCAGATACTGCAAAGCTGGAAGCGCGATCTCATGGAGGAAGTCGACCGCACCGTCTCGCACATGAAGGATGAGGCTGCGAATTTTCCAGATCCGAACGACCGGGCCACCCAGGAAGAAGAATTCAGCCTGGAACTGCGCACCCGCGATCGGGAACGCAAGCTGATTCGCAAGATTGATGAGGCCTTAAAGCGGGTCGAGGACGGCAGTTACGGGTATTGCCTTGAGACCGGCGAGGAGATCGGCATCAAGCGCCTTGAGGCGCGGCCGGTTGCAACGCTCACCATCGAGGCGCAGGAGCGGCGCGAGCGGCGCGAGCGGCAGTACGGCGATCGCGACGATCGCTACCGCTGATCGAGTAAAAGGCCGCCGGCCGCAGCATGGGCTACGTCGGCCGTTTTGCCCCCTCGCCGACCGGACCACTGCACCTAGGCTCACTGGTCGCAGCGCTCGGCAGCTTCCTTGACGCCCGTGCGCATCGCGGCCGCTGGCTGCTGCGCATCGAAGATCTCGACACGGCGCGCATCCGGCCGCGCTATACCGATGACATCAAGCGCACGCTCGAGGCCCTTGATCTGCAGTGGGACGGAACGATCGCATATCAAAGTTCGCGCCAGCCCCTCTACGCCGCAGCCCTCACAGAACTGCGTCGACAAGGGCGCCTCTTTGCGTGCGGCTGCACGCGTCGCGACCGCGCCGATGCCGGCGGCAGCACCGAGAACGGATGCCAAGGAAGCTGCCGCAGCCAACGGCTGACCGGGCCGTCCGCTGCGCGCTTTGCAATAAGTAAAACGGAGAGCGTGAGCTTCGTGGATCGTCTGCAAGGATCCTGCTCGTGCGTGCTTGAGATGCCAGCCGACATCGTCGTGCAAAGACGCGATCAAGTAATCGCCTATCAGCTTGCAGTCGTGGTCGACGATGCAGAGCAGGCCGTCACCGATGTTGTTCGCGGCGCTGATCTGCTCGCGAGTACACCCTGGCAAATCCTGCTGCAACGCGCGCTTGGCCTCGCAATGCCGCGCTATGCTCACGTCCCCGTGGTAGTCGAAGCCGACGGTGCAAAGCTTGCCAAGTCCCGGCGCTCGGTACCCGTCGACCCCCGCGCAGGCGGGCGGCCGCTCGTTGAGGCGCTCACCCTACTGCGTCAAATGCCGCCGCCGGAGCTCGTGACGGCGCCTGCCCGGAACGTTCTGTCCTGGGCCTTAGAACACTGGAACCCGGTCAGTTTAGAACGTGTCCAAAAAGCCACAGCATCCGTTATGACGCCTTAATTTGGACCTTCCTCATTGTTGTACTAAGGTATGTACTTATGCCGACCTGACGCCAAGGGCATGGAAGAGCCGAAGAACCGAATAATTGATAACAGCAAAAGGGGCGTGCAATGAATGAATCGCGGGTCATAAAGAAATATCCGAACCGGCGCTTGTATGACACGGTGGAGAGCCGCTACATCACACTGGCGGATGTGCGCAAGTTAGTAGTTGAAAGCATCGATTTCGTTGTCATTGACAAGAAATCGCAACAGGACATCACACGTTGCATTCTGTTGCAGGTGATTGCGGAACTCGAACAGGTTGCTGAACCGCTTATGAGCCGCGACTTTTTGTCGCAGATCATTCGCTCGCACAACGGCCATGTTCCCGACATGATTGGCAGCTATTTGGAACAGAGTTTCAAACTCTTTGCATCGCACCAGCCTGAGGCGCGCGAGCGCATCAAGAATGGTGCCAGTGCTGAACCACCCGCGAGCATCACGGGTCTTGCGCAGAAGAACTATCAGCGCTGGCGTTCCGTGCAGGATGAGATCTACCGCACGCTCGTCAATGCGGCAAACGGCGCCAGATTACCCCCCGAGGATGCAGTAACGGACGCACGTCCGGTGACTTAAGCCCAATACTGCCGAGTAAAATTTCGGCGCATACTACTGCCGCTGCGGCGCTAGGCAGCGTCGACGCTGCGCATCGTCAGTCGCACCCGGCCCTGCCGGTCGACTTCAAGCACTTTGACGCGCACGAGGTCACCTTCCTTGAGCTTGTCGCCGACGCGCTCGACGCGCTCGTCGGAGATTTGCGAGATGTGCACGAGGCCGTCGCGACCCGGCAGAATCGTCACAAATGCGCCAAAGTCCATGAGCCGTGCAACCTTGCCCTCATAGATGCGCCCGACTTCAACGTCGGCCGTAATGAGTTCGATGCGACGTTGCGCCTCGCGACCGGCTGCGCCGCTCACCGAGGCGATCTTCACTGTACCGTCGTTTTCGATATCGATGGTCGTGCCAGTCTCTTCGGTGATCTGGCGGATCACCGCGCCGCCCTTGCCGATCACGTCACGAATCTTTTCCTGATCGATCTTCAAGGTAATGATCGAGGGTGCCCAATCGGACATCTTCTCGCGCGTCGTGCTCAGTACCTTGTTCATCTCAGCGAGGATATGCAGACGTCCATGACGCGCCTGGTCGAGAGCGACGCGCATGATCTCAGGCGTAACCCCCTCGACTTTGATATCCATCTGCAGGGCGGTAACGCCATCTTTGGTACCGGCGACCTTGAAATCCATGTCGCCCAGATGATCCTCATCACCCAATATATCGGTCAATACTTTGAAGCGGCCGCCCTCGAGCACGAGTCCCATGGCAACTCCTGCAACCGGCGCCGCAAGCGGCACGCCTGCATCCATGAGCGCAAGGCTGGTTCCACACACGCTTGCCATGGAGCTTGAGCCATTTGACTCGAGAATCTCCGACACCACACGAATCACGTACGGAAACTTGGCCATGTCCGGCATGACGGCTTTGACGCCGCGCCGCGCGAGGTTGCCGTGGCCGATTTCGCGGCGCTTCGGCGATCCCATCATGCCGGTTTCACCCACCGAGAACGGCGGAAAGTTGTAGTGCAGCATGAACGACTCGCGGCGCTCGCCGTCGAGACCGTCGATGATCTGCGAATCGCGGCTCGTGCCGAGCGTCACCACCACCAGCGCCTGCGTCTCACCACGCGTGAAGAGCGCCGAGCCGTGAGTTCGCGGCAGCACACCGGCCTTCACCGTAATCGGCCGCACCGTGAGCGCATCGCGACCATCGATGCGCGGCTCGCCATTTAGAATGCGCTGCCTCACGATGTTGCTCTCGAGCTTGAAGAGTTGGCTCTCCACCTGGTCGGCGCTCCACTTTGGTGCCTCGCCGGCACTGAGCGCGGCTTGCGTCTGCGTCTTAACTTCTGCAAGACGATTGCGACGCTGCAGTTTTTCAGTGATCGCATAAGCCTGCGTGACGGCAGCCTGCGCGTGCAGTCCAACGGCGCTTTCAAGTTCGGCGTTATCAGCTTCGGCTTTCCACGCCCAGCGCGGTTTGCCTGCCTCTGCGGCCAGTTCGCGTATGGCTTTGATCGCAATCTGCATCTGCTCGTGACCGAACACCACCGCGCCTAGCATGACCTCCTCGGAGAGCCCTTTGGCCTCGGATTCAACCATGAGCACCGCGGCCTGCGTGCCGGCGACAACGAGATGCAACGCCGAATCGGCAAGTTCGGTGGCGAGCGGATTCAAAAGATACTTGCCGTCCTTGTAGCCGACGCGCGCGGCACCAATCGGACCGTTGAACGGAATGCCCGACAATGCCAGGGCTGCCGATGCGCCGAGCAGAGCCGGTATGTCCGAGTCGATTGCAGGATCGACCGATAAGACCGTTGCCACCACCTGCACGTCGTTCAGAAAGCCATCGGGGAAGAGCGGACGAATCGGCCGATCGATCAGGCGTGAGGTGAGCGTCTCCTTCTCCGTCGGCCGACCTTCACGCTTGAAGAAGCCGCCGGGAATGCGCCCTGCTGCGTAGGTTTTTTCGATGTAGTTGACGGTCAAGGGAAAGAAGTCACGCCCAGGCTTGGGCTGCTGCTGCGCGCAGACTGTGACGAGGACAACCGTATCCCCTACCGTGACGCGTACTGCTGCATCCGCTTGGCGGGCGAGCTCGCCGGTCTCGATGGTGACGTTATGGGGCCCGTATGCGAATGATTTGCTAACAGCGCTCACGCTTCTATCCTCGAAGTGAAAACCATGAAAGAGAAACCACCGGGCAACGCGCGGTCAAGGACGGCGCGGCCTTCGATGTGGCTCAGCGGCGAAGTCCCAGGCGCTCAACAAGCTCCTGGTACTTCAGGGGTTGCGTGGATTTCAGATAGTCGAGATGTTTGCGGCGCTGATTGACGAGCTTCACCAAACCACGCCGCGAGGAATGATCCCCCTTGTGCGCGGAAAAGTGTCCGCTCAAACCGTTTATGCGCTCGGAGAGGAGCGCGACTTGGACTTCGGGCGAGCCCGTGTCCCGCGGACCGCGGCGGAACTGCTCGAGAATCCCATCCTTCTTCTCACTGGATAAGGTCATTAACTATTCCTGAATCTTAATCTTTAGAGTCATTGCAACCGCGGAATTCTACCTGTGGTGGAGCCTCCGCTACAAGACAAACAACCGCCTCGGACGCACTTCACCCTGGCCGTCGGCTTCACCGATCCCCAAAAAGCGCGCCGCCTCGTCGTAAAGCCGCACGCGCCCGCTGAGGCTGGCAGCTGCAGCGTTCCGGATCGCCTGACCGTGCAGCAGGCGCGCGCTGTCAGGCGCGTCGAGGTGCACGGCACCTAGGTGCCGGATCGCAAAATCAGCCGCCATGATCGCAGGCCACTGCCCCGCCGCGCGCAGGGCGGCAACGCCCTCAAGGGTGCACATCGCTTCAGATTCAAACGGTTCAACGTACATGCGGCGCAGCTGCGTGACGTAACCGCAGGTACCCAGGGCGCGCGCGATATCCTCCGCCAGCGTGCGCACATAGGTGCCCTTCGAACAGATGACTTCGAGCGATAAGCGCAGCTCCTCGAAGGACACAAGCGTAAGAGAGCTTATCTCGATAAGGCGCGCGGCGCGTTCCACCTCCTGACCGGCGCGCGCTAAACGATACAGCGGCTGTCCCCCGTGCTTCAGCGCGGAATACATCGGCGGAATCTGCGATTGCGAACCAAGGAATCCGCCGAGCGCCTGCTCGATCTGCGCCGGTGTCAGTCCCGGTACCGCGAGCTGCTCGATGATCGCCCCTTCCGCATCGCCGGTGGCGGTGCGCGCACCCAAGCCTACTGTGAAGCGATAGCACTTACGCCCGGCGAGGATGTCGCCGGCGATTTTGGTGGCCTCCTCGAGACAAATAGGCAACATTCCGGTTGCAAGTGGATCGAGGCTGCCGACGTGTCCCGCTTTGGCCGCCCCCAACAGGCGCCGTAGCCGCTGCAACGCCGCGTTGGAAGACAGCCCGAGGGGCTTATCGAGCAGTAGGATCCCGGTGCGGGTCGAGTCGCTCAGGGCTCCTCGCCACCGCGATCGCGCGCCGTCGCCTCGTTGATGAGTTCGGTTAAAGCTGCCGCCTTGTCGAAGGCGTCGTCAAACACGAACTGCAGCCGCGGTGCATAGCGCAGCCCCAGACGGCGACTGACCGCACCGCGCAGAAAGCCTGCTGCGCGCGCCAGACCTTGGCGCACTTCATCGGGCGGATGCTGCGATGCAAAGGGCGTGAAATAGACGCGCGCCATGCGCTTGTCGGGCGCCAGATCCACCGCCGAGATGGTGACGTTGCCGACGCGCGGATCCTTTAACTCACGCGCAATGATGTCGGCGAGCGCGCGCTGCAACTCGGCCTCGATCTTGCGGTTGCGCGGACGCGCGGTGTTCAACAGCTGCTCGCCACGTGCGCCACATCACTGCAGCGTACGGGCGACCTCGATGCGCGTGAAACACTCGATCTGGTCGTTGACACGAACATCCTGGTAGTTCTTGACGCCGATGCCGCACTCGGTGCCGGCGCGCACTTCGGCGACGTCGTCTTTGAAGCGCCGCAGCGACTCAAGCGCGCCTTCAAAAATAACGACGTTATCGCGCAGCACGCGGATCGGATTGTTGCGCCGCACCGTGCCTTCGGTGACGAGACAGCCGGCGACGACGCCGAATTTGCTGGAGCGAAACACATCGCGCACCTGTGCAACGCCTACGATCTGTTCCTTGATCTCCGGCTGCAGCATCCCGGTCATCATCTGTTTCACATCATCAATGGCCTCATAGATGATGCTGTAATAGCGCAGCTCCGCGCCGGTCTCCTTCAATGCCTCGCGCGCGCCGGCATCGGCGCGTACGTTGAAGCCGATGATGCGTGCCTTCGAGGCAGAGGCGAGCTGCACGTCTGAAACCGTGATACCGCCGACGCCGCTGGCGATGACCTTGACTTGAATTTCATCGATCGACAGATTGGTGAGTGCATCGCGCAGCGCCTCGGCGCTGCCCTGCACATCGGCCTTCAGCACAATGGCGATCGTTGCTTTATCCCCATCGATCTGCGAGAACACATCTTCGGGACGGGTGGTCACGCGCGCAAGCTTCACATCGCGGAACTTACTTTGCCGGTAGACGGCAACTTCGCGCGCCTTTCTCTCGTTCTCAACCACCAGCAAGTCATCGCCGGCATTGGGCGCGCCGGAGAGTCCCAGCACCACTACCGGCATCGATGGCAGGGCCGCCTGCAGCGCCTGCCCGTGCTCATCAAACATGGCGCGCACCCGGCCCTGCTCGGAGCCTGCGAGAATGACATCCCCCATGTGCAGCGTGCCGCGCTTGACGAGCACCGTCACTACGGCGCCACGGCCCTTTTCCATGCTCGATTCAATCACGACTCCCGAGGCGAGCCCGTCACGCGGTGCCGCAAGCTCGAGCACCTCGGCCTGCAGCAGGATCGCCTCGAGCAGCTGATCGATGCCCTCGCCCGTGCGGGCCGAGACTTTCACGAAAATGTTCTGTCCGCCCCAGTCCTCGGGAATGACATCGTATTTGGCAAGCTCGGTGCGCACGCGATCGGGGTCCGCATCGCTCTTGTCGATCTTATTGACCGCGACTACGATGGGGACGCCCGCGGCGCGCGCGTGCTGAATGGCCTCGATGGTCTGCGGCATCACGCCATCATCAGCCGCCACCACCAGTACGACGACATCGGTTGCCTTTGCGCCGCGCGCGCGCATCGCCGTGAACGCGGCATGGCCCGGAGTGTCGAGAAATGTGATAACGCCCTTCGGTGTCTCAACATGATAGGCGCCGATGTGCTGCGTGATGCCGCCCGCTTCACCGGCTGCGACCTTGGTCGTGCGGATGTAGTCGAGGAGCGAGGTCTTGCCGTGATCCACGTGCCCCATGACCGTGACGACCGGCGGCCGCGGCTCCTCATTCGTGCTGCCACTCTGCACGCCCTGCAGTTCGTGCTCGATCTGATTCTCGCGCACGAGTGTCCCGCTATGGCCCATCTCCTCGACAACCAACAAGGCCGTCTCCGGCTCGATCGCTTGGTTGATGGTTGCCATGACGCCCAAGTTCATCAGCACTTTGATGACCTCCGTCGCCTTGACTGCCATCTTCTGCGCAAGCTCGGCGACCGTGACGGTTGCGCCAATACCCACTTCACGGCGCACCGGGGCGGTTGGCATTTCAAAACCGTGCGGCGCATCGGAGCCGACACCAACGGTGCGCGCCTTGAGGCGACGCTTTTTCTTGTAGCGCGAACTGACGTCGCCTGCGACGTGCAGTTCCTGACGTCCGTAGCGGGTCTGCTTGTCGTCGACTTCCTCGGCGGCGACCACAGCCTCGACGACGCGCGGACGGGCCGGCTCAGGCGGCGCGCGGCGCTGTTCGCGTTCGCGACGATCCGCCTCTTCGCGGGTGCGCACTTCAGCCAAGCGGCGCGCCTCGTCCTGCGACTTCTTGCGCGTCTGCTCTTCTTCGGCGCGGCGCCGATTCTCCATCTCGAGGCGCTCGCGCTCGCGGCGCTCGTTCTCCACACGGTCGCTCTCGCGGCGTTCGGCTTCGAGCGCCTCGCGGCGCTTAACATCGATCTCTTCCTGCTGGGTGCGTGCCTGTTCTTCAAGCACATCGCGTTTGATGTAAGTGCGTTTGCGGCGCACTTCGACGTTGACTGTGCGGGCGCGCCCCTGCACGCTCGCAAGCTTCAGCTCGCTCTGCGTTTTGCGCTTCAACGTGATCTTGCGCGGCGCCCCGCCATCTTCATCGCTGCCATGGCTGCGGCGCAAATGCGTCAGCAGCTCAAGCTTCGCATCGTCACTGATACGATCATCCGGGCCGCCGACCTTGATGCCCGCCTGATCAAGCTGCACCAGCAGCCGATCCACGGGCACCTTCAGAACTTCGGCAAATTGCGAGACTGTTACTTCGGCCATGAACTCAATCCTCGGCCCCCATCAATGGCTCGCTTCGAACCAGGGCGCGCGTGCTGTCATGATGAGCTTGCCGGCCTCTTCAGCCGCCAGCCCCTCGATATCCGCCAGATCATCCACCGACTGGTCCGCCAGATCCTCGCGCGTGCGTACGCCGCGTCGTGCCAAGGCGAGCGCCAGATCAGGGCTCATGCCTTCGAGTAACAAAAGATCATCCGCCGGCATCGACTGATCCAGGCTCTCTTCGCTTGCAATCGCCTGTGTCAAAAGCACATCCCGCGCGCGATTGCGAAGCTCCTTGACGATGTTGGCGTCGAATTCCTGAATCGAAATGAGTTCCGCCTGCGGCACGTAGGCGACCTCCTCGATCGTCGAAAAGCCTTCCTGCGCCAATATGGTCGCGACGTCCTCGTCGACGTCGAGCTGCTTCATGAAGAGCTCGACAAGGCCGCGCGCCTCGGTCTCGCTCTTCGCCTCGGCGTCAGACTCGGTCATGATGTTGAGATCCCAACCGCTGAGTTGGCTTGCCAGTCGAATGTTCTGACCGCCGCGGCCGATCGCCTGCGAGAGCTTCTCCTCGGCAACGGCGATGTCCATGCTGTGTGATTCCTCATCGACGACGATCGACAGTACCTCGGCCGGCGACATCGCATTAATGACGAACTGTGCCGCATTGGCATCGTGCGGAATGATGTCGACACGTTCACCGGCGATCTCATTTGACACCGCCTGCACGCGCGAACCACGCATGCCCACGCACGCACCCACGGGGTCGATGCGCGGATCATTGCTCTTCACCGCAATCTTGGCGCGTACGCCCGGATCGCGCGCAGCTCCCAGGATCTGGATCAGCCCCTGCCCGACCTCGGGCACCTCAAGCTTGAACAGCTCGACGAGAAACTCAGGCGCCGTGCGCGTCAAAAATAACTGCGGCCCCCGCGGCTCGGAGCGCACATCCTTCAGAAACGCCTTGACGCGGTCCTGCGGCTTGGCCTGCTCGCGCGGAATCATCTCGGTGCGTGGCACGAAGCCCTCGGCATTACTGCCCAGGTCCACATAGATGCCGTTGCGATCGACACGCTTCACGACACCGCTTACGAGCTGCCCGACGCGGTCCTTGTACTGCTCTACCACTTGCGCGCGCTCGGCTTCGCGCACTTTCTGCACGATCACCTGCTTTGCCTGCTGCGCAGCGATGCGGCCGAACGCGACCGACTCCATCGGCTGCTCAACAAAGCCACCCGGCTCAACCGTCGGATCGATGTCGAGGCCGTCTTCGAGCCGCAGCTCGCGCTCCGGCACCTCAAGCTCCGTGGAATCGTCGGCGAATACCTTCCAGCGGCGAAAGGTGTCGTAATCGCCCGTCTTGCGGTCGATTGCTACCCGCGCATCGAGCTCCTCGCCGTATTTCTTGCGCGTAGCCGAAGCAAGCGCTGCCTCGAGCGCTTCAAAAATGATCTCTTTATCGACGCCCTTCTCGTTCGAGACGGCATCGACAACCATCAGAATTTCCTTGTTCACAACCTTTATCCTCCACCGCAGGCGTCAAAGCCTACGGGGCAAGCTTCGCCTTGCCGATTTCGCTTAACTGCACGCTGACCGCCTGATTTTCGACGTCCAGCACGATACTTTCAGCCTGCACCGCCGCGAGCAGCCCGGTGTATCGGCGCCGCCCACCCTCGCGCGCTAACTTCAATTCAATCCAGACGCGCGCGCCGACGAATCGTTCAAAGTGCGCGCGCGTACGCAGCACTCGATCAAAACCCGGCGAGGACACCTCAAGCGTATAGGCCGTCGGGATCGGATCCTCGACATCAAGAAGCGCGGATACCTCACGACTTACCCGTTCGCAGTCTTCGACCCGTATCCCCTCGGCGCGGTCGACGAAAATGCGCACCAAGCCCGGGCTGTATTCCAGATCGACCAATTCGCA
>Ga0075522_10004157_pt1 | contig 10405 bp, 13 predicted proteins | sample NGEPerA_FD_74796 | JGI IMG/M metagenome (GOLD analysis project Ga0075522, IMG submission 74796) | Arctic peat soil microbial communities from the Barrow Environmental Observatory site, Barrow, Alaska, USA - NGEE PermafrostL2-A | ecosystem: Environmental > Terrestrial > Soil > Wetlands > Peat ...
GAGCTAAGAATTCTGGAAACAGAGGGGCAGAGCGAAAGAGGCTCTGCCGCATGACGAAGGCGAGGAATCCGATGAGCAAACTAAAAACGCCGCCAGGCGGATGCCCAGCGGCGCAAAGTGAACGAACTAGAGACGACCTATGCTTTCAGGGAATAGCTCCGCTCGCCATCCTCGCCTTTGGTGGACGTGAGCGTCAGCCCCAGCTTCTTGCCAACCGTACCGGACAGGAAGCCGCGGACACTGTGCGCTTGCCAGCCGGTGGCCTTCATCAGCGCCTTCAGCGTTACTCCGCCCTCCTGCTTAAGCAGCTCCAACACCTTTGCGACTTTGCTGCCGTCGCGCGCGCCGTCGGCGGTCGTAGCGCGCTTGGGCGGCTTCTTGGCCGAGGTGGCAGCTTTCTCCGACTTGGCTTTCTTGGGCGCAACGTTGGCGCTCTGTGCGCTACGACGGGCGCCTTTCTTTGCTTTGGGCTCCGTGATTTCTTCAGAAATCGCGATCATATATTCTCCTTTGGCGGGTGTTTCCGCGATCACATCAATCACTCTGGTCGCCCGCTTAAGCAAGTGAATTGTGGAGAAAGTGCCGGAGGCGGCGATCGTGCTTAGGCAGCTTAGGCACCGATTGAGCAAATTGGAGGGTCGCTTCCCTCCGCTGAAGGAGCCGATCGTGCATGTGATCGAGTTCGTCGATGCAAACGGGACGGTTGATGGCACCCTTGTGTTGACGCATGGCGAAGGTCCCTTTGCGGTGGGCGCAGCGAGCGCCACACGACCAGACCGAAACGTCCGCGCACGCACCCGGATGACCTCAGGTGTCCTCAGATGACCGGCCACGGAGCAAAATTCGGGAGAAAGCAGGAGGAGGCGATTGCCGCGCTGCTCACCCAGCGTAATACGGAAGAAGCGGCCAAAGCCGTTGGGATTGCCCCCCAAACTCTGCTGCGTTGGCTCCAAATCCCGGAGTTCGATGCCGAATATCGGAAGGCAAAACGGGCCGCCTACGGCCAGTCGATCGCGCGCTTGCAACAGGCCATGAGCGCGGCCGCGGCGACGCTCATGAAAGTCATGGTGGACCCAGCCGCTCCCCACTCTACGCGTGTGCGTGCAGCCGATAGCGTCCTGAGCCATGCCGCCAAGGCGATCGAGATCGAAGATGTCGAGGCGCGCGTGTCGGCACTCGAGCGAACCACGGAGGCGTCGAAAAAGTGAAACATAGCCTTCTTCGCCGCCTCGAACGGGTGGAGTCTGCGCTGGCGCCCCCGGAGAAAAATGTACTGGTGATGAGGGTCACGAGCCCGGGTCGCCCGGATTGGACCATCGAACTGCCCTTGGGTGAACCAACGCGCGGGAAGCGTGGAGATACGAGGAAAAGTAAATGACGAGGACGCTTGCGCGGCGGTTGAGCAAGCTAGAAGAACAACTGAAGCCTGGCGCGGAGCCCAAGGTATGGCAGGTAGTAATCGTCCATCCCGACGGTAGGCAAGAACTGGAGCGGCTCATAGAGTGGTCGCCCACGCGATCCGGCCGGCTGGGAGCTAGATCCGAATGAAAGCTATTGGCAAGAGGCTTCTCAAGCTGGAGGAGCGCCTCGCGCCCGGCGAGCCGCCGCATCTTATATTCTTCTGCAGTTCGTTGTACGGGGGGCGCATAGATACAAAACGGTGCAGAAAGGTACTGGACGAGTGCGGCTTCTTACCGACCACGCCTGGTATCCACGTGGTGGATCTTCTGGACCTGCCGCACGCTCTGAACGGTGAGGAGATAGACAGCTGGTTGCGAAAGCATGGCGCGGAGACTTGCGGTGGCAGGGGCTTGTGAGATGAAGGCGATTCACAAAAGGCTGGACAAGCTTGAGATGCGGCTCGAAGCAGAAGCGCAGCGACGTGCTCCCAGTGTCGGGGACCTTCTACGATGGCGGCGGTTCGATGCTGTGCGGGCCGCGAAAGGGTTGCCGCCGCTCGCGCCCCCAGTGGCAGACACGCGACGCCGTACTGTGTCGGAAATTCTGCGTGAGCGCTACGCGAAAGCCGGCAAAGTGTTTCCGGGCGACAAGCACTAATCCCCAGGCCGTGTTAGGTTCCGATAATGCTTGTTAACAGGCGTTTCCGAGGACCAAAAAACTCGCCTGGGCGCGGCACATGCACCGTCCCACGAATAGTCCTGGACACGGCGGCCCCCGAAGTTCTTTCTTCCCCTATAGCGGTACATCACGGAAATCCGCGACGACCATCTGGTATAGTTCTACTTTTGCCTGGTTACGGAGGAAACGTTGCTTACCCGAACTTTCTCTTTACGTTCATTGCTTGCACTGCTGCTGTGCAGCGCTTTGGGCGCCTTTGCACAAGCCCCCGGCACCATCGTTACAGTGGCGGGCAATGGCACGTTTGGATACAACGGTGACGATATCGCCGCCACGACCGCCTGGGTCGGCAACTCGGTCGGTGTCGCCGTCGATTCTGCCGGCAATCTATATATCGCTGATGAAACGAATCGGCGCCTTCGTAAAGTCACTGCCGCCACCGGAAAGATTTCGACGATCGCTGGTACGGGAGTCTTTGGGTTCAATGGCGATAACATTTCCGCCACCACCGCGCAGCTCGGCGATCCGAGAGGCATATTTGTAGACTCTCAGGGCAATATCTATCTAACCGACCTGGGCACCAACCGAGTCCGCAAGATCAATAGCTCCGGAATCATTACCACGATCGCCGGCACTGGCGTGAGTGGCTACAACGGTGATGGCGCCGCCGCCAGTCTTGCCCGGTTGGCGGCGCCGAGCGGAGTGGTAGTGGATGCTCTCGGCAACCTGATCTTCGCCGACAGTGCCAACAATCGCATCCGTAAGATAACTTCGGACGGGAATATCAACACCATTGCAGGGACCGGCGTGTCCGGATACAACGGCGACGGCCCGGCGACATCCGCACAACTGAATGCGCCGCAAGGACTCGCGATTGATAGTGCCGGAAATATTTATTTTTGCGACGAGGCCAACCAAAGGATTCGCGAGTTGACTACGACTGGGCAAGTCGCCACGGTTGCCGGGACTGGCACCGGCGGGTACAACGGCGATGGACCCGCGCTGAGCACACAGCTAAGCGCGCCTTTTGGCATCGCTCTCGATTCCCGCGGCGCTCTTGTGTTTGCCGACGCCCTAAATCGACGCGTCCGCAAGCTTTCGCCCGATCGCGCCCAAATCACGACCATCGCGGGAACCGGCGTTTCCGGATATAACGGCGATGGCATTGCCGCTACCAGCGCGGAATTGTCTGAACCAGGCGGCATTGCGATCGATTCCGCGGGTAACATTTATGTAACCGACGTGTCCAATCTCCGCGTCCGCGAGATTATTGCGCCCGATGGATCGCAGACCTACTATTTCTCTCAACTCGTATTCGCGGGCGGATTCCAGACCACGCTAACGTATATCAACTATTCCCAGCAATCCATCACATGCACCACCAACTTCTATGACGATGGAGGACACCCGCTACCCATTCCCTTCAGCTCCGACCTTGGGGCAACCCGCGTTGATGTGTTGCCCCCGGGAGGATCTGTTCACGACTCCACCACCGCCAGTCTCACGGATGCGGTCACCGAGGGCTGGGCACAGGCGTCCTGCACGGGTCCCGTGCAAACCGGTTTACTCTATCGCCTCTACACCAGTGGCATTCCCGTCAGCGAAGCGAGCGTGAACGCGGAGACTTCCGCGACGACAGAGTTTGCCACATTCGCACAGGCTGGACGCAGTTCCACAGGGATCGCCTATGCGAATCCGTCTCCCACTCAAACCGCGACGGTCACGATCACAGCCTATAACAATCCGCACGTTAACCTCGGAAGCAAGACCTTCACATTGGGGCCTATGGCGCATGGCTCGGCGAATGTCGCGCCCCTCCTGAGCCTGCCAAGGTTTACAGGTTTCGTTGAGATTACATCCAGCATTCCCATAGTCAGTCTGTCGCTCAACGCGGAGTCCTTCCCGATCTTCTCGTCGCTGCCTCCGGGGGATCTCGCGAGCGGCACGCCGTTGGTCGGGATCGCGCCGCCTGGAGGTTCGTCCAGCCCCCACACCTACTACTTCTCCCATCTCGCTTTTGGTGGCGGCTTCGAAACTACGTTGACGTATATCAACTACTCGACGCACGCGGTGACCTGCAATACACACTTTTATGACGATCTCGGGCAGCCTTTGCAACTAACGTTCGGTTCTGACGTGCCGACCGCGACCCGGAGCGACCTTATGCTTGCAGGCGACTCGGTTCATGTGTCGACGTCGCCGGGCACCACCTTCAGTGGATCTCCCAGTCAGGGATGGGCGCAGGCGTCATGTAACGGTTCGGTGCAGGCAGGCCTGTCGTACCGCTACTTTCCGGTCAGCGACACGCCGGCCGGCGAAGCCAGTGTGAACGCGGAGGCAGCCACGACCACCGAATTCTCCACCTTCGCTCAGACCGCAACTGGCGTCGCTTACGCGAATCCCTCAGCCACGCAATCGGCAAACGTCACGATTACGGCCTATGATGCGTCCGGCACGAAGCTGAACAGCCACGTAGTCACGCTGGGACCAATGCAGCACGGCTCCGCCAATATCGGCACGATGCTGGGTATCACGAGCTTTACCGGATTCATGAAGGTTACTTCTTCGATCCCCATCGCGAGCCTTTCACTCAACGCCGAAGCGTTCCCCGTATTTTCGTCGCTGCCGCCGGGCGATCTGCCGAGCTCGACCGCGCTAGTTCAATAGCGAGTTAGCTGCCGCTACAAATTGAGCCTCGCACTCCGGCAGCGAACGCCAGCCACCGCCGTCACTGTGATCCCGGTCACGATCGGCATTGCATATTGGGACAATCGTTTTGGTTTAATGTAGGGCGAACCGGCCTTAGGAGCGGGATCGTGTCGAAGGCCTAACCCTGTTGCGCAGGCATTCTGTTCCGATAATGCTTAATAACACGCCATCTCGCGCCTGAGACATGATTGAAGACGCGTTCTGTGGATATTAAACGTACTTCAGCAACGTCTTGAATCCGTAGTCCATGTGCTGCTGCATATGGCAATGCAAGAGCGATGGCCCGGGATTATCGGCCACGAATTCCACCACGGCCGCATTGTCGCGCTGCACACGCACGACGTCTTTAAAGATGCCCGACGTCGCTTTGTCGCCAACCTTCACGATTTCGAAGCTGTGGCGGTGTAGATGTAATGGATGGCTATCTTCGTGACCGCTGTGCATCGTCAGGCGATAACGCTTCCCCGCCTTGACCATCAGCGGATCCACGTTGGGCCAGACCTTATCGTTAATCATCCACTTGTTGAAAGGCTTGCCTTCGTCGGGCATCATATGGAAGGTCAGGTCGAAATTGCCCTCGACAGGAGCGGGATTCGCCAGCGGTGGGTTGCCGAACAGCGAGTAGTCCCACGTCGTGTTCGGAGGAGTCGTCCACTGCGGCGTACCTTTTTCGTTTTCGTATTCGATGACGACGCCGAGTCCGATCATCCGATCCTGATCTCTCGGCGATCCCAAAATCCACACGCCGGGATTGTTCATCTCGACAATGGCATCGACGCGCTCGGCGACCACTAGCTGCAGCACTTCGACTTCCGCTGGATTCGGGACCGGATTTCCGTCCAGCGCGATCACTTTGAACTTGTGCCCGGGCAGCGCCAGATTGAGATCCCGCGTCGCGTCGGCGTTCAGCAGACGGAACAGCACACGCTGACCCTTTTTCACGCGAATCGGCTCGCCGGCCCCCAGCGTGCGCTCGCCTAACGTCGCGCTGGCGTAATCCAGATTCCAGTCGTTGTTGGGCTCCGGGCGATGAATGATTTTAGGTTCCCAGTGCCGACTGGCCAGGAAGATTTCCTGGTCGTAATTGCCGGGCTCGCTCTTAGGTTCGACATACAAGAACCCGAACTGGCCCGAGTAGGCGCCCTTTGTCACATCGTCCATTGCCATCGAGTGCGTGTGGTACCACCTGGTGCCGGCGGGCTTCGGCGTAAAGCCGACCCTCAGGTGCCCGTGTGCAGGCACCACGGGACTACTCTCCTCCTCGGCACCGTCGGCTTTGGTTGAAATGAACATGCCGTGCCAGTGCACGTATTCGGGGGTGTCAGTGTCGTTGAAAACGTCGATCGTTACCGGCTTGCCTTCCTTCATGCGCAATAGTGGCCCAGGAACCTTTCCGTTGTAGCCGACGGTCTTGATTGTTTTGCCCGGGGCGATCTCAAACGAAACAGGAGCAATGCGAATCGTGTGATCCACCTTCGCGACTGCTGCCAGCCGCGACGGAAGAACAAGTTCCGTGCCTGTGAGCGCGGCGGCGGTGCCCAGGAAATCTCTGCGAGTCATGGCTTCCTCCAATTTCCGAATTCAAGCGCCCCCGGCAGTGTCTTATTTTGCTGCAAGTTTACCACGCGATGGAGATCGTCAAACCGCCTCGAACACGCTGCTTGACCTGAAGCGTGGAGAAACCTACGAGGAGAACGATCAGCCACCAGCAACAGACCGACCGTCTCTATTTCCCACGTCGAATATGACATCGAGACGGGGGCAGGTTGGGCCACGCGACGCATGAGCCAGCTTCCTGTCATCCTCGCCTAGAGCCAACCCGTAAAGGCCCCGGTCCCGACACGAGCTTTAGGTGGTTTCGACGTTTCGAGTCCAAAGAACTCCGGCCGACGAATGGAGCGGGTGGAAATCGCCTCGGATTGTACACCGGCTGGTCGATTTTCCTGGCGCGCGGACTTGTGAAACAAACGATTGCGACGGACGATCGACTCGACCCAGGCCATCACAAAACATTGATAGCGAACTTCCGACGTGCTTGAATGGGAATGGCGACACGTAAGAAAGAGGTGAAATTATGGCGACCGAGGGAAATCCACGAACAGGACGAGAACACGAGGTCGGGGTTCTAGCTGCGCCGCTCTTGACGCTGGACCTTAGCCGGGAAATCGAACGGCTACGATCCGAAGGGCGCTGGCAGTCTGGACATACAGCGAGGACGCTCGCCAAATATCCCGATCTCCGCGTGGTGCTGATCGTTGTGAAAGCGGGTGGCCGCTTGGAAAAACATCGAGCCGAGGGGCGAATCTCAGTCCAGGCTCTCGACGGGCGAATCCGGTTCAATACAGCCGAACGGTCCGTAGAGCTTGAGGCTGGTCAAATGCTAACGCTTGAACGCGGTATTCCTCATGACGTGGAAGGTATCGTGGATAGCGCGTTCCTCTTGACCATTGCTTGGCATGATACGGTAGCTACGGAAGATGCCCAAGACGTTCAAACGCGGTGATCACGTTGAATGGAATTCGGAAGCAGGTCGCGTTCGCGGGACTGTCATGAAGAAAGTCGTTTCCGATGTGACGTTCAAGGGCTACACGCACCACGCCACCAAAGAACAACCCCAGTATTTCATCAAGAGCGACAAAACCGATCACGTCGCAATTCACAAAGGCTCAGCGCTTCGGCTTTTGAAATTATCTGCCACAACGAATCGGCCGAGAACACCCCAAAAGCGAATAACAAACAGCTGAGCGGTCTCAACATCCGACGCTGCACGTCAATCGCATTGTCCTTCACTCCCGGTTGGCGCAGGAGCCCTCCACAACGGATATGGCAGTCCGGCGAGTCGATTGATCGCCAGGGCCTGGGCAACGAGCAGGAACACCGCGACTTCGATAATGGCCAGTTCGCTCGGTTTCGAAATAATTCCGAGGGAAACGATCAGCGTCGTTGCCCCGGCTGGCGGATGACTAACGTCGAGAAGAACCATCAACGCGCCTGTCGCTGAGAGCGAAAGAGCCGCTGCCAACACTCTGGGCCAGAAAATTCCCGGATGCTCTCCGAATGGCAGTCCTCGGGCGCCGGTGGCAGCAAATGCCGCATAACCGCAGAGGAGGCCGATAGCATGGCCGAACACAGTATTTCGCGGGCTCGAGGTCCTGCCCAAGGGCGTAAAGAACAGGAGGTACGCCGTCGGTCCGAGAGACGGAAAGACAAAGGGGTTCCGGCTCACAAGCGCGAGCAGCGCAAGCACCCCGATGGTGATGAAGCCATTCACAAATACATAGGCGGAGCGCACAAGTCGCGGGGGAAAGTGAAGCAGCAGCCAATCGAGCCGAAGCTTTCGGAGGAAGGAAGAAATGTGGTCGGCGCTCGCACGGTCCTGGGCGAAAGAATCGCGGTTCTTCATTAAATGTTGGGCAGCAGGTCGAAGTACTCATCATCTTCATTTTTGCCGCCCTCTCCTTTGCCAAGCGATTTTTCCGATTCAATGAATTCAATTCGCTCGATCCACTTGACCATCTTGTAGCCGAGTTGATTTTCTATCCGCAGCCGCAAAGGTGCGCCGTACACCTCCGGAAGCGGTTGCCCGTTCATGCTTATGGCCAGCAGACATTGCGGCTTTTGCACGTTCTCCAGGCTCTGGGTATCGTAGTAAGGTCCGCCATAAAGAGCCTCGCCAAAGGAAAAGAAAGCGACAACTTTCGCCTCCGGCTTTGGCTTCACAAGCTCAATAAGCTTCTCCATAGGAATCCCGCCCCACTTGGCGATACCGCTCCATCCCTGGATGCAATGATGCATCGTGATGTGTTCGACCTCACCTAAGCGCTTCAGATCGGCCAGAGAAAGCTCCACGGGGTTATTGACCAGCCCTCCCACTTTCAACCGGAAATGATCAAATCCACTCGCTCTCATGTGCTTCCACTCATCGCTAGTCGGCATCTTTCCGTTAGGCCAGAAATACGGAGAGATTTCCTTTTCCTTATACTTCTGCCGTGGCACGAGCCGATTTAGCGTAAGAAGCTGCATCGGATACGTTACTGCCTTCAGTGCATGCTGCACCCCCCGCGGATGGCGCCAGGAAATGTAGTGCGCCACGACCCAAGAGACCACGACCACACCGATTCCAACGAATCCGAGGTACATTCCTATAGGCTTCTGATCGTCGGTGCCCATCACAATGTGGTTCATATTGCGCGCAAATCCCGTCATCACGATCAGGGTGACGTGCACGACCAAGAATGCAAAGAAGCTGGACATTGTCAGGAAATGGATAGAACGGGCTGATTGCCGCCCCCCGAATATTCGCGCATACCACGGAAACCTGTTTACAACCGCCGGAGACATCGCGATGCCGGTTGCTATCGCGAGCGGTCCGAATACAAGCACTGCTGTGAAATAGGCGATCTGTTGCAATGCATTGTAGCCATAGAACCCATTTGGTTCCGGCGGTAAATGAAAAGTCGCATAGTGCACGAAGGTGTTCCACGCTTGCAGGAGAACTAGCGGCGAGGCAGGCACTATTCGCTTCCACTGTTCCGTGGTGAAGAGCATGACGACAAAAACAATGCCCGTAGCGATAAAACCGTGCACATCAATGAAATGCCACACCCGGGCGAGGCCAATAGTATGGCGATAGCCCGGCGTGCCCACGAGAGGCGAGATGTAACGCGCATCGTCTTTCGCGGTCCAGACGCGGTCTCGGGGAACTTCCAAGGGCGTAAACCGAATCCATTCGGTCCCTGGTGTGCAGCCGTCGTTGAAATAGAGACGAGGATGATCCATCAGGATCGAAAGCCCGCTGCGAATCAGGATCATCACGAAAAGAAAATTAAAAAAATGGCAGTAGCGTACCCATACGGGAAAGCCGTGCGGCCCCGCGAAGTTGTTGGGGTATATTTGTGGAACAGCCGGAACAGGAGGCATTCCCGTTACTGCGACCTCGACCCAGGCCGCTGCAATCAACGCGACGATCGCACAAACGGCACCGATCAGTATTGACGGCCGAATCCAGATGCGAAATCGGCGATCGGGCGGATAGTGGACAGCTCGGTGTGCTGGATCGAATGCGATCATGGTGATCCTGGTGCCTCCTCCTCGACGCGCGCCCCCCATTGTACGAATAATTGGTTTTCCGCCAGCACCTTCCCATCCCGACGATGCAGCCCGATTATCGAGCGTCCCACAGGCTACCTCCACCATTTCGCGATCCCGCGCCGTGCGACGAAGCTTTATGGACTCCGCAATCCCGCTCGTGCCTCCAGGAGCGACGTGGGGCCTTAGCCCTGCGAAAATCTGCGTGCGCGTTATGCCCGGCGGCAGCGTGTACGAAGACCTTCAAAAGAGTTCCGATAATGTTACTTAGCGGGCTAACTTGGGAGCCAGTCGCTCAGAAGTTCAGCGATCCGGTGGCTTTAGTGCTCTTACGATCCGTTAGAGGCCGAACGCTGTTTTCGGCGTCGCGCTAGAACATCAGCCAGAAAGTTCAATCGGTCCGTTTGCTAGTTGTTTTGTAGGCGGATATCGCGTCCGCCTTCGAACCTCGCGCCTGTAGGTCTGCTTTAGCTCCGGCACTTGCTTTCGTGGGTCCGTGGATTGGCGGGCGCAGTATACGATCCAATTC
>Ga0075522_10004160_pt1 | contig 10403 bp, 6 predicted proteins | sample NGEPerA_FD_74796 | JGI IMG/M metagenome (GOLD analysis project Ga0075522, IMG submission 74796) | Arctic peat soil microbial communities from the Barrow Environmental Observatory site, Barrow, Alaska, USA - NGEE PermafrostL2-A | ecosystem: Environmental > Terrestrial > Soil > Wetlands > Peat ...
CGGCACCGCCTTGCCCTTCATCGCTTCCTGCACACACTCTAGTTTCATTAGCAGATCCATCATTTCCTCGACGTTCAGCAGCTTTGTGGTGTGAGAATTATAGTCGCTGGTTAGCGAAACCTCTGTCTCCCCTTTGCTGAAATAGATCGAGTAGTTCAGGTCGCGATTGTCGGCCGGAACGCTGTAGTATTCCCCGAGATCAACCGCGCGCGCCTTCTCTTCGCGATTGAGCAGCACCTCGTAGAGCTTCTCACCGTGCCGGGTTCCGATAACGCGGATCCCGGTGTCTGCGTTCATCAGCCGCAACAGCGCTTCCGCTAGCGTGCCGATCGTCGCCGATGGCGCCTTCTGCACAAAGATATCTCCGGACGCACCGTGTGCAAAGGCATACAGCACCAGATCGACGGCCCCCTCGATGGTCATCATGAACCGGCTCATATTAGGGTCGGTTACGGTCAGCGGCTGGCAGGCCAGTATCTGCTTGAGGAAAAGCGGAATCACCGATCCGCGCGAGGCCATCACGTTGCCGTAACGCGTTCCGCAGAAAGTGGTCGAACTGTCCCTGTACATGCGCGCCTTGGCCACCATGCACTTTTCCATAAGCGCCTTCGACATGCCCATGGCGTTGACCGGGTATACCGCTTTATCTGTGCTCAACACGATTACTTTGCTAACCCCGCAAACCAGGGCGGCGCGCATCACATTTTCGGCCCCCAAAGTGTTGGTCTGCACCGCTTCCACTGGAAAGAACTCGCACGATGGAACCTGCTTCAATGCCGCCGCGTGGAAGACGAAATCCACGCCGTGCATTGCCTGCGCCACGCTTTCGTAATTGCGCACATCGCCGAGGTAGAACTTCACCGCCGCACTCTTAAGCCGCTCGCGCATGTCGTCCTGCTTTTTCTCGTCGCGGCTGAAGATGCGGATCTCGCCGAAGCCAGTTTTGCTGGCCATATCAACGACGGCATTCCCAAACGTGCCCGTGCCCCCAGTGATCAGAAGCGTTTTACCTTCAAAGCGCTCTTTGTTTTGCAATGGATCTAACCTCTCTCCGTTTGCCACTCATTTCTCCTTTTGGATCATCATTCTGTTCCAGCCTAAAAAAACGGCCGCACGCCAGTGGCCGGAGTCTAGTGGGCGTGATTCTGTTATCCGGAAATTGCGCGCAGATGGGTATTTACTTGATCCAAGTGACCGCGACCTCTTGCGTTTTGGGCCAATAGTGTTCTGTCCATCAACCTTCGCGCCTGAAGACCCCCACAAAAGATTCGCCGTGATTCCATCTAATGCAGCCACACGTCGTAAGTAAGAGAGCTATTCCGAGACAAGCCGGAGGAAGTTCTCCATTTGCGCACGATAGTAAAAAGTGTTCATGAACATTGCGCGGCAGGCTCTCGAGAGTTTCTCGAAATTGTTAATCACATCTACTAAAGCCGAGCGGATCTCCCTGGGATCGCATCCCTTTTCAATTTTCCTACCATGCACCCGATCCAAGAAATATTCACTGGCGTTGGCGCTGGAAACAAGCAATGGGGTTCCGAACATGTAAGCCTTGGGCAACACGCCACTCTGCATTGACCTACGATATGCGTTCCAGATAATTAAGCTGTTGCGATAGTAGGAATTGATATCCTCGTTGCTCATTGGACGCCCTGCAACGAGACAGATAGCCCCGGAATCGACAAAGGGCTGGATTCTTTCCCGGTCGGCCGCAGAAAGTTCGCTGCGCGTCGCGATCAGAAATTTGAACTCGGGAAACCAGCGTTCGTTGCAGGCGGCGCAAGCAAATTCCAGGAATTGATCGAACGCATGGTCCTCTGCAATGGTCCCGATATAGGAGATAAACCGACGCTCGCCTCTGCCATTGATCCCTCCTCCGCCCTCATCGTCGTAGAGAAGCGGAATTACCGCATGTTTCTTCCCAGTGTGGCGGTAGTGACGTTCGAAGGCACTCAGGGCGCGGGTTGAAGGAAGGATGATCCGGTCGGCAAACCAAACCATGAAGTAGCTGGCGATATGGACCAGCATGATTCGACAGACTCTTTTGAAACTGAAGCCGGCCTGCCTGTAGGCACGAAAAGATTCGAAGGGTTCATGGAGCACATAGACAATTCTGGCCTGGTGTTGAAACTTTAGTGATAGCATGTCCCGGAAGTTCTTCAGACTTGGAAACCAGAACACAGCAACATCGATCTTTCCCATCCGGTTCAATTCGCCATATCGGTTGCAAACTCGTTCAGGGTCCACAACGTTCATCGCGTTGAAATCGGGGTGATGGTACATGAAGGCGTTTATGTTGTTATCGGCGAATAGATGGAAGTTCGCAACCAGATGCGAATAGTGCCCCGGATGAAATTCTCTGGAAACAATGAGAGCGTTTTGCATTTGTGAGCTCATAACGTACAAGTAGAAAGGACCGGATTGCTAAAGCTTCCACAAACCCCGGTTTCTCCTGTAGATGGAGAGGAACACGAGAAGTCGTGAGAAATTAAAGAATCGATTCGGCCCGATCGCCCACAGGATCAGCCGCATGAACCGGTAGATGATGCTGAGCGTGAATTCATGTTCGCGTATGTCCTTGAATCCCGCCGTGGTATATCGAACAGGCTTTCTTTCCAGCAGGTGGTTCTTGCGGGCAAACGCGCCCACCGGACCTTTAGCATCGAATGGGTCGTGCCCCTTGGGAAGCTCTGTACGCACTGCAGCATACGCCCGTCTCAAAGTCGGAGAAATATAGTTCCCATCTGACATGTAATCGTAAGAGTACGGTGGCGCCGTCACCTGCTCCTTCATTCGGAGCAGAGCTTTGTCATAATCTAACCCGATTTCGAGAAGCGTCTGCATCTGTACGCCGATTTCGCTGCTCGCTCGCTTGTTCAGATATTGGGGATCGGATGGATCCCAATTGCTGAAATGAAAAAACACGAGGGGGAATTTTTCGTTTACGAGATACCCGCCATTGGCATCTTTCGATAGGGAACGTTCAAACGTGTTCCACGCGGCCATGTTGTAGCCGGGGTTGAACAATACACCTATGGTCCGGAAGAGGCTGGGCGCGATCGTAACCCACTTTTGGTCAGTGGAAAGGCCAAATTGGCTTTCCATGAAGCTGAAATCGATACAGCGTCTAGACCACCAGCGCAGAAACTTTAGCCCCTCGTCTCCGTCTCGTACTCCGAAAAAGCCCAAGTTGAAAGAACCGAACCGCATCATCGGTACATCCGATTCATTCGGGTTGTCGGGCTGCGGCGTAGTGTAGTGAGGTGTCAGTACAATTTGGTTTTCATCGAGCTGCGCCAGAATGTCGTCAATTGGCGCGTAAAGAAAAGTGTCCGGGTCCAGAAACAAGACTTTCTGGAATTTTTCAAGGAATTTCAGAGCCAAGAACGGCTTGAGACTTGTACTCAACTCGATGATGTCGTACAGGAAAGCAAGTTCATTGAAATCCGGTACCCCTTGCTCCTCAATCCAGAGAATCTCGGCTTTGGAATTCAGGTGATCGAGTTCCACGCGGCGATCAAAGACAACAATTTTCAATTGCTGACCGGTATGTCTTGAGACCGACTCAGCCAAGACCAGTGCCTTGGGCAGATAGGCCAGGTTGCAGACCGTAAAAACCGCAAAATGCATTTTCGTTTCATTACACAATTAAGCGTTCCCTTTGCAACTTGAGTTCGACAAAATTCAAATCAATTTGGAAATCGGAAGCGCCGAGGTCGTCAATGTCGAAAATGACGCCACTTCCAGCGGTCTTCCACATACGGCCGTTCTCATCCAAATAGCCGCTTCGCACTGGGTCTGGAATATGCTATTCATTCTTGCGCTGGAATTAGAGGGCTTGTTGCCATGGGTGACGGATTTCTGAAGATCCGAAACCTTACACGCTTGCTGATCCAGAAATAGCCGATTGCAAACACACAAGCGTACAAAAAGCCGATTTCGCTATCGTGGGTAGCAAAGTGGTCATCGAATGTGCTCGTCATAAGTGTGTAGGTTGAATATGCAAATAGAAACCTTGCCACGTGGCTGCCGTTCATAGCATGAAAAAATATCTGCCCCCCAATCACTCCGATCACGCCAAACATCAAAAGGCACCCAAGCACTCCGAAGTCTACGTAGTAGGGTTTGAAGCATGTGTAAACGACCATTCCGAATGGCACATAGACTGGATCGTCGAAGAAACTTCGAGGCGTCGTTACCCGGACGATATCCATTCTGGAGAGACGAGTTTTTACTCCTTCGAAAACCGCTGCGGGTTGTCCTTGGAACTCGTCGGGGTGGTATACAACATAATCGAAAGCTGCCAGCGGACCGGCAATGTATAGTATGGTCAAATCCCCCGCTTCATCGAGCGCGCTCCCTCCTTCAGTCCGGGCGTTCGTCAGGAACTTGACAGACGCCATCAGGATAATTGAGCCAACACAGACCGCGGATAGCCATCTTATTACCCGAGAAAGGCTACGCTCTCGCCTTTCTAACAATACGACACACAGCCAAGCGCACAGAGCCCACATTAGAAAGGCTCGTGAAGTATTCACCAGAAACAGAATAATCATGCATAAACTAGACAATACTTGCAACCACTTGCGCCTTTCCTCCAGGAGGAAGACAAGATAAGTGAGACTCCCTACGGTAAAGGCGCTAAGGATGAATTTATTTGTGTGTACCGCCTCGCCTTCTAGTCCCATGCTTACGATCTTCAATCGCAGGTCCATGAAAAATCCTGGCGACAAGAAACTTCCCCCGCCAACTAAGTTGCGCGCATCAGCCATGACCACAGCGACGGCAAAAAGAGTATAGACAAGAAGCGCAATGCGAAGTTGCGGATTGTCTTGATCTGCGCCGTCCGAATCCTTTCGGGCATGGAATCCTTTTGAGTAAAACGGTCGGTTTCCCAGCAACGAGCCGGCGCTGAAAAATGCCATGCTGCCAAGAATGACGGCGGTTGTTTTCCATCCGAGCGGACGAATCTCCAGCGGACAAACCAGATACAACGCAACAACAGCTGTCCAGACTGCCGTAAATGTAAAGGCAGGGTAGAGGACATCTCGATTTCCAACTCTGTAATTGAGGTAGGACAGAGCCAACAAACCCAGGAACAGGATTCCCGCTGGCGAGAAGTAAGCCTCCTGCCATACCAGCAGAAGTACTGCAGACGCAGTGATGGCGAGCGCCTCCAGCAGATTGGATCTATCGCGAATGGGTCTGGCCATAGAGTTATCCGTCCGCTTCGGCGCAGAAATCCGGCTATCCATCCGAGCGATGCGCTACCAAATGGCTAAAGGTTTCCATACGATGCTTACGCGAATAGAGCAGCTTTCTGTAGATCATTCTGAAAAGGACTTTAGAATAAGGAAGAGGTATTCTGTTTTTCCAGAGCTTAGCAAGCTCATAGAAGAGCTTTAACAATCGCATGAAACCTTCTGTTCGTCCCAGGTATTCATCATAATATGCCTCGTGTGCAATATGAATGTTCGCGTACCTGTCGGGACTAACTCGGTTTACTAGATCCAGGACAGATGCCTCGTGCTCGACATGAATGTTCCCTGCAACAAAGATCCGGAAGTTATTTGATTGAAGGCGATGGTACACGAGGACATCGCTACAATCGAGCCAGAATCTCTGATCATAGCCTCCTACAGCTCTGAGTGCACTGACCCTCAACGTAGATGCAGAATTCACTGCGAGCGTTAATTTGTGCATCGAAATGCCAACGAAGCCGCTAGGGAAGTGTATCGCCCAAGCCCAGTGGTTCGTGGGACAGCTTGGAGATATGAGCCGCCCATCGCTGCTGATTGACGGTACGATTGCGGCGACACCGTCCATGGGCGCTACAAAAGCGATCGTGCCGCAAAGCTTGGAAATGAAATCGCTGGGCAGACTCGTATCCTGGTCCAAAGTGAGCATCCAATCGTAGTTATGCACATGCGCAAATTCCAGGGCATAGTTATAGGCTTTTGCGAGACCGCCATTCTCGATGTCTGCTCTATAGTGCACATTGGGAGGCAACCCGCCCGGATTCTGTCCGCCAGGTGTGTTGTCATACAAGATAATTCCGATCTCTGCCTGGCCGACTGTGAAACGTGATATTGCAGCTAGCAAGCTCCTCAGCGTGGGAGAATCGCAGGGTTTTAGCTTGTACAGGACGACAACTGCAAGCAGTCTGACAGCACCCGTCTTCGGATCGGGCTGTTTTTCCTCGTGCATGAAGGTTCCTCAACAGGATAGTCAGGAATGCGGATGTTGGACAACTCAGGAGATCAGTTCGAGACCTGCTCCGCACAGCATTCCCTTGCAGCATTGTCGGGTTCCTCATAATGCCGGTGCAGGCGCCAGCGAATGAAAAGCCAGTAAGCGGCCACGAGCAAGGCGTCGGTAGCAAGAGCCGACCAAGCGGCACCCAACCAGCCATAGCGAGAAATCAGCCACAAGTTGAGCGTAAGGTTGAATAGGGCGACCACTAGTTGGATCCCCGTTCTGTGACGCTGCAATCCGGCCCCCGTGAGGATGCTTCCAAGAAGCAGATGTGCACTGCGAAACAGTGGCACCAGAGCCAGCCAGCGGAGGGCCACGGTGCTCTGAGCAAAGCCGCTGCCAAACAGCAGCGGCAATAATGGCGCCGATACGAGAAGCGCGAGGGTCATCAATAGTCCGATGATGAGGCTTCGTTTTAAGAGGACGTTTCCATATCGCGCAACGTCCGCAAATCCGAATGTCCCGCGATGAAACAACCTGGGAAGTGCAGCCATCTCGATCGAGAAGGCAGGCAGCGTGGCCAAGCTTGCGACACGGCTTGCCGCAGTGTAAATCCCGTTCGCCGCGTTCATTCCATAATGGCCTAACAGCGTTTTGTCGAATTCTGTATAAATTGTGCTCGCCGAGCCGGCTACGGAGAATGCGGCGCCCTCACCCATTCTCTGGAAGCATAGCCGGATGGAAAATCGAGGCAGCCCAAAATCCTTCACCACCAGAATGAGCATACTGATGCAAAGCGCCGCTGATGCTCCAAGACTGGCCAATGCCCACTGCCCTGCAGTCACATGGGAGTTGAGAGCCCATAGGATAAGCCCCATGCAAGTGCGAAGTAGATAGTTAGCGCTGGTAACAAGGGCCATCTTGCGGGGCATCTCATAGGTTTGAAAGACCTGAGAGAGTGCGCCGGTGATGGAAGAGAAGAGGCAATCAGAGATGGCCAGCGGAACGACGATTCCAGTAGTTCCCCGGTGCAGGATGAGAGAGGCTGATAACCCCAGTACGGTGACCAAAACCACAGCCATCATGGCGGTCGTGAGCAGGATGTTGCCTAAGTATAGGGCGTGCCGCGTGCGATCAGCGGTGACGTAGCGCATGAAAATCAGCCCCGCCCCGAGAGCACTGTATGGAGAAACGATCGACACGAAAGCGGTGGCTCCGGCGAGAATCCCGTATTCGGTAACTCCCAGCAGCCGGGACAAGACGACGAAGTATCCGGCTATCAGGAACGCATTTAGGCCTTGGCCCAGAAGCATCCAGCCGGCGTTGCGCGCAATCTTACTAGAACGGATCCGCTTCCATTCCTCGGTAATTTTCGTGAAGAACAAATCTTGGTCCTACGCCGTCAAAGCGTCTTTGAACTATTTACTCGTTCGTCCTGCCGCCACTTCGCAACTCGGCTATCGCAGAACAAACAGGGGTGGATCATCTCGTGCGTCAAGCTCTTGTTTTCAGGACGGAGAACCAAATCCGCGTTTTTTTAATCTCATCTCGTTGCCCCCTTCATCTCCCGCTTTATCGAAAGGGCGCTCTTCAATTGCTGAAACTGACTGTAAAGTCGCGGTTCGGAATTGATGATTTCTCTCGACCAAAGTGTAATGGCCAGAAAACATCCGAAAAAGAACCCGCAAACCGCACTGATCAGTACGATGATTGCTCGTTTTGGGGACGATTTCCTGTCTGGTGCAATCGCCGGTTCAATGATTTGAATAACAGTGCCTTCCTTTGATTCGTCTAAGCGGGCCGCATCGTATTGCTTCAGCAACATGTCATAAAGAGCTTGCTGGTACCTTAACTCGTGTTCGGCGCGCAAGTACTCCAGACCGGCAGCTGGGATATTCTGTAAACCAATGCTGTCGATTGCTGCCCCGGGATTGTTTCGCTCAAGACGCGATACCTCGGCCTGCAATGAAGAAAGGTCCTTGTCAGCAAGTTGGACAGCAGGGTTCTGATCTGTGGAATATGAGCGCAGTGACTGTAATTCCACTCGCTTGGCTGCGACCTGTGCGCGAAGAAGGGAAAGACTTTCTACCATCGCTCTTGCCTGCGCATCCAGTTGAACCAGACCTTTTTGTTGCTGGATTTTTTGAAATGCGAGCTCATCCTCCGCGAGAGACTCTTTTGCCTGCTTCAACTGTTCTTCATAGAACAGGCGACGCTGACCAGCCTCGCCGACCGCGAGAGTTTTTGTAAGTTTGCGGAGCTCGTCGGTGTAGGCATTCGCCATTAACGCGGCACGCCCCTTATCGCCGTCCGTAACGGCCACTGATATGAGTCCGCTTTTCTCAGAAGTCACCTCTGTGCGCTCGGTAAGTGTGCGGCGGGCTGCGGTCATATCTTTCGCATCGTATAGATTCATCAAATCGAATTCTTTGATGACCGCATCAGCTATGGGCCGTGAATTCAAGAGGCCAATATAGATATCGCTTGGGTTTTTGAGGCCCAGCCCTGCTCCGCCGCCAGCCGCCAGCGCCGCGAGAGGTCCCCCGCCGAGGCTGGTCAGCTGACCCATGAGAAGGGACGCTGTTGAGGGGCTCTGTTGCGGCGGCATGATTTTCGTGGTGGAGGTATATCTAACCGGGAGTATGAGGGAAATTATCACGCTCACTAGAATCGCTCCGCTAGTAACCTTTGCGATGAGAGCCTTGCGATAAGCAAGCTGCGTCAAGATCTCTATGATACTTATTGCATGGGGATCAGATCCCATGATTCCGACCTGATCATTCCGGGCTTCTAAAGAGTTCTCATCAATTGTGTGAGAGGTCATAATTTTCATTCAAGCCAAATCTGACACTGCAATTCTCCCGACTTAGACTGATGCCTATCGGTGAGACTACACGATCAGTCCAACGCTCCGATATGGCTTTTCTCCGGCTCATCCTGAAATTTGATGACTCGCTTCAGCAGGTCTGTACTGGGGCTATAGTCCTGAACGATTTCTTTCAGTGCGACGACAAGGCGACCTGCGTCTCTGGCTTCACAGATACTCCTGAGCTCTTCGAGCCAGGTAAGCATATCTTCTTCTGGCATTCCGTTCCCGACGAAGATGCGTATCTTTTCATGCTCGGTCGGAATCGTGTCCTCAAGCAGAGTACTGAGTTCCTCATAGAGTTTCTCGCCGGGGCGCATGCCGCTGAATTCGATTTTGATGTCTTCATCCGGCCTGAGGCCCGACAGCAGGATCAGGTTTCTCGCCAGATCGACGATCTTTACCGGATGCCCCATGTCGAGAACGCAGATTTGTCCGCCTTCTCCGATTGCCGATGCCTGCAGCACAAGCTGGCACGCCTCCGGAATAGTCATGAAAAAGCGACGCATATCCGGATGGGTGACCGTGATGGGCCCTCCGGAGGCGATTTGCTTTTTGAATATTGGGATTACGCTGCCGTTTGATCCCAGAACATTGCCAAACCGAACCGCAACATACTTCGTTCGTCCGTTCTGCAAGGCAAGGAGAATGAGTTCGGCGACGCGCTTCGTTGCTCCCATTACGTTAGTCGGACGGACAGCCTTGTCAGACGAAATCATGACCATATCTTCAACGCCATGCTCTGCTGCAGCAACTGCTACATTGTATGTGCCAAGAACATTGTTCTCAATAGCTTCGAATACATGCGATTCCATCAGTGGGACGTGCTTATAGGCGGCCGCGTGATAAAGCACTAGCGGCTGATAATGCTGGAAGACCTCGTCCAAGCGTGCACGATTCTGGATACTCCCAATTTCGGGATAGAAGCTGATTTCCGGGAAGGTTTGGCGCATCTCCTGATCGATATCGAACAGAGGGGACTCCGCATTATCGAAGCCAACAATCCCTGCTGGTCGGAAGTGGGCGATCTGACGGCAGATTTCTGAGCCGATTGAGCCGGCCGCACCAGTGACCAGCACGACTTTGCCTTTGATCGATTCCCGGATCCGGTCTTCTTCCAGGCGAATGGGATTTCGCCCAAGAAGGTCCTCTACTGCAACTTCGCGGATCTGTCCCACTAACCCATGGTTCTGAATGATTTCACCAAGACCAGGTACTGTTTTGCATTCGATCCCCGCCGAATGACACGCCTCTAAAATCCGGGTCATTTCGACACCGGAAGCGGAAGGTATTGCGATCAAGATTATCTCGACGTCGTAGCGATTCACCAGGAGCTTGAGAT
>Ga0075522_10004161_pt1 | contig 10401 bp, 11 predicted proteins | sample NGEPerA_FD_74796 | JGI IMG/M metagenome (GOLD analysis project Ga0075522, IMG submission 74796) | Arctic peat soil microbial communities from the Barrow Environmental Observatory site, Barrow, Alaska, USA - NGEE PermafrostL2-A | ecosystem: Environmental > Terrestrial > Soil > Wetlands > Peat ...
ATCATCGAGTGTCCCTCCGTCACTAGGAGAACTGAATCATGGCCGCCGCGCCGCTTCAAGTAGGGAGTTTTTCAACACAATCCGCCCAAAGCGGACATCGAAATACCCCACGATCGAGCCCATTCTATCGCCTGTTGGCCCTAGTGGGGCCACTTCGCGGTGCTGCTCGCTGCGCCGCGCCGTGATCGAACTTTCCTATCAGCCGACCTGAGTAGTCGACACGATCGGAAGCAACCGGGGGACGTTTCCATGCGCAGCGGAAAGCATGCTCAGAGAAACCAATTCGGCTACGCGCCAACCATCAGCGAAGAAAGCCGTAAGGATTGGGGAAATTTGTGGGTCTCGGCCTCGGCTCCTCGAGTTGGACAAGGTAAAAGCGGAGCCTTCCGGCTTATGCTAGCCTTTGGGCGCTCTTTAAGCCGTTTGCGGCTAGGATGGGGACACTGATGAACGCGCCCGATAAAAGACCGGCAAATCAATGGCCGGCGGTAGCTGGCGCCGGGGCCAGCCAACGGGCGCGCAGCTGGATCATCGGCGGAGGCCTCTTGGTGCTGGTCCTGGGGGGCTACTGGTATTTCAACAGCATGAGCACGAACACAAACGCGCCGCGCGCCAATGCCGCCCCGGTGCGGGTGTCGCGCGTCGAAAAGCGCGACATGGCGGTGGTCGAACGCAGCCTGGGCACCATCATGGCCTACGACACGGTGGAGTTGACCGCGCGGGTGCAAGGCACGCTCGATCACGCGAATTTCAAGGAAGGCCAGCTCGTCAAGAAAGGTGATCTTCTGTTCCAGATCGACCCTCGGCCGTTCAAGGCGGCGCTGGCCCAGGCCGAGGCGATCTACCAAAAAGACCAGGCGCAGCTTCAGAACGCCTTGCTCGACCAGAAAAGGTACAGGGCGTTGAGCGAGCAGGGTGCCATCTCGATCCAACAGCGCGATACGGCCAACGCCAATGCCGCGGTCCTGGCCGCCACAGTTGCGGCGGACAAGGCCGCAACCGATACGGCACGCCTCAATCTGGAATATACGCAAATCCGCTCGCCCATCGACGGCAAGACCGGGCCGATGCTGATCCAGCCGGGTGACATGATCAACGGTCCGGCCAGCCCCGCCGCGCCTTTGATCGAAATCGCGCAGATCCGGCCCGTCAAAGTTTCCTTCACTTTGCCGCAAACCGATCTGCCGCGTATTCAGGCGCGCCAGAAGACCGGCCGCCTGATCGTCGTCGTCAGTGTGCAAAATGGTGCGACGTTGCAGGCGCCGGTGGATTTCGTCAGCGATGCCGTCAGCAACCAGTCGGGCACGATCGAGTTACGGGCGACTTTTCCGAATGACGATTTGTCCCTGGTGCCGGGGCAGCTGGTCAACGTCATCGCCCAGCTCAACGACATTCCCGGCGCCCTGGTGGTGCCGCGCGATGCCGTCAACAACGGACCCAACGGCACGTTTGTCTTCGCGGTCAGGCAAGGCCGCGCGAACGAGGTACCTGTCAGCGTCCTGACCGACGACGGCACCAACGCGGCGGTATCAGGTACTCTTACCGCTGGCGATACCGTGGTGGTGGAAGGCCAGTTGCGCGTCGTTCCGGGCGCCGATCTGCGAGTGATTTCCGCGCCCGGCGGACCGGGCGCAGCCTCTACACGGATCGGGTTGTGAACATCTCCTCGCAATTCATCAAGCGGCCGGTGATGACCTGCCTGGTTATGGCGGCGATAGCGTTGTTCGGCCTCTATGGCTACGCCGTCCTGCCGGTCAGCGAACTACCCAATGTCGATTTCCCCACCATCAGCGTGCAGGCGAATTTGCCCGGCGCCGATCCGGAAACAATGGCCTCGGCGGTGGCGACCCCGCTGGAGAATGTCTTCGCCTCGGTCCCCGGCCTGGACACAATGACGTCCAGCAGTCAGTTGGGACAAACCAATATCATCCTGCAATTCCGCCTGAACCGGAACATCGACAGCGCGGCGGAAGACGTTCAGGCGGCGATCTCGGGCGTGCTCCGGCGCCTGCCGCACAACATGCCATATCCGCCCACCTTGCGAAAAGTCGATCCGTCTTCCCAACCGATCTTCTATGTCTCGCTCTGGTCCGACACGGTATCGAGCAGCAAGGTCGACCAATATGCGCGAAGCATCCTTGCCACCCAGCTTTCGACCGTGGATGGCGTGGCTCAGGTTAATATTTTCGGCCAAGCGCGTTACGCCGTGCGCATCCAGGCCGATCCCGCGCAGCTTGCGGCCAGGCATTTGACATTGCTCGACCTGCAAAATGCCGCCAACAGCATCAACAGCAACCAGGCCTCCGGTTCGCTCAATGGTCCGACCAAGACGCAAATCGTCCGCGCCGAGGGCCAGCTCAACAACGCGGAAGAATTCCGGAAGCAGGTGATCGCCTATCAGAACGGCGCCCCCGTTCGCCTGGGCGATGTGGCCCAGGTGATCGACAGTTTCGAGGATGTGCGCTCGATCGACTGGCTGAACAACAAGCGCGCCGTGACCTTGACGATCCAGCGCCAGCCTGACTCCAACACCATGGCGATCGTGAACAACATCAACAAGATTTTACCGCGCTTCGCCGCCCAGCTGCCCGCCGGCATCACGATGAAGGTGTTTTACGACAGGAGCCAGACGATCCGCGCCGCGGTCGATGACGTGCAAATTACGCTCCTGATCGCGGCGGCCCTGGTGGTGGCGGTGATCTTCGTGTTCCTGCGCAAGCTGAGCGCCACCATCATCCCGTCGCTGGCGCTGCCCATCACCATATTGGGCACCTTTGCCGGAATTGCCGCCATGGGCTTCAATCTCGACAATCTTTCACTAATGGCGCTGACCCTTTCGGTGGGCTTTGTCGTCGACGACGCCATCGTCATGCTGGAAAACATCGTCCGCCATATCGAAATGGGCGAGCCGCCTGCCCAGGCTGCGCTCAATGGCTCGCGCGAGATCGGCTTCACCATTCTTTCCATGACCATATCCCTAGCGGCGGTCTTCATTCCGGTCCTGTTCCTGGGCGGGGTGATCGGGCGGCTGCTGCACGAATTCGCAGTGACGATCATAATAGCCATTATGATGTCAGGCGTGGTGTCGGTCACGCTCACCCCGATGCTGGCCGCCCGGGTGCTCAAGGACGAACGCCGCGAACAGCATGGGCACATTTATAAGTGGAGCGAAGGGATATTCGACCGGGTGCGGGATGCCTATGACCGCAGCCTGCTATGGTCGCTGAACCATCGGCGGATCATCCTTGCTCTGTTCGTGGCAAGCATTCTTGCCAGTTACGGCCTTTATCGCGCCATGCCGCAGGACTTCCTGCCCAGCGACGATATCGGCCTGATCACGGGCAGCACCCACACGCTCACCGGGACCTCATACGACCAGATGGTGGTCTATACCCGCCGGGCCACCGAAGTGGTGGAAAAGGATCCCAATGTCGCCTATGCCCATTCCGACGAGGGCGGCGATTTCGTGATCGCGCTGAAGCCGCTTTCGCAAAGGTCGCTCACAGCCGACGAGGTCACTCGCCAATTGCGCAGGGAGCTCAGTGACATTCCCGGCGCCAGCTATACCTTCGTCAATCCGCCCAGTATCCAGATTGGGGCGAGGCGGTCGCGCTCCACCTACCAATATACGCTGCAAGGGTTGGACCTCACGGAACTGCAGCACGCCGCGCAACAATTGACGCGGGCGCTGCAAAAGGATCCCACTTTCGTTGGCATTGACAGTGACCAGGACGATGTCGCTCCTTCCGTACATGTGACCATCGACCGTGCGCGCGCGGCGGCGTTGGGCGTCACGCCGGACCAGATCCAGAACACGCTGGGACTGGCCTTTGGCGGCCAGCAGGTATCGCAGATCTACGCCACCACGGATCAATACCAGGTGGTTCTGGAACTTTTGCCGCAGTACCAGCTCGACGCGACCGGGTTATCGCGCATCTATCTGCGCGGCGCCAGCGGGGCGATGGTGCCGCTGACGGCGGTGGCCGAGATCGCCAGCACATCCGTGCCGTTCACCATCAATCATTCGGGCGAGTTGCCGGCGATCACGATTTCATTCGACCTGGCTCCAGGCAAGGCGCTGAGCGATGCGGTGGCGGGCGTTCAGGCCGCGGTGGACAAGGTCGGCCTCCCGCCCAGCGTCCAGGGCAGTTTTGCCGGGACGGCGGCAGCATTCCAGAGTTCGACCTCGAGCCTGCCCCTGCTGCTCATTATCGCCGTGGTCGTCGTCTATATCATCCTGGGCATCTTGTATGAGAGCTTCATCCATCCGCTGACCATATTGTCGGGCTTGCCGTCGGCAGCGCTGGGCGCGTTGCTGATACTTTATCTTACGGGCATTCCGCTCACGCTCTATGCCTTTGTCGGCATGATCATGCTGGTCGGCATCGTCAAGAAGAACGCAATCATGATGGTGGATTTCGCCCTCCACCGGCAGCGGAGCGGCGACGGCGTCCGCGCCGAGCAGGCTATCTATGAGGCCGCGATCGTGCGCTTCCGGCCCATCATGATGACCACCATGGCGGCGCTGATGGGCACGCTGCCGATCGCGCTGGGGACGGGAATGGGCGCGGATTCACGCCGGCCACTGGGGCTTTGCGTCGCTGGCGGACTCTTATTCTCGCAGCTTCTGACGCTCTACATCACGCCGGTGCTCTATACCTATCTGGAAAATCTCCAGGAGCGGTTCGGCAGCTTCCGTCCTTTGCCGGAGGATGAATTCAAGTCGCCGGCGGAGTGAGCTAGCGACGCGAGGAACCGCAGCCTTATCGGCGTCGCGGCGGCTTGGAACACCTTCAAGGACTAAGGCGGAACTAGCCAGTGTCAAGGTGCGCATCGGACCATGACTATTCGGAACGTCCGCGAACCCGGAAAAGCGCCCGCGGGTAAAAAGGGGTGGAGAGTCCCTTTTCCGCACGCATTGTCCCGCTCGTGCTCGTCATCTTCCGTCCATTGCCCTTGGATCATTCCAGCTCGGTCGCGTCCCGTTAGCGGCCGACCTCCAGGATCGCGAACGAATCCACCACCATGGGGCCGCGCGCCACGCGGCCGTTCGATAGAGCCGGCACGTTTGCCGGCGGGGGCTCGAACTCCGCAGCGATCAGGAACACATGCCCGGTCTTGCTGTCGAGCGTGAGCGTCTTGGCGCTAGGTTGGGTGGTGAGGGTCTGTTCCAACTCAAAGCTGGTGGGGCTAGTTTCCTTGATGATCAATAATGTGCCGTCGCTTTGGGAGCTGAATGCCTCCATCGTCTTCGGGTTGAATACAGCGCCGTCGGTAGCGTTTCCGATCGGAAGGGTGGCTAGGATGTTGCCGGTATCGGCATTCATGATCACCATCGCCGCGGGATTGCGGCATGCCACGAACAAAATGCGGTGCTTGACGTCGAACGCAAGGCCAGCGGGGGTTCCGCCTTTGCCCTCCAGCGAATAGTGCGCCGTCACAGTCAGAGTCTTGGCGTCCACCACCGCGACCTGGTCTTTATCCTCGAGGTCTACATACAGGTGCCCCTTGCCGTCGCTTAGGGCCTGCTCCGGCGCCGCGCCGAGGTCGATGGTTCCGGCGATGCTTCCGTCTGCCGCGTTGATCGCCGTCATGTTGGGCGCCTTGTGGCTGAGTACGTAAATCCGATGGTTGAAGCTATCGCCCACAATGCCGTCGGGATTTCCATCCATGGGAATGGTCTTGATCACCTTAAGAGTCTTGGCATCCCACATTACCACTGGCTGACTGGTGGCGAAGGCGTGGTGGCTTTTGGCATCCACCGCGGCGCCATGCGCGCTGAAGCCGGGGATTTCACCGGCCGGCGCCAGCGTGTCCAGGTTGAACACCGTCAGCCTGGGGGAAACCTCTCCCATGCGGGCGACATAGAGACGCCGGTTCGAGGCGTCCGCGGCAACGTAATCGAAGCCGCCGATCCCGCCCACCTTGTCGACTTTGATCACCCGATAGGGACCGGAGCTGTCGGCGGGTTGGGCCACCGTCACGGCCGGCAGCAATAAAAGGGCGAAGGCAGAGGTCAAAAGTCGCGCGCGCATGTCAATCTCCTTAGGTTTCATCATATGCGCAAACCGATAATTCGGCACGTCAAGCAGCGCCGGGACAAGTTGCGTGGCAAAGTTTTGGGAGAATCCAAGCGGCCCGCACCCTAACCCACAAAACGACCCCGATATAGCTGCTGCTTTAGAGCTCCGCCCGATTGATTCTGTCCATGCATAGCTATTTGGAGGGCACCCCACCGTGAAAAGTCAGCGCATTATTACATTGGTCCGTATGCCCGTTTTGCATCAATTGCTGTCGCACCGCGACATCAACTCCCGGGTGCGGCGATGTCCGCTTTGCGCCAGAAGCAGTCATCGCGGGGAATAGTCCATCCCCGGATCACCAGACGAGCGGCACGCGGCCGGCGAGATCCGTAGCGGTGTATGGTTTGCCGCCATTGATAATTTCGCTCATTAAGCGCGGCGATATAAAAGCCAGGGAAGTGAGCAGCCGGATGTGCCGCGGGCTCTTCCCTTCTTTAGTTGCGATTTCGGCCAGGGCGGCACCAGCCATCAGCTGGTCCACCCATCGCCTCGCGCGATTGATGGCAACCAAGACTGCCTCTTTGGCCCTACGCCCTTGATTCATCTCGACACTCCATCTTTTCGTCTAAGATAAAGTGTTGCGCCCACCCGTTGAGACCGCCTGGCAAAGCGGACATTGGGCATGTCGCGTTGCGAGAGGGAATATCGTTCGTCCCACTCAAGCAACCGAACAATTTAGGAAAAAAATAAGGCGGCGCGTGAGATGCAGCACCGCCTTAAACACAGGAGCTGTTGGAAACATCCGCCCCGGGGCAATCCTATCCCCCAAGATCCTAATAATTCCCGAATGGGTCTCCCGGTCCGACAATGTTGGGCCGCTCCCAACAGCCATGGTGGCCATCGGCATTCGGACCCCAGCCAAGCGAAGTGGAGATGCGGTCAGAAGGATGGAGATCCAGCCAGCGTGTAAGACACACGGAGAGCGGCGCGCACAGCGTCACACCTTCGCGGGATTTCCAATTCTTGGCTGGAGGGCCGTTGAGCCGGCCATTGCATCCTCGTCGATCAAGTGTGGCCGGCGCCAGAAAGAGATTTGGGTTGCGGCCCGTGCGCAGGTTTTCATGCCCCGACTCATATCTAAACTCAGATCTCCATACTTCGGCGGCGGGCGGTTCCCCGGACGGCAGGAACCTTTCCAACCAGGAGGCGTTCTGGGGGCGTATGGGGGTGCGAAAGCGGCGGGATTATGACGCCTTTGGAGTGCTCGTCCTATGATGCAATGGGATACCACGAACAAGGAAAAGCCTAACGAAAAACCCTGCGCGATCCGGGCGCATGAGAGGGCGATCGGGCGCGAGCTCCGGCGCATGTATGACGATGTCGCCCAAGAGCCGATCCCGAAGGATTTCTTGGAATTGTTGCGCCGCATCTACGACGACGCCTCAATATTCCCTGTTATTTGGGTTCCCGAAGGAAGGCCGAAACAGTGGAAAAGGCTTAATTCGCAGGGCTTTCGTGAAAGACACGCCGGGTTTTTCCGGGTTTTACGGGAATTTTCCCTGTTATTTGGGCAGAAGCGGCTAAATTGATAGCTGTCTAGGACATCCGTACCCAAATGCAGTGAGCTAAATGTCCGCCGGGCGAGTTTGCGAGTCGGGAGAATCGGTCAGCGGAAGTGATGCCGCAATTCCGCAAGGATTGAAGACGGCTGACATGGCCAAGACCGCTCGGAATAGTGGAGTAGCAGAGCGGTAACCGGCACGGAAAAGACAGTTATCGTTGGCGGCCCCGACCAGCGTCATATTTCAACCAGCCATGTAGAGCGCCAAAACCTCACTATGAGGATGCAGATGCGCCGCTTTACCCGCCTGACCAACGCTTTCAGCAAGAAGGCCGAGAACCACCGGGCGGCTGTTGGCTTGCATTTCGCGCATTATAAAATCGTGCGCCAGCACAGGAGCGTGAGGGTCACCCCTGCCATGGCGGCGGGTGTTTCTGATAGGATGTGGTCGCTTGAGGAATTGGTGGAACAGACTTTAAAGTGAGGCCGGAGGCGGATGGCTAGTACGGGCAAATTCAGTAGCCTGACAGCCATACTGGAAAGTTTGCCTCCTGAAACTCCCTTTTTTGTCCCGGATGAGGTTCTTGAATTATGGTTCCCGCCGTGGATTGAGGCGGGGAGCCCCGCCCCGACGAGCCTCACTTCTGCTCGTGTGGCCGGAGCACGGCTTGGCTGCTCTTTTTCCTATGATACTCGTGCGCAGCTTTGGTATTTTACCAAGGCGGCAAATTCAAATTAGGGAAATTATATACGAGCTTGACCAAGCCCTAAATCTGGGATAGGCTGTTTGGGCGATAAGGAATTGACCCATGCAGACCGAGTTTAAGAGCCTCGCGGCCCTTACCAAGGCGATCCAAGACGAAGCCGCCGCTGTGACCTATTTCACAGCTATCCGGTGGGCCCACGGCCAATTCTGCCCCCTCTGTGGCTCTACCGAGCTTTACCACTTGGTTCCCAAGACAGAGCCTCGCTATGTCGCGGACCACAAATGCAAGGCCTGCAGCAAGCGGTTCTCAATCAAGGTTGGGACCGTCATGGAAGGGACCAAGATCACGGTTCGCCAATGGCTCATGGCGATCTGGCTGGTGACTTCCCATAAGAAGGGTATCGCCAGCACCCAGATGGCGAAGGATTTGGGCATTACGCAAAAGTCCGCATGGTCCATGATCCACCGCCTTCGCCACGGTGCCCGCACCCGGTCTTTCAATGGCCCGCTATCAGGCAAGGTTGAAGTGGACGAAACCTTTGTCGGTGGCAAAGCCAAGAACCGTCATAAAGACAAACGCGGCAAGAGCGGTGTCACTGGCGGATCGGGTAAGGCGATTGTTGTTGGCGCGATTGAGCGTAAAGGCGATCTCGTGACGCGCGTGGTCGAAAATGTCCGAGCCGAAACATTGGAGAAATTCGTTCGGGAGACCGTTTCCCCCAATGTTGATGTCGTGATGACGGACAAGTGGCTTGGTTACAAGCATCTCGGCAAAGAATTTCCGCACATCGCCATAGATCACGCGGCTGGCGAATATGTGAAGGGTGATGCACACACCAATTCCATTGAAGGATATTGGTCGCAACTGAAACGGCAGATTTATGGCATCCACCACTGGGTTTCGCCCAAGCATCTTCACTATTATGTTGACGAAAGCGCGTGGCGTTTCAACAGGCGCGATATTGCTGAAGGCGCGCGGGTAAATGAATTTATTACCGGCATGGGTGGGCGGCTAAAATACGAGAGGCTTATTTCTTGAATCCACTTTCAATATCGGAAAGAACATCTTCCAATGCTTCCTGATACTCTGCCGAAACTAGATCAGAATATTCCGGTGTCAGTCCCGGAATTGTTATTTTTGCATGGTCTTTGCGGAGGGCTTCAAACCGATCACGACAGGCTTGCGCGGCGGTTGGGGAACTGTTTGCCAGCCCGGTATATAACCCGCGCAACAGGACTTGGAGAATCTCAGTCTTGATCTTAATCCGAACAATATCTAATTCTTTTTCAGTCATCGCGACACCTTATTTCGCCCGAGATATTTAACGGTTCTGAAAATCGGGTAGGCGACTAAAAGTCCGAGAACCGCGCCTATAAAGGCGCCAAACATCCCTGCCCAGAAACCGGCAGTTCTCGTTCCTAAAAATTCTCCTAGAGCAGCGCCAGCAATCATGCCCGCTACTCCAAACCATCCCCCATCAAGTTTCATCTAAATGGCCTCTCTTGAGCGTTCGGAATCGAAGGCATAGATTGGTGCCCATGACCGGCAGGAAACATGAGCCTAGATTGCACCTTGATATGCCCTTTGTGGAAGCCGTGGAGCGGTATGCAGCGACCGATCCGGCTGAGATTGATAAGTCCATACAGAAGAAAGCCAAGCCGTCGGGCGGCTCTAAAACCAAGCCTAAACCTGACGGCAAGACCGTGATTTCCTTACGAGATAAGCGGGTTAAAAAGCGTCGCACGGGTCATGTGTGACGGCGGACTACGCCAATATCCCCTGACATGGTGGATGTGGCCTAGGCACGAAATACGATAATGCGGATTTACCCATATGGTCATGGGTTTGCCTTTCTAAGGTTGGGCAATCCTTTGGCCTATGGCGGGTGTTCTTAGATTCGAGTCCTAGGACACCCGCCAAGTCCGCCAGATCGCGGATTGACGATTTTGGTGTCCGGTTACGAATCGGACGGCGTTGCGTAAAGGCACATGTGTCAAATCGCGTCCAACTGCGACCCCCTTTTCGCGTCCAATTCCGACCCCCTTCAGGTGAGTGCTTAGCAGTCCACAGAGGGACCCGCGCGCGTAGCGGAGCCCCTTGGCGTAGCGCA
>Ga0075522_10004162_pt1 | contig 10400 bp, 11 predicted proteins | sample NGEPerA_FD_74796 | JGI IMG/M metagenome (GOLD analysis project Ga0075522, IMG submission 74796) | Arctic peat soil microbial communities from the Barrow Environmental Observatory site, Barrow, Alaska, USA - NGEE PermafrostL2-A | ecosystem: Environmental > Terrestrial > Soil > Wetlands > Peat ...
CCGAGTGCGAGGCCATGCGGGCTCGCGGAGAGCTGGCCGTGGATTTGCCGCCCTGTTTGTTTCCTTATATCCTGCCCCATCATGCTGATTGGCACCCGCGATACGAGATATATAATCGGCCCGGCGACTACCACAACGGCGGCGTCTGGCCGTTTATCTGCGGCTTCTATGTGGCGGCATGCGTGGCGGTAGGTCGGATGGATCTGGCGAATCGGAAGCTGTTGGCGCTAACCGAGCTGGTCAAACCGTGGCACGAGAATGAGGCGGAGTGGGGTTTCAACGAGTGGATTCACGCGCAGACCGGCCAACCGAGTGGGCGTGATTGGCAGACCTGGTCTGCCGCTATGTACCTTTACGCTGTTCAGTGCGTGCAGCGGCAGGACACTCCGTTCTTCGGCGATATGCGCCCAGGCGATCTGAATCGTTGAGGACATCGAAAACTTTCACATGAGGATCGAGCAGGATATTTTACGAATCAAATTGCGGGCGAGCGAGGCGATGCCGGCCGACGCCCAGGAGAGGCCCACGTCGGCAACTGGGACATCGACCTGGTTGCCAAGAGGTATCTCTGCTCAGCGGAAGCATATCGGACTTTCGGCGTCGATTCGGCAACGTTCCAGTCCTCGTTCAACTCGATACAGGCTCGAATTCACCCTGATGACCAACGGGCGGTCGGAGAAGATATCGCCGAAACTGTCTCAGCCGTGTCGGAGACTAAAGGGACCGGGGCCTGTCGCAAGACGAAGCAAGGGTACAAACAAAGGTACATTTGTAGGGCCGATATGCTCTTTAGAAGACTTCAGCCTCCTTGCCGTACTTGAAAATAGACTGTAAATCTATGATTATTATAGTACTTGAACTCTGTCACGGCAGAGATTGGTCAGATTACTCCTGGCAAACGCCGTTTGCGACTCCGATCCTCACGCGAAGACAGGCTTCGGATTCGGGTCGCCATGCTGTACTGTCGTGGGTCCCTGGTGTACCTGGGTGACAGGCATTGCAGTCGCAGGGCAGATTTGGGTGATTTACTAATGTTTGTCTATACCTGCTTGTTTGTCCCCTATATCCCCCCGCAGTGTTCCATAAGCTGCAAGACTCCGTAGGGGAAATGCAATCCCCTGGGTTCTGGATGCAAATTCTGAATCAACAAGTTGGGGTGTAGTGTTTCGGTGTATATCGGGGACAGGGGTGGTGGCCGTCGCGCCGTTGGGCGCAGAGGCCCGGGCGGGGGAAAAGGAAGCTGGCGGGTGCTACAGAGAACAATAATCAATCACGTATCAACTGACCGATCCGGTCAATAAATAACAACCACACAAGCAACAACACAGATCAACAACGATCAGACAATCGCATCAGGCAAAGCCTGTGCACTACGCTCAGACCAGCAATCACTCAAGCTCTTCATGAGCACTATTTCTGAGGCACTGGTTGGTGATTTGCCGATGTTTGCCTATACTACCTCGGGAAGTCATCAGGCCGAAAAGGCTAAAAGTGTTCCATAAGTATCAAGACTAGGTAGGGGAAATGCATTCCCCGGCCATTTAGATACAAAAAACGAATCAACAAGTTGAGCGCCTGAAGATGGGTTGAGGCAGGGTAATTCCCAAGATGGGAAACGCCTCTCTCGGCAAGGTTGGATGCGGCGCTTGAGCAGTGCCAACCATCAAGCTGACTGCTTTCCGTCCGCGCGTGTACGACGTTTTTGTTGCCGGCAGAGGACGAAGGGACACAAGCAGGGACAGAGCAGTCGTGGCGTGCTGAAGCTTGCGTGGAAGAGTGCGGGATTAAAGCAGGGACCGGCTTGCCGCGCATGCGCGAGAGTTTTTGTGTCAGGCAAGACGAAGGGGCCTGGTTGTACTCCCGTGAGTAGGGTGCGACATCAGAGAGGATCCGCAGCTTGTGGATGTCCGGATATTCCTCGGGGTTGAGGCCTTCAAGCTCCGGATGTACTGCCTCGTAGCCTGCGCCAGGCAGGCGAGCATAGCCGTCGTCGACGCGAACGTACGGATCACCAACCTTGAAGTTGGTCATGTAGTCATCGCCTGGCAGCCATGACGGCATGTTGTTCGGTATTTCGTTGGCCTGTGGTTCGAAGCTCTCACGCTGGATGAAACGACGGAGAGGCTCTGAATAGCCGAAGTGCTCCTTCATCGAAGGAGATGGTCCCAGACCTGCACCTAGCTCTCGCTCATAGTAACGACGCGAGACGTTGGTCATTTGTCTTGAACCTTGATAGTAGACGTGAGCCTTTGGTTCCGGACTCACATGAGGACATACTCATCGTGTAGTTAAATCCACGTGTGCGGTTCTTGACATCAGGAGCCGAAAGGATCATAAGTATATGAGCACGAATTGCAAGATGTTCGCCTCCCTTCCTTCCACCTACGTTCCCGAGATCCGCCGCCAGAGCATGGGCCGGCTTTTCGGCTTCTGCATCCAGGCAGCCCGTACGAACGCCGGCCTGTCCATCGAAGACGCAGCCCGCTTGTCCGGCATGGAACTGACCGAGTGGATGGCCATCGAAGACGGCAGCGTTCCGCGGGAAGTTAATCAGCTGCGGGCCATGGCTGAGACGATGCAGGTCAACTTCGACCGGATGGCTTCATGGGTCCTGGTCTTCCGCGACGCCTGGGAGTTGTAATCATCGGCGCGCCGACTGGCGCGCTGTACTCATAACCAGATAAGCTCACCTCTGAAGAGAGGAGGTGAGTCAGATCATCACAGTTGCAGGACAGAAAGTGAAACGAATGAATCTGAACGTACCTGTCGAGCTTCACAACAGCTTTAAGGCGGCGACGGCCGTCCGGGGCCAGAACATGACGGATGAGCTGCTGAAGTTCATCGAGTCTTATGTCGCCAAATATTCACCCAAACCAAAAGGACGGCGTAAATGAAGCGCGCCGCCCTGTATCTACGGGTCTCGAGTGTCGATCAACATCCGGAGACCCAGCTTCATGATCTACGTCAAATGGCCGCCCAGCGCGGCCTTGAGATCGTCAACGAATACACCGACCGGATAAGCGGCGTGAAGGCACGCCGCCCCGGACTCGATCAGATGATGGCCGATGCCCGCCGTGGCAAGTTCGATGTGGTCTTGGTCTGGGCTTCAGACAGGATCGCCCGCTCGGTGAAGCACTTCCTTGAAGTGCTCGACGAACTGGACCGTATCAATATAGAGTTCGTCAGCTTCCGCGAGCAGATCGATACGGGGGGCCCGCTGGGCCGGGCCATCGTGGTCATCATCGGCGCCATCGCGGAACTGGAACGCAACCTGATCATCGAACGAGTGCGCGCCGGCATGCGGCGCGCCCGGCTCGAAGGCACGCGCATCGGCCGCCAACCCTTAACACTGGATCACGACGCGATCCAACGCGACCGCTGTTGCGGTCAGAGTATCCGCCAGATCGCAAAAGCCCTTCGCATCTCGACGGCTACTGTTCAGCGGGTGCTGCGGAAGCCCACGTCCAGGGCACAACCACCGGAAGCAATGGCCAAATCGGCCTGAACTTGGCCTCTCTTGCCCCGTGACAAAAGGGGTCTAAAAAACCGCCCCGCAAACCCCATCAAATCAATGGCCGGATCTCATCGATCCGGCCGTGTCAAAAGGTATAGGTTTATACACGCAGGCTTGAGGGAATCCCACACAAATGAACGGGAAAGTCCAGAACCTTCTCCAATTCCACAACGGGATCCGCATGAGGGAATGACTTCCTGAGGCCACCCGGACAGTTCGCATCCGTTCGGCTCGAGTGAGCAAAACAGTACAGCTTTTCCTTAATTCTCCTGATTAAATCATCGAGACCGAGATTGTGCCTTTCGCAAATTCAAGGTGTGGTTCGCCTTTCATCGACATCCTCGATCTTGCGATCTTCCCCTGCTACAACAAGAAACTATGTCTTCCTTGAAGTTCTAAAAGTACGCTCCTCACGTTTCAGTGCTGACTCTTTGTCTGGACGTCGCATTCTGCTTCTTGGCGCGTACTCATTTCTTTCGATTGCGGGGATCATAAGTTGCGGAGTCACTCGAGCGCCATTAACGGAGTATTTGAGGTGAGGTCAATGAAGCTGAAGATGCGATTGGGTGAGATAGCGATTCTTGTTCTCACCGTTAGGTCCGTATACGCTGTTCCGAGTTTCGCGCGACAGACGGGACTCTCCTGCAATGTTTGTCATAGCAATCCACCGCAGCTCACGGCATTTGGGCGGAACTTCAAGCTGAAGGGCTATGTGCTCACCGACATCCTCGTGGCTGACAAAGTTGGAAACACTAAGGAGTTGTTGCTCTCCAAATACATCCCGCTCTCGGTAACGGTTCTTCTGTCAAACACCTCCTCGCAGGTTGCCCATGGACTGCCCGCACGGTATGAAAGAAGAAGCGCTGGAAAATGGGGCGGCTCTTCGCCTGGCTCCATTTCTTCTTGCGATTGATCAACCGATGGGAATACGAGGTCGAGAACTTTCTCGACATGGTCGATCCTGCCTGCTTCAAACTGCAGCTCGGGAATTCATGAGGCTGCTTCTAGTTCTTTTTCTTGGCAGCCAATTGCAATAGGACAGTCTTGTCAGTCTGCTCATGCCTCACAGTAACGTGAAACTGGGCGCCTGCCTTTCCGAAGATTCGTTCATTGAATGCCTCTCCCACGCTCGCGGTCAAAGGATGGCCGTCAACTTCCACAATCTCGTCCCCAGACAGAATCCCCGCTTTGCCTGCGGCAGAGTTGGGCTCCACTGTACTGACCATCGCGCTGTCAACATGCACAGGGTCGAGTTGAAGGCCCGTAGAGGAGAATTCCCCGGTCTTGATGAAGCCGTACGGCTTGAAAAGGCTGTCACACAAATCGAGGGCAACCGGGGCAAGTGGCCCTGCGCCCATGCAGGGGGCGAATTGGCCGCGCCAATTGATCAACGGTCTCACCATGACGAACATGTTGGGAGACTTCGGTCCCGCGGGGGCGCTCTGCGGGGAACGTACCAGGCTCACTTCCAGCAAGGCTCCTTTGCGCCGCACCGTTAAGTGCAGTGCCTCGCCACGCCGGCCAAACATAGCCTTTTCCGCGATGACTCCAGGTGTGGGCTTCACAGGTTTGTCTTCCACCGCGATGATCGCGTCACCCACCTCCAAACCGGCTTGCATCGCAGAGGAATCTTTTTGAACTGCGAGAATCACTCCGTCGTCCTTGCCTTTCGTGCCGATCGTCAGCCCTGCGAATCCAATCTCAGCTACTCGGATGAAGCCGGACTGTTCAAACAAGTTGGCGCACTTTTTGGCCAGCGGACCGCCAACCGGGCCAATGCCCACGCAAGGTGCTTTGGCGCCGTCCTGGTTGATCAGCTCAGTCTCGAACTGCCCAAAAGACTGCGCAGCTCCGCAGGCCAGCAGCAGAGAACCCATCAGAAGAAGTCTAAATCCTGTCAAGAAATGCCTCCGGATACTCGCCGTGCGCTCAATTTGATGGAATCAACTCTACCCAGCTTTGGCTCACTGGATAGACCGAACCGTTCGGGTCAAGCGAATGGTCCTGCGTTTGGATCAAAGTGCTGCCATCGGACGACATCCACTGGTGGTTGTACTGGTTGCTGGCCTCAATCTTCTGCCCGGTACTGGGATTGATGAAGGTCTGCCGGTCCAGCGAGTACAGCGAAGTTTGATGTGCCGCATTGTCGATCGCCGACTGAGTGTTGGCGTCATTGCGCATGGCTGAGGCCGTGCCGGCGGCACGCTGGGCGTCTGCCGCCCGGCTTCGGGCCAGCAGATTCTGGTTGACCTCGGCGTAATGCTGAGTCATTTGCTGGAACTGGCGATTACTGGCCTCCTGCAACTGCTGGAATTTGCTCGTCATGTCCTGAATGACGCGTTGGTTCCACTCATTATTGATTTGCTGAAGTGCAGGTTTGTGCGCGGTCATCTCGTCGAGATGGCCCTTCGGAGCGCGGATGATAGATGTGCCCGTCGAGTTGCAGATCAGGCGCGTGTAGGGGCGCCCCATGGTAGCCTGCGCCTGTGTCTCCTGGCAATTCACGGTTGCGAACACAGCTTCGTCGACTAGCTGTCCGTTGAGTTCATATTCAACATGTACCCGCGCCGCATCCTGGATTGCTTTGCCCTGGATGCCGTTTCTTCTCAGGTTTGTGGCGGCCTGTTCGCTGTTAGCCGCAAGCGCGGCCTCGAATTTGGGATCGAGCGGCACAACTGTTACCGATTGCGCATAAGGATGCAGAATAGGGACCGCAATGTTCAGCAGAAATCCGGCTGCCGAATCGATGTTGATATTCGACGGGCATTTCTGGCCCTGAAAATTGTATCCATTGCTCGAGCCGGTCCAGGAAACACCGGGCAACACCATGTAGGCCGAGACACCGTCGGGGCCGAGCTCTGCGTAGGACAAGCCAGCCGCGGGGTAGGCCGGGGCGTGGCATCCGCCGGGGCGCAAGATGGTTCCGGCAAATTTCCACCCGTTGGGAACATCGATGGTGAACGCAGTCATTCCATAAGCCGGATCGGTTATCTCGGCCTTGTGCGAACTGGTCCAGGCGGAACTGGCAGCATGGGCTGAGCTACCGCTGGCTTGCTGGGCGGCGGGCGCGTCATTCTTCTGCTGACTATGGCACCCAGCGACACCGATGATCACCAGAACCGTCGCTCCACTCAAAATTGCCACCCTGTGCTTCATGACGACCTCTTTCAATTTCATCGTGCTTCCGGTTTTGATTGAGACAAAACTTGGCGGCCTGCGCGACTCCATTTACTCCGCTAATGACGGTTCACCTCAAATAAGCTTGCCACTCTTCAGTACTACTTTGAGGGCACCCTCTTTAGCGGCATTTCCAAATGTATCGTAAGCCTTCATGATGTCGTTCAAAGCGAAGCGATGAGTTACCAGTTTGCCCGGTTGTAACTTGCCGGATTCAACAGTCTTCAGCAACATCGGTGTCGTACTCGTGTCGACTAGTCGCGTAGTCAAGGAAATATTACGGTCCCAGAGCTTCTCCATATGTAGTTCTACCGACTTGCCATGAACGCCTACGTTTGCAAGCCGTCCACCCACTGCGATGATGGCTTGGCAGATTCCGAAAGTCGCTGGGAGACCGACCGCTTCGATAGCAACATCGACTCCAGCGCCCTTCGTGAGTTGCATTATTTGCTGGGCAGCGTTGCCGTCGACCGAATTGATAAGAGCCGTTGCACCAAAGGCTTTTGCAGTCGCGAGGCGATTGTCGTCGATGTCGATCATGAAGATTGCAGCCGGCGAATAGAACTGTACTGTTAGCAAAACGGCGAGCCCAACCGGTCCTGATCCAACAATAGCAACCGTGTCTCCTGGTTTCACTCCCCCGTTCAGGACACCACACTCGAACCCAGTTGGCAAGATGTCGCTCAGCATTACGAAAGCTTCTTCGTCCCGTCCGGGTGGAAGCCGATACAGGCTTCCGTCGGCATGGGGAATTCGCGCGCACTCGGCCTGCGTTCCATCGAGGGTGTAACCAAGAATCCAGCCACCGCGTCGACAATGGGAGTACTTTCCTTGTCTACAAAAATCACACTTCAGGCAGGCTGTAACACAGGAGATGATTACTTTGTCTCCGGGGCGAAACTCCGTCACGCTTGTTCCAACTTGCTCGATCACCCAATTCCTTCGTGCCCGAGAATGCGTCCGTCGACAACTTCAGGGAGATCGCCCTTGAGAATGTGAAGGTCCGTTCCGCATATCGTTGAAGTTGTAATCCTTACGATGGCATCACCAGGTTCCTGGATGATAGGTAGCGGTTTGTCCTCCCAGGCTCGCTTGCCCGGACCGTGATAAACCAGCGCCTTCATGGTGGAACTGGGAGATTCAGTTTCAATACTCTGGGGCGGCAGTTCAACGTTTGCAGTTGTCATGGAGAGCTCCTCGAGTAGGAATCAAGTTATTACGACCACGACAATTGCGACTGTTCTGTTTGGCTCACTTTGGCAGGGCCGATGCGATCTATGAGATGCGAGTGAGGAAGTCATTCCCACATGCGGATCCCGTTGTGGAGTTGGAGAAGCTTCTGGACTTTCCCGTTCATCTGTGTGGGATTCTCTCAAGCCTGCGGGTATAAACCTATAGGTTCTGGAACACAGGACCTAGAAGCCTGGGAACCACCTTCGCAGGTTGATTGGAACAACTCAATACTAGCGCGTTTGTCGGTCCTGATCCTTGCCGCTCGGCTGAAGATTGACTATGTCGTATTGAGACGCTAGTGCTCTACCGTGCCCGTCACTGGATGTCCCTGTTGAGTGTGCGGATTACGCAACTTCTGCACTAACTTTCGAAATATTAACTTGGGCACAACTGAAAGGTTGCCGACAATACTCTCGGAACTCGAAAAAGCGAGCCCCAGAACTGCTCGAATAGTGCGCAGACCAGTTGCGTGGTGATCTGTTCCAAGCGGTTTCAGGGTCGATATCGACCGGGCGATGAGCACAAAGGGACAGCTTGAGATGTGTGAGCAAGGTAATAGTCACACCATGCAGCAGCCTGAAGAACACGATCCAGTATGCGAAATGAAGGTCGATCCCTCGAACGCTGCCGCAAGTTTTGAATATCAGGGCGCCAAGGTCTACTTCTGCAGTCAGGGCTGTGCGGCAAAGTTCCGTGCCGCGCCGCAAGAGTACCTGAAGGCCAAACTGGAGACACCTGCCTCGCACCCGCACGTGGAGGCCGTGTCTCATGGGGAATATACCTGCCCAATGCATCCACAGATCGTGCGGCCGGGACCAAGCAGTTGCCCGATCTGCGGCATGGCGCTCGAACCTCGGGAAGTCAAAGCAGAAGAGTCGAATCCCGAACTGATCGATATGACGAGACGGCTGTCGTTCAGCGTCGCGCTCGCAGTGCCGATGCTCGCGCTGATGGTCTCCTCGTTTCTCCCTTCCATGCCCATGCAACACATGTTCTCGGCGAGAGTGTGGACCTGGATTGAATTCGCACTTGCAACTCCGGTAGTCCTGTGGTGCGGTTTGCCGTTCTTCGTTAGAGGCTGGCAATCCATCGTGCATCGCAGCCTCAACATGTTCACACTTATCGCGCTTGGCACGGGCACGGCCTATGTTTACAGCCTATTCGCTACCGTCGTTCCTCAAATCTTTCCGGCGTCGTTTCGCGGAAGCGGAGGACAGATCGATGTGTATTTCGAACCAGCCGCGGTCATCGTCGCACTGGTTCTTCTAGGACAGGTATTGGAATTGCGCGCTCGCAGCCAAACCAGCGGTGCGATTCGAGCGCTGCTTGGCTTGGCTCCGAAAACAGCGAAGCGGCTAGACGACAAGGGCGGCGAAGCAGATGTGCCTCTCGATCAGGTGGAAGTCGGGGACCGGCTCCGCGTCCGTCCCGGAGAAAAAGTGCCTGTCGATGGGACTGTTCTTGAAGGCCATAGCTCCGTCGATGAATCAATGATCAGCGGCGAGCCCATACCGGTAGAGAAAGACAAGGACGTGAAAGTGACGGCCGGGACGGTGAACGGAACCGGCGGATTCGTCATGCGTGCGGAGCGAGTTGGCGCCGACACACTCTTGGCGCAAATCGTGAAAATGGTCAGCGAAGCGCAGCGGTCCCGTGCGCCGATCCAGAGGCTGGCGGATCAGGTGTCCTCGTACTTTGTTCCGGCTGTGATTATTTCGGCAGTTATCACCTTCATCGCCTGGTACTTTGCCGGGCCGCAGCCGCGCGTCGCTCATGCCCTAGTGAATGCCGTGGCTGTGCTGATTGTTGCCTGCCCATGCGCTCTCGGACTCGCTACTCCGATGGCCATCATGGTGGGCACGGGTCGCGGGGCTCGCGCCGGCATCCTCATCCGCAATGCGGAGGCGCTGGAAATATTTGGCAAAGTCGACACACTCATCATCGACAAGACTGGGACCCTCACGGAAGGCAAGCCGACACTGAACGCCGTCATTCCGCAGCCTGGCATCAATGAAAACGATCTGTTGCAACTCGTCGCCAGCCTCGAGCGCTCAAGCGAACATCCGCTGGCGGCAGCCATAGTAAAGGGAGCGGAAGCAAAGAAACTATCCTTGTCGGATGTGATTGGATTCAACTCCGCGACCGGCAAGGGCGTGAAAGGGACCGTCACCGGGAAGCAGGTTGCAGTCGGGAATGCGGAGTTGTTCCGCGACTTGTCCGTCGATCCCGGCCCCTTGCTTGATCGGGCTGAAGCTCTGCGAAAAGAGGGCCAGACGGTGATGCTGGTTGCCGTGGACGGCAAAGCGGCTGGAATCGTGGGCGTCGCCGATCCAATCAAGGAATCTACTCCCGACGCGATCCGCGAATTGAAAGCAGCGGGCTTAAAAGTCATCATGGTCACTGGTGACAACGCGACGACGGCCAAGGCAGTCGCGGATAAGCTTGGCATCGAGTTCGAGGCGGATGTACTGCCACA
>Ga0075522_10004163_pt1 | contig 10399 bp, 12 predicted proteins | sample NGEPerA_FD_74796 | JGI IMG/M metagenome (GOLD analysis project Ga0075522, IMG submission 74796) | Arctic peat soil microbial communities from the Barrow Environmental Observatory site, Barrow, Alaska, USA - NGEE PermafrostL2-A | ecosystem: Environmental > Terrestrial > Soil > Wetlands > Peat ...
CCAGCGAAAGCAGGCTATGGAAAAGCAGGAAAGCAAAGAACGCTTTCCAACTTTCCCACAGCCTCCACGACTACCAATTTCCTAACCGTTATGGGATACGCATTCTGAGGGCAAGGTCACAACTCAAAACTGAACAAGTCCCTTCCAGACGCCAACCGCGCCCGGAACCTGCACCTCTACGCTCAAAACCTCGTCGCTCTGAGCTCTCCAAAACCCTCGTTCCTCGAACCCTCAACCCTCGCACCTGACCAGAACCCGCTCTTCGTCGCTCAAAACCTCGTCGCTCGTGGCTCGTAGAATGCGCTTTCTCTACGCCCTAACCTCTACACGCTGTCCTCCTAACCCCTTTGTTTCCGATCTTTGCAATCTAACCCCTTTGTTTAAGGCACTTTGCACGCTTCAAAAAGGAGGTACAGACCTAAGTCATTTCGATAAGGGACTTTGCGCGGGTGACAACATACTTGGCTCAGTAGAGGGTGCTGAGGCGGTATTTGTGGGCGTTCCTTGCCCTCAGTGCGGAGAGGCGGTAGCTGAGGTGGGTAAGAATTCTATTCGCTGGGTTCGCTGTACAGACGTTCATTGTGATTGTGGATACAGTGAGCCATTTGAATGGACAAATCCTCATTTTCAGCCGGTGCTTGTTTGATCGTTAACGCGCCAGAACACTCTATGCCGCAATGGGGACACTGAGACTCGAATTCCAATGCTCCACAGCGACTTGGAATCATATTTATCGGTACCGGGAATCCACACTTATCGCAATCCATCGTCATTTTTAATTCCTTTCCAATCGAACTTTCCTTTTAATAATGCAGGAAATGGGCGGTATTTGATAGCCTGCGCCTAATGGTCGTCCATCCGGCTACGGCGTATACTGTTCTACATGGGAAAGAAGCCAATGGAGTTTTACGAGGGTGAGGAACAGGCAAAGCGCGTGGATGCGGTCATGCGGACGCTGGTTTCTCCTACCGTAAAAACGCCCAAAGCGGCACCCAAAGCGCGTCCGCAATCTTCTGCGAAATAATCAGTTCGTCCGGCATAGTACGATGTCTCGCATGGATGACGTTCAAAAAGACGTAGCTATTCGTGTGTTTGCGGAGCAGGCGAAGAAGAATTATCGGGAGTGGCTTGCTTATCGATTATTTGCTGTTTACATGAAGAGCAAAGGTTTCCCGAACGTGGACGCGATAATAGAAGACGCTCGTCGTTCTCCTGAATTTGAAGCGAAATGCCAAGTCTATGATCGAGCGATTGACTCCAAGATTCCACCATCCGAGTCAGATCGTCTTCACGAGGAAGTGCGGAAAGCTCTCGAAGCTCTGCCAACAGACGGATTCCCCATTCAATAGCTTCCCGTTCTTCTGGAGTTAAGTCGCTCGTCATTTCGTCCTCGCTGTGAGTTGCTTGTACGTTAATCTCTTGCCCTGAATCCCGTTCAACAGGACGATACCCCGCTGTTGCTCTGTAAACCCTTCGCGGAGATTGAAGCGAAAAGCCTGCTCGGTGACGTAGGAATTAAGGTGCGCGGGGGACACAGAGACGTAGGTTCCGCCGATGGTGCGCTTCAGGCAGCTCCAGAAGTTTTCAATCCGATTCGTGCTCACCGAGCCTCTAGCGAAACGATCCTGTGTGTGATTGATAACTTCGTGGGTAAAGCCGAGGGACGGCAATTTGTCGTAAATCGGATAATCATCCGTGTAGACCGTGGCACCCTGTTCAACAGAAGCCTCCAGCAGCGCGTGTACGTTCTCTTTCTTGGTTGTAGGGACGACTTGAGCCATTACCCTACCGCCGCGCTCGACAACCCCCAGGACGGCTATTTTGTCCTTCTGTTGACCCTGCTTGCGGGCCTTAGTGTGCTTGTTCTTTATTTTGCCGCCGATGTAGGTTTCGTCGGCTTCGCAGACGCCTGAGAGTTTCCCCATGCCATCGTGCATCCCTTCACGTAAGCGGTGGAGCATGAACCAAGCCGACTTCTGAGTGATACCGATGGTGCGGGCGACTTCGTAGGATGAGATTCCATTGCGACAGCTTCCGAGCATCCAGCCAACCAGCAGCCACTTCCCAAGGGCGATAGGAGAATCTTCCATAAGCGTCCCTACCTTGACGCTAAATTGACGCTTAGGGTGCTTGCCTTTGCACTGGTACAGGAACCGTGTAGGAATCCACGTAACAGCCTCAGAGCCGCACGTAGGACACGCAACCTTACCATCCGGCCATCGCATAGACACAACGTAATCCACGCAGTTCTGACGGTCGGCGAAGTAGGCAAAAGCGTCTTGAAGAGTCTTCAGTTGAAGATTAGCGTTCATTGATAGAATCCTCCGATGCAGAACCTACAGCCATATTTGTCTTGCAAGAGTTGCTTTCACCCCATCGTGCTCCCGCCAGCCACGCATCCCGATATGTCTCAAGGTCTAGGATCGTGGCCCAGGGATGGGCATTCACGTAATTTCGCATGTCTTCGGTGCATGAATATCCACGATTACTCTGCTGGTGATGTCCTTCCTCAACAGCAACGGACGGCGGCAAGCCGAAAAGGAAATAGGCTGCAAAACGTCGTTTGTATTGAATTGCCGTGCGATGTAGGAAGCTGTGTGTCTCTGCTAAAAATCCGCATACTCGCGGATGCGGATACAGAACCGAGTGCAGAGGCTCCGGTAGTGGTCGCAAAATGGCAGGTGCATTCGATCCGGTGCGACAGAGGACACATCCAAAACGACGTGAGGAAGGGTTTTGGCGTGGTGATGAGTGCCGACTGGGATTCTGATTGGGAAGTTCGGATTCCGTAGGAAAATCGTCGCGCTGAGGTAAGTATGTCATTACCTTTGCGCGAAATAGGGGGGAGGGGTGGGCCTAACTGTTGCCTTTATCACGCAACTTCGCAATCTCATCCATCCGCTGAGCCAGCAACCGCTCCCGGCCCTCGTTGGTCGGCTGGTAGTACCGCCGATCACGCAGGTTCTCCGGCAAGCATTCCATCTCCGCAACCTTGCCCTCGACATCGTGCGCGTACTGGTAGCCTTTGCCAAAATCGAGCGACTTCATCAGCTTTGTCGGAGCATTGCGCAGGTGCAGCGGAACAGGCTGCGCGGGCATCGACTCAATGTCCGCCCGCACCGCGCCGAAGGCCGTATAAATCGCATTCGACTTCGGCGCCAGCGCCAGATACACAACCGCCTGAGCCAGCGCCAACTCGCCCTCAGGTGAGCCGAGAAAGTGCATCGCATCGCGCGCCGAAAGGCAAAGATTCAACGCCTCAGGAGCAGCGAGACCGATGTCCTCAACCGCCATCCGCACCACGCGCCGCGCAATGTACATCGGGTCTTCGCCGGCCACCAGCATGCGCCCAAGCCAGTACAGCGCAGCGTCCGCGTCCGAGTTGCGCACGCTCTTGTGCAGCGCGGAAATGATGTCGTAATGCTGTTCTCCCTTCTTGTCGTAGAGCAGGACGCGCTGCTGCAACGCCTCGGCCGCAAGCGCCTTCGTCAGCACGCTCTCGCCGCGCCCTTCAGCCAGTCGCGCCGCGGATTCAAGCGCATTGAGAGCATTGCGCGCATCGCCGCTGGAGTACGAAGCAATCGCCTCCAGCGCGCCCTCCTCGACGCTGAGGTTCAGTTTTCCAAGGCCCTGCTCGCTGTCGCTCAAAGCACGTTCGAGGAGAGCAACAATCTCATCCTGCCCCAGCGCAAGCAGCGTATAAACGCGGCAGCGCGAGAGCAACGCCGCATTGATTTCAAACGAAGGATTTTCAGTAGTAGCGCCAATCAACCGAATCGTCCCCCGCTCGACATACGGCAGAAACGCGTCCTGCTGAGCCTTGTTGAAGCGATGAATTTCGTCGATAAAAAGAATCGTCCGCGAGCCAAAACCCGCAGCCTTCTCCGCATCGACCATCACCTGCTTGATCTCTTTGATTCCGGACATCACGGCAGAAAACTCGATAAACGTCGACTGCGTCTGCTGCGCGATGATCTTCGCCAGCGTCGTCTTCCCAACTCCAGGAGGTCCCCAGAAGACGATGGAAGCCGCATCATCACGCTCGATTTGCAGCCTGAGAGGTTTTCCAGGTCCAAGCAGATGCTGTTGCCCGAAGAACTCATCGAGCGTTCGCGGCCTCATCCGCTCTGCCAGCGGAGCATTGCGCCGAATCGTCTCATCGACGCTGCGGAAGTCAGGCGCAAACAAGCTCATGCAGTCCCTTCCGCTCGCCGCGCGAGGTTCTGCCGTAGCGCTTCATACATCAGCGTCGAGCCGGCAATCGCCGCGTTCAGCGACTCGACCGCACACGGAATATGCACCCGCGCATCCGCCAACGCCAGCGCCGCAGCCGACAAACCAGCACCTTCATTGCCAACCAGCAGCGCGCAAGGAGCCAGCAAACTCGCCTCCATCACAGGCATCGCATCCTGTGACTGCGCTACAGCCGCGAACAGCTTGCAACCAAATCCCGCGAGAAACTCCTTCGTCGCAGCCAGCGGCGCGCGCACCACAGGCACGCGAAACACCGAGCCCGCCGAAGCGCGAACCGCCTTCGGATTCCAGCGATTCACAGTATCGGACGTAACGAACACCTGCTTCACTGCGAACGCCTCAGCGGAGCGCAACAGCGTCCCAAGATTGCCCGGATCTTGCAGCGACTCGATGACCAGCACAATACTCGGGTCATCGCGGAAGTCCATCGCCGCAAGTTCGGGGATCGCGATCAGCGCCGCGATTCCCTGCGGAGACGCAGTATCGACAGCACTCGCAAACACATCCTTGCTCAACACGACCCAGTTCGCCGCTTCAAGCCCTGCAAGCGATACACGCAGCAACACGTCCTCATTCCCTTCGCGAACGAACACCGTATCGAAGCGAACACCCGAGCGAATGGCCTCGCCAATCAGGTTCTCGCCCTCAATGGCGAGCAGTTCACCAGGCTCGGCCGCATCGCCGCCCGACGCCGCGCGCAAGGCCTTGACGCGCGCGTTGCTGCGGCTCGTAATGGGAGAAGGCAAGTTCATGCGCCTCTCAAGTTTACGCGCCCCAAAGCGAGCGACGTGCTATAAGCGATGAAGCAGCTTGAGGGCTTCCAACCACCGCATGAACGCCGAAATCCTCCGCATCGATCCCGACGACCCCGAACCCGCGCTGATCGACCGCGTCGTCGAGTGCCTGAACTCCGGGCAAGTCGCCGCGTTGCCGACAGACACCTTCTACGGCCTCGCTGTCGACCCGGTAAATCTCCGTGCAGTCGATCGCATCTACGAACTCAAGACGCGCGCACGCCACAAGCCACTGTCGCTGCTCATCGCCGACGTCTCGCAGGCGTACGAACTCGCGCGCGGCATCGACAACGCCTTCGACCGCCTCGCCGAGCGCTTCTGGCCCGGTCCGCTGACCATCATCGTCCGCGCCGGCAGCAAGCTCCCGTTGCGCGTCACAGCAAACACAGGCAACGTCGCACTGCGCGTTCCGGAAACCGCCATTTGCCGCGCTGTCGTGCAGAAGCTCGGTCTGCCCATCACCGCAACGTCCGCCAACCTCAGCGGCGCAGCGGAATGCACCTACGCGAAGTCCGTGCTGGAGCAGTTCGGCGACAAGATCCCGCTCATCGTCGACGGTGGACCGACAACGCGGGCCACCGCGACGACCATTGTCGACCTCAGCGGCGGTCCGAATTCCTGGATGATTATCCGCGAAGGCGCGATACCGACCCACGAGATCGCGCTTGCGCTGCAACCGTAGTCCGCTAACCAACATAGTTGGTATTCGCCTGAGTCTCGCGGCATACTAGAGCATCACAACGGACGCGGAAGATGACCAGCGAAACGACTCCCGATCAACCCGAAGAGGTAGCCCCCGCGCAGCCTCGCAAGCGCCACCTATGGCTGCGCGTGGTAGGCGTTCTGCTGGTCGTGTCGATCGTCTGGTTCGGTTGGGTCTACAGCCAGATCCAGGCAGTCGCAAACCGCGACGACGCCAGGCCCGCGGACGCCATCGCCGTCTTCGGAGCGGCCGAATACATGGGACGTCCTTCGCCCGTCTTTCACGCCCGACTCGACAAGGCCGTCTCGCTCTACCAGAAGCAGATCGCGCCGATCATCATCACGCTCGGCGGAGGCTCCGACAAGGACTCCGGCAAGACCGAGGGCGGCGTCGGGCGCGACTACCTGCTCGCGAACGGCGTGCCCTACAACAAGATCGTCGCCGAAACATATTCCATCGACACCGAGCAGCAGGTGCAGCGTCTCGCGGCAATCGCGCAACGGATGCACCTGAACCACATCGTCGTCGTGAGTGACGGAACCCACCTGTTTCGCATTGCAGCGCTGTGCCATCGCGCCGGCCTGAATGTGTATACTTCGCCGCGCCCGCGGCTGGGGAATATCGACGACTACGACTCCGCAAAACGCACGATGCACGAGGTGCTGAGTTACACCGCACTGCGGTTAGACCTGCACATCAGTTGGCTGCACCGCTGGCTGGAGGGCAAGAACGGTTAAGCGGCCTTACGCGCGATAACGATGCGCAGCGGCGGAAACGTCGCCACCACATTGCCCCAGCGCCGCTCGACGCTCAACCCCATAGCCCTGAATTCTGCGACGTACTCGCCAGTCAGCTTGTAGTCGGAGATGAGCGCCAGCCCGCCCGGCTTCAACACACGCACGATCTCGTGCAGGGCCTTCCTCCTCGTCGGAAGATCGTAGATATTATGCAGGCACAGGTTGGAAACGATCACATCGAAGCTGGCATCGCCGAAGCGCATGGCCTGCGCGCCTTCGCTCACCAGCGTGCAGCGATCGGTCGCGCCTTCGAGTTTCAGATTGTGCAGCGTCGCAGCTTCGGAGTTGCCACCCATGTCCTCGTTGGACCAGATGTCGATGCCCGTGGCATGACCTTCGGCCCCCAGCCGCTTCGCCGCCCCTGCCAACAGCAGGCCACGCCCGCAGCCTACATCCAGTACCTGCTCATCGCCGCGCCAGTTGTGCAGCGCCAGCATCGTATCGCGATGCCAATACTTTCCCACCTTCACATAGAAGAGCATCAGAAACGCTCCGGCCAGCGGGAAGCCGCCCATCCACGCCAGCGAATAATGCCACTCGATATTCACCGGACCGACATGCAGTGTTCGCGGCGTGACAAATATAAGCAGCACCGCAAGGCCGCCGAAAACAAATAAATTGCGCAACACTTTCGGCGCATCGATTCCGTAATCGGGACGTTGTTTCAACGATGTTGGCACAGACATTGTAGTGTTCTCCATGACTAGAGAATCGCATCGCAATCGATACTGCGACAGAACCGAATGTCACCCATCGGCAGTGACAAGTGTCATGCAACTTCAATTGAGATCGTCCTCATCCGGCGCGGCTGTAGGCATGGCGCCTTCGCGTCGCATCTTCAAATAGCCGCGAATAAATGGTTCCAGATATCCGTCCAACACCTTGTCCACATCGCCAACTTCGACCCGCGTGCGCAGGTCTTTCGCCATGCGATACGGCTGCAAAACATAACTGCGAATCTGCGAGCCAAAGTTGATTTCCAGTTTCGTATCCTCAAGCTTCCGGCTGATGGCTTTCTTCTTGTCGAGCTCGTATTCATATAATCGCGAGCGCAGCATCTTCATCGCCTTGTCTTTATTTTTGTGCTGCGAGCGCTCGTTCTGGCAGCCGGCGACAATGCCCGTCGGAAGATGCGTGATGCGGACAGCGGAGTCGGTCGTATTGACGTGCTGGCCGCCTTTTCCGCCGGACCGATAGGTGTCGATACGAAGATCGTCGGGTTTGATATCGATGACGATCGAGTCGTCGATTTCCGGCGAAACAAACACGCTTGCGAAACTGGTGTGGCGACGCTTGGCCTGGTCGAACGGCGAAATGCGAACGAGCCGATGCACACCCGTTTCCCCACCCAGAAGACCAAACGCGAAGTCTCCGGTGATGGTGAAGGTCGCGGACTTGATGCCGGCTTCGTCGCCATCCTGAATTTCGTTGATCTCGGTTTTGAAGCCCTGGCGTTCCGCCCAGCGCAGGTACATGCGCATCAGCATCTCCGCCCAGTCCTGCGATTCTGTTCCGCCGGCGCCGGGATGGACGGTGACGATCGCGTTCAGCGTGTCGTTTTCTTCCGAAAGCATGGTGCGCGATTCCAGCGCTTCGGAGAACTCGACAAGCGCATCGATCTCGCGCTTCAAATCGGTTTCTACAGAAGTTTCCCCTTCACGCAGAAGCTCAAGATAGGCTTCGATGTCATCGCTGCGGCGAGCGAGTTCAGAGTCGTCCGCGATCTGCAGTTCCAGTCGCTTGCGCTCGCGCATCAGCGGCTGAGACTTCGCGCCGTCCGCCCACACACTCGGGTCGGCGATCTTCTCTTCCACCACAGTCAACTCTTTTTTCAGGCGCGCCGAGTCAAAGATACCCCCGCAAGGTGTTTACCTTTTCGCGTATCGGGGAATATTCGAATTCGAGATCGTTCAACATTGAACTAGTGTACTTCCCTTCTCTGCATGAAGCCGAATGCGACGGCCGCAATCGTGACGAGAGCGCAGAGCCAGCCGAACCAGTCGCCATGGCGTGTGTAGAAGGTAATATCGCTCCGATAGTCGAAGGGAAAGGCGAACGCGGCGCGGACATGGCGCGGGGTGGAGAATATGCCGCGGCCGTGAGGATCGATGGAAGTGGTGACGCCGGTATTGGTGTCGCGCAATATCCAGCGGCGGTTTTCTATAGCGCGCATGCGTTCCATGTCGAGGTGCTGCCAGGGCGCGCCCGTGTCGCCATACCATCCATCGTCGGAAATATTGACCAGTACGTCCGCGCCATTCTTCACGAATTCGCGCACTTCATCTCCAAAGATGGATTCGTAACAGATGAAAATGCCGACGACGTGTCCGTTCAGATGAAACACGGTGTGCTGTGTTCCGGCCTCCGTGCGTCCGCTGCCGGCCGTAAGCTTTCCCGCAAAAAATAAGAGGCTCTTATAAGGAACGTATTCGCCGAACGGAACTCGATGAATTTTGTCGTAGCGGCCGAAGTAGTTTCCATCTTTATCGAAGACCGCCGCGGAGCCGAACTCGTGATAGCCGTCCTCCACGCGGGGATCGAAGTCAATCCCGACACCTCCCGAAATCACCGGTGTTTGCGTCTCCCTGGCAAGGGCGCCGACCTGGGCACGAAAAACGGGATCCTGCGTAAAGAAATCCGCGGGCGCCTCCGGCCAGACGATGAGATCCGACTTCAGGCCGGCGGGCACGGGAAGCCAGTAAATATCCGGTGTTCCCTTGCGGACAGGAGTTCGAGGCGCCTTGCTCCACGCCGTAAACTGCCTGTATTTCTCCAGCGTCGCAAGGCTTTCCGCCTGTCGTCCCATAGCTCCCGGCACAAGGTTTTCCTGTAGCAGCGTCGCAACATGTGTTGCCGCGTCAACTGGCGGATGATGCGCAACACCCGCCTGCAACGCGGCTGCAAGCACCAGGCCCGCGAGCGCGAAGCTCCAACGGTGGCGCTGATTTCCGGCAAGCCACACTGCCGCAAAGAAAGTACCAACCGCCGCGATAACAAAGCTCAGTAACATTACCCCGCCGAAGGGCGCGAGCATAGTCAGGACCAAATTATCGACCTGCGCATAACCCAGCAGGTCCCACGGAAAGCCGGTAATGCGCGCCCGGGCCAATTCGACCGCAACCCACGCAAATGGCGCAGCCAACAACGCTGTAACGCGCCCTGCCCGCGCGTGCAGCAGACCTAGGATCCAGCCGAATAATGCGTGGTAAAGCCCCAGGTACAGGCTGAACAAAATAAGTATTCCAAAAGCGACGAGCTTGGGCAGGTCGCCGTACAAATACATGGTCTGGTAAATCCAATAACAATTGGCGAGATACCAGATGACGCCGCAACAATAGCCAAGCAAGGCAGTTCGCACGGGGCGAAGCGCGAGGCCGATGCGATCTCTTGCCAGGAGAGCAACAATCAAAGGAGTTAAAGCAATCCAGCAAAAAGCTCTGCGCCAAATCGGGACGGGACCTGCTATGGCGAAGGGCAACGCCTGCAAAAGCGCCGATGCAACCGCGAGCAACCATAGGCGTGGAGAAATAGAGCGCATTGTCGCTAAGTTTAGCAGTATGGCGCTTCAGAAATATCTTGTTGCTTCGAGTTCCCTTGGGAAATTATGCATCCAATATTTGTTCGCACACGTAGCTCAGGTCAGGATATGTAGCTTGGAAGTCAACCTATTTTATTGCCGTTAGTTTGCGTCCGGTCGCATCCTGTGTGTATCGTTATCACATAACGGGCTACCGGTTTCGCTGAGTTTTTGAAATATCACAACTGACTTCACGGAGAAAATTATGGACGTACGTCGCATCATCGCAGACATTGACGCGGAAATTGCAAAGCTTCAGGGAATAAAGGCCACC
>Ga0075522_10004165_pt1 | contig 10398 bp, 9 predicted proteins | sample NGEPerA_FD_74796 | JGI IMG/M metagenome (GOLD analysis project Ga0075522, IMG submission 74796) | Arctic peat soil microbial communities from the Barrow Environmental Observatory site, Barrow, Alaska, USA - NGEE PermafrostL2-A | ecosystem: Environmental > Terrestrial > Soil > Wetlands > Peat ...
GTTGAAGACGGCTTTGGTGCCGTCGGCCAGGGCAATCGTGGCGTTTTGCCAATCGGGGCCGGCTTTGGAGAGGTCGGTGTCGAACGTCGCCGTGCCCTCGGAGAGCGTGAACTTCAAAGCACCCGGATTGCCGCTGTCGGAGTAAATGGCGTCCGCGCTGAATTGCACGCCCGGCGGGGGGCGCTGAGGAGAACGCGTTGCTCCATCGCCTCAACGGTTGCGCCGGCCGTCCGCTCGATTCGGGGATCATGCCGGGATGAAATAAGGCTTGCGAAGGATTTAACGCCCGAACAAACCGCGTGGAGAAGTGAAACGAGGAACATTGCTGACTCAATTCGTAAATATTCACCGCCCATTGAACCTGCCGATGCTTTGGCGCAGGCCGTCCGGGGCGGATGGTATCAACATGCCGGGCCCATCCCAAGCGGACCTCACGCTCGAATCCCGCACGAACGGCGTGGCAGCCGATCGGCCCGTTGTTTTCCCGGCAAAATGGCCCGCGCGACAGGGGAACGGCAGCGCCGGCCAATGGGCGCACCGGGCATCGACCGCCCCGTAGGCGGCCGCGGCCTCATCCACGCAGCCATAAATCTTCACTTTGCACGAAATCATTTGCCGGATGGGCCATTTTTTCATGGACGTCCGCGTTCGACGCAGGACGCCGATTTATCGTGTTCATGCAGATGGATACCCGCCAGAAAAGCGACGGTTGCAGGGAACGCGTCAACGCGCCCGGCGAGCGATCCGCCGCGCCAAATCCAAGGCCCCCGCCTTGCGCAGGCACTTCTTCACAAATCGCTTTCCCGGCCCACTCACCAGCGGCTTCCAGATCGTGAGGTATTTTGGCAGATAATAGCGAAAGACAAGATTCGCACGATACCCGGCGCCCGTGCCCGAAGCCGCGTAAAACCAATCATTGCAGCCCGTTGTCCGCCGCCAGCCGTATCCGTTGGCCTTCATCCATCGCATGATGTTTTGGTCAGGCAAATGATCGTTCCGCTCAAGAATGATCACGCGCGGTTGCCAGCGGGAAGCGGTAAATCCCTGAAGCACGCCCCACTCGTGCCCCTCCACATCGATTGACACAAAATCAATGCAGCCGGGCGCCCCGGCCTCTTCAAGCACGGCGTCGAGTGTTTTCGCCTGCACTTGGACCTTGCGCACCTGCACCGGAATGTCTTCGATGCGTTTCAGCATCGAGCCGCTGACACAGATCGAGGAAACCCATCGGCAGCCTTCGACAACTTCAAAAGTAACCGTTGCCGGCGAACCCGGCGCCACGATGGCGCAGTTAACCGTCGCGCTACCCGGGCGAATGGCGCGCCCCTGTTCCGCCAGATGAGGGTCCGCCTCAATGAGGACGCCGGTCCAGCCAAGCGCTTTCTCGAAATAATACGTATTGGAGTAGCTCTCGCCGTTGTAAGAGCCGACCTCCACGAAATATCCCCCGCGCCGTCCGCCGATCTCGCGATCGAGAATCCGATCCTCGGCGTGCTGCGAACGGAAGAGGCCCGGATCGTTTTCGGGGGCGGGGTGGGCGAGTGCGTTCATGGATTCGACTGCTGACATTAAAGACTCCATATCGGCGCGCTCGGCCCGCCTCACGCACCCTCTTTCCGCGATAACGGCATCGTTAAATTGCGCGCGGCATCGCGTGACACGGGCGTCCCGCACGTGCGGATGCCGCGGAACTGGGAAAACCGCCTTTCCCCAATCTCAAGCATTACGCGCGGGCGAGACGCCCGTGTCACAAAAGCGCCGTTCCTTTTGCGCGAACGCAATCGTTGAAAATACTGAAGTCTTGCTCATATTATAATTGTCGCGATTCCGATGGATACCCGTGGGCAGCCCCACGACCGTGTGAGTTGAAATACGTCGCGCGATTCCCAGATGAACTCTCATGACGCTCGACGAACTCATCTCCGCCCTGGACGCCGAGGATATCGAGCAGGCGAAGCGCATGACGCCTTCGCAAAAGCTGCGTGCCAGCGGGGATTTGTTTGATGACGCCTGCCGATGGACATTGGCCGGCATTCGTCATCAGCATCCGGAGTTTACGCCGGCCCAGGCCCTGGACGAGCTTCGCCGCCGGCTTGCGGACGCGCGGGCGCAAGAGGAGCTGTTGTCGTGAGCGCAACCGATTCGTGGCGATGAAATGAGAAGTCATGGACGAACTTGAATCGATCAAACAACGTCTTCGCGATGCGCCGCTCGGCGATCCGCCCGCGCCCTGGGGGCGGGTGGGGGCGGTCGGCGTGGTGGGGATTACGGAAGTCGGCTTTGCCGAGGATTCCGAACTGCTCCTGGTCTTGTCCGGCCACGGGCGCGAGGTGATCGATTGCCGAACCGGCGGCAGGGCGGCGCGCGATTACGAAATGGGGCATCGCTCCTCCTGGTACGGGCATCACGAGTTGATCGGCCTGGGATTTGGCCCGCTGGCCAATCGGCAGGTGCGGCTGGCGGGCGCGTTTGGCGGCGGACTGCTCACCGTCGCGCGCGATGGATGGGGCGCGGTGCGCGTGCCGGTCGATTGGCCGGATGAATTTCTCTTGCTCACGTCTCCGTTCTCAAGCATCCACCACCCGTCCGCCCCGTTCTGGAAACTCCTGGCGTCACGCGATTCGGTGGCGTGGGGATTCTCCTACACCGGCCAATCCCTCATCGCCGCAACCACCGAAGGCGTGACGATATTTCGGCGCATTTGATTGGTTTCAAGCCGACACCGCCGCGTACAGGATTCAACACAAAGGCACAAAGACACGAAGAATGCCAGACAGTTTTATGTCTTTAGTTGTTGCGAGAACTGATGAACCCGAATAACCGGCCCACGCCCATTCCGTTCATTGACGCCGGCGCGGCCGAGAAGCAATTGGCCGATGCTCTCGTCGCCCAGAAGACAGCGTCGAAAAATCGGGCCGCCGCCAACCGCAACGTGCTGCTTCGCCAGGCGAAGCTGCGCGCCGCGCGGTTGCGCATCGTCCCTTGGATTGCCGCGCTGGCCGCCGGCAGCGCGTGCGCACTGGTTCTATGCGCGACAATGGCCTTGGCAGGCGCGGGACTGGCGCTCATCCTGCTGACTCTGATGGCCTCGTACGTTGTGGCCGGAGGTGGCGTCTATCGGGTTCTCGGCGATTTCGACGGGGAAAACGGCGAAACCCGTATTGCTGTCCGTTCCGAAATGCTGGATCTCGCCCGCCAGTGCCGGGCCGAATCCACTGCCGCGCTAATGGCGCGAAAAACTCAAACTGCAACCGCCCGATCCGGGTTGGACGCCGCCCAACGCATCACCGCGACCGCCGAATACCAGTACCAGCGCAAAGCCGAGGAGTTGCTCGCCATTGATGTCGGCCGACTCTATCCCGACGAATTCGAACGCTATGTGGGAAGCATTTTCACGCACCTGGGGTACACGGTCGAGCAGACGGGAAAATCGCACGATCAGGGCGTGGACGTGATTGCGTCGCGCGGCACGATCCGAATAGCTGTCCAAGCGAAGCGCCACATTGGGGCCGTGGGGAACGCCGCCATTCAGGAGGTTTACGCGGGCATGGCCCATTACGGCTGCCACCACTGCATGGTCGTTGCCAGCGGCGACTTCACGTCCGGCGCAATTTCGCTGGCCCAAAGTACCCGGTGCGTGTTAGTCGGAAAGGCAGAACTGCCCGCGCTGATCCGCGGCGAGAAGGGAATCTAGCCGCCACCGGGCCAACCGCCGCTATGACAGGATATTTACACATGCACGGAAGATGGAGGGATGGATTGCCTGCTTTTCTTCGTGCCTTTGTGCCTTTGTGGTGAATCGGCCTTTCGCCTCACGCTTCCGGCACCGCCTTCATGAAGTCCAGCAGCCCGTGCGGCGTGTAGTCGGGGAAGATGCGGGCGCGGATGGGGTCGAAGCGGAACAACTTGGCCAGTGATTCTGAGAAGACGGCCCGGAAGTCCGTGCGGACGGGGAGGAATCGGCCGCTGTCCAGGTCCTGCAAGCCGTTGTATGCGCCGTACATCTTTGGGCCTTTGAGCATGTCGCCCATGGCGAGCATGAAGCCGGCGCGGCCATGGTCGGTGCCGCTGGCGCCGTTGTCGTCAACGGTGCGGCCAAACTCGGTCATCACCAGCAGCATTACGCGATCCATGCGGGCGCCCAGATCGGCGTGGAAGGCCGTCATGCACTCGGCCAAGTGCCGAAGCATTTGCGTATGTCGGCCGTCGGCGCCGCCCTGGCCGGAATGATGGTCCCATCCGCCGTAGTCGGCCTGGGCGACTTCAAGACCGACGTCGGCTTTGATGACGCGCGCGATCGTCGCCAACTGGCTGCCCAGGCCGCCCTGCGGGTAGTCGGCGGCGTTTTCGGTGGCCTCGGCTTTTTGCAGGGCCTTGATGCGCTCGATCGCGTTCGCGCCGGATTGCGCGATGATGTCGCGGGTCATGTCGGCTGATAATCCGCGCTTGGGCGCGCTGGTATTGAGATCATCGAGGCGCGAGCCTTTCTGGTCATTGGCGCCGTCGCGGGCGGTCATGTTGACCATGTTCTTGGGGGAATACAAATTCTGGAACAGGGCCATCTCATCGGTGCTGTTATTGCCGGCCAGAACCGGGTAACTGCCGCGCAGGGCGCGGGGAACCAGGGTCTGCGCGGAGAGTCCGCGAAGTGGGGCGTCGAATGGCTTCTTGGTGGCCTCGAGATAGCGGTTGAGCCAGCCGGTGGAAACGCCGTCGCCGCCTGCGCCGCGTTCCATGTAATCCTGCGCACTGAAATGGCTGCGCGTGGGGTTTGGGTTACCGACGTTTATGAATGGCGCGCAGGTTCCCTTTTCGATGAGCGGAATCAACTTGGCCAGCCCGTGATTGATTCCCCAATACTTGCTATCGAGGAACGGCAGCGCGCCTTTGTCGCCCTTGGCTTTGCCCTTGGTAGGCGCGTCCAGATGCAGGGCGATTCGCTTGCGCGCCTTGTAGTAGATGCGATCGCCAACGGGAACCAGAGCATTGAGCGCATCGCACCCGCCGCGCAGGAAGATGGTGACGAGCGTCGCCTTTTGCCGTCCGTCGGCGGCCTTCACCGGCGAATCGTTGTCGCCGTAGACAAACTGCTCGGTCCCCAGAAATCCCGCCGCCCCGGCCATGACGACCAGGCCGGAAGCTTTTAGAAAATCACGCCGCGTGTTCATCATGGGGGCACCTCAAGTTGGAGAATTCCGAATTCCGACTACCCGGTGAAATCCGAATTCCGAATACCCGAAATCCGAATGAAGACAAGGCAGGCCATCGCGGGCCATATTCCTTGGGTTCGCGCGCCGGTTATTTAGTACGACCAGCGTACTTATTCTGTCGATCTCCTGATCCTGCCGAAAATCAGGTTAAGCTCTTTCGCTTCCTGCCAGAGTACTCGCCCCTCATCGCGCAATTCAGGCGTGGCTACAACCACCATTCTGAGCCAGTACTTGGTTTCCTTCGATTCCTTACGGCAGATGCCGATTTTGTGCCTGAAGTCCTTTCGAGATACCGCATCATCCGCCTCACAATAATTCGCCCCCACGCTCGTACCTGCCGCGACAAACTGTGGAATCAGCCGTTGCGTTACCGGCGTTATCGGAATCCTCTTTGCGAACCGAATAATCGCCTCACCAAAAAGTGCCGTTCGCTCCGTGAGATCGTAAGGCCTGCCTGCCGCGCCAGGAACTTTCGCGCCCGAGCATTCGGATTTCGTTGACTCAAAATTCGGGCTTGGTCCACGCCTCTCCTCCTGACTCAATTCGGATTTCGGGTATTCTGAATTCGGGCTTCCACGCCTCTCCTCCTGATTTAATTCGGATTTCGGGTATTCTGAATTCGGATTTATCCTATCCATTTTTGGACCCCGACCGGCGTCCCCTCATCTTTGCTGAAACGACGGCGACCCCAGAATGATGCTCACCATTCTCGGCTGATCGCCCTGCCCGGCGACTTCCTTGAGGGCGACCAGTTCGCGGTCGCCGACGTCGCCGCCGATGAGGTCTTCGATCATTTTGGCTTCGGCGGCCTCGCTATTCAGCGACTTATAGCGTGCCAGGAAGGTTGCGGGGACTTTGACGCCTTCGACGGAGCCGGCCATGAGATCCCACGAGAATTGCCAGCGGCTGGTCAGCACGCCGGCATCCATCCAGCTCTCGGCGACGTCGCGGTAGCCGGTGGGATCGGGGCAGTTGTAGATGGCCTCGCCCATCTTGGCGATGCGGTCGCAGGTTTCGGCGGCGCTGTCCAGCTTGGCCGATGTGGCCCGTAGGGCGCTCACCGTGAAGAAGACGGGCGTCTTGAACTTCGCGCGATAATTCAGGCGGCTCATGAAATCCCGGCTGGAGATGATCGCCCAGTAGACCTTGGGCAGGTCGCCGTCGGTCTGCCGGAAGACCAATGCAACCTGCCGAACCAGGGCCGGCGATGGGCTGTCGTTCATCAGGAATTTGCAGAGTTTCGTCGAGATGAATCTTGCCGTGCGCGGCGCGGTGGCCAGGGTATAGAGCGCCTGTTCGCCGCCTTCATAGCCTTGGGGTATGGTCATGCCTTCCCAATGTTTCGGGCCCGGCTGATGCTCTTTGGCATTAAAGTAGAAACGGTAGTTGGCATCGTACTGCCACCCGGTGAATACCTTGGACAATTCCTGCACGTCGCGGTTGCTGTAGCCCTGGTCGGCGCCGAGGGTGTGAAGCTCCATCACCTCGCGGGCATAGTTTTCATTCCAGGCGTTGGCTTTGCTGAGTTTGTTGTCGAGGTATTCGAGCATCGCCGGGTGGCGCGCTGAAGCGAATAGCATGTCCTTGAAGCTGCCGAAGCAATACTTTCGGATGACCTGTTCCTCGTAGTCGGCATCCGTCCAGGTGCGGCTCTTTTCCTCGTTGGGGGCCGGCTCATCGACGCAGAAATGATTCCGCCAGAACTCGCACATTACTTCCTTGAACTGCCGCTTGCTGAGCACCTGCCGGCTGAGCACCAATTGCGGCAGCAGCTTGCGCATGGAAGGTTCGCTTTTGTCCTTGTCGTCCTTGCGATCGGCGTATGCCTTCTTGATGTCCAGGATGGGCATCTTGATCCACGGAAAACGCCGCGCCATTTCCTTGTCGCACGCCGAGTCGTCAATCTTTTGCGGATCGAGTTGTTCCTTGGCCCAGGCCTGCCATCCGCCCTTGGCGATGACTTCCTCCACCTGTCCTGGCGTAGCGCCGAAGGTCATGCGGTTAAGGACCTGCTCGGCCTTTTCCTGCTCGGACAAATCCGGCCCGACAAAGGCCTGCGGGCCTTGCGGCCTGGACGCGGCATCCTGTATGCCGGCCTCGGCCTCAATGATGCGCTGCTGGAGCGACTTGGGCTGCTTGTGATGAGGCGGCGGGGGGTTGTCGTCGTCGGCGCGCGTGGAGAGCGGAACCGCGACGATGCCGCAGGCAACAACGCAAGCCCCAACAAATCCGAGCAGGCGGCGGTGTGAAACCATGGTGTGTGTACTCCGTACCGGCGGGCGGGAACATATTCGTGCGGATAACTCAAGCAATCGTACGACATCACGGCCAAATATCAAGCAAAATCCAGTGCCGTGCGTGGCTTCGGAGTTTTTAACGTGACACGGGCGGCTCGCCCGTGCCGATGGCTGAAAAGCAGGAAAAGTCGATTCATCCCGCATTCCATGCAACACGCACGGGCGAGACGCCCGTGTCACGACGACTTACATCTCGCGCAGGATCGCGCTTGCGCTTGTTATTCTAACGCACGTCGCGCGAAAAAATTGCCGGCTCGCGCGTACCCGGGTATGCCACATGTCGCAACGCCCCAATTTACCCATTCCCCCATTCGCCTCACCGCAGGTTCAGAAACTCCAGCATGTGCTGGTCATACATTTTCTGCGCCTGCGGGTCATTCAACGGCAGCCGCAATTCGTTGATGACCTTGGTGCCCATGCCGATCCACTCGCGGAAGCAGTCGGCGCAGATTTTCTCAAGAATTTGCCGGCCCGTATCGTTGCGAAATGGGGCGGCGGTGAGGCGCTTGCCGATCTTGTTGCACCGCTGGCACAAGACTTCCGCCTCGCCGACGGCTCGCTCGGGCACGGCCTGGTGAAATGCCGGCGCCGGCGCGCCCAGGTCATTGAGCATTTTCACCATCTCGTTGCGCGGCATCATTTCCCGCCGCTCATCAGCGCGCAGCGCCCCATCGGTGAGCGACTTAATCGCCTCCTCGTTGCGGTTGAGGTTGAGCAGGGCGGTGGCCTGAAGCTGATAGGCTTTGCTGATGTTGGGATTGAGTTCCAGGCATCGGGCGAAGCTTTGCCGCGCCTCCTCGAATTGCCCGGCGTCGAGCAATGCCTTCCCAAGCGAAAAATGTCCCAACTCATTTTTGGGGTCCGCCTCGGCCATTTTCCTGAACTGTTCGATACGATTTGCCTGATCTGCCATTTCCTTTTTCTTCCTTTGAATTTGTTTCGGATTTCGTGCTTCGGATTTCGGATTTTCACCGTTACTCAGTGTACCTCGTGTTTGTGGCGACTAGGTGGGGCAGACATTCCTGTCTGCCCATTAGCCGCAGGGACATTCTTGTCCCTTCCTAATTCCGTCGGGTCCGCTCGGCGGGGTGAGTACACCCCGCGCTCGCAGACCCGAAGCAGACAAGAATGACGCCCCACCTCGGGATCGCCACGATCGAGCGCTACACCCCCGTTACTTGGGTTGCCGGCATAGGCGCGCGAACTCATGTCCATCCCTACACTACCCGATGTCTGGCCGTTCCGTACATCAGCGAGAGAATCTCGGCGCGGCTTGCCGGGTTTTCCTTGAAGATTCCGCGCAACTCGCTGGTGACCATGACGCTGCCGTGTTTTTTCACGCCGCGGATGGTCATGCAGGTATGGACTGCTTCGATGACGCACGCCGCTCCGGTGGGGTGCAGTTCATCCATGATGGCTTCGACGATTTGCGTGGTGAGCCGTTCCTGCACCTGCGGCCGCCTCGCATATCCTTCCACGAGCCGCGCCAGCTTGCTGAGCCCCACGATCCGCCCGTCCGGCAAATACGCCACATGCGCCCGCCCAGTAAACGGCAGTAGATGATGCTCGCACAGCGAATGAAACTCGATGTCGCGCAGCAGCACGACTTCCTGGTACGATTCGTGAAAGACCGTCCTGAGGTGCTCGCGCGGGTCGATCCGCAGCCCCGCCATCAGCTCCCGATACGACCGGGCGACGCGGTTGGGCGTTTTCTTGAGCCCCTCGCGATCCGGGTCTTCGCCCACCGCCAGCAATATCTCCCGCACCGCCCGCTCGATTCGCGGCAGGTCCACATCGCCCGGCGGCGTGCGCAGGAGATGGGGATCGGACGCATCGCCGTCTTCATCATCGTGTGAGTGAATATCGCCGCGTGTGCTGGGCATGGGAGTATTATATCATCCGCTGGGCCGTTGGCTTCCCGGAAAATCGCGCACGCCTATATGAAGGGCAATCATCCATGAAAACCGCACTTCTGCTGTTGTTTCTGGCCACCGCAATGTTCACTTGCCCGCAAGTCGCGATGGCGGCGCCAACCCCGGCCGCTCCCAGGACCGGCGCGGCCCTTCTCAAGACCGACATCATGGCGGTCTTTGCCCATCCAGATGACGAAACCGGCGCATCGGCGACGCTGGCGGCATACGCGCTGGGCAAGGGCAAAATCGTCGCCAATGTTTACTGCACGCGCGGCGAAGGGGGCGGCAATACCGTCGGCACCCAATGGGGTGCGGCGTTGGGCATCCTGCGCGAGGCCGAGCTGCGCGATTCGCTGGCGCATCTGGGCGTGCGCTATTGTTATTTTCTTGATCAGGAGGACTTCTTTTACACCGAGAGCGTTGCCGCCACATTTGAGAAATGGGGGAAGGAAAAGACACTGGAGCGGTTGGTTCGGCTGGTGCGTGCTCTGCGGCCGGCCGTAATGATCACCATGGACCCCGCGCCGGTGCCCGGCCAGCATGGGCATCATCAGGCGGTCGCCGTCCTGGCCACCGAGGCCTTTGACGCCGTCGCCGATCCCTCCCGGTTCCCCGATCAAATTGAAAAGGAGGGTTTGACCGTCTGGCAGCCGCGCAAACTGTATTACACCGGCGGCGTCCCCGGACACGCAACGGCCATCGACGTCAGCGAAGCACTCCCCGATGGCAAGACCCCGGCGCAAATCGCCGGCGAGGCCGCCGCGAATCATCGCTCGCAGGGCTTCGGCGGATTCGGCGCCGGGCCGGGCCGGCGGCGGCCTCAAACGTTCAGCCTCGCCAAGAGCGTCGTCCCGTTTACTGAATCTGAAACCGATCTGTTTCGCGGGCTTCCCGTCGCCGATGCGCAGGCCAAGCGCGTGAAACCGCCGGGGGTGCGTGACAGTTTCGGCGGACTTCTTACTCCCTCCCCCGGTACGC
>Ga0075522_10004167_pt1 | contig 10394 bp, 10 predicted proteins | sample NGEPerA_FD_74796 | JGI IMG/M metagenome (GOLD analysis project Ga0075522, IMG submission 74796) | Arctic peat soil microbial communities from the Barrow Environmental Observatory site, Barrow, Alaska, USA - NGEE PermafrostL2-A | ecosystem: Environmental > Terrestrial > Soil > Wetlands > Peat ...
GCGCGCGCGACCGGCGGCGATTGGCCGGGGACGCTCGGGCTCCGCGTAGACGCGTTCGCGCGCGCAGGCGGCTACGACGGAGACGTCTTGTTCGAAAACCTCGAACTCGTGCGGACACTCCGCGTGCTCGGGGCGCGTGAGAACGTCGCATACGACGTGTTCGTTGCCCGGCGCCCGCCATCGGCGCACCATTACCGCATGCAGCGCGTGCGCCAAGCCTACGACGAGTTCGCGCGGCCCGGCCGGCTCGCCGCGCAGCTTGCGATCGCGCCGGTCGTGCTGGTCGCAGTCCGCCGGTTCGGCGTTCGGGCGCTTGTCACGACGGTGCTGTGCGCGATCGCGCTCGCGGAAGCCGGCCGGCGCCGAGGCGACGGCCGGCGTGCATTCTCTCCACTCGCCTCGGTGCTCGCGCCGATTTGGGTCGCAGAGCGCGCTGTTACCGCGTGGGCCGCGCTGGGACTGCGATTCATTCGAGGAGGTGTGGGCTATTCGCACGGAACGTTGCGCACCGCCGCCAATCCTCCGTCTGTCCTTCGCGCGAGGTTCGCCGCGGACTGCGAACCGATGAAGGGCCGGGCGGCGCTATGATCGAGTTCGATCCGGCGCTGGAGCACCTCGAGCGCGCCTGGCGGAATCCGTTCGACAGCGACGCGGCACGCACGCACTCCTCGTATCATGCTCCGGATCAGGGCGACCTGGTGCGGCTCCTCGACACCGCGGCGGCGAGCCCGTTCGCTCGCCTCGCGAACGCCGCGCTCCGCGGCTTCGTGCTCGACGATGCGTTTCCGTGTCTGGGAGCGCGATCCGCGATCCGAAGCGGGTCGTACCGCATCGGCGCGTATGCGCGGCTCGACGACGCCGACGTCACCGAGGGGCTCGCACGCGACGTGTACGCCTTCGCGGCCGAGCGCCGCGGGTTCGAAAGTGATTTCACGACCTTTGTCGCGGCGTTTCGCGAGCCCGCTTACGGGAGCGAGGAAGCCTTCGAGCGCGCACTCTGGTCGCAGTTGCAGCGGCTGCACGATCTCGATGCTCGCTACCATCCTTGGGACGCGAGCGTGAGCAACGACCCGGCCGATCCCCGCTTCTCGTTCAGCGTCGCCGGTACCGCGTTCTTCGTCGTTGGTCTTCATCCGGCGGCGTCACGCGCGGCACGCCGATTCGCTTGGCCGGCGCTCGTGTTCAATGCGCACGAGCAGTTCGAGAAGCTGCGCGCCGACGGCCGCTTCAATGGGCTTCAGGCGCAGATCCGCGCGCGCGACCGGCGCTTGAGCGGCGATGTGAATCCAAATCTCGCCGACTACGGCCGCCGCTCCGAAGCGCGTCAGTATTCCGGACGCCGGAGCAGCGAGGAGTGGACATGTCCGTTCAAGCCGCACCGCTGACCGAGCTGCCGGCACGAAGCGGGACGGCTTTCGTTCTGGAGTGCGGCGACGTCTTGACCATCGTCGATCCCGAAGGCGAGCAAGTCGCGGATCTCGTGGCGTTTGCCGCAACCGATCCGCGCGAGGCCCTCTCGAACGGGCGCACCTTCGACTACGAAGAGACGCTGGTCCTGACGTCGGGCAACCGGTTGTGGTCGAGCCGCTCGGAGCCGCTCTTCTCGATCGTGCGCGACGACGTCGGCACGCACGATTTCTTGCTCGCGCCCTGCAGCCGCGATACGTGGCGCCTCTGTTACGACGGCCGCCACGACGACGTGCCGGGATGTCATGGAAATTTGACGACTGCCTTGGCACCGTTCGGGATCGAGGCCGACATGATTCCGACCTCGTTCAACGTCTTCATGAACGTCGAGGTCGGCCCCGGCGGCCGCCTCGCCGTGCGACCGCCGCGCTCGCGCGCCGGCGCGAGCTTCTCGGTCCGGGCGGAAACGCGACTGATCGTCGGCCTTACGGCGTGTTCCGCAGCGTTTTCGAACAACGGCCGGTGCAAGCCGATCCACTACCGCGTCGACCAGCCCTGAACTAGGGACGGAATCGCTCTCGCGAGAGACGAGGGTTCGAAGGCCACAATGAAGGCTCGTGCGGCGCGTGGAAAGCCCGACGGCTCGACGCGGAGCTTTCGGAGGACGAAGTGACCAGGATCAAGACACGCCTGAACGGAGACGCACGGATGATCTCGCGGCGCCACGTTCTCATCTCGGCCGGCGCCGCGGCGGCGCTCGCGGGACTGCCGCATACGGCGCGGGCCGCTTCGGCGGTGCGCGTCGGGATGATCCCCGATGCCGGTGCGACGCAGATCTCGATCGAACAGAAGAAACCGCTGCGGGATTATCTCGCGGGGAGCCTCGGGCGTGATGTCGAGCTCGTCATCCCGACGAACTACAACGCGACCGTCGAAGCCCTCGGGAACGGATCGCTCGACTTCGCGTACCTGGGCGGCCTGACGTACGTCAAGGCGCGCGCGCAGTACGGCGTCGTCCCGCTGGTGCAGCGCACCAGCGACCGCGAGTTCCATTCGCTGTTCATCACTCAGGCCGGCAGCCCGATCGGCTCCCTCAAGGATTTGCACGGCAAGCGCTTCGCGTTCGGCGACATCAACTCGACGAGCGGCCATCTGATGCCGTTCTACGCGATGACGCAGGCGGGGATCGATCCCGATAAGGATCTGAGCTACCGCTATACCGGCAACCACCCGGCGACCGCCAAAGCGGTCGAGTCGGGCACGGTCGACGCGGGCGCGATCGACGAGAGCGTCTACCGCGCGATGCTCGACGGAAACCAGCTCGACAAGAGCAAGGTACGCGTCTTCTTCACGACGCCGCCGTTTCTCGACTACGTCTGGGTTGCGCGCAAAGACTCCACAAGCGCCGACCGGACGGCGTTCGCCGGCGCCTTCCTCGCGCTGCACGCGCCAAAAGACGCCCCCGTTCTCGAGATCCTGCGCGGCACGTCGTTCGTGCGCGCCAACGACGCCGAATACGACCTGCTCCGGACGATCGCGACGAAACTGAAGCTCCTCTAAGCGATGATCGAGATCAGCGGTGTGCGCGTTGCGTATGGAAGCGGCGCGCCGTTCGCGCTCGATGACGTTACGCTCGGCGTGGCACCCGGCGAGTGCGTCGCGCTCGTCGGCCCGAGCGGCAGCGGGAAGACCACGCTGCTCCGATCGCTCAACGGTACGGTGGCGATCGCCGCCGGAACCATTCACGTCGACGGGTTGGACGTAGCGCGGCTGCGCGGCCGTGCGCTGCGCCGGCTGCGCTCGCGTCTGGCGATGATCGCGCAGCAGCACGACCTCGTCGACCGGCTCAGCGTCGCGCAGAATGTCATGGCCGGCGCGCTGGGCCGCTGGAGCACGCCCCACGCGCTGCGCTTTTTGGTCGCCGCCACCGCTGCCGAGCTCGACGAGGCGCGCACCGCCCTCACCGCGGTCGGCATCCCCGAGAAGCTGCGCAGCCGCACGACCGAGCTTTCGGGCGGTCAGCGGCAGCGTGTCGCGATCGCGCGCGCGCTCGTCCAGCATCCGGCTGCGATCCTCGCCGACGAACCGATCGCCTCGCTCGATCCGGCGCTCGGCGAGCAGATCGTCCAACTGCTCTGCGAGCTCGCGCGCGCGCGCAAAATCGCCCTGATCTGCTCGCTCCACCAGATCGAGCTCGCGCGGCGCTACTTCGACCGCGTCGTCGAACTCGTCGGCGGCCGCATCGCGTGATCGACCCGTTCGCGAACCTGTTGCGGCTGCTGCAGTCGTTCTTTCCACCCGACCTCTCGGCGGCGTACCTGTTCGCCCTGCTCGTGCCGATCGCGCAGACGGTCGGAATGGCTGCGGCTGGGATGCTGATCGCGTTTCTCCTCGGCGTTCCGCTCGCCGCCGCGATCGCCACCCGCGGCCCCGGTCACCGGATCATCATCGCCGTCCTTTCCTCGCTGCGGGCGATCCCGGACCTGACGCTGGCGATCTTGGCCGTCGTCGTGGTCGGGCTCGGCCCGGCGGCCGGGATCATCGCGCTCGCAATCTTCTACACCGCGATGGTGGGGCGCGTGTACGGCGATCTCTTCAGCGCCGCCGACGCCGCGCCGCTCGAAGCGCTCCGCGCTACCGGTGCCTCCCGCGTCGCGATCGCCGCGTACGGGCTGATCCCGCTCACCCTGCCCGACCTGCTCACGTTCGGAACGTACGCGTTCGAGTGCGCGATGCGCGCGTCGATCATCGTCGGCGCGGTCGGCGGCGGGGGCATCGGGACGGAGCTCACGGGCACGCTCAGTACGCTTGACTACCACCGCACGCTCACGCTCGTGATCGTGCTCGTCGCGCTGGTCGCCGGCGTCGACGGCTTCGGCATGCTCGCGCGCCGCAACCCGCGTCTCGTCCTGCTGCTGCTGCCTGCCGGACTGATCTCATTGTGGCTCTACCGGCCCCAGATATTCGCGTTCATGCACGCGCTGCACACCTTCGCCCGTATGTTTCCGCCGCAGTTGGACGGCGCGCAGTTCGCCTCGCTTCCGCTGCTGATCGCGCAGACGCTGGCGATCGCGGTCGGAGGGACGCTGATCGGCGCGGCACTCGCGTTCCCGCTCTCCCTGGTCGCCGCGCGCCGGGTCGTCCCGTTCGCCCTCGCGGTCGCCGTGCGGCGCGTCCTCGACGTCGCACGCGCGATCCCCGAACTCGTCTTCGGCTTGATCCTCATCGTGAGCGTCGGAATCGGACCGCTCGCCGGCGCGCTCGCGCTCGGCCTCCACTCCGCCGGCGTGCTCGGCAAGCTATATGCGGAGAGCCTCGAGAACGTGCCGGCGGCTCCGATCGACGCACTCGCAGCGACCGGTGCGCGGCCGCTGCCGCTCATCGCGTTCGGGTTTCTGCCGCTCGCGCTCGGGCCGCTCGTCATCCACACGCTGTTCCGGCTTGACTGGAACGTGCGCGCAGCGACGGTCGTCGGCTTGATCGGCGCGGGCGGGGTCGGGCAAGCACTCTATCAGGCGCAGCAGCTGTTCTTCTACCGGCCGATGCTGGCGTACGTGCTGGTCACCTGGGGGCTCGTGGCGCTCTCGGACTGGTTCGGTGAGCGTCTACGGAGACGCCTCGGCTGGAATTTCGTCGCCGCCGGCTGACCGGTCGGTCGGTTTTCCGCAGCGATCGTGCGGGCAATTCTCCGACATGGCACGAGCGACATGGAAGCACCACGAGAAGCATGGCGAGCTGACCGAGCGCAGCGATTTGCCCGACAGTGTCTATGCGTTTCGGGAGAAGCGCAAAGAACCGATGACCGACGCCTCGCACGTCCGCAACGCGGTCGCGCGCTTCGACCAAGTTCGCGGCGTCTCCGACGAAGAGCGCGACGCCGCGTTCGCCAACATCAAGAAAGCCGCCAAACACTACGGCGTCGAACTGACCGAAAAGAGTTGGCACGAATTGGGCCGCCAGCCGAAAACGAAACGCACCGCCGCCGCGCGCAAGAAATCGGCTCGCAAGGCCGCGACGACACGCAAAAAGCCCAGCGCGAAAAAATCCGCATCCACAAGAAAGAAAGCGACCCGGAAGACGGCGCGCTAGGTCAATTCCAATGCCGCCGCGAGGCTCGTGAAGTCGGTGAAGGGTTCGTACGCGACGCCCTGCTCGTCGAGGTAGAGCGCGAGCCCGTCACGCGCAAAGATGCGCTCTGCGCCAAGCGCGGCACAGCGATCGGAGTACCCGTCGCCGACGTAGACAAAGGGGCCGTCCGGCAACGATCCGCGTTTGCACGGCTCATTGCACGTCGTGCAGTCAGAATCCGACTCCCAGCGGATTCGCCACCCGTCCGCGCCGGGACCGGCGTGGTTCGCCCGCAATCGAACCGTGACGCCCTCGCGTCTGAGCACCGGTTCGATCGTCTCGAAGAAGCTCGAGGATACGACTAGCGGATCGAATCGCCGCACGAATCCCGTGAATCCCGGCCGCACCCGCGCGTGTTTCTCCACGAATGCGACGACCTCTTCCAGTGGCGTATTCAGAAGCGCGAACTCCCGCTCCATGACTTCGCGATGCGTGATCGTACCGTCGGCAAGGCCCGCGTCGAGTTCGGCTTCGAGCGGCTCGAGGAGACCGGGGGCGACGAAGTGCCGCAGCGTGAGCATGAGCGTATCACTCTCCGTCACGGTCCCGTCCCAGTCGATCACGATCTGCAAGCGATCGAGGTAGGACGTTACGCCGGCCCGGTCCTCGTCGCGCCCATCGGGAATGCTCCCTACCCCCGGTCCGTTGACGCCGTGGAACTTTTGCAGGTCCGGCGCGTACCTCGTCCATGATGCGAACGATCGTCTCGGCGTTCGCCGCTGCTGCCGTGCTCGCGAGCGCGACGGCCGCCGGCGCCGCGCTGCCGAACCCGCCCGACGCCAAGCGCGTCCCGGTCACCGACACCTACTACGGGACGGCGATCGCCGATCCGTACCGCTGGATGGAGGCGGGCGGCCCGGAGTTCCAGGCGTTCCTGAAGGCGCACAACGACCGGACGCGGGCGATCCTCGACGCGATCCCGGGCCGGGCGGCGTTCGCCGCGCGGCTGGAAGCGCTCTCCGAGACCTCGAACGTCTCGAGCGGCGTCGTCGCGCACCACGGCGCGTATTTCTACGAGAAGCTGCCGCCCGGCGCGAACTCGACCAAGCTGTTCGTCCGCTCGGGCGTCGGCGGCGCGGAGCGCGTCCTGGTCGACCCCGACGCGATGGCGGGACCGCGTCAGGCGATCACCTACTTCTCGGTCTCGAACGACGGTTCGCGGGTTGCCTACGGGCTCGCCGCCGGGGGCTCCGAGAACGCGACGGTCCACGTTCTCGACGTCGCGACCGGATCGCCGCTGCCCGATAGTTCGGACCGCGCCGACTTCGGCGTGACCTCGTGGACCGACGACGGTAAAGCCTTCTTCTACCTGAAGCGACAGGAGGTTCCGGCCGGGGCCTCGCCGCTCCTCAAATACCTCAACGTTCGCACCTATCGCCACGTGATCGGCGAGCCGGGCAGCGCCGACGTCGCCGTCTTCGGTGCGGGCGTCAACCCGAGCCTGACCGTGCCGCCGACCTCGTTCGCGTCGCTCGCCGTCTCGCCCGAGACGCAGTATCTCGCCGGCGTGCTCATCAACGGCGTCTCACGCTTCGCGACCGTCTACATGGCGCCGAAGAGCGCGCTTGCGAACCCGGCGACGATCCCGTGGCAGCTGGTCGTCCGGCCCGAAGACAAAGTCGTCAACGCGGCGGTTCACGGCACGACCATCTATGCCTTGACCGCGCTGAACGCACCTCGCTTCAAGCTGGTGAAATTCGATCTCCCCAACGGTTCGCTCGCGACGGCGACCGACGTGCTTCCCGCCGGGACGCGCGTGATCGACAACCTCGCGACCGCGAGCGACGCGATCTACGTCCTCTCGCGCGAAGACGGCCTGGGCCGCATCACGCGCGTCGGCTACGACGGCACCGTGCGCGACGTTCCGCTGCCGCTGAACGGATCGATCACCGGGCTCGTCTCCGAGTACGATCGGCCCGGTTTCATCGCGCAGCTCACCTCCTGGACCGACACGCCGCTCTGGTACGCGTACGACGCGAAGGCGAACGCGCTCACCGACACCAAGCTTGATCCTCCCTCGCCGGTCGACTTTTCGAACGTCGTCGCGGACGAGGTGAAGGTGCCGGCGGCCGACGGAACGCTGATCCCACTCTCGATCATCCACCGCCGCGACATGAAGCTCGACGGCTCGAACCCGACGCTGCTCTACGCGTACGGATCGTACGGGATCTCGAACGGTCCCACGTTCTCGGCTTCGCGCCTGGCGTGGTTCGAGCACGGCGGCATCTCGGCCGTCGCGCACGTCCGCGGCGGCGGCGAATACGGCGAGGAATGGCACCTCGCCGGCAAGGACGCGAACAAGCCGCGGACGATCAGCGACTTCGTCGACTGCGCACGCTGGATGGTGGCCAAGGGCTACACATCACCGGCGAAGCTCGGCGCGCGCGGCGGCAGCGCCGGCGGCATCACGATGGGCGGCGCGATCACGACCGCGCCGCAGTTGTTCGCCGCAGTCCTCGACGAGATCCCGGTCTCCGACCAACTGCGCATCGAGACGACGCCGAACGGTCCGCCGAACGTGCCGGAATTCGGCAGCGTCAAGACCGAGGCGGGGTTCAAGAACCTCTACGCGACGAGCGCGATACACCACGTCGTGAAGGGCACGAAGTATCCCGCGGTGATGCTGACGACCGGGATCAACGACCCGCGCGTCGATCCGTGGCAAGCCGCCAAGATGACCGCGGCCCTGCAGGACGCGAGCACCAGCGCCAAACCGATCCTCTTGCGCGTCGACTACGAAGGCGGGCACGGCGGCATCGGCGGCGGCCGTTCGCAAGCCGTCGCGCTGACCGCCGACGAGTATTCGTTCTTGCTCTGGCAGTTCGGCGACCCCGCCTTCCAGCCGCGACTCTGACCGATGCTCGAGCTCCGACCGAACTGCGAGTACTGCGACAAGGACCTCCTGCCCGACGCCGCCGACGCACTGATCTGCAGCTACGAGTGCACGTTCTGCGTATCATGCGCGAAAAACGTGCTCGGCGAGCGCTGTCCGAACTGCGGCGGTAACTTCGCTCCGCGCCCGATTCGCCCGCCCGCGCGTTTGATCAACCACCCGGCGTCGACCACGCGAGTCCACAGCACCGACCCGCGCTGCCGCACCTCGCTACAGTCGCGCTAACTTTTTGCCTTTCGGAGAGCAGCCAGCGCCGCCGACGCGGCCCATCGGGGCACACTCGGTGAAATCGAGACGTGCCCTGGGAATTCACCGACCACAACAACTTGCCGGTACGGGGCGTCAGTCGCATTGCTCAGGATCATCAGCCTGTCGGCATAGATGACTGCGGCGGGCAACGCGTTGATACTGCGCACGTACCGCCACCGGATGTCGGCTTCGGGAACGTGATGGCCACCTTCTCGTACGCGTCGCGCTACCCGACGAACGCACTCATTCGGATCATCGATGCCGATGTAGACTAACATTATCTCATAGCCCGCGGCACGCGCCGCTCGTAGCGTCTTGATCGGAAATCTCCCGGAGAGTGTCGTTTCGAGAACGAACTCCTCGCGAAGATCGAGCGCGCGTCGCACGCGGGCAATGACCGCGCGCCCTCCGGCAACTGGCTCTTGCAAGCTCGCCGTCATGCCGAAGCGATCAGGATCGAGTACGAGGAACCCACTTTTGAACGAGTCGCGAGAATACGTGCTCTTCCCGACTCCGTTCGGTCCTGCGATGACGATGCACTGCGGGCGGCGGCGAGACGTACCGCTAGGATTCACGCTGCAGCGATTTGCGGGCCGACAATGCTCCTTCATCGGCGGCGGCGCGCCATAGGAGATTCGCGATACTCGACCTACCTGTCGCTACCTTTAACTCGATGAGATACGTCCGCTCGGCCTCCGGTCCTGAGGCGCTTGATTGCAGGATGAAGTCCGCGGTATTCTCGGCGGAAGACTCCGCCCCGGCCAGCCTCAGCGTGTCCGCAATATGTGTTGCGTCGTGCTGTCCCTCGACCAAGATGACCACGCGCCCGACCGCTGTCGGATCATTGTAAAGCACGTAGGGTGCTCGCTCGCGTTCCATTTCGGATAAGACACTTGCCAGGGCATGCGGCAGATCGGAGCTCATTTCGAACGCTTCGACAATAAGCGTTGCGCTCCCGGCGCGTACGCATGTCGGGTTACGAGGTCACGCGGCGATTGGGCGGCAGGTGGTGCAGGGGACGAGGCCGTGGGCGTGGGCTTCGGCGAGGCTGCGCAAGCCGATGTAGCCGGGCGCGTCGACGTGCAAGAACATGTCCCCGCACGTCGGCAGACAGAACGTTCCGTCGTCGGTACCGATGTACCGGATCCCGCGGCGCTGCAGCGACGCGAGCGCGTCGAAATCGACGCCTTCGCCCTCGAGCAGCGCGCGTTTCGCCGCGCCGCCGAACACGTAGCCGCCGACCGCGCCGTCGGTGCGGATCACGCGATGGCACGGGATCAGGAGCGGCACGGGATTGCGCCCGAGCGCGTTCCCGACGGCCCGCATCGCCTCGGGCGCGCCCACTTCGCGTGCGACCCAGGCGTACGGGCGCATCCCGCCCCAACCGATCTCGCTCGCCTTCTCCAGCACGCGCTGTTCGAACGGCGAACACTCGCGCAGGTCGATCGGCACGCTGACCTTGCGGCCTTCGAGCTTCGCGCGCGCCGCCGCCGATGTCGGATCGTCTTCGATCGCGGGAACGCAACCGCGCCCGAACCGCTCGCGGTACCACGTCTCGAACGAACCGTCGTCGCCGGAGCGGCGGACCGCCGAGACGCCGGTCGCGTTCCAGGCGAGGTAGACCTCCCCGAGCGCGCTCGCCGCGACGACGTAACGGTCCAGCTCGCAGCCTGCGAAGACCTTCGCGGTGAAATCCGGCGAGACGCGCGCGCGCGTC
>Ga0075522_10004168_pt1 | contig 10394 bp, 5 predicted proteins | sample NGEPerA_FD_74796 | JGI IMG/M metagenome (GOLD analysis project Ga0075522, IMG submission 74796) | Arctic peat soil microbial communities from the Barrow Environmental Observatory site, Barrow, Alaska, USA - NGEE PermafrostL2-A | ecosystem: Environmental > Terrestrial > Soil > Wetlands > Peat ...
CGCGCGGCCGCGCGCCAGGTTCACCAGCGTGGGCGCGATGTCGATGTGTCCGACGGGCACGCGGATCCGCCGGGCCGGCAGCCCCGGCACCCGCACGATGAAGGGGACCTTGGTCTGCGCGGTGTAGAGGTCGAAGCCGTGCTCGGTTACGCCATGCTCGCCGAAGCCCTCTCCGTGATCACCGGTGAGCACGATGGCGGTCCGATCCCACAGCCCCACCTCCCGCAGGTGTGCCAGCAGGCGCCCGAAGTGTAAGTCGGTGAAGCGGATCTCGCCGTCGTAGAGATCGACCCGGGCCGTCCCGAACGAAGGCAGCTCCGGGTGCGCCTCGTACGACAGGTGCGGATCGTAATAATGCAGCCAGAGGAAGAACTTGCGGTCGCGGTGCGCGTCGACGAAAGCGATGGCATCGTCGGTCATCTCGCGCGACGACGATCCGCGCGACTCCATGGGGCCATTGACCGGCACATGGAGCACCGAACGATCGGAGCGATAGAGATCCATGCCGCGTTCGAAGCCACGGTGGTCGCCGATGGCAAAGTAATTGAAACTGAACATCCCGGCCGTGAAGTATCCGTCGTCGTGCAGCGCCATCGCGGTGGTCCGCATGTTGGGACCGAGGCGAGGCCACCAGATCGATTCGTCCCAAGTGATGGCCGACGGCCAGCGACCGGTGGCGATGGCCGGCATCGAATACCGGGTCGACGGCGCGTGGGCCCATCCATTGTCGAAGAGCGCCCCCTCGGCCGCCAGCGCGTCGATGGCGGGAGAGGTCGGGCGGCCGTAGCCGTAACAGCCGAGGTGATCGGCGCGCAAGGTGTCGATGGTCACCAGGATCAGATTGAGATCGGGCGGCACCGAGGCCGGCAGCGCGGACATCGTGGCCGGCGGTGGCAGCGCCTCGGTGGCGTCCTGACCGTCGCAGTCGGCATCGATGCCGTCGCCGGGCAGATCGAGCGCGCCGGGGTGGATCTCGGGATCGCTGTCGTCGCAATCGCCGCCGCCGAGCGCCCGGGCGTATCCGTCGCCGTCGAAGTCGAGCAGCTTGCGGCCCGCCTCGAGGACTGGGCCCACCAGCGCGGCCCGCGCGCTGCCGGCCTTACGCGCGGGCTCCGACTCGGCGCTGCGCAGGAGCGCGACCGCCGCGATCACACCCAGGAGCAGTGCGATGCCCGCAGTCGCGCCGCGTGCGCGCGGGAGGCGCCACCGCAGCGCGAAGGCGAGGCCGAGCGCCAGCGCGGCGATCACCAACCCCACCACGATCTCGTTCCAAGGCGCGAAGCGCAGATTGTCGGTCCAGGCCATCCCCACGGAGATAGCCGCCGCGCCGCCGTACGCGCCGACCGCCCAAAGCCCGGCCTGGCGCCAGCCGATCGCCAGCCGACGCCAGCCGGCCAGGCGGTCGAGCGCCCAGGGCAACGCCAGCCCCGCCAGGGCCGCCCAGGCGCTCCGCTCGACCAGCGCCGGACCCCGCAGCGGCGCCCGCGTTCGCGCCAGCGCCACGAAGATCACTGCGCCGGCCAGCCCCAACAGCGGCGGGCCCAGCAAGGCGAGGGCCGGCGCCGGAGCGCGCGGAGCGGTCGACGTCCCCCGCCCCATCCCGGCCAGACGCGCCAGCGCAGGCGCCAGCACCGCGCCCAGCGTCCCGACCGTCGCTGCGGCCAGCGCCGTCAAGCCGGCGGCCAGGAAGCGATTGTGCCGCAGCGCGGTGGCCGATACCGTGGCCGCTGCGGCCGCCCCCGCCCCCGCGCTGGCCAGGACGAACGCAGCGGCGCGCGCCGCCAGCGGCGGCCGGCGCCGGCGACCCCAAACCGCCAGCCGGGCCAGGATCTCGAACGCGGCGCCGGTGCTGAGGCCGACCAAGACATCGACCGCGCCAGCCAGCACGCCGGTGGCGAGAGCCGCGCGAACGCCCGATCCAAATAGGCACGCCGCCCGGATCCCGTCGACGAAGCCGACCAGCGCCCCGGCCAGCCCGCCCGCCAGCGCCCCGGTCCCGATCCTCATTCGCATGAGCGCCCGTGGGGATCTAAACAACCTTCGGAGGGTCCTGTTCGCGCGAGCGACGACGGGCTTCGCCCGGAGGCGCTCGCCCGCCAGGAATCAAAAGGACCCTCCCAGGGTCCTTTACTCAATCGACGCTCCCCGTCGTCCATTTCGGCGGGGACGCTATCATTTTAGCAGGACACCGGTCGGTGATCGGCACCCGGCGGCGGTCCTACTTCTTGATGGCGTCGCCGGGCAACTTGGCATGCCCGGCGCCTGGCATCGGCTGCGCCTCCGCCGGTTGAGCGACCAGCGTCGAGCTCGCCCGCCTGAGCACGACCACTGTCTGTAGCGACTGCACATCGTTGGATTCACGCGCGAACACCTGGATCAGGTTGCTGCCGGCGCCGACCGGGATCTCTGCGTCGAAGTCCATCTTGGTCCGATCGCCGACCAGCCGGTTCGGCTGATAAAAGGCCTTTTTCACCGGGATCTTGGCGTTGCGGTTCCAGACCCGCATGTAGACGTCGCGCACCACCCGCTCGTCGCTGGCGTGCCCCTTGATGTGAACCATATCGCCGCCCGCGATGGTCGGTGCCGTGACGGTCAGCACCGGGGGCGTGACCTCCCACTCGGGCTTGAAGCCCCCGTGGACCGCGCCGCCGGCCTTTAGGTCGGCGCTGGCGACGAAAGCCGAGCGCGTGCCGTCGACGTCGATGCGGGTGTAGGCCCCCAGGCGTCCGGTGGTCTTGAAGGTGGTCCCCTTGGCGGCGCGCCCGACCAGCAAGGCGCCGTCTGCGGCCGTCTCGCGGAGTGGGGCTTCGTCGCGGGTCACCGTGGCGGTTCCCGACAGCGTCTCCGGCGTCGGGCCGGCCGGCGCGATCTTGACCTTGATCTTGTCGGTCACCGACTCGCCGAGGGTGGTGTCCCCCACCCCGAGCTCGAGTTGCAGATCGTCGCCCTTGTAGTCTGGCCGCACCTCGTAGATGAAAGAGAAGCTCTTGGTGTCGCCGGGCCCGAGATCCTTGGTCTCGAAGCGCCCCGCGCTGATCAGGATCCCCTCCTGCCCGGTGCCGTTGCGCAGCACCGCCTCGGTGTGCAGCGCACGCCCCTGACCGATGTTCTTGACGGTGACCAACATGCGGACCTGCTCGCCGCGCTGGACCTGACCGTCGCGGTTGGCCCCCTTCTGATCGTCGATGGTCTGATAGCTGTACGCGAACAGGGGGCGTGGCTTCCCCTCGATGTTCACCAGCAGATCGGCCGCGCCCGCCTTGGCGATCCCCCGTTGCGTGTAGAGGGTGGCCTTGATCTCGTCGGTGCGCGTGAACGACGAGGTCGGCACCTTGACCGAGATCTCGTAGCTCTTCGATTCGCCCGGCCCGAGGTGCCCGAACACCATCTCGTTCTCGTCGAACAGCGGGTTGTCGCTGTCGAGCACCGCGCGAACCCGATAGGCGGGCGTCTTACCGACGTTCTTCACCGTCCCCTTGAGCTTGGCCTCGGTGCCGGCCGCGATCTTGACGTCGCCGAGCGACTGCAACGAAACCTGCAGATCGGGCGCCGCGCCGCCGGTCACCGGGCCGGCGGTCCAATCGACGCCCAGCTTCCCGAGCGCCAGCGACACCTTCTTGTCCTCGGCCGCGCGGACCTTGTCGAGGAAGCCCTTGGACTGCTGCACGGACTCGACCCGGCGGCTGCTCTTGGCCTGGGCCAGGAAGTCGCGCGCGAAGTCGATCAGGAAGTCGGTCTTGTTGTCCTGATCGTCGGCATCAGATTGATCGTCGGCGTCATCGTCCATCCCGTCGTCGTCGTCGTCGTGGCCCTTGGCCTTGTCGGCCGGCTTGGGTTCGAAGAGATAGTCGACGGTCTCCTCGGGCTTCTCGCCGTGCCGCGCGCTCGGGTGCTCGAGGTGCCACTCGTAGTCCGCCTCGCGCCGCTTGTGCGCCGAGGGCTGCAGGCGAATCCACGAGCGGTCGCCGTCCTTCTGGACCAGCAGCGCGTCGGTCTCGATGTCGGGGACCACGCCGACACCTTGAATCGAAATGTCGCCCGGCGTGAGGTACTGCGCGGTGGTCAGCTTGAGGCCCAGCTTGTCGTCCTCGGCATGGTCGCCGAACGAGACCGGCGACTGGATGTCGAACAGCACCTGCACCGACCCCTTACCGAAGGTCTCCTCGCCGATCACCACGCCGCGATCGAGGTTCTTCATGGCGCCGGCCACGATCTCCGAGGCGCTGGCCGAGTTCTGGTTCACGAGCACCGCCAGCGGACAGGTCGGCTCATGGCCACTATCGGTGGCGATCTCGTCCTTGCGCTGCGCGCCGCCCACGCCGACCATGGAGACCAGCGTCCCCGACTTGATGAAGGCGTCCGACACCTTCTGCGCCTGCTCGTAGAGCCCGCCGGGATTTCCCCGCAAGTCCATGATGATCCCCTTGACCTTCTCGCGTTCGAAGAGCGCCAGCGCGTCGGCCAGATCGCCGGCGCTGTTGGCCGAGAAGTGCTGCATGTGGAAGTAGCCGACCTTGGCCACCGGCTGCCCCGGACCGGCGGGCACCTCCAGCACGCGGGCCGGCGGGTCGATCGAGGGGGGGCGGATGAAGGCGCGCGTGATGACGAACTTCTTCACGCCCGCCACGTTGTCGCGCTCGACGTAGACGTCGACCGAGGTGTCGACGTCGCCGCGCAGCCGATCGACCGCCTCGGTGAGCGTCATGTTCATGGTCGATTCGTTGTTGATCCGGACGATGTGATCCTTGGGCTTCATGCCGACCCGCATGGCGGGCGTGTCGGGCATCGGCCGCTTGACCGTGATGCGGTTCTTCTTGTCCATCTCAATCACGATCCCGAGGCCGCCGAACTTGCCCTGGGTCTGCGTGCGCATGTCCTTGTAGGTCTCGACGTCCAGCAACACCGAGTGCGGGTCGAGCGTGTAGAGCATGCCGTTGGTGGCGGCCATCTCGATCTCGACCAGACGGCGCGCCTCTTCCTTCTCGGGGACCGGCTGCAGGTTCGGTTGCACGAAGCGGAAGATCTCCTGCAGCGTGCTGCGCAGGCTCCAGGGGGCGTCGACCCGCTCGATCGAGAAGGTGCGCTGTTGTCCGTTGACCTTGACGGTCACCTGTTTGGGATCGTGCTCTGGCCAGCGATCGATCAGGATCTCGGGAACGTCGCGCTGCACGAAATCGAGCGCACCAACCAACATGCGCTTCGGATCGATCCGGTTCTTGTCGAAGTAGTTTTCACGAATATAGAACAGCGTCTTCGAAAAGATTGGTAGCTGCGACAGGTCATACTTGCCGACCGCCCCCCGCGTCGCCGCACGGAGCTGGCCGTCCGCGCTCACCCGGATGCCGTCGCCGCCGTGGCGAATGGTCAGGATGAGCGCCGCGCTGCAGGCGGCCGAGAACGCGAGGACCTTGCTGAACCGCCGCATGCGCGACTCCGGGGGCAATGGGGGAGGTGAAGACGAAGGATCGGGAGATGGACCGTCGATGAGATCCATGAATGTGACAGCCATGATAGCGAGCTGTCCGGCGCGCTGCACGCAGAGATCGCGTTATAATTGGTCGGGCCATGATGGGGCGAAAGCAGGCCGCGACCAGCGCGCCCCCGATCTCGACCCTGGATCTCGACGGATACGCGCGTAATCCGGGCGGCCCGGTCGATTCGATCCATGCCACCGATCTGGCCGCGGCCGGGTGGAGGCGGAGCGCGATGGGCGCGCGCGACGTGGCCGAGGCAGGGCCGGACCGCGCCGAAGATGTGGCCGCCGGGCGCTCGAGCCTGAGCGCCTACCTGCGCGAGCTGCGCCGCCACCCGCTGCTGACGCGCGAAGAAGAGCACGCACTGGCCGTTCGCTACGGCGCCACCGGCGACCGCGCGACCGCGCAGCGGCTGGTCACGGCAAACCTCCGCCTGGTGGTCAAGATCGCGCAGGACTACCGGCGGGTGCACCGGAATCTGATCGATCTCATTCAGGAGGGGAACCTCGGTCTCATGCAGGCGGTGGAGAAGTACGACCCTTACCGCGGCGTGAAGCTGTCGTCGTACGCGGCTTGGTGGATTCGCGCCTACATCCTCAAGTACATCCTGGCCAACTGGCGGATGGTGAAGCTCGGAACGACCCAGCCGCAACGCAAGCTGTTCTTCAACCTGCACCGAGAGCGCGAGCGCCTCAATCGCCAAGGGTTCGAGGTCGACGCCGAGCATCTCGCCGCCGCTCTCGACGTGAGCGCCAAGGAGGTCGTCGACATGGAGCGGCGGCTGTCCTTCTCGGAGACCTCGCTCGACGCGCCCGCGCCCGGCGACGGCCAGCGCACCCAAGCCGATCTGGTGGCAGCCGGTCCGAGCGCGCAACCCGATCGGCAGGTCGAGGACGGCGAGTTCCAGGAGGTCCTGCGGCACAAGCTCGACCGCTTCGGCGCGCGGCTCACCAGCCGGGAGTCGGATCTGTTCCACAAGCGCCTGTTGTCCGAACGGCCGGAGACCCTCGAACGCATCGGCGGCTATCATGGCATCAGCCGCGAGCGTGCTCGGCAAATCGAGGAGCGCCTCAAGGTGAAGTTGCGCCGCTACCTGGAAGCCGAGCTTGGCGAAGCCATCCGCGCCACCATCGAACAAACGGCCGTGCGGGATCGCCGCCGGTGAAATCGCCCGGCCGGCTGACCGTGGTGGCCACCCCACTCGGTGACGCGCGCGATCTGTCGCCGCGCGCGGCCGCGACGTTGCGCGATGCCGCGCTGATCGTGGCGGAAGACACGCGCAGCGCGCGGCGCCTGCTGACCGAGATCGGCGCCGCCGCCGGGCCCACCATCGTCTCCTGCTTCGACGCCAACGAGGCGGCGCGGGCGGCCGAGGTGGCCGCCCGCCTGACGGAGGGCGGCGACGTGGTGCTGGTCTCGGAGGCGGGGACGCCGCTGGTCTCCGATCCCGGCTACCGAATCGTCGCGGCCGCGATCGCCGCCGGGGCGCGGGTGGTGCCGGTCCCGGGCCCGTCGGCGGTGCTGGCGGCGCTGGTCGGCGCTGGCCTACCCACCGATCGATTCCTGTTCCTGGGCTTTCCGCCGCGCAAATCGGGCGCACGGCGGCGACTGTTCGCCACCGTCCAGGCGCTCCCCTACACGCTGGTCTTCTACGAATCCCCGCTGCGCACGGGCGCCACCCTGGTCGATCTGGCGGCGGTTTTGGGCGGCAGCCGCCGCGCCTGCGTCGCCCGCGAGCTGACCAAGCCCCACGAAGAGTTCGTGCGCGACAGCCTGGGCGCGCTGGCGGCCCGCTATGCCGAGGATCGCCCGCTCGGCGAAGTAACCCTGGTCGTCGCTGGCGCCGAAGGCGACGCCACGCTCGATCTCGACGACGATGAAATCCGCCGGCGGGCCGCCGAGCTGATCGCGGCCGGCCAGTCGACCGGCGACGCCGCCCGCGAGCTGGCCGCCCTCACCGGCCGCCTGCGCCGCGACATCTACAACCTCATTTCACGCGACTGACGGGCCACGCCTAGAACATCAACGAGCCTTCGATGAGAAGGCTCCAGATCTCGCTCTGCTCGACGTAGAAGCGGCGACCCGGCGAATCGATCGACTCGCGGTAGACCGGGTTGGCCTCGGCCTTGTCCAGCGAGTTGACCACGCCGTCGTGGTTGGTATCGACGCCCGCATTGGCGTTGGTGATGAAATGGGGCGCGTCGACGGTCAGACCGAAGAGGCCGCGGAAGCGAATGTAGCGGCCCACCTGGATGTTGAGCCCGAGATCGCCGCCGAAGGATCCGTAGGCGTCGATGTTGGTGACCCCGGGATAAGGCGCGGCCGCCGGGTTGCCCTGCGCGTCGGTGCCCACGTCGAGGTCGGGCCGGCAAGCCGTGCCGGTCCCGGTGACCGTGCAGTTGGGAGATCCCGACAGCGGCTCCCATAGCTCACTGTAACCCCGCCCGGCGAAGTGCTCCTCGAGGTGCCCGCGCGCCTCGATGGTGACGCGCTGGTCACCCCGCGGGTTCTCCCAGGCGATCTCCTCGACGCCGATCGTCACCGCCGCCTGCTGTTGCGGGTTGACCGAGGTCTGGGTGGCCGGACTGTAGTTCTGGAAGATGCTGCCGTTGGTCCGGATCGGCAGCATGTAGCTGGCGCCGAAGTACGGATCGAAGTGGCGGAAGCGCTTGGAGACCCAGGTCGACCAGATGAGCTGGTGGTAGCCCAGGCCGGTGGCCTGGTTGCCGCCCGGGTTGGCTGGGTCGAAGCGCATGTCCTTGAACACGTCGAGGTTGGCGTCGAAACCCAGCGTCCAGGTCGGCTTGGTGTCGTCGCGCCGCTGGTTGAACACCGCCCAGGTGACACCCAGGCCGAGGTCCTGAAAGCCACTGCGGGTGGGGCTCTTGAAGACCTGCGAGCCCGAAGCGCTGGGGGACTGCAGGAAGGCGGCGTTGTCGGCGCTAACCCCCGAATCGAGGGTGACCGTGTTCGAGTCGGCCAACACGAGCGGCGCCTGCACGTGCAAACCGACGTCCCACAGCACGCCGAAGTCGAGCCGCAGGTTGAGGAGATCCCGGGTCTGCGCGTACTTGAAGTCCGGCAGCACGCCGATCTCGCCCGAGGTCGCCGCCGATTCGGACTCCCGCTTGATGAGGGCGCTCTTCGCCTCGTGCAGCCAAGAGGCGGTGAGGTTCACATCGAACCCGTTCTCGTCGTCGAAGGCGGAGACCACCCGGGTCACCTCGGCGGCCTGCGCCGCGGCTGTAAAGAGGGTCAGCCCGGCGAGGATCGCCCCCGCCGTCTTCCTGAAAGTCACGGGGCTCAAGGACGTGGGCGCGACGATAACACAACGTTCATTTTTCGCGCAGACCCAGCTCCTTCATCTTGGTCTGGAGGCTCTTCCGGGAGATCTTCAGCTTCCGCGCCGCCTGGGTCACGTTCCCCCCCGTGGCGTCCAGCGCGCGCTGAATGAGCTCGCGCTCGACCCGCTCGGTCTCGGCGCGGACCGCCTCCTTGAGCGAACCGCCGGCCGGACGCGGCTCGCCCTCCACGGTGGCGGCCGACGCCGGCGCCGCCCCCACGATCTCGGGCGGCAGGTCCGACACCCGAATCTCGGGATCCTCGCAGAACAGGATGGTCCGCTCCATCAGGTTCTCGAGCTCGCGGATGTTGCCGGGCCAGTTGTATCCCACCAGCTCCGCGACCGCCTCGGGCGAGATCGAGACGATCTGCTTCTTCAAGCGTTCGTTGAACTTCGCGATGAAATGTTCCGCCAGCAATGGGATATCTTCGCGTCGTTCACGCAGAGGCGGGATCTGAATCGGCACCACGTTGAGTCGATAAAAAAGATCCTCGCGGAAGTTCCCGGCCGCGATCTCCTCGAGCAGATCGCGGTTGGTGGCGGTGACCAAGCGGACGTCGACCTTGATGGTCTTGATGCCGCCCACCCGCTCGAACTCCGACTCTTGCAGGACCCGCAGCAGCTTGACCTGCATCTCGACCGGGATCTCTCCGATCTCGTCCAGGAACAGGGTCCCGCCGTGGGCCAGCTCGAAACGCCCGGGCTTGGCGCCGACCGCCCCCGTGAAGGCCCCCTTGTCGTAGCCGAACAGCTCCGACTCCATCAGCGTCTTGGGGATGGCGGCGCAGTTGATCTTGATGAAGGGGCCCGCGTGGCGGTTCGAGTTCTCGTGCAGCGCCCGCGCGATCAGCTCCTTGCCGGTCCCCGACTCGCCGCTGATGAGCACCGTCGAGGGGGTGTTGGCGACCTTCTCGACCACCCCGTAGATCTGCCGAATGGCGGGCGACTGGCCGACCAGGCGAAAGCGGCCGCGCTCGGAGGGCTCCTCGGGCCGCGCGTCCTTGCGCGAGAGCGCATAGGTGCTGATGGCCTTGGCGACCACCTGTCGGATCTGCTCCTGCTCGAAGGGCTTCTCGAGGTAGTCGAAGGCCCCCAGCTTGACCGCCTCGACCGCGTTCTCGACCGAGCCGTGCGCCGTGATCATGACGACCGGCACATCCGGGTAGTCGACCGACAGCCGCTTGAGCAGCCCCATGCCGTCCAGGCCCGGCATCTTGAGATCGGTGATCACGGTATGGATGTTGGCGCTCATCCCCCCCAGCGCCTCGGTGCCGTTGGCGGCGGTGACGACGTCGTAACCCTCGCGCCGCAGGATGGCCTCCAGGACGCGACGCATGTTCAGCTCGTCGTCGGCCACGAGGACCCGTTTGATGTCGCTGGCGGCTGCAGTCACGCCGGGAGCTTACTCGACTCCTAAGAAAAGGACCCTCAAAGGGTCCTTCGGATCCCCGCGGGCGGGCGCCGCCGGACGAAGCCCGTCGGCGCTCACCCAACTATCGGGGAGCGCGTTGGCCGCCCGTCATTGCCGCGACGGCGGCCGGCTGCGGCGGATCGTATCATTCGCGGCTGCCGGGAAG
>Ga0075522_10004170_pt1 | contig 10388 bp, 9 predicted proteins | sample NGEPerA_FD_74796 | JGI IMG/M metagenome (GOLD analysis project Ga0075522, IMG submission 74796) | Arctic peat soil microbial communities from the Barrow Environmental Observatory site, Barrow, Alaska, USA - NGEE PermafrostL2-A | ecosystem: Environmental > Terrestrial > Soil > Wetlands > Peat ...
TATAGCAATCAGTCGTGCGCGAGCACCAGGGCGATCTACGTTACGAGGGCAACCGCCGACGCGCCACCTTCACCGTCACCCTCCCGCCCTTCGTCGCTTGATCGCCGCGACCAGATCGTCCAGGTCGATCGGCTTGACCAGGTAGTCGCTCGCCTCAAGGCTCGACGCAAGCGCTCGTGACGCCGCGTCGGTGGCTCCAGTGACCACGATTGGCCTTGCGGAGCGCACCGATGTCCTCGCGGCGTCATCGAGGCCGGGAAAGAGACCCAGGTCGAAGACCAGGAGCTCCCCGGACCGCAGCGCCCGGAGCGCGCTGCTTGAGTCGGCTTCGTAACCCAGACGTCGCAGGCCGCGCGCCGTGATCTCCGCCAAGCGGCCATCGTCATCGACCACGAGCACGCGTAAAGGAGCCTGAATCGCATCCTCGACCGAGCCCAGGTGTGCGAACGCCTCTTCCAGGTCGGAAAGCAGCCGATCGACCGGCGGCACCGTGCCATCAACTTGCGAGAGTTCGAGCTCCGCCTTCAGCCGGGCAAGCGTCGAGCGCAGCCGGTGCAGCGCCGCCGCAAGCTCAGCCTTGGCTGACGAACCTGTAGCCGATTCCACGTACTGTCTCGATCCAGCCGGGCTCCTGCAAAGCCCGGCGGACCTCATGGACCGCCTGCTCGACACTGTGCTCGAAGCCGGCATAGCTGCTGCCCCACACGCGCTCAAGAATTTCCGCTCGCGTCACCACCTCTCCAGGCCGGCCGGCGAGCATTTGAAGCATCCGCAGCGGCCTCCGCTCGAGCTTCAATGCACGCTCGCCGAGCCAGGCCTCCCCACGGGCGACATCGACACGCAGGCTGCCTCGCACCATAACCCGATCCGCGGTCCCTCTATCTCTCAGCGCTCCGCGAACCCGAGCCAGCAGCACCTGGCGGTCAGTACCTTTCACGATGTAGTCGGTCGCCCCATGCTCGATACCGATCACCTGGTCGCCGGCAGCGTGCCGAACCCCGGTAAGGATGATGACGGGAAAATCGATTCGATCGCCCTCGGCCCGCAGCTGATCGAGCACCTCGGGCGCATCCATGTCCGGCATCTCGTAATCGAGCAGCATCAGATCCGGCGCGCTGACTCGGACTCGCGCCAGGGCCTCGATGCCGCTGACAGCAACCTCCACCAGGTAGCCGGCACGTCGCAGCAGCTCGGCCGTGACCTCAGCCGTGCGAGGCTCGTCGTCCACGACAAGCAGCTTCGCCTTCACGCCGCCATCCCGGCAGGCAACCTAGCAGGTTCAGCGTTTGTTGAGGAAACGTTGAGGCGGCGCTGAGGCTCCGATCGGCTGTGCTGCATAACCTTCGGCGCATGGGCCAGCTCCCCGACCTCCAAGAAGCCAGGCGGCGGTTGGGACTGGCCCTCGAAGTCTTCTGCCACGACCGCTGGATGCTCGGCTACCTACGTGGCGGCTGGCTTCAGCCGATCGCCGCTTCCGAGGTGTCGCGCCGGTTCATGCAGAGCCGGCCCCTGATGCCTCTATCGCGCCGCGCGCTGTTCGAGAAGCGCCCTGTCGTCGTCAACTCCGTGATCGAAAACCCGAATCCGTCCAATGGCTACGACTGGGAGCTCGACTGGCCGGCCATCCTCTACGCGCCTGTCGGCGAGCGCGGGCAGCGACCCATCGGCCTCCTGATCCTGGGCTGCCGGCGCGACCACTGGTACTCGGAGGAAGACGTTTACTACGCGGGGAGCCTTGGGGCCACGTTGGCGCCCATGGTCGCCGCCCTGCGCGGCCCGCTTGGGCGGCTCAACGAGATCGAAAGCGAGGTTGCGCAGCTGTTGAGCTACGGGCTGTCGGAGCCCGAGATCGCCCGGGCGATCCGGTTCGACGAGCACCGAACTAGAGCCCTCGTCGACGGCGTCACCCGCAAGCTCAAGCTCGTCACCACCGACGAGATGGTCCTATCGCTGGTTGATCGGCCCGCGCGGCGCCGGGAGTTTCGGCTGTGACCTGGTGTCGGAGCTAGCTTGTTGGTCCGAACAGGAACACCGTGGTGCCGCGGCCCTCTGTGCTGACGACCTCCAGCCGCCCGCCGATGCCGGCCGACCGCTCACGCATTCCCACCAGGCCGTAGCCGCCCGGCCGCGCCGATGCCAGGCCGCTGCCCTCGTCTGCGATCTCGATCAGGAATGGGCGTGCGGCGAACGCCATTCTGACGCGGCAGATCGAGGAGCCGGAGTGGCGGCGAACGTTGGTGAGAGCCTCTCGAACAACCTGGTAGACAACCTCGCGCTGCTGGACCGAGATCATGTCTTCAGTCCCATTGGTGGACACCTCGACCCGGATCGAGTACAGCCGGGAGAACTCTTCGGCCTGGTGGCGAATGTCCTCCACCAGCCCTTCACGGCCGATGGGCCGAGGACGCAGCTCGGCCAGTGTCTCCCGAACCTGCTTCAACATCCGCTCCAGGATCTCGAGCACGTTCGTCAAGGTCACGTCGGGCGGCCTCTTGGCCGAGCCAGGGTGCCCTTCGACGTAGACCTTGAATAGCGAGATGGCCCCCGCCAGGTCGGTGGCCACGCTGTCGTGAAGCTCGCGTGCCATCCGCGCCCGCTCGCGCGCCACTGCGTCCTCTACCGCCTGATGGACCGCGTCTGCTGTCGTCGACGAGGCGGGATCTTCCGTCCTCGTCATCGGGCCAGCAGCCTGCGCCTGTAAGACCCCCAGAGTGCGATGGTCAGCGGGTGGCTCAGCCAGCGAAGGATCACGCGGTAAGGACCCCACAACCGCTGGGTCTCCTCCATCGCCAGTCGCAGCGCCGCCAAGTCTGACTCCACCATCGCGCGCTCAGTGTTGAGGCGTTCGGACAGCGTCACAGCGCGCTTTGCCAGCGCCATGCCCCAAATGGCTGCCAAAGCTCCTTCGACGACAAGCATCAGGCCGGCCGCGACGAGAAGCCAAACGCCGACCCAGCCGATGGTCGTCACTCTTTCGTGTCACTTTCCTCGTCGAGGGCTGCAACCGGAGCTATGGCCACCACCTGGTCGTCAGACGCGATACGCATCACGATCACGCCCTGGGTCTGGCGCCCGATCTGTGAGATGGCTCCCACCTGCGTACGGAGGACCATTCCGCTGGCGCTGATCAACAGCACCTCCTCCTCGGGATCGCCAACCACACGAGCGGCTGCCAGCTTGCCCACGCGATCGGTGACCTTGAGCGTGAAGATGCCTTGGCCCGCGCGGTGGTGCATCGGATACTCGACGAGCGGCGTTCGCTTGCCATAACCCCGTTCCGTGATGACGAGCAGGTCACCTCCCGGCAGCGCGGTCGCCATGCCGGCGACCGAATCACCCTTGCCGAGCCTGATGCCGATGACGCCCTGCGTGTCGCGGCCCATGGCACGGACCTCTGTCTCGCTGAAGCGGATCGCCTTGCCCAGCGCTGTGGTGATAAGGATCTCGTCTGAGCCTGTGGTTGGTGTGACCCAGTCCAGCTCGTCGCCCTCCTGCAGGTTGATCGCGATCAGGCCATTACGGCGGACGTTGGCGTATTCGGCCAGAGCCGTCTTCTTGATGTATCCATTCTTGGTGACCATCAACATGTAGCGCGCTTCCGTCTCGGTCTCAGGCCGAACGAAGACCGCCGGGATGCTTTCGTTGGGTCCGATGTCGATGAGGTTGTTCACCGAGACGCCCTTGGCCTGTCGCTCGCGCTCCGGTATCTCGTGGACGCGGAGTTGGAAGACTCGACCGCTCTGCGTAAAGAAGAGCATCGACGCGTGTGTGTGGGTGATGAGGAGGTGCAGTGCGTAATCCTCTTCTCGCGTGCCGCTGGGCGCATCGCTTCCCGCAGTTGGCTTCGCTCCCTTCAGCCCCACACCGCCACGCTTCTGCGCGCGGAACACGCGTAGCGGCTGCCGCTTGACGTAGCCGCGGTGGGTCAGCGTGACCACCACGTCTTCCTTGGGAACGAGGTCCTCGGCGGAGAGCTCCGTGGCTTCCTGGTCGGTGATCTCGGTGCGCCGGTCGTCTCCGTACTTCTTCGCAAGGTCGTCCATCTCGTCCTTGATGAGCAGACGCACCTTCTGGTCGCTGGCGAGGACGCTCTCCAGGTACGCGATGGTCTTGATGACCTCCTCGTACTCGGCGTCGATCTTGCCCCGCTCGAGCCTGGTCAGGCGGCCCAGCGTTAGAGCCAGCACCGCCTTCGCCTGCCTTTCGCTGAGGCCGAACCTCGTCTGCAGCTCGGTGGAGGCGGTGTCCGGATCGGCAGCTGCTCGGATTGTCTGGATCACCTCGTCGAGGTGGTCGAGGCAGATCTTCAGGCCCTCAAGGATGTGCGCTCGCTCCTGCGCCCGTTCGAGATCGAAGCGCGTGCGCCGCAGGATGACATCGCGGCGGTGGTCGATGAACAGCTGGAGGGCCTGCTTGAGGCTCAAAACGACCGGACGACCCTCGACGATGGCGAGCATGATCACGCCGAACGTCGACTGCAGCGCGGTGTGCTTGTACAGGTTGTTGAGAACAGTGAATGTGCGGGCGTCGCGCTTCAGCTCGATCACGATGCGCATGCCCTGGCGGTCCGACTCGTCGCGCAGATCCGCGATGCCTTCGAGCTTTCTGTCCGACACCAGCTCGGCGATCTTTGCCACCAGCGTCGCCTTGTTGACCGCGTACGGAAGCTCGTCGATGATGATGCGCTCGCGGCCATTGGGCGCTTGCTCGAAGGTGTGCCGCGCCTGCACGACAATGCGACCGTGGCCAGTGGCGTACGCGGCTTTGATTCCGGCCGTCCCCATGATCTTGCCGCCGGTTGGAAAGTCCGGACCCTTGATGAAAGACTGCAGGTCTTCACCCGTCGCCTCAGGGTTTTCGATGAGGTGCTTCACGCCGCTGGTGATCTCACGCAGGTTGTGGGGCGGGATGTTGGTCGTCATGCCCACCGCGATTCCGGTCGCGCCGTTGATCAGGAGGTTCGGCAGGCGCCCCGGTAGAACGGCCGGCTGCTCCTCGGTACCGTCGTAGTTGGGCACCATGTCGACCGTTTGCTTCTCGATGTCGGCCATCAGCTCGCCCGTGATGGCGGACAGCCGCGCCTCCGTGTAGCGCATGGCTGCGGGCGGGTCCCCATCGACGCTGCCGAAGTTTCCCTGACCGTCGATGAGCGGATAGCGCAGCGAGAACGGCTGCGCCATGCGGACCAGCGCGTCGTAGACCGCCGTGTCGCCGTGTGGGTGGTACAGCTTGAGCACGTCGCCGACAAAGGCGGCGCTCTTGCGGTGCCTGCTGCCGGCGGTGGCGCCCGCGCGATGCATCGCGTAGAGAATTCGGCGCTGCACCGGCTTCAGCCCATCACGCACGTCTGGGAGGGCCCGGCTGATGATGACGGACATGGCGTACTCCATGTAGGAGGTTTGCATCTCCTCCTGGAGACTCCTGCCCAAGACCGTCCCGATTGTGTTCTCGTCAGTCAAGCTGGGTCACTCCTCGTACTTCTTGAGGACCACGACGGCGTTGTGGCCGCCGAATCCGAAACCGTTCGAGATCGCCGTGCGCACATCCAGTCGCCGCGCCTGGTTGGGCGTGTAGTCGAGGTCGCACGCCGGATCCGGGTTCTCGTAATTGATGGTCGGATGGATCATTCCGCGGTTGATGGAGAGGAGCGTTGCTATCGCCTCTACCGCCCCGGCCGCTCCGAGCAGGTGGCCGATCATCGACTTGGTGCTGCTGATCGCCACCTTGTACGCGTGCTCGCCGAGGGCCATCTTCAATGCCTTGGTCTCGGCCGCGTCGTTCAATCCGGTGGACGTTCCGTGTGCATTGACGTAATCGACGTCCTCTGGCTCGATGCCCGCGTCCTGGAGGGCCAGCGAGATGCAGCGCGCGGGCGCCTCCCCTGTCTCGTCGGGCGCCACCTGGTGAAAGGCGTCGCACGTGAGGGCGAAGCCGAACACCTCACCGTAAATGCGAGCCCCTCGAGATTGAGCATGCTCGACTGACTCGAGCACCAATGTTCCAGCTCCCTCACCGGGCACGAAGCCATCGCGATCCCGATCAAATGGCCGGCTCGCCCTTTCCGGCGCATCGTTGCGCGTGGAGAGGGCTCGTATGGCGTTGAAGGATGCGATGCCGACTTCACACAGCGAGGCCTCCGAGCCCCCGGCGAGCATCACGTCGGCGTCACCGTGCTGAATGATCCGCGCGGCATCGCCGAGTGTGTGTGTCGAAGCCGCGCACGCGGTGGTCACTGTGGTGTTCGGCCCGCGAAGATGGAAGTTCATCGCCACGGAGGCCGCGGCCATGTTGGGGATGATCATCGGCGCGTAGAGGGGGTTGAGGCGCCCCTTGGTCGCGTACGAGATGGCCCCGGTGGTCATCTCGATGAAGCCGCCGATTCCGGTGCCCATGTCGACCCCGACCCGGAAGCTGTCCTCTTTGGCAAGGTCCAGGCCGGAGTCGGCGAGGGCCATGCCGGACGCCGCGACGGCCAGCTGAGAGAACCGGGCCATGCGCTGGGCAGCCTTGCGGTCCATGTATTGCTGCGGGTCGAAACCATGCACCTCGCACGCGAACTTGGTCGCCAGCTTCTCAGTGGCGTAGCTGCCTTCGACGGTGCGGGCGGTGCTGCGGCCTTCGATGAGACCGTCCCAGTACTCATCGAGAGTCTTGCCGAGCGGGTTGACAGTGCCCATCCCGGTCACCACGACGCGCATCCGACCGTTTTTCTTCACTTGCCCACCTCCGCCCGAATCTTACTCACGAGCTGGTTTTCCACCGCCTCCTTGGCGACCCTGATGGCGTTCTTGATCGCGCGCGCGTCGGAGCGGCCGTGCGCGATGACTGCCACGCCGTCAATTCCAAGCAGAGGTGCACCGCCGAACTCCCGCCAGTCGATCCGGTCGCGGAGCTTGCGGACGCCGCCCCGGATGAGCAGGCCGCCCACCTTGCCGCTTGTGGTTTTGGGTATCTCATCGCGCAAATTGCGGAACAGGAAGTCAGCCGTCGCCTCGGCCATCTTGATGGCGATGTTGCCGACGAAACCGTCGGCGACTATGACGTCGGCCTTGGCGGCGTAAATGTCCTTCGGTTCGATGTTGCCCACGAACCAGCGCATCGTTCCCTTCAGCCGGCGGGTGGTCTCTTTGACGAGCTCGTCACCCTTGCCCTCCTCCTCGCCGTTGCTGAGGAGGCCGACGCGGGGATTGGCCCGGCCCAGCATCTGCCGGGCGTAGACAGCGCCCATCGCGGCGAACTGGACCATGTACTCAGGTTTGGAATCGACGTTGGCGCCGACGTCCAGGAAGTAGGCGAATCCGGTCTGGGTCGGCACTATGGAGCCCAGCGCCGGCCGCTCGACGCCCCTGATGCGACCCTGGATGAGGATTGCGGTCGCCATGATCGCCCCGGAGTTGCCGGCAGAGACCCAGGCATCGGCCTTGCCGTCCTTGCACATCCGTGCGCACAGGTTCATCGACGAGTCGGGCTTGGAGCGCACGGCCTGCGCTGGATGATCGTCCATCGTGACCACCTGCGTGCAGGGGACCAGGCGCAGCAGCGGATGCTGGTCCAGCAGCGGCTGCACAGCTGACGGCAGGCCGACGACCGCCACCTCGATGCCATATTCCGCGGCCGCTTGCGAGGCTCCCTGGAGCACCTGCGCCGGGGCGTGATCGCCGCCCATGGCGTCGACTGCTATTTGCATTTGGACGCGGGCTCAGATGTCGAGGTTGCGGACGCTCTTGGCGTGCGCCTGAATGAACTTCTTGCGCGGTTCGACGTCCGGACCCATCAATTTCTCGAAGGTCTCGTTGACGGCGGCGACGTCCTCGACCCGCACCTGCAGCAGCACCCGCGTCTTCGGGTTCATGGTCGTGTCCCACAGTTCCTCAGCGTTCATCTCGCCCAGACCCTTCATCCGAGCCGACTCGGCATTCTTCCCGAGCTGCCGCAGCGCTTTGTCACGGTCACCCTCGGAGTGGCACCAGACCACCTGTTTGCCCTTGAAGACCTTGAACAGAGGCGGCTGGGCCATGTACAGATAGCCCTTCTCGATGATGGCGGGGAAGTAGCGAAAGAAGAAGGTCAGCAGGAGGGTGCGGATGTGGCTGCCATCCACGTCCGCGTCAGTCATGGTGATGACACGGTGGTAGCGCATCTTCTCGATGTTGAAGTTGTCACCGACACCCGCGCCCATGGCCGTGATCAGGTTGCGGATCTCGTCTGATGTCAGCACCTTGTCGAGGCGCGCCTTTTCGACGTTGAGGATCTTTCCACGCAGGGGCAGGATTGCCTGCGTCCGGCGGTCGCGGCCGCCTTTGGCGGTGCCGCCGGCGGAGTCACCCTCGACGATGTAGAGCTCGCACAGCGCGGGATCGCGCTCAGCGCAGTCGGCGAGCTTTCCTGGGAGCGTGCTCGACTCGAGCAGGCTCTTTCGCTGCACCAGGTCGCGCGCCTTGCGCGCCGCCTCTCGCGCCCGGGCGGCGGTCAGCGACTTCTCGACGATCCGGCGACCGTCGCCAGGGTTCTCCTCCAGGTACTGCGTCATGCCCTCCGTCAGGGCGGTGGAGACGTGCCCCTGGACCTCGGCATTGCCGAGCTTGCCCTTGGTCTGTCCTTCGAACTGCGGATCGAGCACCTTGACGCTGATCACAGCGGTCAGGCCCTCGCGCACGTCCTCGCCCGAAAGGTTGGGATCCTGTTCCTTGAGGATGCCGGCCTTTCGCGCATACCGGTTGAGGACGTTGGTGAGCGCGGCACGGAAACCGGTGAGGTGGCTGCCGCCCTCGATCGTATGGATCGTGTTGGCAAAGGCCAGGACGTTCTCGACGAACGTGTCGTTGTACTGCAGGGCGATCTCGACCTGGGTGCCCTCGACCTCGCGATCGACGTAGAAGGGGTGCGGGTTGATCACCGCCTTGTCGCGGTTCAGGGCGCTCACGAACGAGACGATGCCGCCTTCGAAGTAGAAGGTGTTGGTGAAGCCAAGCGTCTCGTCCGCAAGCGCGATCTCCAGCCGCTTGTTGAGATAGGCCATCTCGCGCAGACGGTGCTGAATCACCTCGTGGTCAAGGAGGGTGTCCGGGAAGATCTGCGGGTCAGGCTTGAAGCGCACCACGGTCCCGGTGCGATCGGTCTTGCCGACAGCCTTGACCGGCGCCTTGGGCACGCCACGCTCGAAGTCCATGTAGTAGACCTTCCCGCTGCGATGGACCCAAACCTCCAGGCGTTCGCTGAGGAAGTTGACCGCCGACACGCCGACGCCATGCAGGCCGGAGGACACCTTGTAGCCGCCTCCGCCGAACTTCCCGCCCGCGTTGAGGCGGGTCAGCACCAGCTCCAGCGCGGACAGCCCCTCCTTCTTGTGGAGGTCGACGGGGATGCCACGGCCGTTGTCGTCGATCGAACAGCTGCCGTCGGCGTGAAGCGTCACCACGATGCGGGTGCAGTAGCCCGCCAGCGCCTCGTCGACGGCGTTGTCCACCACCTCGTAGACCAGGTGATGCAGGCCGGTGGTGGTCGTCGAGCCGATGTACATGCTCGGACGCCGCCGCACATGCTCCCGGCCCTCGAGGACCTGGATCTGCTCGGCGGTGTACGCCACGTCGGCGCCTAGAGGCTGGGGCCTGCGCTTACGTTCCGGGAGGAGATTTCGGGCCTCGCTCACCGGGATTGCAGCCCTCCCAGCCTGGAGAACTTGTAGAGAACAACTGGGCAGAGTTTCAGGATTTCAATTCTACCGGATTTCGAGTTCGAAAATGGCCTGCGGGTGGCCTTAACAGGGGTCTTTTACAGCCCTGGTTTCCATCTCAGAATCGGGTCTTCGCTCTGGCCCTGCAAATAGGCGTTGATCCGGCGCGCGGTGGCGACCTCGTCGAGCCTTCCAACCGGGAGACCGTGAGGCGCCTCATGCAAGCTTTCCGGCGCTTCTTTGGCCTGCTTCACGATCTCCTTGATGGCGGTCGCGAACGCGTCAAGGGTCGCCTTGCTCTCCGTTTCGGTGGGCTCGACCATCATCGCTTCCGGCACCACCAGCGGGAAATAGATCGTCGGCGCGTAAAAGTCGCGTTCGAGCAGGCCTTTGGCCACGTCCAGGGCCTTGATGCCGTTCGGAGCCAGGTTCCGGGCGCTGGCGACGAACTCATGCATGCACGGCCCGTCGTGCGGCATATCGAGCTGGCCTTCGATCTCGTGACGGAGGTAGTTGGCCGAAAGGACCGCATCGAGCGAGGCCTGGGTGAGGCCGTCGCCGCCCATCGCCAGGATGTACGTGTAGGCGCGGACGAGCATCCCGAAGTTGCCGTAGAAGCTGCGCACCCGGCCGATGGACTTCGGCCGCTTGAAGTCGAGCTTGAAGCGGCCGTTCACCTCTTCCACCGTCGGCGTGGGCAGGAACGGGACGAGAT
>Ga0075522_10004173_pt1 | contig 10387 bp, 6 predicted proteins | sample NGEPerA_FD_74796 | JGI IMG/M metagenome (GOLD analysis project Ga0075522, IMG submission 74796) | Arctic peat soil microbial communities from the Barrow Environmental Observatory site, Barrow, Alaska, USA - NGEE PermafrostL2-A | ecosystem: Environmental > Terrestrial > Soil > Wetlands > Peat ...
GGCAGCGCGTCCGACTCTCCGAACAGCACCCGATCATAAGGATCACTGCCGAGGCGCTGGCGCAGTGCCAGTGCCGTCTTCAGCCGCTCGATGAGAAGCGCACGATCGAGCCTCTGCCCGGGATTCTTACTGACGATCCGTGCGCAGATCAGGGCGTGCGGATTCACGTAGGCAAGGCCCAGAAACTGCTCGCGGTCGGACTGGATTTGAACGGCAGCGCCCGCTTTAAAGCCAACCAGAGGAGTCGCCGCATTATCGATTTCGTTGCTAAAAACCCAAAGGTGACCGGCGCGGATCCGCCGATCCTCTCCGCGCTTGAGCCGCAACACGGGCAACGGCGGAGAAATTGCGGAATTTGGCATGAAATCAGCAGCGATCGGCCGGCGGCGCAGCGAAGTATACAGAAACACCATGCCGCAACCGCGTGCTACGCGGCGCCGAGCCGTTCCAACACCCAGCGCAGCGCCGTAGTTTGAGCGGTCAATTCTACGTCAAGGGTTCTATGGACTTTTCTGTCGGCCAAGCCGCCACTGTCGCCCTTATACCGGCACATCATATCAAGAGCCTGCAACGAGCATAAATGCGCAGCGTACGCAGCGCCTGCGAATGCTCGGTGCCGAAACCCAACCGACAGCGCATTGCAAAAATCATCTGCCTCTTTGCGCCGCATCGCGCGTACATATCGAACCTACACACGACCTCGCGCACGCCGACCATCGCCTCTTCGCGCAACGCGTGGGCTTAGCGTGATTACGGGCGGTGCGTTTCACCGCCAAGTCATGCCCGCTTCACCAGACCCGTCGCGGATCAAACAGCTATAATCGATCTCGGCACATTTTGGCCCCGCACTAGCCGGGTAGGTGCGCATGGATCATTTGAAATTCGCATTTGGTACGGCTCACGATAGAGGGACCGCGAGATAAAAATGAGCGCAGGTCATCTCAAGGCTGACGGCACGCCGAAGTACAGCAACCATCTGGCCGCGGAGACGAGTCCGTACCTGCAACATCATGCGCATAATCCCGTGGACTGGTATCCATGGGGCGAAGAGGCCTTCAAACGCGCGCGTGCTGAAGGCAAGCCCGTGCATCTGAGCATTGGTTATAGCGCCTGCTGGTGGTGCCGAGTGCTTTCCGAGGAGAGTTTTGAGGATGAGACGACCGCGCGCCTCTTGAACGAGAACTTCGTCAACATCAAGGTCGATCGGGAGGAGCGACCGGATATCGACCGCATCTATCAGATTGCACAGCAGATGCTGACGCAGCGATCCGGTGGGTGGCCGCTGACGATGTTTCTGACACCCGACGACAAACGGCCATTCTTCGGCGGCACTTATTTCCCGGACACGCCGCGTCACGGCATGCCGTCGTTTCGCGATGTGCTGCAGCGCGTGGCCGCATACTACCGCGAGCAGGAGCCTGCGCTGCGCGAGCAGAGCGAAGCACTGGTGCGCGCATTTGCAGAGCTCAATCCAGCTCCGGCGGCGGCCGGCACAGCGCTCACGGCTGCGCCGTTGCAACTCGCGCGGCGTCTACTGGAGCGAACATTTGATACCGCGTACGGCGGCTTCGGCGGAGCGCCGAAGTTTCCGCACCCCGGTTCCATAGAACGACTGTTGCGCGACTGGAGTGCAACGAAATTCAAATCCGCACCCGACGTGCAGGCTCTCGATATGGCGGCCCTGACGTTGCAGCGGATGGGCGCAGGCGGCATCTACGATCAGCTCGGCGGCGGCTTTTCCCGCTACAGCGTCGATGCCAAGTGGATGATTCCACATTTCGAGAAGATGCTGTACGACAACGGTTCACTGCTCGCGGTCTACGCCCAAGCCGCACTCGCAACCGGCGAGGCATTTTATCAGCACATCGCAGTTGGCGTCGCGGATTGGGCGCTGCGCGAGATGCAAGCTCCGGAGGGCGGTTTTTACTCAAGTTTCGATGCGAGCTCAGAGGGCCATGAAGGTAAATTCTATGCATGGGATCGGGACGAGGTGCGCGGCGCGCTGACGGCGGATGAATACAAAATGTTCGCGCCGCGCTTTGGCCTTGACCGCACTGCAAATTTTGAGAGCCATTGGCATTTGCACGTTTTTCAATCGGTGGAGGCCATCGCCGCCGCCAGCAAACGCTCAAGCGTCGAGGTCGAATCGCTGCTGGAGAGTGCGCGTGCAAAACTGCTTGCGATTCGGCAACAGCGGGTCTGGCCCGAGCGCGATGAGAAGATTCTGGTGTCCTGGAATGCCCTGATGATCCGCGGCTTGGCGATCGCTGCGCGCGCATTTGGGCGCGACGATTTCGAAGTATCGGCAAGTCGCGCGCTGGACTTCATTCGCAGCAGCATGTGGCGCAATGGTCGCCTGCTTGCGACTTACAAGAATGGGCGCGCGCATCTGAATGCCTATTTGGACGATTACGCCTATCTCGCCGACGCCATTCTGGAACTGCAGCAGCTGCGCTTTCGCGCCGACGAGCTCGCCTTCGCTCAGGAACTTCTCGAAGTTCTGCTGCAGCACTTCGAAGACCCGGCCGCCGGCGGCTTCTTCTTCACCTCCGACGATCATGAAGTACTGATGCATCGCTCAAAATCCTTGAGCGATGATGCAACTCCGGCGGGCAACGGCATCGCCGCGTTCACCTTGCAGCGCATGGGCTATATCTTGGGAGAGAGGCGGTATTTCGACGCTGCCGAACGCACGCTGCGGGCCGCATGGCCGGCGCTTGAGCGCTATCCGCAGGCGCATACGAGCCTGTTGCTTGCTCTCGAGGAGCTGCTGGCTCCCACCGAAGTCGTGATTCTAAGAGGTGCAAGTGGCTCAATTGCGGCCTGGCAGCGGGAGCTTGCGAAGACCTATGCGCCGCGCCGCCTGGTACTCGCAATCTCCTCCGGCGCAACTCACCTGCCGCCGGCGCTCGAGGCCAAGAGCGCGCAGGCAGATGCGATCGCCTACATTTGTCGCGGCATGACCTGTACGGCGCCGATTGCCTCTCTAAGCGCTCTTGCGCAGGACCTCGGCGACAGCGCGCGCAACGTACTCTAGATTGCCAGTATGCAGGCCCGCGATATTAAGGCGGCTGTCGTTCGTCATGTAAACGTGGTGCACTTCGCGCAGTGCGCGCACCTGTGCCGTATCGATCCCGAGCAGCGAGAACATACCGTGCTGGCGCGTGATGCAGCTGAAGTCGCGCCCGGGACAGGCCGTAATCAATTGCTGCACGAACTCGTGCCGCAGCGCGGCCATGCGCACCCGCATCCCCTCGAGTTCTGCGAGCCAAGAGCTCCTCAGTTCATCGTTCGTCAGAACCTCGTGCACGATCGCAGCACCGTGATCAGGCGGCATCGAATACATCGTGCGGGCGATGCGCGAGAGGTGGCTGAGCGCTGCATGGGCACCGGCCTGCGATGCGCTCACCACATGCAACGCACCGGCACGCTCGCGATACAACCCAAAATTCTTTGAGCAGGAGCCGGCGATCAGTACCTCGGGCAATTCCGCAGCGAACAGGCGGATCCCGAATGCGTCCCGCGCAAGACCCAATCCCAATCCCTGATAGGCCATGTCGATGAACGGCAGCAGTGCGCCGCGCTTAAACACCGGCAGCAGTTCGTGCCATTGCTCTTCAGTAAGATCGGCGCCGGTGGGGTTATGGCAGGAGGCGTGCAGCAGCACGACGCTGCCCGTCGGCAACGCAGCAAGCGCCTGCTGCATTCGGTCAAAGTTGACGCTGCCATCTACCGGATTGTAGTAGGGGTAATTCGCAAGCTTCAGACCCGAGCCGCCCACGAGCGGCGCGTGGTTGGCCCAGGTTGGCGCGCTCATGTATACGACGGCTTGCGCCGAGCAGCTCTTGATGAGTTCCGCGCCGAGCCGCAGCGCCGCGCAGCCTCCGACCGTTTGGATCGTCGCCACTCGCCCCGCGCTCAAGCTCGGGTGTGCGTCCCCCAGAACGAGCCTCTCCGTTACCCGATTGAACCCGGCATTGCCGATCGGAGAGACGTAGGACTTGCTCGTCTGCCGGGCAAGTACGGCTGCCTCCGCGCGCCGTACCGCCGCAGGAACTGGCGTCTCGCCATGCTCGTCGCGATAGACCCCAACCCCTAAATCCACCTTGCCCGGATCAAGATCCGCCCGGTAAGTGGCCATCAGTCCGAGAATGCTGTCTTCCGGCAGAAGCTCGAGAGTTTCGAACATGAAAGGCCCAGCTACGGGTTAACGGAATCCAAGTCTACCCGGTCTTCTCGACCGGCAAAGCGCAGCCATTGCGCGAACTGCCGCACACTTTGTGTGGTCCTCAAGATCGCAAACCTGCGGCTGCTAAGGGAGGAAGCCCCGCGACGGTGCGGCGGCGCCCTATTCAACGCAGTAGTAAATGATTCAACTCGTCGGCTCATTTGTCGTAGTCGGATGCGTCGTGGGGGGATTCCTCATCCAGGGGGGCAGTCTCCTCCTCCTTTGGCATCCCTCCGAAATCATGATTATCGTTGGCTCCGCATTTGGCGCGTTCCTGACGAGCAATCCTCTTAAGGTGGTGAAGGATTCCTTCGCGCGCGCCATCGCGCTCGTCAAGGGACCCAGTTACAAGCGCGACGATTACGTCACGCTCTTAAAGCTGCTCTACGACATTCTCGTCAAGATGCGCAAAGACGGCGTAATGGCCATCGAAAACGATCTTGAAAACCCGCACAAAAGCCCGCTCTTTCAAAAATACCCGCACATCCTGGCCGACCATCACGTGCTCGTGTTCATCACCGATTGCCTGCGCCTCATCGTCGGCGGCAACCTCGATCCGCACGAGCTTGAGAGCCTGCTCGAATACGAACTTGAGACGCATCACCGCGAAGCTCACGAGCCCGCTCACGCGGTGCAGGGAACGGCCGATTCGCTGCCAGGCTTCGGCATTGTCGCCGCCGTGCTCGGTATTATCGACACGATGGCAAGCATTCAGGGTGCGGACACCGCGATGATCGGGCAGAAAGTCGGCGCCGCCCTGGTCGGCACCTTCTTGGGTATTCTCGTCGCGTACGGCTTCATCGGACCGATCGCCTCGGCGATGGCGCATCGCGCGCACGAAGAGGCCAAGGCATTCGAGGTGGTCAAGATGGCGCTCGTTGCAAGCGTCCGCGGTTACGCGCCGCCGGTTGCGGTGGAGTTCGCTCGCAAGCTCCTCTTCAGCGAGGTCCGCCCGACGTTCAACGATCTGGAAGCGCACCTGAAGGGCAAGCCCAAGCCTGCTGCCGCCAAGGCCGCCTAAGAGAATCTTGCGTGGCGACGAAGTCTGAACGGCCCATCATTATCGTGAAGCGGCCGAAGCGCAGCGAAGGCGGCCACCACGGTGGCGCCTGGAAAGTGGCCTCCGCGGACTTCGTGACGGCCATGATGGCCTTCTTTCTGGTCATGTGGCTCGTGGCCTCAGTCAATACGGAGCAACGCGCGGCGCTCTTTGAATACTTCAGAAATCCCAGCATGGAGTCCGGCCGGAGCGTAAAGGCGGCGCTCGGTCAGAATGGACCCGGCGGCGCGAGCACGAGCGCGATCAACCTGCGCGGCGGTTTGGATGCACCGCGCACGGTGCAGGACACAACCAAGCCCGGTATCGGCATGCCGGTTGCACCCGCAGTACCCGACCACAAGGCGGCGGTTGCCGCACCGTTGCCAACACCTGCGCCGACGCCCGCCACCAAGACCGAACTGGGCAAGGATGGCGAGGAGAATCAGCATCTCGAAGCGCTCATGAAGAACCTGCAGGACGCCATCAGCAAAAGCCAGGCGCTCGAGCCTTTCAAGGACCAGCTGCTGCTCGACATCACGCCCGAAGGTTTGCGCATTCAGATCGTCGACGCGCAGAATCGCCCGATGTTTGACAGCGGCAGCGCGCAACTCAAGGGCTATACGGACACGATTCTGCGCGAGATCACGCCGTACTTAAATTCAGTTCCGAACCACGTGAGCATCACCGGCCATACCGACACTACGCCGTACGCGGACCATAACGGCCACACCAATTGGGAGCTGTCATCGGATCGCGCCAACGCCGCGCGCCGCTCGCTTGAGGCAGCGGGACTGGCCACCGATAAAGTGGCGCGCATCGTCGGCCTGTCTTCATCGGTGCTGTTTGATAAGGGTAATCCCCGCGCGCCCATCAACCGGCGCATCAGCATCATCCTCATGACCCATCAGGCGGAGGAGCAGGCACATCTGACGGATGTGCCGACGATGGAGCCGGCCAAGGACCACGGCGGAACTTAAGCCGCGCTACATTCCCGAGCCGATCGTGTAGCGCACCGAGAACATAGTCTGATTCTCCACTGCAAGCGTAGGTTCGGCCAGCAGCAAGGCGCGGTTCGTGACCTCGCTCGTCACGTGCAGCCACTCGAGCGCAAAGCGCCAATGCGCGCTCTGATCAAATAAATAGGCGACCGTCCACGCATGGCCGTCCTCCTCGCCAAGGTCCGCTGGCGCCCCGCTATCGACCCCGAACTCATCGTAGCGGGCGCTGACGGTATGGCGGCCGCGTTGGTAGGAGAGGAGCGCGAACTGAGAGTAGAACCGCCAGCGCAGGTATTGCTCATCCGGCTCAATGGCCGTGTGGCCCTGCAGCCACTGGACGATGGCGGTCCAACCGCTCTCGGTCTGTGCACGCACGCCGACGGAGTCGTAGCGGGTTTCCCAGGCAAACGCCCCGGTGAGCGCGTTACTGGCCTCGGGGTCCGCGCGATTATCGTAGTGCAGCGCAAGCAAGGTCACCCGATCGAGATACCTCGCCTCGCCGCCCACGTAGTAGCCGGCGCGATTGTCGATTTCTCGAAACAGCTGACGCTCGGCAAATACCGTTGAGCCACGCGCGCCGATGTAACCGGAAATGGGGGTTTGGAAGTCGTTGAGCGAGAACCCGCCCGTGGCTACCACCACACCTGCCGGATCGTTCCAACCGAATACCCCACCGGTCAATCCAAAATCGAAATCGTGGCCCAAACGCGTGCCGAGCCATTCCACTTTGCCCTCCACGCCGATGGTGCGAACTTCCTCCGCAATCCAGGAATTTGCTGCCGAGGAGGACAGTGTGTAGGGCGATGACCAGCCCGCTGCAGTGTTCTCCAGAGATCCGGGCGGAAAGAAAGCACCAATGCGCACGCGCGCGCGCCAGCCTTCTATCGGGTACGGCCGATATTCAAGAAACGCCTCGGTCAGACCGGTTGAATGAGTTTCATCCTGGCCCCAATAGGATCCATCAAGCTTCAGCGCCCATACCTCACCCAAGGGCTCGGTGAGCGCGAGTCGTAGCCGACCTACCTGCAGACCGTCATGCGCGTCATCGTAACGTAACGTGCCGAGACCGCCGTCAAACAAGGATCGCTGACCGTCGGAATTCACGAGGCGCATATCCGCCGACAGTTGCCAATCAAGGGCAGCGGCGACCCCAGGCACCAGCGCGCAAAGCGGCGATAAGAGAAGCAGTGCGTGCAGGGTTTTCAATACTGATTCCGCGAGCGTGCGTTGGTCTGCAGCGGCGCGGGCCGCAGCGGCTGTGTCAACTGCATCTCGACCTTGGTTGAGTCCTCCGCGCCGACGGTTACGTCGCGCTCGAGGGAGGCGGCACTTTCGCGCAACAGCGGATGCCAGATACTCACGTGATAGGCGCCGCGCGGGACGTTGTTGGCAACCCAGGCACCGCTTGCATCCGTACGCCCGAAGTACGCCGCGTCGGTGACGTAGATGTAACCGAGCATCTTGTCGTGAATATTGCAGCCGAGCGTGACGATCCCCGCCTGATCAAAGTGCACCGGCGGGTAGGGCTTACCGTGGTAGAGGGGCAGCTGGAAACGCTTGGTCGGCGAGAACGAGTAGATCTGATGGCTCACCGAATCGCTGTTGGGAAACTCGACGGTCGATCCCACCGGAATCACGATGAGGTCCGGGACAAACGCAAGGTTGATCTGGTCGACGATGGCGCTCATCGGCGCGCTCGGCGCATGTGCGGCGGCGCCCTGCACCGTGACGACAGCGCCCGCAAAGGGTTTATGGTCGGCAAGACTCGCCTGCACACTGATCGCCCCGCCGAATACCGGCGCGGTGACGCTCAGCAGCACAAGCCAGCCAAGCACAGCATTTTTCCGCAGTATGGTTCTGATGCACACGTGCGCGGTTTCTCAGTCCAGGAGTACGGGGCTCGCTCCGCTACGGCAGCGGCGCATAGTATCGATGCGTCATTTGAGCCTAGATTATGGGAAGCTTCCGCAACCGACTTCTCGCGGTGATTATTGGATTGGTCTGTGTCACACAAACTGTGACGCTGATCGCAGTGCTGGCGCGCACTGAACACTCTGTGTTGGAGCGTGCTTCCAAGCAGCTGATTGCTGGCAGCAGTTTCGTTGAACAGCTGGTGCGCTTTCGGGCCGCCCAGCTGGCAAGCGGTGTCGCGGTCTTGGCAGCAGATTTTGGCTTCCGCGAGGCTGTCGCTTCCGGCGACGGTCCGACCATGCTCTCCGCCGCACAGAACGACGTGCAGCGCATCGGCGCCGATCTCATGGTGCTCATCGACACGCACGGCCACGTGCTCGCATCGACCGCACACGTGCCCGATTCGGCGCTGAAGCGACTCTTGAGCGCACAAGACATGAGCTCCGAAAGCCCGCACGTGATGTTACTCGCCGGGCGCGCCTATCAATTCTTCTTGGCGCCAGTGCTCGCACCCGAAGTCATCGGCTGGGTGGCGATGGGCTTTGCCGTCGACGATACGCTGGCGCGGCGCATGGCCGAGCTTGCCGGCGCGCCCATCAGTCTCGTGACCCAAGATCCCTCCGGCGCGCTCTACGTCGCCTCCACGCTCACCGATGTTTCGCGGGCGGCGCTGCTTGCGACACACAGCGGCAGCGCGGCGCAGCACGCGGGTGCCTGGCGTCTGCGTCTGGGCACGCAGGATTATTTGACGGTGACACGGCGCATTGCGACGAGTCCCGATACCGTGGACGTCTGGGTGCATCAGCCGATGCACGAGGTGCTCGCGCCTTACCGTGATCTGCGCGATGCAATGCTCTTGATCGGTACGGTCGCGTTATTGCTCGCCGCCGGTATCGGCATGTTGGCCGGTCGCAGCGCCTCGCGGCCAATCGCCGAGCTCGTGCGCGCGGCGCGCCGTATTGAGGAGGGCCGTTATGGTCGGCCGGTGGTGCTGCGCGGCGCGGAGGATTTCCGGCGTCTCGCCGCAACCTTCAACACCATGCAGCAAGGGATTGCTGAACGCGAAGCGCGCATTACGCAGCTCGCTTACCACGATACGCTCACAGGTCTGCCGAATCGGCCCTTCGCCGAGAACCATATCGATCAGCGGGTGCGCGACCACGCGGACACCACCTTCGCGCTGATTTTGATTGACCTTGGCAACCTTCCTGAAATCAACGCCTCCCTCGGCCATCACGTCGGCGATGATGCGCTCTCGGAGGCGGCGCGGCGCCTGACGCAGAATGTTGGACCGAGCGATCTCGTCACGCGATTGTCTGCGCAGCAGTTCTTGATCGTGGTCGCGCCCTGCTCGCTGCAGCGCGCACCGCTGGTCGCCGAACAGCTGACGGGTATCATCGGCGCGGATTTCAGGGTTGCCGAGGTGGGTCTCGAGTTGCATCCGACCTCCGGCATTTCGATGTATCCGGAGCACGGCAAGGGCGCTCGTGAGCTGCTGCGCTGCGCACAGATGGCGCTCCACGACGCTCAGGACGCCCACACTCGCATCGCGATCTATCGTGCCGGGCGGGATGAACAGCATCGGCGCCGCCTCGCTCTCGTGACTGAGCTGCGGCGCGCGCTCGAGCAGGAGGGCCTCAAGCTCGTCTATCAGCCAAAGGTGGAGATGGCAACGCGCACGGTAACGAGTGTCGAGGCACTCGCACGCTGGACGCATCACACACTCGGCGTCGTCTCGCCGGTGGAATTCGTGCCACTTGCAGAACAGACCGGCAATACGCGCAGGCTCACAAGCTGGGTGATCGGCGAGGCAATCCGTCAAATGGCAGAGTGGCGCGCGCTGGGGCTCGACATTGATGTCGCCATCAATCTGTCGGCCTCCGACATTCTCGATCCGCAACTCGGCAACGAAGTGCTGCGTTGCCTGGAACGGCACGGCGTTGCGCCTACCAGACTGTTGCTGGAGATCACCGAAAGCGCGGTCATGCGCGATCCGGTGCTAGCCGCGCGCCATATGCAGCTCCTGCGCGTGGCTGGGGTGCGCTTCGCAATGGACGATTTCGGCACCGGCTACTCCTCGCTATCGCAGCTCAGCAGGTTGCCGGTCGATGAGCTGAAGATCGATCGCTCCCTGATCGCGCACGCGCACGCGCGCGCGGATGATGCGATGATCGTCACTTCTACCATAGAACTTGCACACAGCATGGGATT
>Ga0075522_10004174_pt1 | contig 10386 bp, 9 predicted proteins | sample NGEPerA_FD_74796 | JGI IMG/M metagenome (GOLD analysis project Ga0075522, IMG submission 74796) | Arctic peat soil microbial communities from the Barrow Environmental Observatory site, Barrow, Alaska, USA - NGEE PermafrostL2-A | ecosystem: Environmental > Terrestrial > Soil > Wetlands > Peat ...
CAACAGTCCCATGTTGCGCAAACAGAGCACGCACCTGGCTCTCGTCAGCGGAAAAGGGCAGATTTCCAACGTAGATTTTCGTCATATCACCTAACTCACAGCTGAACATCAAGGGCGCGCCGTTTGCGAACCGCGGCGACACAATACACGTGTGACCGGGGTGCGCGCCAGTACGCCCCTTTGCATAATTGACTGCACAACCGGGCTTTTTTGCCGCTGGGCGGCCCATGAGTTGACAAGTCTTGTCCACCCGGCCACCGGTGGGCGGCCGCTGTCCACGGTTTGGATCAAACCGTGACGGTCAGGATTTGAAGCTATCCCAGAGCGCCTCCATCTTCTGACGCAGCGGCGCATCCGGAAGCGCTCCCTGGGCGGCTGCCATGTTGTCCTGAAGATGACCCACCGTCGTGGTCCCGGGCACCGTACAGGTGATCGCCGGGTGGGAGACCACGAACTTCAGGAACAACTGGCTCCAGCTCGTGACCTGGATGGCCGCCGCCCAGTCCGGCAGGGGTTTGCCGGCCACCTGGCCAAAGACGCTGGCGGCCGACCGCCGACCGCCAAAGGGCGAATTGGCGATCACCGCAATGCCCTTCAGTGCGGCGAGCGGCAGCACCTCCTGCGCGGCCCCCCGGTTCGCCAGGGAGTAATCAATCTGGATGAAGTCCATGGGCAGACGGCGCATGTAATCCATCATCTGGCCGTGCGCGTTGGGCTGGGATGTGGTGATGCCGTAGTAGCCGATGCGGCCCGCTTTTTTCCAGGCCTGAAGCACCGGAATCATGACTTCGACGCCGACCAGGTTGTGGATCTGCAAGAGGTCAATGTGGTCGGTCCCCAGCCGGCGCAGCGATTCCTCCAAGGAGGCTTCGCCGGCCTTGGCATCCGAGGTCATGACCTTCGTGGCCAGGAACAGTCGATCACGGTTGTGCAGGTCTGCGACCAGACTGCCGATGACTCCTTCGGCGCGACCGTAAAGCGGCGCTGTGTCCACGACGGCGCCGCCCTGCATCGGTAGCTGCTCCAGCACCGCGTGCAGTGGCGCGATGTCCGCGGCACCTGACACGTCGTATTTATTGGTGCCGACACCGATGACGGGTATCTTCTGGCCGGAGGAGGCAATGGCCTTGGTGATGGTCGCGCCCGAGCTCGCCGACCGGGCAGTGCGGGAGACGGCCATGGCGGCCCCAACGGTGAGGGCGGCGACGAGCGCATCACGGCGGTTCACGCGCGGCTGGGTCATCTCGGCACTCCTTGGGGCTGGGTGAGCCAATCGTACACCGGCGCCGCGCCGGCGCGGAACCGGGCTTGCTGCGCCCGCAGCCTTTCGGTCATGCTCGCGCATGATTTGTTTACCGCAGCCTGACGCGGCCATCATTGCCCGCAAGGCCACGATTCTCGCGGGTCTGCGGGCCTTACTGGACCCGTCCGATGTCATCGATGATGACCTGCTGCTGCGGGCCTATGAAACCGATGCCCTGACGGCGTATCGGCAACGCCCGCTGGCTGTGGTCCTGCCCCACAGCACCGAACAGGTTGCCGCCGTGCTGCGCTTCGCGCAGCAGCAGGGCATCCGGATCATCCCGCGCGGTGCCGGCACCTCTTTGTCCGGCGGTGCCGTACCGGTGGCGGATGCCATTGTCGTCGGCATGGGACGCTTCAATCGTATATTGGAAATCGATTACGAGGATCGGTGCGTCGTCGCGCAAAGTGGTGTGACCAATCTTGCGATCAGCCATGCTGTGGCGGCGCGTGATTTCTACTACGCTCCCGATCCCTCCAGCCAGATCGCCTGCACCATCGGCGGCAATGTCGCTGAGAATTCCGGCGGCGTGCACTGCCTCAAGTACGGACTGACCACGCACAACGTCTTGGGGATTGAGATGGTGACGCCGGCGGGGGAGGTCCTGCGTTTGGGAGGGCGGCATCTGGATGCCGGCCACTATGACCTGTTGGGGTTGATGATCGGCTCGGAGGGCCTGCTGGGCATTGTCACTGAGGTGACCGTGCGTATCCTGCCAAAGCCGCAGACGGCGCGCGCGCTGCTGATCGGTTTCGACACGGCGGCGGGCGCCGGCGACTGCGTGGCGGATGTGATCGCGGCGGGCATCATTCCGGCGGGAATGGAAATGATGGATGGCCCGGCCATCCGTGCCGCAGAGGACTTCGTGGCGGCGGGTTATCCGCTCGACGCCGCGGCGCTCCTGATCGTCGAACTCGATGGTCCCGCGGCCGAAGTGGATGAGCTGATTACCCGGGTGCATGCACTCGCCACCCAGCATGGCGCGACCTCCTGCCGGGCTTCAGCGGATGAAGCGGAGCGGTTGCGGTTCTGGGCGGGCCGCAAGGCGGCATTTCCCGCCGTCGGCCGCATCAGTCCGGATTACCTGTGCATGGATGGCAGCATTCCGCGGCATGCACTGGCTTCGGTGCTGCAGTCCATTGCGGACCTGTCGATCCGCCATGGATTGCGCGTGGCCAATGTATTTCATGCCGGCGATGGCAATCTGCATCCGCTCATCCTGTATGACGCCAATCTGCCCGGTGAGCTGGAACGTGCGGAAGCGTTTGGCAGTGACATCCTCAGACTGTGCGTGGACGTGGGCGGCGTCTTGACCGGGGAACACGGCGTCGGCATCGAGAAACGCGACCTGATGACCTACCAGTTCGGCCCCACCGATCTTGAGGTGCAGCACCGCATCAAACACGTTTTTGATCCGCAGCTGCGGTTCAACCCCGGCAAAGTGTTTCCAACCCTGAGTCGCTGCAGCGAGCAGGGTCGCGAGCATGTGCACGCGCAGGCGGTTCCGGCCCGCCACGCCGGGTTGCCGCGGTTTTAGGTGGCCATCCGCCCGGGCAACGAGGCCGAGCTGGTGGAGCTGCTGCTCGCTCCCGGCCCGGCATTTGATCTCGTGGCCGGCGGCAGCAAGCGTGGCATCGGACGGCCGACCGATGCGGCGATTCTTGATCTGTCCGCCTTGAGCGGCGTCGTGGATTATCAGCCCGCTGAGCTGGTGCTGACGGCGCGGCCCGCAACGGCGCTGACGGAAATTGAATCGTTACTCGCCGCACAGCGGCAACGTTTGGCGTTTGAGCCGCCGCCATCGGCCGCTTTGGTGCAGTCACTGCCGCAGACCCTGGGTGGCGTCATCATGGCCAACAGTTCCGGTTCCCGCAGAGTGACTGCCGGCTCGGCGCGCGATCACTTCATCGGCCTGCGGGCCATCAACGGGCGCGGCGAGGCCTTCGTCGGTGGTGGTCGGGTGGTCAAGAATGTCACGGGCTTCGATTTGCCCAAGGCGCTGGCCGGCTCTTGGGGCACACTGGCGGTGCTCACCGAGGTCACGGTGCGCCTGGTCCCGGCCGCCGAGTTCGAGCGCACGCTGGTATTTGCAGCTGCCGGCGTCGCGGCCGCGGTCGCGCTGTGTTCGCAGGCGCTGGGCTCCATGTTTGAGGTGTCATCGGCCGCCGTCGTGCCCGGCCGCGGTGTGGCACTGCGCCTGGAAGGCTTGGCCACTTCCGTGGAGTCGCGCATCGCGGGATTGCTGTCAGCCCTGAACCGAACACCCGATGCCGTGCTCGAGGGACCGGGCTCCGGGCAATTCTGGCGCGAGGTGGGCGGCGCCCTGGCACTGGCGCCGTTTCCGGTGATCTGGCGCCTGTCGGTGGCACCGCGGCAGGCCGCGCGCATCCTGGATGACATCGCACCTGAGGCCTACCTGCTGGACTGGGGCGGCGGCCTGATCTGGATCGGTACGCACCGCGTGGATCACCTGCGCATCCGGGGCGCGCTGCGCGGCGGACATGCCACCCTGATGAGAGCGCCAGAGGCCGAGCGTCACGCGGGCGCCGCGTTTACCCCGCAGGCGCCCGCCATTGCGGCGCTCGCGGCGCGCTTCAAGGCCGCTTTTGATCCGGATGACCGGCTGAACCCTGGGCGCATGAGCTGATGCAGACGCAATTCAATTCCGCGGCGCTCAAGGATCCCGACACTGCCGTGGCAGAGACGATACTGCGTAAATGCGTGCACTGCGGCTTTTGCACCGCGACCTGCCCGACCTATGTGCTGTTGGGCGACGAACTCGACAGCCCTCGCGGTCGCATCTACCTGATCAAGGACATGCTCGAGCAGGATCGTCCGGCCACCGCACCGGTCGTGCGGCACCTGGATCGGTGTCTGTCGTGCCTCGCGTGCATGACGACCTGCCCCTCGGGCGTGCACTACCAGCACCTCATCGATCATGCCCGCGACCACGTTGAGCGCACCTACCGCAGACCCTTCGCGGACCGGATGCTGCGCGGCACGCTCGCCAGGGTGCTGCCATTCCCGGGCCGCCTGCGCCTGGCACTGAAGCTCGCAGCGCTGATCCCGCGCGCCTTGCGCCGCTCGTCGCTTTTCCCCGCGCCGTTGCGGGCAATGCTGCAACTGGCGACGGTGCAGGCGGCCGCACCGCGCGCCGCACCGGTTCCGGCATTGCGGCCTGCCGCAGCGCGCGGCCGTGTTGCCCTCATCATCGGCTGTGCCCAAGGCGTCCTGACGCCCGAGACTCACGCCGCTACCCGGCGGCTGCTGGTGCGCGCGGGTTGGGAGGTGGTAGCGATCTCAGGCTGCTGCGGCGCGCTGACGCATCATCTTGGTCGACGGGAGGAGGCCGAAGGGTTCGCCGGGCGCCTCATCGAAACCCTGCATGCCGCGAGTGCCGCCGGTGAGTTCGCCGCGATCGTGGTCAATGCTTCAGGGTGCGGCACCCATCTCAAGGACTACGGCTTCATGCTGCGCAACCATCCGCGACTCGCACAGGATGCAGCGCGCTTCAGCGCGCTGTCCCGTGATATCACGGAGGTACTGGCGCAAGGGCCGCTGCCGGTACAGCCGCTGGTGCAGCGGCCCGTGGTCGCCTATCACTCACCGTGCTCGATGCAGCATGGGCAGAATCTGGATGCCCTGCCGCGGCGGTTGCTGCGCGAGGCGGGCTTTGAGCTGCGTGAGATCGCCGAGGGACATCTATGCTGCGGCTCCGCCGGCAGCTACAACATCCTGCAACCGCAGATTGCCACTCAGCTGCGGGATCGCAAGCTTGCCCACATTGAGCGTACCGGCGCGAGCGTCATTGCCACGGGCAATGTGGGCTGCATCCTGCAGCTTCGATCGGGCAGCGCGTTGCCCGTCGTGCATACGGTCGAATTGCTGGACTGGGCCTGCGGCGGCCCGCGACCTGCCGCGCTGCCGGCCGGCTAGTTTAGGCGCTGGTAGCGCGTGACGGACTGTTCGACTCGGCGCTCGAACTGGCCCGAGCGGGTGAGGTATTCCAGGTGCGCGAGCGCCTCGCCCATGGCGAGGAACAGATTGAAGCCTTGCTGCTTACGGCGATACAGGAACGGCAGGCACTCGAACGCCGTCAGCGGCGTGCGGCAGGGATCGAATAATTTCGCCATTTGCCGCTGATGATGCTGGCGAATCTCATTGGCCCGCGCCGCGAGCCCGACAAAGGGCCGACCATGCGATGGCAACACCAGCGTGTCCGGATCCAATGCCGACAGGCGCTCGAGGGATTGCAGGTAGGTGGCCAGCGGGTTCGGATCAGGCGTCAGTGGTGTCAGGCCGACATTGGGTGAGATGGTCGGCAGCACCTGATCGCCCGCGATCAGCACCGACTGCGGCAGCGCGGTATGCAGGCACAAATGCCCGTGCGCATGACCGCCGGTCTCCAGCCAGCGCCATTGGTGCGAGCCGATATCGGTGAGATCGTTGTCGACCATCAGGCGGGTGGCCTGCGGGACGCCGTCCACTGAGTCCCGATAGCCTTTGGAACTGAGGCTCGCGCGCATCGCTTCGATGGGCTCGACGCCGTGGCCTGCGAAAAATGCCAGGCGCTCGGCGAGCGTCTGCGCGCTGGGCTCGGTGAGCAGAATGTTCAGCTGTTCGATCGTTGCCGCCGAAGTCCATACCGGTACGGCGAAACGCCGCTGTAACCACGCCGCGAGGCCCGCATGGTCGGGATGCAGGTGCGTGAGCAGGATGCGGGTCAAGGGCCGCTCGATGAGTACGGTGGCGGCCAGCTGCTCCCAGATTTCGCGCGATGCGGCGGTGGCCATGCCCGTATCCACCAGCGCGTAGCCGCCGGATTCTTCCAGCAGCCAAAGATTGATGTGGTCCAGGGAGATGGGTAGCGGCATGCGCAGCCACCACAGTCCCTCCTGCACCGGCAGCAACTGACCGGGTTGCGGGACGGCGAGCTCCGGATAGTGCAGCAGGTCCCGCCCGGGCTGGGGCAGCGCAGCGCCGTCGGGTGAAATCATCCGGCTTTTCGCGTCGGCGTTGCGGGAGGGACGGACTTAAGACAGTCCTCCTCGCTTTCGGCGCCGGCGCATTCGCCTTCTTCGATCTGAACCGTGGCATGGTCGATGCCGAAGCGTTCGTGCAGGCGCTCCATGATGGCCGTCAGCGCCGCATGGCGATCCGCGCCGTCCTGGAGGCTCGCATGCAACGTCAGCATGGGCGTCTCGCCCGTGAGCGACCAGGCGTGCATGTGGTGAATGTCCTTGATTCCGGCCACCGCTTCGAGCTCGTGTTCGACGGCATCGGCGTCAAATCCGTGCGGTGCACCCTCCAGCAGCACATGTGCGGCGCTGCTCGTGAGCTGCCAGCCGGAACGCAGAATCAGCACCGAAACCGCCAGTGACAACAGCGGGTCGGCGATGACCCAACCGCGCCACACGATGAGGACCGAGGCGCCCATCGCCGCAATGGAGCCTGCCAGGTCGCTCAGCACATGCAGTCGGGCGCCGCGTTCATTCAGCGATGTGGCGCCGCTCAAAGCGAGAAAGGCGCAGATATTGGCCGCGGCGCCGATCGCGGCCGTCACCAGCATCACATTGCCATTGACGTGCGGCGGCTGCATCAGGCGCCGCACCGCGGCGATCACGACGGCGGCCGTGAGGACCAGCAGAATCAAGCCATTGGTGTACGCGGCGAGTGTCTGGTAGCGCCGGTGTCCGTAGGTGCGATCGGCTCGCGCGGGTCGCTGCGCCATGCGGATGGCGAGAATGGCGAGCACCAGGGATGCCGAGTCGGCGAGCATGTGCGCAGCTTCGGCGTACAAGGCGACCGAATTGGCCCACAGGCCGCCACCGGCCTCGACCAGCGTAAAACAGAATAACAGCGCGAAGGCGACCCACAGGCGCCGCTCGCTGGCCTGCTCGGCGCCATGCACGTGACCGTGTCCATGTGCGTGTCCGTGAGCGTGGTTGTGATCGTGACCGTGGTGGGAATGCTCATTCATACCGGTTTATCCTACAGCAAGTGAGTATGTTCCCCGTCTCCAGCACGAATCCGCCAGCCTTGGGGGCGTCGGTTGACGCCACCCGGTGGGCTTATGTCGGACTGTTGCTGGCCTGTGGCATCGGGGCGGCGATGCAGGTGGGAAAAGTCCCGCCGGCATTGGCTTTTATTCAGCGCGATCTGCAGCTGGGACTGGTGGCGGCCGCCTGGGTGATCTCGATGTTCAGCATCGTGGGCGCGACCCTGGGGTGCCTCGCCGGCTCGCTGGTCGACCGGATCGGACCACACCGGGCCGCGACCGCTGGCCTGTTCGGTATCGCTGCGGCAAGTCTCGCGGGCTCGTTCGTGGTGCTGCCCTGGGCGCTGCTGCTCAGCCGCGCATTCGAAGGCATGTCCTTTATCATGGTGGTAGTGGCCATCCCGAGTCTGCTGGTGGCCAGCGCCAGTGACAGGGATCGGCGTTTCGTGCCGGCACTATGGGGGATTTACATGCCGACCGGCATGGCGATCTCACTGGCGAGCGCGCAGCCGGTACTGCATGCCTATGGTTGGCGGGTGCTCTGGCAGCTTGATGCGACGGTGCTCCTGCTCCTGGGCATTGGCCTGCTGGTGACCCCGGGTCCCGCAGTAGTGACCCGTGGCCGGGCACTGCCGAGCCTGCGTGAACTGCTGCGTTCGGTGTGGCATCCCGGCCCGATCCTGCTGGCCTTGATTTTTGGCTGCTACACGGTGCAGTACATGTCCGTGATGGGCTTTCTGCCCACCATCCTGCAAGCGCAGGGCACCAGCGCCCAGGCGGCCGGTTTGCTGAGCGCGCTGGCGGTCATGGCGAATGCTGCCGGAAACCTGAGCGTGGGGGCGCTGATCGCGCGCGGCGCAGCGCCGCGACGCCTCATTGCCGGGGCGTGCCTGGTCATGATCGTGGCGGCTGCCGGCATCTATCTGCCGCAATTGCCCATAACGCTGCGCTATCTTCTGGTGGTGACCCTGTCGGGTGTCGGCGGCCTGATTCCGGCCTCCATCTTTGCGTTGGTGCCGCGAGTCGCCTCGGATCGACAATCGACCGCCACCACCATGGGGTTTGTCGTACAGTTTTCCCATGTGGGGCAATTGGCAGGGCCGCCTGCGGTCGCGGCGGTGGCGGCCGCGGCAGGGGGCTTTCAGCTCTCGGCCCTGGTACTGATCCCCGCAGCCCTGGCGGCATTCGCCGCGGCGCGTCGGCTGAAGCGTGTGTCCTGAATAGTGTTTTCTTGCCGTGGAGCGATGCGATTTGGCTGCGATGAATCTGGTGTTTGTGCCCGGACTGTTGTGCGACAAGACCGTATGGAAACCGCAACTCAAAGCGCTGAAGCAGCTGGCGCATATCCAGGTCGCCGATCATGGTGAACTGGATTCGCTGAGCGCGATGGCCGAGGCGATTCTGGCGAAGGCGCCGGCAAAATTCGCGGTGGCGGGCCACTCCATGGGCGGACGCGTGGCGCTCGAGGTCGTGCGGCGGGCCGCCAGCCGCATCACCGGACTGGCGTTGCTCGACACCGGCTATACACCGCTTGCCGCTGGTGTGGCGGGCGAGAAGGAGACTGCGGGCCGGCAGGAGTTGCTCGATCTGGCGCGCCGTTCCGGCATGCGCGCGGTGGGTGAACAATGGCTGCGTATCCCCATGATCCACGAGGCACGTCTCAACGAGCGCAAGCTCGTCGAGGCGATTCTGCAAATGTTTGAACGGCGTACCCCCGACCAGTTTGCCGCGCAGATCCGCGCCTTGCTGCGCCGCCCCGACGCGACTCAGCTGCTGCCGATGATTTCCTGTCCGGCCCTAGTGCTGTGTGGACAGGATGACGCATGGGCGCCCCTTTCAGCTCACCGTGTCATGGCCCAGTTGATTGCTCACAGTACGCTGGTGACGGTTCCGCGCTGTGGCCACATGAGCACCATGGAGCGTCCCGATGAGGTGAGCGCCGCACTTGCGAGCTGGCTGCAACGCGTCGCGAAGATGAGCGCCTGATGTTGATTCCGAAAACCATGACGGCGATCCTGATCCGCGAGCCGGGCCCGCCATCGGTGCTCGAGCCCGCGCAAGTCGCGGTACCCTCGGCGGGTGCCGCGGAGGTACTGATCCGGGTATTCGCCGCGGGAGTCAATCGGCCGGATGTCCTACAACGGCAGGGACACTACCCACCGCCCGCCGGCGCATCGCCCGTTCCAGGCCTCGAAGTCGCCGGTGAGATTGCGGCTCTGGGCGATGAGGTGCGCGGCTGGCGGGTCGGCGACTCGGTCTGCGCACTGTTAAGCGGCGGTGGCTATGCGCAGTACGCCGCGGTGCCCGCCGTGCAGTGCCTGCCGGTACCGGCGGGTTTGACCCTGCCGCAGGCGGCCACCCTGCCCGAGACTTTTTTCACCGTCTGGTTGAATCTCTTCCGGCGTGCGGGTCTGCAACCTGGCGAGACCGTGCTCGTGCACGGCGGCGCCAGCGGTATTGGCACCACCGCGATCCTTCTGGCAGCGGCATTTGGCGCGCGGGTGCTGACCACCGCGGGCAGCCCCGAGAAATGCGCGGCCTGTCAGGCACTCGGTGCCGAACGGGCGATCAATTATCGAACGGAGGATTTTGTCACCGCCGTGCGCGAGTCGACGCAGGGCCGCGGGGCCGATGTGATCCTCGACATGGTCGGGGGCGAGTACGTGCAGCGGAACATCGCGGCGGCGGCCGTGGAGGGCCGCATCGCCTTGATCGCCGTGCAGGGTGGCGCGCGCGCCGAGATCGACCTGCGGCAGATCCTGGTGAAGCGACTGAAGATCATGGGCGCGACGCTGCGGCCGCAGTCGAGTGCGGCCAAGGGGCGGCTGGCACAGGACCTGCTGAATGAGGTCTGGCCGCTATTCGCGGATCGACGCCTGACCTCGCCCCCGATTCATGCTCGGTTTGCACTGGCTGCCGCTGCAGAAGCCCACGCCCTCATGGAGGCGGGTACCCACATCGGCAAGATCGTGCTGCTGGTAGAGCACACCGCCTCAGTCGTCTGACGCCAGCCAGCGATATCCGACTCCGGCAAGCGCCGCACCCAGCAGCGGCGCCACCCAGAACAGCCACAGTTGCGCAACCG
>Ga0075522_10004180_pt1 | contig 10372 bp, 9 predicted proteins | sample NGEPerA_FD_74796 | JGI IMG/M metagenome (GOLD analysis project Ga0075522, IMG submission 74796) | Arctic peat soil microbial communities from the Barrow Environmental Observatory site, Barrow, Alaska, USA - NGEE PermafrostL2-A | ecosystem: Environmental > Terrestrial > Soil > Wetlands > Peat ...
GTATTGCCCTGATCGGTGTCTTCCTTCTCGGCTGGTTGCTCTTGTTTCAATCCATCCGCGTGGCGAGAAGTCGTCGGCTGGCCCGTGCCGCCTTCGCCTCGCGTACTGGTTCTTTGCGGCCTGTCGTTCCAGGAGTCGTCGAGCTGCATCGGAGCGGAAGTGATGAGGGGGAGGTGCACTAGCTATGGCCGAAGACGGAGGTCTCCACCCCTTTGGTGGATTTTTCATCGCGATGCGTCAGGTCTTCGAGCCTCGGGTCACCACTCAATACCCAGTTGACAAGCGGCCAAAGCCGCCCCGCCTGCACGGCCGCCACGTCCTTAATCGCTACGAAGACGGCATGGAGAAGTGCATCGGCTGTGAGCTGTGCGCCGCTGTCTGCCCGGCGGACTGCATCTACGTGCGCGGCGCGGACAACTCGCCGGACAGTCCCGTCTCACCAGGTGAGCGCTACGGGTTCGTCTATGAGATCAACTACCTGCGCTGCATCCACTGTGACATGTGCGTGGAGGCCTGCCCAACAGAGGCGATCACGGAATCCAAGCTCTTCGAGTTCTCCTTTACGAGCAGGTCCGATGCGATCTACACCAAGGACGAGCTTGTCGTAGACGACGCCGGGAAACCTCAGCACCTGCCCTGGGAGGACTGGCGCGAGGGCGAGGACGAGCACACTTCTGGCTGGATGCGAGCGACCTCGGCGTCGGGCTCGGCGGCCTACGAAGGTCAGGTGCAGTGGTCCGGCGAGCTCGGCTACGGGGTGCGCCATCCAGAGGCAGGCCAGAGCGACAACCGAGACGACGAGGCCACGGGAAATATCTCGATTCGCCGAATCTCGCGCAACAAGATCCCGGCCCGATTCGGCGGGAACGTCATCTGATGGTTTCCGGACTGCTCGCTACAGCGACGATCCCCGACGCGATCACCTTCGTCATCGCGGCGGTGATCGTGATCGCCGGCGCGCTCGGTGTGGTGTTCATGAAGAACCCGGTGCACTCCGCGCTCAGCTTGATCATGACGCTGTTCGGCATCGCGGTGCTCTTCGTCGAGGAGAACGCACAGTTCCTCGCCGCGGTGCAGATCATCGTCTACGCCGGAGCGATCGTCGTTTTGTTCCTGTTCGTGATCATGCTGCTCGGCGTGGACCGAAACGAACGGATCTCCGTCGAGAACTCCTCTGCGCAGCGGATCGGCGCGATCGTCCTCGGGTTGGCGGTGCTGGTCGAAGTGCTGCTGCTCGGCACCGGCCAGTGGGTGACCGGAGCGCACTCGGTCACTGGATCACTAACGGGCCACGGTGCCAACGTGAACGTGATCGGCGACTCGCTCTTTAGTACTTACCTACTGCCCTTTGAGGTGACGTCCGCGTTGCTGATCGTGGCCGTGGTCGCAGCCGTCGTGCTCGCACGACGACACGACGGCCACGAAAACGTGGAGGTGGAGATCGGCGGCAAAGAGGCACACGAGCTAGCTGCCAGTCGTGAGGCCGCGGTTGGTCACGACGCGGACGAGACGAGCGCCGAGGACGAGGCGTCACTTCGATGAGTATCGCCGCCTCCTGGTATCTCACACTCGCTGCGGTGGTCTTTACGATCGGCGCGATCGGGCTGCTCATCAGGCGAAACGTGCTCGTGATGGTCATGTGCGTCGAGCTGATGTTGAACGCCGCGAACCTGACGTTCGTCACGTTCGCCCGTGAGCTGAACGACGTCGGTGGACAGATCGCCGTCTTCTTCGTTCTCGTAGTCGCGGCAGCAGAGGTCGTCGTCGGCCTTGGCATCATCGTCGCCATCTTTCGACGCAAACCAGGCGCCACTGCCGACGACGCGCACATGTTGAAGGGCTGATCCCTCGATGATCCACGCGGCATTCCTGATCCCTGCCTTCCCGCTAGCGGGATTCGCACTGCTCGCGCTCTTTGGCAAGCGGCTAGGCAACCCACTCTCGGGCTGGATCGCGACCGCGCTCGTGGCACTCAGCTTCGTCGCCACCGTCATCGTCTTTATTGCGCTCTTCCAGCGGGCACCGAGCGCGCGGATCGTCAACGAACCATGGTTCAACTGGTTCGCCGCGGGCAGGCTGCGGGTCAATGTCGGACTTCTTATCGACCCGCTCTCGATGACGATGGCAGCCTTCGTGACGGGGGTGAGCTCGCTCATCCACCTCTACTCCATTGGCTACATGGAGCACGACGAGGGCTACCCGAAGTTCTTCCTCTATCTGAACCTCTTCGTCTTTTCGATGTTGATGCTCGTTCTTGGCGGGAACTTGATCGTGACGTTCTTCGGCTGGGAGGGCGTCGGGGTCTGCTCCTACTTCCTCGTCGCATTCTGGTTCGGCCGTCCGGCTGCGACCTCTGCTGGCAAGAAGGCGATGATCTACAACAGGATCGGCGACGCCGGGCTCCTGCTTGGCATCTTCCTCGTCTTCGAGCGCACCGGCAGCCTCCAATACACGACGATCTTCAGTCGCCTCGGCAACGTGTCGGGCACCGATCTGGTGGCGATTGCGCTCTTGTTTTTCCTCGGCGCTGCGGGCAAGTCCGCACAGCTGCCGCTGTTCCCGTGGCTAGCTGATGCCATGGAGGGCCCGACGCCGGTTTCGGCACTCATCCACGCGGCGACGATGGTTACCGCAGGTGTCTATCTGATGTGTCGAATAAGTCCGATCCTGCACCTTGCGCCCGACGCCGCCCACACCGTTGCCTGGATCGGCGTCGCGACCGCATTCGTCGGGGCGATGGCTGGCTGCGCGCAGACCGACATCAAGAAGGTGCTCGCCTACTCAACAGTCTCCCAGCTCGGTTACATGTTCTTAGCCGTCGGCTGTGGCGCCTATGTCGCCGCGATCTTCTTGATGTTGACGCATGCCTTCTACAAGGCGCTCTTGTTCTTGGGTGCGGGTTCGGTCATCCATGGCATGGGCGACGAGCAAAACATCAAGCTCATGGGAGCGCTTCGCAAGTACATGCCGCTCACAGCGTTGACCTTTGGGATCGGTTGGTTCTCGATCGCTGGCGTGCCGCCGTTCTCCGGGTTCTTCTCGAAGGGCAACGTGTTAGAGAACGCATGGTCAGTGACGCCCGCGCTCTGGGCAGTAGGTGCGTTGACCGCGGTGGTGACCGCCTACTACGTAGGCCGTGAGTACTTCCTCGTCTTTTACGGCTCCGAGCGGTGGGCGAAGTCGGACTCGGAGTTGGTCGATGCGGGTCATGGTGGGCACGAAGGGGCTCGTGGGCTGCACCCGCACGAGCCCGGACGAGTGATGACGATCCCCCTCGTGGTGTTGTCGGTCGCCGCGTTCTTCGGAGGGATCCTCAACCTCCCGGTCCATCCGCACCTGGTGTTCTTGGAGCGCTGGCTCTCGCCGGTGGTCGGCGCGACGCTCTTTAATCCGCACGACTCCCCTGGAAAAGTGTGGGCGTTCTCGCTCGTCGAGGCCGTGCTGGCGCTTTCGGGGGTCGTTGCCGCGTACTTCTTGTGGCGCGACACGGTCGATCGACCAAAGCTCGAGCCGCGCTTTCTCCTCCATGCCTGGTACATCGACGCCGCGTATGACCGCTTCATCGCCCGTCCGAGCACCGCGCTCGCCACGTTCAGCGCGACCGTCGTCGACACCAAGGTGATCGACGGTGCGGTGCGCGGCATAGCTGGCGTCGTGGGCACGATCGGCGGCCGCCTGCGCAAGGTTCAGACCGGTTACGTCAGGAACTACGCACTCGGCATCATCGGCGGGACCGTCGTTCTGGTCGCGTACTTCTTGATCAGGGCGAAGGGCTGAGATGGGCCACAGCGAACTCGCCGCGATCTTCGGAGTCGCGGCATCGTCATCGGCACAGCGAGCCTTCCCGTTCCTGACGGTCCTTGTATTGCTGCCTGCCGGCGCGGCCTTTTTGCTGCTGCTCGTTCCGAAATCGGTGACGACGGCGGTTCGTTCGATCGGGATCGTCACCACCCTCGCCGTGCTGGCGCTCTCCGCGGTCGTCTTCGGAGAGTTCCACAGCGGCGTTGGCGGCCTGCAGATGACCTCTGTGCACCCCTGGGTGGCACCGCTTGGCATCTCGTGGTCGCTCGGCGTCGACGGCATTTCGTTGTTCCTCGTCGTGATGTCGGCGCTGCTCTTTCCCATAGCGCTGCTCGGAACGGGCGAGCGGGAGAACGAGAAGAGCTTCACCGTCTGGCTGCTGCTCCTCGAATCGGCCTGCCTCGGGAGCTTCTTGTCGACCGACGTACTGGTCTTTTTCCTCTTCTTCGAGGCAACCCTCGTACCTGCGTACTTCATCATCGCCGGATGGGGCCACGAGCGACGCGGCTATGCGGCAACGAAGTTCTTCGTCTACACCTTCGTCGCCTCCGCGATGCTGCTCGTCGGCATCATCGCCTTGGTCTTCATCCACAAGAGCCAGACCGGCGTCACGACGTTCTCGGTGAGCGCGCTCGCCAACACCCACCTCTCCTCGATGGCAGGGATGCTGCTCTTGCTCAGCTTCACGATCGCGTTCGTCGTGAAGGCCCCGGTCTTCCCGTTCCACACCTGGTCACCAGATGCCTACGCGGAGGCACCCGCCTCCGGCTCGATCGTGCTCGCCGGCATCATGGCCAAGCTCGGAACCTACGGGATCGTGCGCTTCGACCTGGCGCTTTTCCCGCACGCGGTCGTGGTGATCGCACCGTTGCTGATGGTGCTCGGCGTCATCGGCATCATCTACGGCGGCATCGTCGCTGCTGCCCAACGGGATCTGAAGCGCCTCGTCGCGTACTCATCGCTCGCCCACATGGGCTTCATCGTGTTGGGCGCGTTCGCGCTAACGAGCGAGTCGGTCTCAGGTGCGGTGCTACAGATGGTGAACCACGGGATCTACACAGCGGCGCTCTTCTTGTTGATAGCGATGATCTACAAGCGGACCGGCACGTTCCAGATCGGGCCGCTGCGGGGTCTCCAGCATCGGGCACCGCTGCTTGCTGGAACCTTCACGGTCGTGGTGATGGCGTCGATCGGGGTACCTGGACTCAACGGATTCGTCGGTGAGTTCTTGATCTTGGCGGGAACCTTCATCACCCACCGCTGGTATGCCGTGGTCGCGACCGGTGGAATCGTGATTGCCGCTATCTACATGCTCTGGGGCTACCAGCAGGTATTCCACTCACCTGAGTCCGAGGCACCGCCGGAGGGCGCATTCCCGGAGATGACCTGGTCGGAGCGCGCGGTGATCGCGCCGCTGATTGTGATCATCGTCTTCCTCGGTGTCTGGCCGGCGCCGATCCTGAGCCGGATCACCCCGACGGTCGACAACCTCGTCAACCACGTCGTCCAGGTGGGACACGCGAACGTGCCCGCACCTGGCCTGCCAGCGATCACTACGCAGGCGCTGCAGGGAGGGAGTGGACAGTGATCTCGATCCTCGCGGCGGCAACAATCACCCTGCCCCATGTCGACTACACCGCAATCTTGCCCGAGCTGATCTTGCTCGGCGGGATGTTGTTCCTACTCGGCGTCTCTGCCCTCGTCTCTCGGCCGATCCCTACCGAGGCCTATGCGCTGACAACCGCTGCGATCGGCATGTCGTCGCTCATCGCCTCGCTCTTTTTGTGGCACCTCGTCTCTGACCACGGAGCGTTCCAGGCGGTCGCGCGTTCGATGGACGTCGACGGCTTCGCCTGCTTCGGCCTGGTGCTGGTCTCGTGCGTGGTGATCGTCGCGTCCTTTTTCGCCGCTGGCTACCTGCGCCAAGAAGAGATCAGGGGCCCTGAGTACTACGTGCTCGCACTGATCTCGGGGTCGGGCGCGATGTTGATGGGCTCGGCGAACGACTTGATCTTGATCTTCCTGGCACTCGAGATCCTCTCCATCCCGCTCTACGTAATGGCCGGGTTCGACCACCGGCGCGAAGCGTCGGCGGAGTCGGCGATGAAGTACTTCGTGCTCGGAGCGTTCTCGTCGGCGATCTTCCTTTACGGCATCGCCCTTACCTACGGAGCTACCGGCTCGACGAACCTCGGGGAGATCGGCGCATTCCTTGCCAAGAACGTCGTCGTGAGCGACGGCGTGCTGATGGGCGGTCTAGCCCTGCTCATCGTCGGTTTCGCCTTCAAGGTCGCAGCCGTGCCATTTCACATGTGGACGCCCGACGTCTACGCCGGAGCCCCTACCCCGGCGGTTGGATTCATGGCAGCAGTTGCCAAGGTCGGTGGCTTCATGGCCCTCCTCAGGGTGCTGCTCTCGACGATGCCGACGTTGGCCTCGACCTGGCAGCCGGCACTGTGGGTGATCGCGACGGCGACCCTGCTCCTTGGCGCGACCGTTGCGCTCGCGCAGCGGGACATGAAGCGCATGCTCGCCTACTCCTCGATCAACCACGCCGGGTTCATCCTCGTCGGCGTCCAGGCTGGGACGATTGCCGGAGCACAGGGCGCGCTCTACTACCTCTTCGCCTACAGCCTGCTAGCGCTTGGCAGCTTCGCGATCGTCAACATGGTCGCGGGCAAAGGGGATGACGGCCACGACATCGATAGCTACCGCGGGCTTGCAAAGCGGAGCCCCTTTGTCGCCACTAGCTTCGCGGTGCTGCTCCTCGCCCAGGCAGGCGCACCCTTCACGACGGGCTTCTTCGCCAAGTTCTACGTGATCGAGGCCGCGGTCGAAGCGCACTCCTATGCGCTCGCCGTGATCGCGATGCTCTCTGCAGGTGTCGCGGTCTTCTTCTACCTCCGGGTCGTGCTGACGATGTTTGCGAGCACCGAGCGCGCGGCAGATGACGCGCTCGAGGGCCTCTCGAGCGACGGTGGCACTACCTCACTGCTCACCCGCGTAGTCTCCGCACAAGGGACCGAGCAGGCACTCAAGATCTCACCGTGGATGTTGGCAGGGCTCGTGTTCGTGCTCGGCGCGACGGTGGTGCTCGGGATCTGGCCACAGCCGCTGGTCTCGTTCGCGCACCAGGCGACGCTGCTCTTCTAGGCGGCAAGCCCCCTTGGCTGCCGATGCCAACAGGTGTCGCAGCCTCGGTTCAGTCCCGGAAGTTGCCGAACTGGAGCGGGATGCCGAGATCCTTCTCCTTTAGTTGCGTGATCACTGCTTGTAGATCGTCACGCTTCTTGCCCGACACCCGGATCTGCTCGCCCTGGGACTGTGAGCTCACGCCCTTGACGCCGATCTCTTTGATCGTGCGGTTAATCGTCTTCGCGTGATCCTGTGAGATGCCTGCCTGCAACTTGACGTGCTGGCGGAGCGCGCCGTGGCTCGCCTGCTCGACCTTTTCGTAGGAGAGTGCCTTTAGCGAGACGTTTCGCCGCACGAGCTTCTCCTCTACCACCTGAACGAGCGCACGGAGGCGGTCCTCGGACGGGGCGTTCAGCTCGATGTCGTCGGTTTTCAGCTCGATGCTGGCGCCGGTGTCTTTGAAGTCGAAGCGGGTGGTGACCTCGCGGCTCGCCTGATCGATGGCGTTGCGAACCTCTTGGAAGTCAACCTCTGAGGAGATGTCGAAGGTAGGCATGGCGCCAACGCTATCTGCTCAGCAGGCGATACCGAGGCGAGAACTGCACTGGCAAGTGGTGGGCCGCGATCGGGTATGGTTTCCCGCCGACGGGTCGGTACCCAAGTGGCCAACGGGAGCAGACTGTAAATCTGCCGGCTCAGCCTTCGAAGGTTCGAATCCTTCCCGGCCCACCGTGTGATGTCGAAAGGCATCGGAGACAGCTGTGTCACGACGTCTAAGACACAGCTGTCTCCGCCAGCACCTTCCCGATTCGCGTCTCTCGATCGAGTGAAGAAGTCGTGACCGACGCCGCCAGGCGCGCGATTTCCGCCGCCATCTGTGGTCGATACAATCGAAACGTGCTTTCGCTCTCTGAAGGCCCCGAGGAGAACGCCACCGTGCGGCACCGATCGCCTGGTCGCTCGCTCTTCTCTCCCCTTATTTCCCTTCGTGCGCTCATCTCGATGCGGCTCGTCTCGCTGCTGTTGCGTCCAACCAGCTTGAAGGCGCGAGAAGACCAGGAGATCTACGTCGCCGACGTGACGCCGCTCAACAAGCTGCTCTGCCGACCGGCGCTGCTCGGCTTCGTCGGCTCGGTCGCGATCCTGGCTGGAGCGTCGCAGCAGAACTCGCCGTTCACGTTGAAACTGCCGGGCGCCTGGTGGTTCGGCATCCCTGCCTCACATCCTGCCCCCCAGATCGGTGGACCTGGGCAGTGGCTCTTCCTCGGCGTCTTTGGGGTTTACGGCGGCATGTTGTTGATGCTGCGGGCCTGGTACGACGTCATTCAGCTGGCCTCGCGGATAAAGGGCATTCCCGTCCGACGCCTGATCCCCGTCTTCGTCGCCTGGACGTTGCCGCTGCTCATCGTCGCGCCGCTGTTCTCGAACGACGCCTACAGCTACGCGGCCCAGGGCGAGCTGATGAGCCACCACATCAACCCCTACCTCTACGGGCCGGGGCTCTTGAGCACAGGGACCACCTTTGATGCACTGACCGCCAGGATCTGGCAGAACGTGACGTCGCCGTACGGGCCGGTCTTCCTCGTCGCCGATGGCTGGATCGTCGAGGCGATGCGCCACAACGTGCTCGCGACCGTCGAGGCGCTCCGGGGCCTCGCGCTACTCGGCGTGGTGATGTTCGCAGCCGCGGTGCCGTCGATCGCGCGATCGTTTGGGCGCGATCAGGCGACTGCGTTCTCGCTTGCAGTGTTGAACCCGCTGATCTTGTTGAACCTGGTGGCTGGAGAGCACAACGACGCCCTGATGCTCGGCTTCTTGCTCTCGGGCTACGCCCTCTTTAAGCGGGGTCGACCCGTCCTCGGGATCTTTCTCTGCGGGATCGCCGCCGCGATCAAGATTCCCGGCTTCATCGGAGTCATCTACATCGGCTGGGAGTGGCTCGGCACCGGCAAGAGTGTCCGTGAACGAATTCGACCGATGCTCAGCGCGTTCGCCATCGCCGGTGTGGCGATGGCCGCCTCGTCGCAGCTCGCCGGGGTCGGGTGGCGATGGGTCGCTGGTCTCTCGAACCCCGACAGCGTACGTAGCTGGCTCGACCCGGCGACCGGTCTTGGCCTGCTTGCCGGCCAGGTGGCGAAACTCGTCGGACTCGGCAGCCTCGGCCATCCACTTTTGACAATCGCTCGCGGCTCCGCGCTCGCGCTAGCGGTCGCGATCGGCCTCGTGCTACTGCTTCGATCGGAGCGGATCGGCTCGCTCAGTGCCATCGGATGGACACTGATCGCCGTGGCGATGCTCGGCCCGGTCCTTCAGCCGTGGTACCTGGCGTGGGGCATCGTCTTCCTCGCGCCGATCGCGCAGGGCAAGGTCCGAAAGCTCGTCTGTGGTGTCTCGGCGGTCAGCTGCTTCCTCGGGCTGCCTGGTGGCGAGGTGCTTGGCAGCGAGCTCGAGAACTCCAATCCGGAGTTTCTCGTGCTGTTCTCGCTGCTCTTGGTCGCGATCGCGCTGGTCGTCGTCGGGCCGACGGTCCGTCTCCGGATCTACGAGCGCGTTCGCCGCATGATCCACTCGCGAGAGGTGCGCGAGCCCGTCTCATCTAGGGCTTGACCATCCCGCTTGCCCGCGCTTTCACCGAGACCCGGACCTCCGGCGTTGTCGCGAGCGCCGGCGTCTCGACGACCGGCATCGCCAAAAGCGTGGGTCCGAGGACGCTGAGCGTGCACCGACTGGTGAGTGGGGGAGCCAGCGGAAGCGCATGAGGCAGGCGACGCATTCTCGGGTCAGTCCTCTCTCGACGCGGCGGCCGGCTGAATCAGAGAAGGCGCTGCATCAAGGCGACGTCGAGCCACTTGCTGAACTTGCGCCCAACCTCGCGTTCGATGCCGACGAGTTCGAAGCCGCACGAGCGATGGAGCGAGATCGACGCTGCATGGTCGCCGACGATCCTCGCCATGATTGCGTGGAATCCGTGTGCCTTCCCGCGTTCGACGAGCTCGGCGAGCAACAGCTTGCCGACGCCGACTCCCCGGTACGACGCCGCCACGTAGACGGAGTCCTCGGCCGTGGTTGAGTATCCAGGTCGTGAGCGGTACGGGGACAGACTCGCGAATCCGATCACTCGACCGTCGTCTTCAGCGACGATGACCGGGTAGACGCCGGCGTGAGATTCCATCCATTCGTCCTGCTCGTCGGGGGTTCTCGGGACCAGATCGAAAGTTACGGTAGATCCGAGTACCTCGACGTTGTAGATCTCTCGGATCGCTTCGGAGTCGCTTGTGGCAGCCGGGCGGACGAGCACGGCCCTAGGTTAGATGCGGGGCTGGCGAAGTCGACCCGGCGGAAGGGTTAACATCCCCGAGTCGAGGCCTTCGACGCGCCCTCTTAGCTCAGTGGTAGAGCACTTCCATGGTAAGGAAGGGGTCGTGGGTTCAATCCC
>Ga0075522_10004181_pt1 | contig 10372 bp, 7 predicted proteins | sample NGEPerA_FD_74796 | JGI IMG/M metagenome (GOLD analysis project Ga0075522, IMG submission 74796) | Arctic peat soil microbial communities from the Barrow Environmental Observatory site, Barrow, Alaska, USA - NGEE PermafrostL2-A | ecosystem: Environmental > Terrestrial > Soil > Wetlands > Peat ...
CCCGCACACGGTGATCTTCCTGGACGCTGCCGGCGATCTCCGCGCGCTGGCCGAAACCTACGGCCCGACGCTGGAGGTGGCGGATCGGTTCCCGCACCGGACCAACGTCGAATTTGGCCGCGTGCGCGGCGGCGAGATCGACCTGGTGGTGTGGGAGCGCGGCAGCGGCCTCACCCTCGCCTGCGGCACCGGCGCCTGCGCCACGGTCGTCGCCGCCGTGCTGGAAGATCGCCTGGCAGCCGGCATCGAAACGCCGGTTCACCTCCCGGGCGGCACGCTGACCATCACGGTCGCCAAGGACCTCGGCAACGTGGTGATGCGCGGCCCGGCGCGCATCGTCTTCGAAGCGACCATCGACGTCGCCCGCCTGCTCGAACGACAAGACATCCCGGCTTGAACGCCCTACTCTGGGGCCCCGCATGGCCCTCAAGAAGTCCGAGCTCTACTCCACGCTCTGGTCCAGTTGCGACGCGCTCCGCGGCGGCATGGACGCCAGCCAATACAAGGACTACGTGCTGGTGTTGCTCTTCATCAAGTACATCAGCGACAAGTACGCAGAGCAGAAGTTCGCGCCGGTCACCATCCCGAAGGGCGCCAGTTTCAAAGACATGGTCGCGCTCAAGGGGACGTCGAACATCGGCGACGACATCAACAAGCAGATCCTGGCGCCGCTGAAGGACGCCAATAGGCTTTCGGACTTCCCGGACTTCAACGACGCGACGAAGCTGGGCGACGGCAAGGAGAAGGTCGAGCGCCTCACCAACCTGATCGCCATCTTCGAGAACCCGGCCCTCGACTTCTCCAAGAACCGCGCCGAGGGCGACGACATCCTGGGCGACGCGTACGAGTACCTGATGCGCCACTTCGCCACGGAGAGTGGCAAGAGCAAGGGTCAGTTCTACACGCCCGCCGAGGTCAGCCGGGTGATCGCGCAGAGCCTGGGCATTCGTAACGCCAAGACCAGCGCGGCCACGACGGTCTACGACCCGACCTGCGGCTCGGGCTCGCTGCTCATCAAGGTCGCCGACGAAGCGGGGACGAAGGTCACGCTCTACGGGCAGGAGAAGGACGCGGCCACCAGCGCCCTCGCCCGCATGAACATGTACCTGCACGACAACCCGGAGGCGCTGGTCTTCCAGGGCAACACGCTGACGGATCCGAAGTTCATCGAAGACGGCAAGTTGAAGATCTTCGACTACGTGGTGGCGAACCCACCTTTCTCGGATAAGCGCTGGAGCACGGGACTCAACCCCGCGGAGGATCCGCACGATCGCTTCAAGGCGTTCGGTGTGCCGCCCGGTAAGCAGGGTGACTACGCCTACCTCCTTCATATCATCCGATCACTGAAGAGCACGGGCAAAGGGGCCTGCATCTTGCCGCACGGGGTTCTCTTCCGCGGCAACGCCGAAGCGGACATCCGGCGCGCGCTGGTCCGGCGTGGCTACATCAAGGGGATCATCGGGCTGCCGGCGAACTTGTTCTACGGCACGGGGATCCCGGCCTGCATCGTGGTGGTCGACAAGGACGGTGCCGCGGCGCGGAAGGGGATCTTCATGATCGACGGCAGCGGCGGCTTCATGAAGGAAGGACCCAAAAACCGGCTGCGGGCGCAGGACATCCACCGGATCGTCGACGCCTTCAACAAGCAGAGCGACGTCCCCCGGTACGCGCGCATGGTCGGGCTGGAGGAGATAGAGAAGAACGACTTCAATCTCAACCTACCCCGCTACATCGACAGTCAGACGCCGGAAGATCTACAGGATATAGCCGGCCACCTGCAGGGCGGCATTCCGGGTGGCGGATGTGGATGCGCTGCAACGGTATTGGGCCGTCTGCCCGGGTCTCCGGAAGACGTTGTTCAAGAAGGGGCGCGCGGGGTACGTCGAGCTGGCGGTCGAGAAGGCGGCGGTCAAGTCGACAATCTACGAGCACCCGGAGTTCGCGGCGTTCATCGGGAAGATGAACGGGCACTTCGATGTGTGGCGGAAGCGGAGCGCGAAGACGCTCAAGGGGCTGACCGCGGGGTGCCATCCGAAGCAGGTGATCACGGAGCTGGCGGAGGGGTTGTTGGCGCACTATGCGGGCAAGGCGCTGATCGATCCCTACGACGTGTATCAGCACCTGATGGACTACTGGGCGGCGACCATGCAGGACGACTGCTACCTGATCGCGGCGGACGGCTGGAAGGCCGAGACGTATCGGATCATCGAGAAGGACAAGAAGGGCAAGGAGCGGGACAAGGGGTGGGCCTGCGATTTGGTTCCCAGGGGACTAATCGTGGGGAGCTACTTCGCGAAAGAGCAGGCGGAGATCGACGAGATCGCGGCGGCGCTGGAGGCGGTGACGGCGCGGGTAGCGGAGCTGGAAGAGGAGCACGGCGGTGACGACGGTGCGTTCTCGGAGCTGGACAAGGTGAACAAGGCCAACGTCGCGGCACGGTTGAAGGAGATCGCGGGGGACGCGGACGCGAGGGACGAGGCGGCGGCGCTCGGCGCCTGGTCGAAGGCGAGCGGCGAAGAGGCGGCGCTGAAGGGGCGGCTCAAGGACGCCGAGGCGGCGCTCGACGCCAAGGCGTACGCTCAGTACGCGAAGCTGAGCGAGGCCGAGGTGAAGACGTTGGTCGTCGACGACAAATGGCTGGCGGCGCTCGACTCGGACATCCACGGTGAGATGGACCGCGTGAGCCAGGCGCTCACCGGGCGGGTGAAGGAGCTGGCGGAGCGGTACGAGACGCCGATGCCGGAGATGGTTCGCCGGGTGGCGGAGCTGGAGGCGACGGTGAACCGACATCTCGAGAAGATGGGGTTCGCGTGTTGACCGAGAAATGGAAGACGAAGTCGCTCGGAGACGTCGCGACCCTCCAGCGCGGTTTTGATCTTCCATATCGACTGCGAAAACCGGGACTGATCCCGGTAGTCACCTCCTCAGGCACGGAGGACCGCCACAGCGAAGCCAAAGTCAGGGGACCCGGCGTGGTTACCGGGCGCTACGGCACCATAGGAGAAGTATTTTTTGTCCCCAATGACTTCTGGCCCCTAAACACAACGCTCTATGTTCGCAACTTCCACGGAAACCATCCCCTCTTTGTGTCGTATTTGCTCCGGACGATCGATTTCGAAACACACAGCGGTAAAAGCGGCGTACCCGGCGTCAATCGCAACGATCTGCATGAACTTGACGTCGTCGTCCCGCCCACCAGGATTGAACAAGAAGCGATCGCCCGGGCGTTGAGCGATGCGGATGCCCTCATCGAATCCCTGGAGCAACTCCTCGCCAAGAAACGCCACCTCAAACAAGGCGCCATGCAGGAACTGCTCACCGGCAAGAAGCGCCTGCCCGGGTTCAGCGGGAAGTGGAAGACAACCCGACTCGGCGAGATCTGTGAGATCGCGATGGGAAGAACACCACCCCGTCTCAACCCGGCATTTTGGGGCCAGGGCCACGTCTGGCTTTCGATTGCCGACTTACGCGGCAAGGTTGTGGCTGCGTCGAAGGAGGAGATTACAGCTCTCGCGGCAGCAGGGATGCAGGTCATTCCAAAGAACACGTTGCTGATGAGTTTCAAACTCTCGATCGGTCGGCTGTGTTTCGCCGGGTGCGATCTCTATACGAACGAGGCAATTTGTAGCTTCAGCAGGCTGCGAGCCGATGCGGATTTTCTCTATTACGTCCTGTCTCGGACGGACTTCTCGCTTTACGGCAAGCAGGCGGTGAAGGGATACACCTTGAACAAGGAGTCCCTCGGGTTGGTCGAGGTTCGACTGCCATCCGACACCGAGCAAACCGCCATCGCCGCCGTCCTCTCCGACATGGACGCCGACATCGCCGCCCTCGAATCCAAGCTCGCCAAGACCCGCCAGGTGAAGCAAGGCATGATGCAGGAGCTGCTCACCGGGAGGATCCGGCTCGTATGAAGGAGAACCAGCAGGTCGAATGGAAGGAGTCCTGGCGGGACGAGTTCCTGAAGGCGGTCTGCGCGTTCGCCAATTCCGACGGCGGCGTCCTCGTCATCGGACGCAACAACAAGGGCAAGGTCGTCGGCCTCGCCAACGCCCACAAGCTGCTCGAAGAGCTCCCGAACAAGATCCGCGATCTGCTCGGCATCGTGGTGAAGGTGAACCTCCGCGGCCACTCGTCGCGCGAGTACCTGGAGATCGTCGTCGAGGCGTACCCCAACCCGATCAGCTACCGCGGCGAGTACTACGTCCGCAGCGGCAGCACCACCCAGGCGCTCAAGGGCGCCGCCCTGTACACGTTCTTGCTGCGCAAGCAGGGCCGAAATTGGGACGGGGTCCCCGATCCGACCCTGCGTCTCAAGGATTGCAGTGCGCAGGCCCTTCGCCTGTTCGCAAAGAACGCGACGCGCAGCGGCCGCATGGACAGCGCCGTTCTCCGAGATGGCCGAGGCGCCGTCCTCGAGAACCTGGAGTTGATGGAGGGCCAATACCTGAAACGGGCGGCCGGCTTGCTGTTTTCGGACCGCCCCGAGAGCCGCGTGAGCGGCGCGTGGATCAAGACGGGCTTCTTTTTCAGCGACGATGATCTTCGCCACCAAGACGAAGTCCACGGCAACCTCTTCGAGCAGGTCGAGAACACGCTGAAGGTTCTGGAGAGCAAGTACCTCAAGGCCTACATCAGCTATGAGGGGCTCCAGCGCCTCGAGACCTACCTGTTCCCGATGGAGGCCGTCCGCGAGGCGCTGCTGAACGCCGTCATTCACAAGGACTACAGCAGCGGCATCCCGATCCAGATCAGCGTCTATGAAGACAAGATCGTGCTCTGGAACCCGGGCGAGCTGCCGCAGAACTGGACCCTGAAGAAGCTGCTGGGGAAGCACCCGTCGAAGCCCTTCAATCCGTTGCTCGCGAACGCCCTATTTCGGGCCGGGTTCATCGAGTCGTGGGGGCGTGGGATCGAGAAAATCCGGCGGGCGTGCGAGGAGCACGGGATCGAGCCGCCCGTCTACGATCTCAGCATGTCCGGTCTGATGGTGACCTTTCACGCCAACCCCCAGCACCTGGCCGCGGCCACCGGGGGGGCGAACGGCACTACCCAAGAAACTACCCCCAAAACTACCCAAGAAACCCAGATCACTACCCCAGAAACCCAGCCCACTACCCCAGAAACTACCCAAGAAACGCGTGGTACTACCCCAGAAACTCAGATCACTACCCCAGAAACGCGCGCTACTACCCCAGAAACCCAGATCACCACCTACCCGGGAACTACCCAAGAAAAGATCCTCGGCCTGCTTAGAACCCAACCCCACGTCTCCAGCCGGGCGCTAGCTGCCCAGCTCGGGCTAACCCGTGACGGCATCCGGTATCACCTGCGGAAACTGACATTAGAGGGGATCATCCGCCACGTGGGGCCGACCAAGGCCGGCTACTGGGAAGTCCTGGAGGCACCGGCCAAGGCACCGGCCAAGGCACCGGCCAAGGCACCGGCCAAGTCACCGGCCAAGTCGAGGTCATGACGTGACCGTCGGTCAGCCCGAGCGCGCCACCCAGAGCCGCGTGATCGCCCTCTTCCGTGACGAGCTGGGCTACCGTTACCTCGGCGACTGGACCGACCGCGAGGGCAACAGCAACATCGAGGAGGGGCTCGTCACCGCCTGGCTGGCCAAACAAGGCCGCACCCCCGAAGAGATCAGTGGCGCGCGCCACCGGCTGCGTACCGAGGCGGCCAACCACGGGCGCAATCTCTACGGCAACAACCAGGCCGTATACGCCCTGCTCCGCTACGGCGTGCCCGTCAAGACCGAAGCCGCCAACCCGACCGAGACCGTTCACCTCATCGACTGGCGCCAACCAGAGAACAACGACTTCGCGATCGCCGAGGAGGTCACGCTCAAGGGCGGGCACGAGCGGCGGCCCGATCTGGTCCTCTACGTGAACGGCATCGCCGTGGGCGTGCTGGAGCTAAAGAACAGTCGCGTCAGCCTGGGCGACGGCATCCGGCAGAGCCTCTCCAACCAGCAGCCGGAGTTCAACGCCTGGTTCTTCAGCACCGTGCAGCTCATCTTGGCCGGCAACGACTCGGAGGGGTTGCGGTACGGCACCATCGGCACCGAGGAGAAGTACTTTCTCAACTGGAAGGAGGACGAGCAGGACAACACCCGATTCAAACTGGACAAATATCTCCTCAAGCTTTGCGCCAAGCCCCGATTGCTGGAGCTGCTGCACGATTTCGTCCTGTTCGACGGCGGCGTCAAGAAGCTGCCACGCGTTCATCAGTATTTCGGCATCAAGGCCGCGCAAGAGCACGTCCAGCGGCGCGAGGGCGGCATCATCTGGCACACCCAGGGCAGCGGGAAGAGCATCGTCATGGTGCTGCTGGCCAAATGGATCCTGGAGAACAACCCCAACGCGCGCGTCGCCATTCTCACCGACCGCAGCGAGCTGGACAAACAGATCGCCGGCGTCTTCAAGGATTCCGGCGAGACCATCTATCGCGCGCGCAGCGGCCGCGACCTGATGACCCAGCTCGGCAAGGCCACGCCGCGTCTGCTCTGCTCGCTGCTGCACAAGTTCGGACGCCGGGACGTCAAGGATCTGGATGCCTTCATCGCGGATCTCGAAGCCCGGCCCAGCGCTACCGTCGGCGACGTGTTCGTGTTCGTCGACGAGTGCCACCGCACCCAGAGCGGCAAGCTGCACCGGACCATGAAGGCGCTCATGCCCAACGCGACCTTCGTCGGGTTCACCGGCACGCCCCTTTTGCAGAAGGACAAGAAGACCAGCCGGGAGGTCTTTGGCGGGTATATCCATACCTACAAGTTCAGCGAGGCCGTCGAGGACGACGTCGTGCTGGATCTGGTCTACGAGGCTCGCGACATCGATCAGGATCTCGGCTCCAAAGACAAGATCGACGCCTGGTTCGAGGCAAAAACGAAGGGGCTCAACGACTGGCAGAAGGACGAGCTCAAGAAGCGGTGGGGCACCATGCAGACCCTGCTCAGCTCGCGCGGGCGCATGGAGCGCGTCGTCGCCGACATCGTATACGACTTCAGCGTGAAACCGCGCCTCGCCAGCGAGCGCGGCAATGCCATTCTCGTGGCGTCCAGCATCTACGAGGCGTGCAAGTACTTCGGCTTGTTTGGCAAGACCCCGTTTCGTGGGAAGTGCGCCGTCGTGACCTCGTACGACCCGCAAGCAAAAGACGTCACGAAGGAGGAGGTTGGGGCCAACACCGATTCGGACAAGCAGACGGTTTTCAACACCTACACGACGCTCCTGGCCGACGTCGACGCCAAGCCCGGTATGTCGAAGACCGAGACCTACGAGGAATGGGCCAAGGCGATGTTCACCGACGAGCCGGCGAGCATGAAGCTGCTGGTCGTGGTCGACAAGCTGCTCACCGGCTTCGACGCGCCCCACTGCACGTACCTCTACATCGACAAGTCGATGCGCGATCACGGCCTGTTCCAGGCCATCTGCCGCACCAACCGGATCGACGGTGAGGACAAGGACTTCGGCTACATCGTCGACTACAAGGACCTATTCAAGAACCTGGTCAACGACAAGGGCACCGGCGCCTTGCAGGTCTACACCTCCGAGCTGGACCACTCGGCCGGGGGCGCGACGCCCGAGGTGTTGATGCAGGATCGGCTGGCGAAGGGGCGGGAGCGCCTCGATGGCGGGATGGAGACGGTGTTCCTGCTGTGCGAGCCGGTCGAGCCGCCGAAGGGCGAGCTCGAGCACATTCACTATTTCTGCGGCAACACCGAGATCCCGTCCGACCTCAAGGATCGGGAGCCCCAGCGCGCGGCCCTGTACAAGGCGACCGCGGCGTTCGTGCGCGCCTACGCCAACCTCGCCGACGAGCTGGAGCCGGCCGGTTACGGCGCGGCGGATATTGTCCGCATCAAGGAGCGCCTCCAGCACGACCTGAACGTCCGCGAGATCATCCGCAAGGCCAGCGGAGAGAGCCTCGACCTCAAGGCCTACGAGGCCGACATGCGGCATCTCATCGATACGTACATCGAGGCCAAGGAGCCGCGAACGGTGTCGCCCTTCGACGGCCTGAGCTTGCTCGAGTTGATCGCGAAGACCGGAATCGGAAACGCGATTGCCGCGCGTCTCGGCAACCTCAAGGGCAGCCAGAACGCCGTCGCGGAGACCATCGAGAACAACGTTCGCAAGATGATCCTCAAGGAGCACCTCAACGATCCGGCGTTCTACGCCAGGATGTCGGCGCTGCTGGACGAGATCATCGCCACGCGCAAGGCCAGGGCCCACGAATACGCGGAGTACCTCGAGCGCATCGCCGATCTGGTGAAAAGAGTCGGCGCGGGCCAGGAAGAAGACACCCCGATCTCGCTCGACACCCCTGGAAAACGCGCGCTCTACAACAATCTCGAGGTCACTCCGGGGCGGAGCATGATCGGCGACGGTGAAGCGGCTCGCTCGGCGGAATACGACCTCCCGGAGGATCGGCAGCTCGCGCTGGCGTTGACGATCGATCGAGCGATCAAACGGGTTCGGCCCGACGGTTGGCGTGACGTACAGACGCGGGAAATGGTCATCAAGCGGGCACTTTACGAGGTGCTGGCGAACGAGGCCGAGGTCGAACGGATCTTCCTCATCATCAAGGCGCAGGCGGAATATTGACGGGCACCGTCCTACACCTCGGTGACGTCGCCGTTCACGTCACATTGAAGGATATCAAGAACGTTCACCTGGGCGTCTACCCGCCGGGCGGCCGGGTTCGCATTGCGGCGCCCACTCGGATGAAGATGGACGCCATCCGCGTTCTGGCTATCTCGAAGCTGTCGTGGATCCGCCGCCAGCAGAGATCGTTCCGGGGTCAAGAACGGGAAGCGCATCGCGAGTACGTGAACGGGGAGAGCCACTACCTGTGGGGCCGGCGCTATCTTCTCACGGTCGAGGAATGCGACGCGGCCCCGAGGATCGAAGCCACGCCCAGCCGCCTGCTGCTTCGGGTGCGCCCCGACACCGATGCAGCCAAGAAGGCCATCCTGGTCGAGGGGTGGTATCGGCGGCAGATCCGGGGCGCGCTGACGCCGCTGTTGCGCAAGTGGAACGCGCTGGTGGATGCCGCACCGAACAAGGTCTTCGTCCAGCGGATGCGAACTAAATGGGGGAGTTGCAACCCCCGCACGGGCAACATCCGCCTCAATACCGAGCTCGCTAAGAAACCGCGTGCCTGCCTCGAATACATCCTCGTCCACGAGCTGCTGCACTTATTGGAACCGACCCACAACGACCGGTTCACGCGTCTCATGGCCAGATTTTTTCCGAGCTGGCAGATCCAACGCTCGGAGCTGAACCGCCTGCCCTTGCGCCACGAGAGCTGGGTCTACTGATGAACCGAACGAAGCGTTGTTCTGCGGGTCCCGCTAGAACAACGTCCCCTGCGGGCGCGACGGGACCGGCAAGCCCAGGTGGTCGTAGGCGCGGCGGGTGATCTGGCGGCCGCGCGGCGTGCGGAGCAGGAAGCCCTCTTGAATGAGGTAGGGCTCGTAGACGAATTCGAGGGTGTCGCGATCCTCGGCCAGCGAGGCCGCCAGCGAGTCGATCCCGACCGGGCCGCCGTCGAAGCGCTGCACGATGGTGCTCAGGATCTTGCGGTCGCCCGCGTCGAGGCCGGCGGCGTCGACCTCCAGCCGACCCAGCGCGTACTCCGCCAGATCGCGGGTCACGCGCCCGTCGCCGCGCACGTCGGCGAAGTCGCGGATCCGACGCAGGAGGCGGTTCGCGATGCGCGGCGTTCCCCGGGCCCGGCGGCCGATCTCCTCGGCGCCGGCGTCTTCGATCGGAATGCCGAGCAGGCGCGCCGAGCGCTTGACGATGGTGGTCAGGTCGGCCGGCGAGTAGAACTCGAAGGTCTCGACGATGCCGAAGCGCGACAGCAACGGCGAGCCGAGCTGTCCGGTGCGGGTGGTGGCGCCCACCAGCGTGAAGCGCTCGATGGGCAATGGGATGGCCCGCGCCCCGGCGCCCGCGCCGGTGACCAGCTCGATGCGAAAGTCCTCCATGGCGGGATAGAGGCTCTCCTCGATGACCGGCTGCAGGCGGTGGATCTCGTCGATGAACAGCACGTCGCCGCGGCCGAGCGAGGTCAGGATGCCGACCAGGTCGCCCTTGCGCTCCAGCACCGGCCCCGAGGTGATGCGCACCTCCGACCCCATCTCGCGCGCCAGCAGAAAGGCCAGGGTGGTCTTGCCCAGGCCGGGCGGCCCGGAAAGCAGCACGTGGTCGAGCGCGTCGCCGCGTTTGCGCGCCGCCTGGACGTAGACCGCCAGGTTCTCGGCCACCTTCCGCTGTCCGACGAACTCGGCGAAGCTGTGCGGCCGCAGCGCCGCGTCCTCGTCGCGATCGCGCGCCACCGCGCCCGCGCCGGCGGAGAC
>Ga0075522_10004182_pt1 | contig 10367 bp, 10 predicted proteins | sample NGEPerA_FD_74796 | JGI IMG/M metagenome (GOLD analysis project Ga0075522, IMG submission 74796) | Arctic peat soil microbial communities from the Barrow Environmental Observatory site, Barrow, Alaska, USA - NGEE PermafrostL2-A | ecosystem: Environmental > Terrestrial > Soil > Wetlands > Peat ...
AAACAGGCCCGACCCGAACTGGTGAAGCGCTATTTTCGCGAACGACATGTCCAGTACGCCGCCAACTGAAAACTGTCACATATTTAGTGCTCGGAGTAATAATTACCATAGACGGGATCGCAAAAAGTTGCAGTTGTTTGCTGAACAGGAATTTGGACCTTTATTCTCCTGCAGGTGCGGACAACCAGCCGTGCCGAGGGCCGCAGTTGGTTCGGTTGGGATTATTGCGAGACGTCTTTCGGACTTAAGAAGAGCTCGGAGAGCGCCAATCCAAAATGAAGACCCCACGCTCACCTGAGCCGAACGAAACGCTAGCACGACGCTGCTCGCAGGAATGGCGAGCGCATTTCGGCGTCCATGTTTCAAATCGGAGAGCACACAGTGAGTAAAAAAAATGAAAAGCAAAACCCCGCGGAACCAAGTGGGGATTCACCTACCAGCAAATCCACCGGCCCGCGAACCTCAGCGGGAAAAGAGATTAGCAAGCGCAACGCGACCACCCACGGTATCTTTACCGAAGTCGCCGTACTTCCAGGCGAACCTCTAGACGAATACGTGTCGCTCTGGGAGGGATTGTCAGAAGCGCTGAAGCCAGAATCCGAGCTCGAGGTCCTTCTCGTGGACAAGCTCGTGATGATTACATGGCGGCTCCGGCGTGTGCTCGAGGCAGAAGGCGCGGAAATTCAGCAAGGCACCAAGTTCCTTGAATGGGACCGAAAGATGCAGCAACGCAGCGAGGCGGAACTGGCCAAGCGATCACTCGTGCGACATCACAAAACGTATAATGACAGACCGGGCCTCCTGCCGAAGATTCAAAATCCGGAGATACTCGAGCACTTAGTGAAACTGCTTCTCGAGCTGCAAAAGCAAATGAAGTCTTGGGGTTTCAATGAAAAACCTGACCGTTCAATCCTGGATGTAATCTACGGGGGCGATGTGAGGCTGCACGGGACCCTGCGTAATACCTACGACCGGTGGCTCAACTGCTCTCTGGCAACGGAGGAAGAACGGCAGCGTGAGGGGTATCCTACGCTGGAACGATGCAAGACCGAAATGTTGTTGGCGATCGATGCTGAAATTCAACTTTTCCAAAACTACCGGCAAAAACAAGACGAAATTGAGTCTGAGCGCACGAAGTTAGAAGTCTTGCGACGGGGAGTTCCTGAAGCTGCGAAGGCTGACGTGCTGATGCGATACGAAGTGATGTTGGAGCGGGCGTTCGAACGGACCTTGAACCAATTCGAACGAATCCAGCGGTTACGAAGGGGACTGCCCACTGCTCCTCGGATCGAAGTCAGCGGTTTGTGATTTTCGATGGGTAGGGGCGGGACGATAACGCGGTGATCTCGCACGTTAACAAGGACTCACTGCGGGCGGTGGGTAAAGGAACGTCAAGTGCTTTGCCTCGCCTTCAGCATAAGCTCTTGCGCAACCGGCCTGATCGGAATTGAGCTCGCAAGCGGCCACTTATTTTACGGGCGGTTGTCAGTAGTTTAGATGCCGTGCTGGAACGTGCCAAATGATCCGGGTCCTATAAAAGCAGTTGACTGCGTCTGCGGCACAGTCACTGGTGCCAGAAACTTGCGTCGAGTTCCGCAATCCCCGAAAATCTAACCGCGGATTCGGTTCGGCAAGCTAAGGCCGACCCCCCATTGGTGCTTTGTGCCCGAATAAAAGCATGGTCCGGGTACTGGCGATCGCTGGCATGGTGGCAAGGACTGTTGATGCTGATGGTCCTTTGACCCCGTTGGAGAGGTTTCTCAACCTATCGTCACCGGGCCGAACCGGATCCCATCTTTCGCTGAGGAGGGACGGTGATGGCAAACGTGAAGATGTGACGGAATCGGAAGGAAAGAAAGGAATGGGCGCACCGCATGCAATCCGCGGATCCAGGTCTTGAGATAGTTCATCCACATGCGGCGGGGATCGATGTGGGCAATAGCGCGCATTACGTCGCCGTGCGGCCAGACCATGATCCAGAACTCGTGCGACGTTTCGAGTGTTTCACGGCGGACTTGTATCAATTAGCGGACTGGTTGGACCAGTGCGGAGTGAAAACGGTGGCCCCATGCAGTCCACCGGAGTCTATTGGATCCCCATCTTCGGAATTCTTGAAGACCGTGGTTTTCATGTGTATCTGGTCAATGCTCGGCACACGAAGAACCTACCGGGACGCAAAAGCGATGTGCGGGAGAGCCAGTGGTTGCAGAAATTGCATACCTACGGATTGTTGAACAACTCGTTCCAGCCGCCATCGGAGATTCGCGTCCTTCGTACGTACTGGCGACAACGAGGAGAGCACATACAGGGAGCGGCGACGTGCATTCAACGTATGCAAAAGGCCTTGACGCAGATGAATGTGCAAATCGCGAATGTGATCAGCGACGTAAGTGGTCTCACTGGACAAACGATTATTCGAGCGATGGTGGCCGGAGAACGTGATCCGCAGAAGTTAGCGGAACTTAGTGATCCGCGAATTCATGCCAGTCGTGAAGAGGTTGCCAAAAGCCTGGAGGGCAACTGGCGCCAGGAACTGCAGTTTGTATTGCGGCAGGAAGTAGAGATGTACGATACCTATCAGCAACGGATCGCCGAGTGTGATCAGCAATTGCAGAAGCACTTGGCGAATTTCCTGGGTACGGTTCTGCCCCAGCCGACCGAAGCGGAACCCAAGCGGAAGAAGAAAAAACCGGCCAAGAATGCCCCGCGATTTGAGCTTCACAGTGAGCTGCAACGCATCACGGGGGTAGATCTAACGCGGATCGACGGCATCGACGTGATGGTAGCCCAAACTCTAATCAGTGAAGTGGGGTTGGACATGAGCCGGTGGAAAACTGAAGCGCATTTCTCCTCGTGGCTGGGATTATGCCCGGACAACAGTACCAGCGGAGATAAATGCTGGCCCGCGGGACCCGGCGTGTGGCCAATCGCGCAGCCACAGCGTTGCGCATGGCTGCCGTCACTTTGATGCGCAGTCGCACCTACCTCGGTGCACAATACCGACGACTGCGTACCAAGCTCGGCGCTCCGAAAGCCATCACGGCGATGGCCCACCGGCTCGCCCGGCTGGTCTATCGAATGTTGAAGTACGGTCAGCAATACGTAGACAAAGGTGCTGAGTACTATGAGCACAGATACCACCGACAACAGATCGAATTCCTCAGGAAGAAAGCAAGCAAACTAGGCTTCCGAATCACACTCGCACAAACGTGAAGAAGTTTCTGGAGAGGAAAAGTCAAGAAAAACACTTCGGCCTCCGCCGGAAATTTTCTGACTTTCCAGCCTGCCTGATTGAGCGAGGGTGTTTCTCGCTTTCCGCCCCACGGACTCGGTACGTTGCACAGCCAAGCGCGGCTGTTTGGATTTTCTCTGTCAGCGGTATTCATCGTGTTTCGTAACGAAGCCAATCCGATCTGAGACCTACAAGCAAAACGGTTGTCAGGTGCCAACCATGGTTCTATTTGAGGCTCAGGGCCTATCGCTGTTTCGGGTTATCCGAGAGGGCCTAGGGTCGTCTAAGAGACTTTGCGTCCGAGGAGCGCAACGCCTAACTTCACAGTGCAGACTCGCTCTCGAACCCGAGCGTCTCAGGAACCGACTGACCACTGCCCGAACATTTTCCAGGGGATGAAGCGGACTCCAGAGGCACTCAAGCTGTTTGTGGTTTCAGATGTTCGGCGTCGAACGAAACTCTCCAGAAACTCCCGCCTTTAAGCTGCCGGGGCTTCGATGATTTGAAGTCCCATTTTCGCAGCTCTCCACTTGAGATAGCTGATCTGGAGCTTGCGGTGTTGAGCTTCGTAGAACTCCGCTCCTTTGTCCACGAATTCCATACCGTAGCGCAGTACACGGTAGACCAAACGGGCCAGCTTGGCCGCCATAGCTTTAATCGCAATCGGAGTCCCGAGCTTAGTTCGGCGTCGACGAAATTGCGCTCCTAGAACGGAATGAAGAAGCGAGAACCCTGTTGGAAACTTTTGCGATCTACACCGCGGTGCACGCTGCGGTTCGCCTGCTTCAAGAATTTGTTTTTCATCCTCAGAAGGGCACGATAGTCGATGACACAGTAGATCCTGCGGGAACGCGATAACTCAGTGTCGAATGTTCGTCCCACGCGCACTGAGCAGCGTGTCCAAACTGCTGAAAGACACATTCCCGGACACCCACACGGCATTGGCACAATTTACGGCAACGCCCGTTAGGTAATAATTAAGATAACTCGGGCTGGCGTAACTGGTGCAGCCACTGGAGGAGTCTGCAGGAGCCGCCGCAGAAATCTTCAATATGCCTGTCCCCCTTGGCGAGTGCTACTGTGAAGAGGGCGGAATTAAGACAGGTTAATTATAGGAACGCCGGGCTGACGAACAGCTTTCACGACGGTAAGCCATATCTTACTATGACACTATGATAGCCAGACAGATTTTTTCGTTATGCCGCAGAAGCGAGATTGGGCCTGCAATCTGGCGCTAATATGCAACTGACTCCCGAGTTCCTGCTAAAAACTAAGCTTCGCCTCCTCCAGATGCATTATGAGAGCGGAGTCGGCCATATCGGTGGAAATCTGTCTTGTTTTGACATCTTGATGGCCCTTTACCATAACGTACTCGGGCCGTTAGACAAATTCGTGCTATCCAAGGGACATTCCGCAGGCTCTCTTTACGTCACTCTCTGGTCGTTGGGGCTTCTCAGCGACGACGATCTCAAGACCTTTCACAAGGACGGAACTCGCTTGAGCGGGCATCCCCCCGTTCATGGTATCCCTGAGATTGCGTTTGCCACGGGCAGTCTTGGGCATGGACTTAGTCTGTCCGCAGGTCTTGCTTTGGCGAAAAAGTTAAAACGCGAAAAAGGCCGGCTCTTCTGCCTGACTTCCGATGGCGAGTGGAATGAGGGGTCCAACTGGGAATCGCTGATATTCAGTCGTCATCATCAATTGAATATCACGCTCATCGTTGACCTGAACGGCCTCCAAGGGTTCGGAAGGACCTGCGACATTGCTGATCTAGAGCCTCTTGCGGAAAAATTCAGGGTATTTGATTTATCCACCCTTGAGGTGGACGGACACGACGTGGAAGCTGTCACTGCGGCTCTTCGCCCGGACGGTGACGGTCCCAGGGTCGTTGTGGCAAAAACAAAAAAGGGGCAAGGCGTATCGTTCATGGAGGGTTTGTTCGAATGGCACTACCTGCCCCTCTCCAAGGAGTCCTATCAGCGGGCCATCGAGGAATTAACTAGCATATGCGAAATGCATTCCGAAACGCTCTAATAGAGTTAGCCGCCGATCCGGCATTTGTATTTCTCACCGGTGACCTTGGATTCCAGGCGCTTGAGCCGCTCCGCGAAAAAATGGGTGAGCGCTTTATCAATGCCGGAGTCGCCGAGCAGAACATGGTTTCCGTGGCAGCGGCTCTTGCGAAGGAGGGGCTCCGCCCCTGGGTATACAGCATTGCCCCTTTCCTATATGCGCGCGCCTTCGAGCAGATTCGGAACGACGTATGCTTGCACGGCATGCCGGTAATCTTGGTCGGAAATGGCGGCGGATACGGATACGGCGTCATGGGCAGCACTCATCACGCCATCGAAGACTACGGGACGCTGCTTTCCCTTCAAGGTATGCGCGCATATATTCCGGCTTTCGATTGTGATGTAAGCGAGGTCAGCCGCAATCTCATGCGGGCAGACCATCCTGCGTATATGCGTCTTGGTCTTTCAGAACAACCGAAATGGTTTTCGCCGCCCCCGTTTGCTGCCTGGCGTCACCTGCTGACCGGTGCGGGCCCTACCATCGCCATTGCAGGGCCGCTCGCAGGGGGGATTCTGGATGCCGTACGCGAATCCGAGATATCCGCAGACGTTTGGCTCGTGTCGGAACTGCCGGTCACGGAGTTGCCTCGGGAGTTTTTGTCCAGCCTTCGCCGTTCTGATTACTTAATGGTAATAGAAGAGCATGTCTCCGCGGGGGGCCTCGGGCAAATGCTCGCCCATCAGTTATTGCTTGCCTGCGCCGCGCCAAGTCAGTTCGTTCATCGAAAGGCCTTGGGCTATGTTTCCAGACGATATGGATCACAGCGATTTCACCGCGCGGAGTCCGGTCTGGATCCTGCCAGCATCGTTGCGGAACTCCATCGGGCCGTGATGGTATGAACGAAGGACTCTCCCTGGAACAGAAGATAGGCCGCCTTCAGGGACCCATCCTTGTCCTGGGAGGCAGCGGTTTCATCGGCGGGAATGTTGCGCTGACGCTCCTGCGTTATCGCAACGACGTGTTTATTACTGCGACGCGTTTGCCCGCCTGGCGCCTGGAAAAGGTCCCGCAAGATCGCGTAAAGGTAGTCGATTTGCTGATCGATTCCAATCTCGATGAGTTGATCGAATCCGTTCAGCCGCGCACCATCATAGATTGCGTTGCGTACGGTGCCTATTCCTTCGAAACCGATAACCAGCTTATCTACGAGACCAACTTCGGTCTGGTCTCCCGCCTGCTAGCCAGGCTTGAGTCGCGCAAGATCTCGGCTTATCTCCACGCAGGAAGTTCATCGGAATACGGCGACAATGCTTCAGGGCCGAGTGAGCATGCCGCGTTTGCTCCCAACAGCCACTATGCCGTTTCAAAAGTCGCGGCGGCCAACCTTCTTTACTATTACGGGAAAAAGAAGCGCTTCCCGTGCGCGAATCTCCGTTTGTATTCGGTATACGGGCCACTCGAAGATTCATCCCGGCTGATTCCCAATGTCGTCAGGTGTGGACTTGAAGGCAAATATCCGGGATTTGTCGATCCGAACATCTCTCGCGATTTCCTTTACGTGGACGACGCCGTCGAAGCCTTCATCGATATCGCCTTGAACTTTACGGCAGACGATTACGGCTCCTCGTTCAATATTGGCACGGGCCAAAAGACCACGATCAAGGATTGCGCCGTTCTCGCCAAGGAAATCTTTTCAATTTCGCACGATCCCGATTTTTCCATGCCCAACCGGGATTGGGATGTAGCCGACTGGTACGCGAACATCGACGAAGTGCGATCGCGCATCGGGTGGGTTCCCCGAACCAGCTTCCGCGAAGGGATCGTCAAAACAGCCGAATGGTTCCGGGAGTTGGAAAACAAGGAAAAGTATTTCCAATCATCGAAGCGCTTCGGCCTGGACACGAAACACAGCGTCTCCGCGGTAATCGCCTGTTACAAGGATAATGAGGCGATCCCCATAATGTACGAACGACTCAAGGATACCTTCACGAATCTTAACGTCGATTATGAAATCATTTTTGTGAATGACGGCAGTCCCGATAATTCCGAAGAGGTTATCCGGGCAATTTCGAGAAATGACAGGAGAGTCCGTGGTATTTCACACTCTCGCAATTTCGGTTCGCAAGCGGGATTCCGGAGCGGTATGGAGATCTCGACCAAGAATTCTTGCGTGCTGCTGGATGGCGATTTACAGGATCCACCGGAACTTATCGAAAAGATGGTGGAGAAGTGGCGCGAGGGGTTCGATGTTGTTTACGGGCGCCGTGTGGGACGCCAAACGACGCTGTTCATGCGCATCGCCTACAAAGCATTTTACAGGGTCTTCGATTATTTCTCATATGTCCCAATTCCTCACGATGCCGGCGACTTCTCACTCATGGATAAGCGCGTCGTCGACGCCATGCTAAGATTCCCAGAACGTGATCTCTTCTTGCGTGGCGTCCGAGCCTATGCAGGCTTTAAGCAGACGGGAATAGACTACGTCCGGCCGAAGCGCGTTTTTGGCGTGACTACAAACAGCTTCCTGAAAAACATCGGCTGGGCAAAAAAGGGGATTTACTCCTTTACTTACGTGCCCCTGGATATTCTGAGCACGGCCGCTGTGATCCTGCTCGGTGTCACTGGCGCTCTCATGGGTGTGCAGTTGCTCGCCCGGTTGTTTTTTCCGCAACTGGCTCCGCGAGGCGTAACGACCTTGCTCATGGCCGTGCTCTTTTTTGGTTCCCTAAACCTGGTTGCGATCAGTGTCGTCGGAGAATATGTGGCCAAGATTTTCGAAGAGGTCAAACGAAGGCCCCATTTTATCCGCCGAAGCATGATCCAAGAGGGCGAAATTCGCCTTGCCGCACTAAATCGAGATCACGACACCGAATCCTGACCGCATGAGCGAATCCTCTCAGCGTGACTTCATCCACCGAACAAATATGCTTTATCGCGCGGCAGAAAACTGGCGGCCCTCACTTTTTGTGCCAGCCGGTGGGCGATGGGCGTCCGCGAAGGCTGCGCTCCGCCGGCTAGTGGATTTGCAAGCCAGTTCGATTTGGCGCGACCTGAAAAAAGTCCTTCCACACGTGACCGGCTCGATCGTGGATGTCGGATGCGGCGCACAGCCGTATCGTTCCCTGGTCCCAATTGGCGCAACTTATATCGGAATTGATGGCGTCGCGAGCAAGGATCATTTCGATTACGAGGTTCCTGATACTCGATATTTCAGCGGAGATGATTGGCCTGTCACGGACGCGTCGGTGGATTTCGTTCTCTGTACCGAAGTGCTGGAGCACGTACCGGACCCGCAGCGGTTTCTATACGAAGCCTTCCGATGTCTGGTACCGGGAGGCACCATCTTACTCACGGTGCCATTCGCCGCGCGATGGCACTTTATCCCCCACGATTATTGGCGATTTACACCTTCCGGCCTCGATCGTCTGCTCGGTCAGGCCGGTTTTGTGAACACGCGTGTTTATGCACGAGGAAACGCGTATACCGTGGCTTGTTACAAAGCCATGGCAATTCTTCTACGGCTCGCTTTACCCCAGACCCAAACGATCTTCGTGCGTTTGATTTTGCAAGTACTGTTCGTGCCATTTGTGCCCGCTTTTATTCTCCTGGCAATTCTCGGCGACGGCTCGCTGCTCGGCCAAGGTGGCGATGATTGCCTTGGCTACACTGCCATTTCCGAAAGGAAGTCTACGTGACGGCCGCGTGGGTGGATCGGTCCTGCCCGTTATGCGGGTCCGTGGATCAATCGCACGTGGTTGCCGAATCGAATATTGATCTCGCCAAGCTGGACCAATTCGCATTCGCGTCGAGGAAGAAACCGGAGTACATGCATCCCAGGCTGATCCAATGCTCCAATTGCGGCCTATTATACGGATCTCCGGTATTATCACCTGAAACGCTGGCAGAAGCTTATTGCGCCGCCGCCTTCGATTCCGGCAATGAGGCGCGCTACGCGAGTGATACCTACGCCCGGGAAGTCCGGAAGATCATGCGTCGATTACCCGATCTAAACGGCTCGCTCGATATTGGAACAGGAGACGGTGCCTTCCTTAGACAACTGATCAGTCTCGGGTTTCAGAACGTAAGCGGGGTGGAACCTTCGCAGGCGCCCTATGACGCTGCGCCCCCCGAAATTCGCAATAGGATCCGCCTGGGCTTGTTCCAGCCGGAAGATTACGCGTCCGGCGGCTTCTCCTTGGTGACATGCTTTCAGACGATGGAACATGTTTGGGACCCGCTCGGAATTGCGCGAGCCGTTTTCCCACTTCTCAAAACCGACGGAGCTTTTGTTATCGTGGTGCACAACCGCCACGCATTGTCGGCGAGAGTTCTGCGTTTTAAATCCCCGATCTTTGACATCGAACATTTGCAACTGTTCAGCCCCAAAACCGCGCGCAATCTGCTGGAACGCGCGGGATACAAGGATGTGCAGGTTACCTCGGTCTGGAATCGTTATCCGTTGAATTACTGGCTGAGGCTCTTGCCCCTTCCGGATCGTATAAAGAGCGCTCTTTTGAGCTGGGCCCACACGTCTCGAATCGGAAAGATGCTTGTGTCCCTACCGGCGGGAAACTTGGTGTGCATGGGATTTAAGTCCAAATTTCCAAGTTGATCTCCCTTTGAAAGCATTCTGGCGTTCATTAGCATTGCGTTGAAGGCACAGCCGAGGGCGCCTTTTGTGCGGCTCTCTTCGACCGCCCTGGGTTCATGGTTTTCGGTAATAAATGTCGTAGTGGGCCGTTTCGGTCCGTTCCAACGCCTCTAGGCTGGGCTCCATATCGGAAAAATCGAATCCGGCGGCGTGTGCTTTAGGCACTATGATTTTATACCCCGTGTTCAGCAATTGGTCCAACTGCTCGATGAGGCTAACGTGCAACGGTTGCAGCAAGATCGGTTGGATGTATCCTTGGGGAACATAACCGCACTTTTCGTAGAACCAGTAGTCGGATGAGTCGTAGACAAACACTCGCGAGTCCTTGGCCACCCCTGCGATCTCTTCACAAACAATCGGGGGGATATGGTCATTGTCAACCAGCGCCTGTCGCCCCGTCACCAAATTAAACTGAGAGTGAACCTTCGCGACAAGCCGTCCGGCGTAAAAAAAGCCGATGAATCCGAGAGT
>Ga0075522_10004185_pt1 | contig 10364 bp, 13 predicted proteins | sample NGEPerA_FD_74796 | JGI IMG/M metagenome (GOLD analysis project Ga0075522, IMG submission 74796) | Arctic peat soil microbial communities from the Barrow Environmental Observatory site, Barrow, Alaska, USA - NGEE PermafrostL2-A | ecosystem: Environmental > Terrestrial > Soil > Wetlands > Peat ...
TGATTAGTTTGTTGCATTGAACAGGATGATTGTATAGATTCGCCAGAACCATTAGCACGCACGCGCCGCGTCAAACAGGATTGCTGTTTGAATCGTCTTTTGAAAAGCGCCGGGACGGGCAATGAATATGCGGGCTAACTTATTAACTCTAACACATGAAAATCGCGTTTCCTGAAATCAATCAAATCGCCTACGAAGGGCCGGCATCCAAAAACCCCCTTGCCTTCAAGCACTATAACCCCGATGAAATGATCAATGGCAAAACGATGCGCGAGCACCTGCGCTTCGCAGTGGTCTATTGGCACACATTTCGCGGCACGGGCAGCGACCCGTTTGGGATGGGGACCATGCAGCGTCCGTGGGACGACGGCTCGAACTCCATTGCCAACGCGCAGAATCGCGCGCGCGTAGCGTTTGAATTCATCTCCAAGCTTGGCGCGCCGTTTTATTGCTGGCATGACCGCGACGTGGCTCCGGAAGGAAAATCACTTTCCGAGACGAACAAAAATTTTGACGCGGTGGCAAAGGTTTTGAAGGAGGAGCAGCAGCGCACCGGCGTCAAACTGCTTTGGGGCACGGCGAACCTGTTCTCCAATCCGCGCTTTGTCCACGGCGCGGGCACGAGCTGCAACGCGGATGCCTTTGCCTTCGCCGCCGCGCAGATCAAGAAGGCGATGGAGGTCACGCACGAACTCGGCGGCGCGGGCTACACGTTCTGGGGCGGGCGCGAAGGTTACATGACGCTGCTCAACACCGACATGAAGCGCGAACTGGAGCACCTTGCCAAACTGCTGCACATGGCCGTCGCCTATAAAAAGCAGATTGGTTTCAAGGGCCAGTTTTACATCGAGCCGAAGCCGAAGGAGCCGACGAAACATCAATATGATTCCGACGCCGCCGCCTGCCAGAACTTTTTGCGCGAATACGAGTTGCTGCCGCATTTCAAACTGAACATCGAGACCAATCATGCGACACTCGCAGGCCACTCGATGCAGCATGAACTGGAAGTGGCGGGCACGGCAAACGCGCTCGGCTCGATTGACGCAAACACGGGCGACGAACTGCTCGGCTGGGACACGGACCAGTTTCCGACGAGCGTTTATTTGACGACCTACACGATGCTCACGATTTTGAAATACGGCGGCCTCACGACAGGCGGCGTGAACTTTGATGCGAAGGTGCGCCGTGAAAGTTTTGAACCCATTGACCTTTTCCACGCGCACATCGGCGGCATGGATGCCTTCGCACGCGGCCTGAAGATTGCGGCGGCCATCCGCAAGGACGGACGACTCGCGGATTTTGTGAAGCAGCGCTATTCGTCTTGGGATTCCGGCATCGGTGCGAAGATTGAGAATGGCAAGACCACATTGAAAGAGCTTGAAACTTACATTCTCAAAAAAGGCGAGGCCTCGGCGAATGTCAGCGGACGCCAGGAATATCTTGAAAACCTCATCAACGAGTTTATTTAAGCCAAACCATGCAATTGGTTCTGCCAATTGATGGCCCTGGCCCTGGCCGCGCAATGGATCGCCAACTATCTCGTTAGTTGGACGTTTCCGATGCTTGACGGCAATCCCACTTTGGTCATCATTTCAATCACGGTTTCGCTTATTGGAACTAGGGCGTGATGAGCATTCTGGCCGCGCTTTTCGTCTGGAAAATTGTTTCTGAAACCAAGTGCCGCTCGCTTGAGCAGATGGAAAAGCTTTGGCACTAACCCGGCCAAAAATAAACAGCGACTGATTGCATCGGGCTGCCTTTTGCCTGGCAGGACGTGTTTCGGGAAAATTCGCCGGTTTCGTTGAACGCATCGGAACTGATTTGATTATTGAGTCATTGCGCCGCCGCATTTGTTGCCGCGGGTTCAAAACGCACAACCGTTTCATCCGGCCTTGCATAACCAAGTTTTTCACGGGTCAGACGCTCGACGGTTTTTGGATCGTTCTTCAAGGCGTCAATCTGGGACTGGAGCCGGGTGGATTTTTCCGTTTCCGTTTCAAGCTCCCTTTCCAGCTTCAAATTATCGGCTCGCATCCGCCGGTTTTCCTGGATGAGCGGCAGGTAGCACATTCCAATGAGCAGCAATACGGCAACAACGACAAGCGCAACGACAATTTTGGTCAGCGCGCTCCAGATGCCAAGGTTGACGTTCATCACGTCAAGTAAAGCACGCCCGCCACGCCCGCAAAAGCGTATTTTATTGTCAAAGGGCAATTTTGCGGGTATCAATTCACGCACATGATTAAGGCTTTGTTTTTGATTTTCGAGCCAGTGACGGCGTGGGAACGAGTGGCCCAGGCCCGGCGCAGCTTTGGATTTCTTTTCACATTTTATCTGCTGCCGATGGTCCTGATATTGGCGGCGCTGGAAGGTTTCAGCCTGATGGAATGGGGAAGGCGGCAACATATCAGCGGTGGAATCACAACTTTCACCGCAAGAGAAATGTTGGTCTATGAAATCGTGCAATCGCTGCTGACGCTGGCGATGGTCTTCATCTGCGCGCAGATCGTCAAGTCCCTGTGCAACACGTCCTACCTGCGTCATAATTTTACCCAGGGATTCACCGTGGCGGTCTGCGGGTTAAGCCCGCTATTCCTGCTGCGGCTGCTCGACGTGTTCCCGGCGGTCAACCCGTGGCTGACGTGGGGCGTCGGCATCCTGCTCTGCGCCACGACACTTTATCACGGCCTGCCGCGCGTGATACAGCCCGATCCATCGCAGGCATTTGGTTTGTTTATCATGTGCTCGGTGCTGTTCGCCAGCGTGACGGGTCTGGAACGATTCGTCACCGTGTGGTATCTGGCGGGACGCATACCTTTCGCCGAGACTTTTTTATCGCATCTCACGCAGCAATGACGTTTTGACTTCAATGTCCGCCCCAGTCGAAATAACTTTACTGAACGCGCTGGTCGAACTGGACAACGCCGTCAAGGCTATGCCGGCGGCGAATCTAAAACCCAACTTGCTGCCAATTTTTTCGCGCATTGAAGGACTGGCAAAACAATTGCCGAGCGACGCCGACCCGACATTGCTCCATTATTTGCACAAAAAAAGCTACGAGAAGGCGCGTCTTTTTTTGCAAAACCGCGACGCGGAAAATCAGGTGGGAAACTGTCGGCACACCTGAAAGCAAATGCTTAAAATTGCGCGCAAATATTTGCTGATGTTTATCGGCGCGATCATTGTTTTTATTTTGCTATATAATTTTGTTTATTGGCCAAATTCACTATCGGGACGCCGGCATCACAGTTGGCAACTGGCCGAAGATCAGGCAAAAGTATTGCGTGAAAAGTTTAAGCACGAAGCAAGGTTCAAATATGTGCAATTCGTAGGAACTTTCAAACGCGAAGATTTAAGCCCGGTCATAATGGTTTCAGGCATGGTTCGAACGAAGGAAGATTTTTTTGCGGTAACCAATGCTGTGGAATCATTGAGATGTCCGCTGGAAATATTTTACAACCTGACGACTTCAAACCAATACTTCGAGTGGTTCGACCATGGAGGTAAACCGGTTATGCTGCGCGAAACGCATTAGCCCTAATCGGGCTCGCGGAATTTCCGATGAATTTTGACGAAACAATTACTGCCATCGCCACGCCGCTCGGCGAAGGCGGACTGGCCGTCGTCAGACTTTCCGGCGCCCAGGCAGTGGCGATTGCCGACAAAATCTTTCTGCCCGCCGGGATAAGTTCCCTAAAACCGTCCGCCGCGTCGACGCACACGGTTCATTTTGGAAAAATCATTCGCAACGGGAAAACAATAGACGAAGTGCTGATCGCCGTGCTGCGCGCGCCGCGCACGTTCACCCGCGAGGACACGATTGAGATTTCCTGTCACGGCGGCATTTTGCCCGCAAAACTCGTCCTCGACACGATTTTGGAAAACGGTGCGCGGCTGGCCGAGCCGGGCGAATTTTCAAAACGCGCCTTTCTCAACGGCCGGATTGATCTGGCGCAGGCCGAGGCCGTCGCCGATTTGATTCATTCGCGCACGGAACTTGCGCTCGCCGCCGCGAATGAGCAACTTGCCGGAAAACTTTCCCAGCGCATCAACCAGCTTCGCGACGATTTGATGAAGACGCTTGCCCACGTCGAGGCGCACATTGATTTTCCTGACGAAGACATTTCGCCCGACACCAAGTCGCAATTGTTGAACCGTCTGGAAAATGGCATTGCGTTCATGGACGAACTGCTTCGCACGGCCAACGAAGGACAGATTTTGCGTCGCGGCATTCGCGCGGCGATTGTCGGTCGTCCGAACGCGGGCAAATCCAGCCTGCTCAATCAATTGCTCGGCCATGACCGCGCCATCGTTTCGACCATTCCCGGAACGACTCGCGACACGATTGAGGAGACGGCGGACATTCGCGGACTGCCCGTCGTGTTCATTGACACCGCCGGTCTGCGCGAGGCGCGCGACGAAATCGAGGCCGAAGGCATCCGCCGCAGCCGCGAATCCCTGGCGAAAGCGGAATTGATTTTACACGTCCTGGACGCGAGCGAATCGCTTACCGGCGCGGATGAAACATATCTCGCTGAATTCGCCGGCAAAAAACGGATCCTCGTCCTGAACAAAATTGACCTGCAAAAAAAAATGGAATTGCCGGAACCTGTCGCCCGTCACTCGACACTCGTCACTGTCTCTTGCCTGAGCGGGCAGGGGATTGAATCATTGAAAGACGCGATCAAAAATCTGGTCTGGGCAGGCAAAATCGAAGCCGGTATGTTGCAGGTGATGATCAACTCGCGGCACCAGGAGGCGCTCGGTCGAGCGCGCGCGGCGACTTTGCGGACGATTGAGGCGTTGCGCGCGGATATGACGCTCGAACTGGTCGCGCTGGATTTGCGGATTGCCATCAATGCCGTCGGCGAAATTGTCGGCAAGACGGCGACGGAAGATTTGCTCGACTCCATCTTCAGCCAGTTTTGCATCGGGAAATAATTGTCATTGGAAAAATGCCGCCGATGGCGTAAATAGAACCTTGCCATGAATAAACAAGAGATTGCGGAAACATTGAGGCAGGAAGTCGGGGAACTGGAAGCAGCGATAAAAAAACTCCAGTCCCGCTGCGAAGAGATGAAGCGCTTCGTGCTGGACTTGGAGGAGGAGGTCAACGGCCCGTCTCCGCAACCCAAAAAGACCATTCTCGACGGAAAATTCAGAAACGTGATTGATTCGGTGTTCGGCGAAAAACCAAAGCGGCCCAGACGCTGATGCGGCATTGAAAGTTAAAATCACCCGGCAAAACGGCTCCGAAAGATTTGCTCGATCCGATTTGCAACCAGTTTTGCATGGGAAATAATTTGAATATGTTTGATATTTATCAAATTTTCCGCTCTCTTGTATTGGTTTGATTGAGCAAATTGTTTTTGGCACTAGAGGTATTGTGCTTCTCGTTTTGACATTTAAGCTGGTTCATAGAGAGAGGGATTCCTTCGCGTTTTTTGTATTCATCGTCGCGGTGGCCTCCTTTCTTCTTAAGGCAGCCTGTGTGCATGGTTTAATGAAGACTGGAGTTATTTCGAAGTGCAACCGTTGACAAATCGGTCGGAGCAATTAAAACCTGAAATTTATGCGCCTTTTTGAAGCCATCATTGACGCGAATCACCGTGCGGTCGCGGGCGATAATTCGGCGGGCTTGCACCCGGCGGATTTCGCGGACGAACTGCCGGTCATCGCGCTGACGTGCATTGACCCGCGCTTGAACGCGCTTTTCCCGAATGTGCTTGGCTTGCCGGGCGAGGAGTTCATCTGGCTGCGCAACGCGGGCAACATCATCACCAGTCCTTTGAGCAGCACGCTGCGCTCGCTCTCGCTGGCGTGCGCGGTGAAGGGCGGCAGGGAAATCGCCATCATCGGCCACACGGATTGCCAGGTTTGCAAGACGACGACATCGCAGTTGCTCGACAAGTTGAAGGCGCTCGGCGTCGAGCGGAGCCGGTTGCCGGACAACCTCAACGAATTTTTCGGGATGTTTGCGACGGAACGGCAGAACGTCATCAAGGCGTGCGACTTCGTCCGGCAAAGCCCGCTTATCGGGCCAAAAGTTTTCGTGCATGGCCTGCTGGTGGACATCGAAACCGGGAAACTGGACTGGGTCGTGAACGGTTACGAGGCGCCGCAATTGGCCGCCGCGCAGATGAAAGGCGATTTTCCAAAACTGGCCGATGCCTCGAACGAAGAGCTTGGCGGAGGCGCGATGGCCGGTTTCCATTTTGGCGAAATGAAATTTCCAGAATCAAAAATCGGCGAAGCCTCGGTGAAGATCGGCGCGATTGAAATCTGCCCTGTCGCTCCGCCGCCGATTGCGCCGCAAATTATGGTGCCGCCGTCTGCGCCGGCACCTCCGCCGAGAATTCCAGTTCCGCCGCCAATCCGCGCGCGGGTGAACGTGCCGTTTGGGAGGCGTTGAAAATTTTTCGTGATTGAATCCGCGCGTTGGCCGGTTAGAATCTTTGCTCCAATGGTTCGGGGCGTAGCGTAGTCCGGCTAGCGCGCTTGCTTGGGGTGTCAAAAACATCCTTTTGTCCTGATTTGACATAACGTGACATAATGACAAAAACCGCGTCTTTATTGACTGAAACGCATTTTTGCTTTTGTCCTGCTAGGTTGTGGGATGACCTAAAAATGGCAAACAGTATCAGATGGCAGTATCAGATTTGATCTGAAACAGCATTTGATACCCATCTGATGCCGTTTGTGAATTTCGATTTGCTCCATGAGACAGTTCGAGATTTTTTTTGCCATATTCCGGTTTGAGTAAAATTGCTCACCGTATTGAGCAAATTGTTTTAAGTGCGGTGAGCCAGCATCATTTTCATCGCTTGTTTACATCTTGGGCAGGAGTTACGGCGAAGGACAGTGCTGCCATCGCGAGTGCGACAACCGCTGTTCCGCCGAAGATTACGTCCAAGTCCAATCCCGCCCACGTTTGTAGCGGGCCGACACCAAATGCGGCGATGCCGTAACCGATCTGGTAAAACGCAATCAGGCCGCCCGCCGCCGAAGCGGCGATGGCCGTCAGTTCTTTCTGGCCGAAACTGATGGTCAACGGCAGCAGCGCCGAACAACTCAGACCCGCCAGCGCAAAAGTCAGAATGCCAAGCAATGAATTGGTTTTCGGCACGCACGCAGTGGTAATAAAAGCGGCGGCGACCACGAATGGCAAGACGCGGCAAACTATTTTTTCGGGAAACCATTTTTCAATGGCGGCAAACAGGATGCGTCCGGCAGTCACCATGCTCCAAAAAATAGCCAGGGCGAGCGACGCAATGGCGGCACTCGCACCAAAATGTTTTGTCATATAAGGGACGGCCCAATTGCCGTTCATGGTTTCGCACACGCCGTAGAGCAAGGCAAAGGCGGCGAAAATCCAAAACCGTGCGGGAAATTTATTTTTGCCCTTGTGCGCGTGCGCGGCGCGTGCGGTTGCGCCTTCGTTCAAAGTCTGGGTGACACTGAACAGCAACAGTCCGAAAATCAGCGCGCCGACGAGCACGGGCAGTCCCCACCAGATTCCGAGTCCCACAAACAGCGCGATAAAAATCGGCGCGAGCGCCGTTCCCAAACCCAAGAGCGCGTTGAGCACCAACACCGCCCGGTCCACTTTTTTGGGGAAGAATGCTGCGGCAAATGTATTGAGTGCCGGCACGGTGAAGCCGAAGCCAATTCCCATGAAAGCCGTGGCGACCAGCAGAATTGCATAAGCCAATGAATGTTCCTTCATCACAAACCGGCTCGCAACGAGCAACGTCATGGCCAATAAATTGGCGGACAGCCCCAGCATATAAATACGTTTGGTGCCGAGGCGTTTTCTCAATCCCGCGCCGAGCAGCGATGAAATAATAGCCATGACCGCCTGCGGCACAAACATCGCGCCGTATTCCGTGCTCGACAGACCATAGTCGCTGGAACTCGTGAACACCGCGCTCGCCGCCGGAAACGTGACCAGCGCCACGCCTTGAATCAAGCCTGCGGCATACACGGTCAGAATTTCGCTGCGTTGCGCCATTTTGATTTTTTATTTGAGACGTTGGAGGAGAAGGTCGCCAACCCGCAGCGCATTCGCGATGGCCGTCAATGACGGATTCACCGCGCCGATGCTGGGAAAGAAACTCGTGTCCACAACGTAAAGATTGTCGAGTTCGTGCGCCTTGCAATTCACGTCGAGCACGGAATTTTTTGGGTCGGTGCCGAAGCGACAAGTGCCGGATTGATGACCGACACCGGCGATGGGAATATGCTTTCCCATGTAGAAATTGTTTGGGATAAGGTGCGGGTGCATATCCAAATGCTCCAGCATGGATTGCAATTTTTGTCTTAAACGATTGATCGGTTCCTGATTAGTAAATTCGTAGTGCAGTTGAATTTTGTTTTCGGAATTCAGCGTGACGCGATTTTGCGGCAACCCTAAATCTTCGCCCATGAGCCAGAAATCCACGGCGTGCCGCGCCATTTGATCGAGCGTCCACCCTGGCGCAAATTTCGGCGCGTCCTCGCGAAACATCGGCCCTTTGGACTTGCCGATCATCTGGATGTTGCCGAGCGGAAATTCATAGTCCGGCGCGCGCAAATAAAAATCATTTATCGTCAGCGTCTTTTGGAAAATGGTCGGATTCTCCCGTCGTGAAAGGGCGACCAGAGCGATGGAATTGTGAAACATATAATTGCGGCCAACCATGTCCGAACCATTCGCAAGTCCACGCGGATGTTTTTCGTTGGCGGATATCAGCAGCAGCCGCGCCGAATTGGCCGCGCCGCAGGACACGACAACGATGCCGCCGGAAAATTCTTCACGCTGACCGTCGCGCTCGACGATGACCTTGGTGATTTCATTTCCGCTCGCGCTGGTTTCAAGTTTCTGAACATGAGCATTCGTCAACAGCGTCACGTTCGGATATTGCAACGCTGGCCGCACCGCGATGATTTCTGCGTCCGCTTTGGCGTGAACGAGACAGGGAAATCCGTCGCAAGTGTCGCAGCGAATGCAGCGGCTGTGCGGCATATCTGCTTCATCGAGCAAAATGCCGGTCGGCGCGAACGACGGATGATAACCGGCGCGCTTCAAATTATCGGTCAGTTCCTGGATGCGCGGCTCGTGGCTGACGGGCGGAAACGGATACGGCGCGCTTGCTGGCGGATCGGTTGGATCATCACCGCGCTGGCCGTGGACGTTGTAAAGTTTTTCGGCCTGCGTGTAATAAGGTTCCAATTCGTCATAACAGATCGGCCAACTGGGCGTCAGGCCATCAGCGGTGCGATGCGCGGTGAAATCCTGTTGCCGCAAACGGAACAATGCCGCGCCAAACACCTTGGTCGCACCGCCGACGAAGTAATGAACACCCGGCTGAAACGGTTTGTTGTCCTTGTCATGCCAGATGTCTTTCGAGACGTAACGGTTCTTCACGAACACTTCCGTCGCATCCCAATTTTCTTTTTCGCGCGGTAGGTAGCCGCCGCGTTCCAAAATTAAAATGCGTTTGCCGGACGGCGCGAGCTTGAGCGCCAGCGTGCCGCCGCCAGCACCGCTGCCGATGATGATGACATCGTAGTTGCTCATTGAATTTTCCTGCGCCGGTCACTTATTTGCCATTACTTTTCCGCTGACCGTGACGGAATAATTTTTGCCTTCCCAACGCTGGTCTTTTTTCCAGAAGAAGGTGAACTCGATCACTGAACCGTCCAGACATTTCTCCGTGGGCAGATCGGCGAACCAAACATTCAGCGCGCTGATATGAGTGGCGTCCGCTTTGTTGGTGCTTGCCCAGCCGTTGATGGACCAGACGATGGTCGCGTCTGCCGCAACGATGAGGCGTAGGATTTTGCCGTGAAGCATCCGGCGAATCGAATGGCGTGCGCTCCACATTTCGTGCGAATTTTTTACCGGCTTGGCGACGTAGCGTTGGAAGGCCGGTTCAATTCGATCAAAACCAACGCCATCGTGAGCGCTGCGCACGAGCGAAATGTATTCCGCGTGCGCCCAACACAATGGCATCGCTGAACCAGTCGGGCCGCCAAACTTCATGTGTCTTTTCGGCAAGTCGTCCGCGTCCCAGAGTTGCTCCGGCAACATACCGCCCGCGTTGGCGAATTTTTCCATCGCCGCAATGAACGGCATGGGATCGCGGCCGGCGGCGAGTTCGTAATGGCCGCGTTCGCCGGTCAAAATCGGCCACGAACGGCCAACACCCGTTCCATCGTAAGCGCTGCCGTCCACTTTCTGCCCGTAGCCATCGTGATTGTAGCGACGCCAGCACGGGCCTTGCGGCAAATCGTGTTTAAGAATTTGATCAATGACCGCAATGGAATCAATAATCAGCGGATCATTTGCCGCGCGCACTCCGAGTCGAACCAACTGGAGAAAA
>Ga0075522_10004186_pt1 | contig 10364 bp, 9 predicted proteins | sample NGEPerA_FD_74796 | JGI IMG/M metagenome (GOLD analysis project Ga0075522, IMG submission 74796) | Arctic peat soil microbial communities from the Barrow Environmental Observatory site, Barrow, Alaska, USA - NGEE PermafrostL2-A | ecosystem: Environmental > Terrestrial > Soil > Wetlands > Peat ...
ATCTCAAGCAGCACCCTCGGCAGCGCTCCAACCTCCAAACTCTCGAGCGCAGCCAGGAAGTCGTCGCGAAACTGCACACCGATTCCGTAGGGAGCAGGAGTGTAGTAATGGTTTCTATAGATCTCGCGCAAGACGGCCACATTAAAGTCAGGCTGCCATGCATGTGTACAATTAATGCAGGCGTTCCATGTGAGGTCTATCACGTGCGGTTCGGGAACTATGGCGTCTGCCGGCACTGGATGCTGATAAATCGGCTGGCCAGCCAAATGCAGAAGGAGTTCCCCGGCACCACCGCAAACAGGACAATTTGTGCCCCCGCCTGTGGGCGCATCAGTCGTCAATCTATATCCTCCCATGCCAGCGCCTCGCCGCGCGCGAGATCTCTTTTTGCGTGCCTGCCGATGACTTTTCCAAGACTGCGCGGCGGCAATCCGAGTCCAGGCCTTATCGCGCGCACGTGATCCGGCTCGAACCGCTCGCCGCGGCGGATGTCCTTCATCACAAATAGTGAGCGCGCGTGCTCAGCTCCAGGTCTGACCCGGCCAGACAGCAAATCAGCATTCCCGAGAGCATCCCAAGCCTCGCGTACGGCACGCACCAGCTCGGCCAGCTCGTCAGGCTCGAGCGAAAACAAAGCATCGGGCCCTCCGTCGGCGCGGGAGATCGTAAAATGCTTTTCAAGCAAGACTGCACCGCGAGCCACTGCGAGCGTAGCTGCCAGGTTTCCCAGACTGTGGTCGGAAAGACCGACCGGGCACTCCAGCTCCGCCAAGCGGTCCATAGCTCGAAGATTCATGTCGTGGGCTGCAGCGGGGTAAGTCGATATACAGTGTAACAAAGCGACCTCGGTGCTTCCTGCAGCGCGCAGCACCCGCAACGATTCCTTGACGTCCTCGAAGCTTGCCACGCCAGTTGACACTAGCACCGGGCGCCTGGTGGCGCCGACGGCAGTCAGCAGCGGATCATCACAGACCTCAAAGGACGCAATCTTGTAGGCAGGGCATCCCAGGCCCTCGAGCAGCGCGACCGCGCTTTCGTCGAAAGGCGAGCTGAAAATCGTTATGCCGCAATCGCGCGCAACATTAAACAGCCGCTGCGTAAAGCCGCGTGGCAGCGCGATCTTACTATACAGCTGATAGTAATTGAGTCCCTCCCACGGCGGCGTGCGGATAATGAATTCAGGACGGTCGCTGTCGATAGTTAAAGAGTCTGCATCGTAGGTCTGAATCTTCACAGCATCCGCGCCTGCTCGAGCGGCAATGTCGATCAATCGACAGGCTCGCTCAGGATCTGAGAGGTGGTTATTCGATATCTCCGCAATTACATACGGAGGCTCATTCGGCCCTATGCGTCGACCGCTAATCTCCATAGCGCGGATCCTTGAAAACAAAACTTACGAATTGTGCCCGGCCGATGTCGGCGAATAACTTATCTACAGGATCGTCTCCGACGTAGGCGGTCGGCGACCCATCCCGCCAGGTCCTCAGCTGCTCCCAACCCCAGGCAGAAGGCTTCAACTGAACGTGCTTCGCGGGATCGCAATACACGCAGACGTCGAACATCTTCTCCAGCCCAAGTAATCGCAGCTTGCGCTGCTGCAGCGTCGCGCGACCATTCGTGACGAGTGCCAATCTGTGACCTGTCGAGCGTAGCGTGTTCAGCTCCAAGCGTAAGCAAAGCGCAGCGCCGAGTTCGGCGCCGGAATATGCCTGAAATTGCGCGGCGCACTGCTCTCCCAGGGCAACTGGCAGCCCGTACATCGGGAGCAGCTCATCGAACAACCCAGCCCGATGCCGGTCCGTCTCGCGTCGCTGCTGCAGCGCCTCCTGCAACCCATCGAGAGGCTCGCCCGTGTTCTCTCGAAGCCAACTCACAACAGCGGCAATGGCCGGTCGTTCAAAGTCACGCGTGTCGTAAAGCGTTCCGTCCAGATCGAACACGATTTGAGGTGCGCCGCGAAGCCTGCCGAGCAGCCCCAGCGCAGGCGGAACGGAAGGTACAGGTGGGGCAGGCACCATCAAGTGACCCGCTCGTCCGTCATCTCCTGCCAAAAGCGCCACACGCGTAGGCGCCGCGGCTGCGCGAACCATGACTCGTGCCCCCACAAGGCGATGGTCGCCGCGAATGGATCGCAACCGGCCATCGCTGAGAAAATGCCGCTGCCCGACAGGCGCGGGTTTAGTTCAATTATCCAGTCGCGCTGTTCGCCGTCGCGAATCACCTGAAAGTTGATCGCGTAGCGGAACTGCCAATGCTCACCGAGCCTGCCAGCAAGATCGTGCAACGCTTGATCTGGCATGACTTCGCCAATTGTGGACACGCCTGCGGCACGTATCCGCCGTCTGGGGGAGGTGACAATCAAGCGCCCAGCGCCGTCAAAGATCGCGTCGACGGTGAACTCCTCGCCCTCGATCAGCCGCTGCGTCACTCCATCTCGGCCCCGCGCCGCCTCGAACATTGCGCTATCACGCAACGCCATCACGCCCCGGCCACCGCGTCCAAAACGGGGCTTGAAAAATGCAGGCGCCTTCAGCGCGGTCGGCGCGATCGGCAGCCCAGCAGTCTCACAAGCGCTTTGAAACCTACACTTGTCTAGGCAATCAAGCAGCACGTTTGGCGCCGACACGGCAATTTTCCGCGCGAGATCCGCTGGGATGTTTCCCCACGATTGGGCGATGGTTACTAACTCCTCGTCAATAAAGGGTAGAAACAGATCCACATCACTCAGTCGCCTCAGCAGAAAATCCAAATATGCCGGGGAACTAGCTAGAGGGGAAACATGGAAGACATCGCAAAACGCGCGTCCGAGCGGTTCCGCATCCAAAGCCGCATCTATGCCGATAACACAATGCCCCAACGAACGCAGGTGACGCACTACGGAAATCGATGCAGCTGAAGCAGCTGCGCTCATCATCACACGCATATCAGCAAGTCTCCGGCAGCTTTTCGAGCGCCGAGTCGAAACGGAATATCCGAAGCTCTTGTTGAGCGGCAGGTAAAACCTCGTGAAATCCTAGTCGCATGAACGTTGCCGCCGAAGTCGGATTGGTCGATTTTACTTCTGCGCGGAATATTAGGCGTCCGCGTTCGAGCAACCGCCGCATGCCCAACTCGACCAGACGACGTCCCCAGCCGCGACCTCGAAACTGCGACTCAACGGAATAGTCAATTCGCACCTCTTCGGCCTCTTCATCAAATCGAATCTGCCCAACAGGTAACGAATTTGCCTCGAGCACAAATAGAGTGCTCCGCGAATCTTCGAGGCGCGCCCGAAACCAGCATTCATGCACAAGCCACGGTATGGCTTCTGTCCGAAACGACTGGCGACGCACCTGTGGATCGTTCGCCCAAACGAAATAGAGTCCTACATCCGCGCCGTGTGCCGCTCGTAAGTTCAATTTTCGAACTTCCGTCGGGCGGATGCATTCCGCCACCCGCATGGCGCCAAGTCCGTCTACAGTTAACTGACCGCGGCGCGCCTGCTCAGTAAGTCGCTCGCCGCCGAGAGCGCCCTCAGTCGCCGCGGCAAGCTCTGCAACCCCGATCTGATCGGAATCTCCCAGATACGTTATTAAACCTTCCGACGCTAGCGCCGCGGCACCAGCACGCTGATTTTCAGCGATACTGACTACGATCGAAGGTAAACCTAAACACATCCGCTCCCAATTAGTCGCTCCCGCAGCGCCAATCGCAAGGTCGGCGCGAGCCATGACGTCTGCCAAATGAGGCAAAGATCCATAAAGCGTAGTACTGGCACGATCTGCGCACTGCCGTCGCAGTTGCGCGCTATGCGAGTTATTCATGCCCACCACAACATCGACGTGCAAATGCCGGAGGCGCGGAGATGACAAAGCCGACAGTGCCGCCGCGGTGAGATTGTGCGGATCAGAACCCCCAAAAAACACAAAGACTCGCTCAACCGGCGCCGGCCTATCGCGCTTAAGCCGAGCGTGGCGGATGAATTCGTCTCGCAACAGTGCATAACGCGGTCCCAGAAGCTGCGCACAGTGCACCGGTACCAATCCGGAATAACGCCCAGGAAATAAAGACAAATTCTGATCAATGAGTAAGTCACAGTCGTGTGCGCGATCCGCAAGGTCATCAATAACTATCAGACGCCGAGCGTAGGGGCGCAGCGCACTTTCCCACCGCGCATCGAGTCCGTAGTGATCGACGATGAGCCATTCGGGCTGCTCCCCGGCAAGGGCTCCGATCACCTGTTGTGCGTCTTGCTGCTGAGAGACTCCAAGCCAAGCTGCATAATCCTCCTTCGGGTGATCGTCGGCGGCCGCATGCATGGGCGCCGGCAGGCCTGTGACGCCTACCCCTGCAGCCGTCAGCCGATCTAATTGGTGGCCTGTATGCAGGCGGCAGATAAAATGCGGCTCGACGCCACGCAAACGCAACGCTAGGGCAAGAGCAAGGCAGCGGCTCACGTGGCCGACACCCATTTGTGTCGAGGCATCGACCCGAAATATCGCCCTCAAGCGAGCTGGCGACCAAGCATGAACGCCTCAGCAGCGGGAACGCCAACGGTGACCCCGCGCCATCTAGCCAAATCTTCGACGCCTCTGCGCGAACGAGGGTGGGGCCACTCCCGCATCTCAACCGCATATGCGTCAATCGCGGCGAGCTTACGATCAAGAGTGTCGGCAATGTCTTCAAACCAGTTAGGCACGAAGGCAGGCGCGCTGCCTGACAGTTGCCATTCCGTACTGGAAGCGACTTCGAAGCAGAGCAAGGAGCGCACACAATGCCCGGGTTGCGGCCGACACGCAGTTACGACTGCCTCGTGCACTCTTCGATGATCGATGTTCAAATCTCCCGCGTGATGAGTCAAGACAGTGTCCGGCTTGTACCTTGTGATCAGCGCTTCGACGGACTTGGTAATGTCGAGCAATGCGATCGAGTCAAGACGATTATCAGGGAAATCGCCAAAAGTTACCTGCTGCACCCCGAGTATGGCGGCGGCCCTTTGTGCGGCGGCACGCCGAGCTTCCAGCTGCGCCTGCTGCAACGCTGAGTCGGCCGCACGTGAAGAAATACCGTCGGCCATGAAGGCGACATTAACCTTAGCGCCGCGCGCGGCGTGCTTGGCAATGGTGCCGCCACAGCCGAGCACTTCATCGTCTGGGTGCGCAGCTAAAACGAGAATTGACTGGTACATGGCCGGACTCAATTCAGACGCTTGAATCCATCGTGACAGACTGGACTCTTCAGTAGCGTGGTCACGTCAGCTCCCTCTTCGCATGACTTGATGAGTGCAAACACCGGATCGAGCGCTTGGAGATATGTGTCCACAATTTCCCGCGTATGCTCGGTACAGACGTATACGCTGTTTGTCGCAAGATACCCCTTGGCAAGCATCTCTTGCGTAATCAGCGTTTTGTAGGCGAGGCGACTGGGGCTCTGAATCGCGAATGAAGTTAGCGCGGGAAGACCCGAAATCTCGATGGCGAGATCGTGCCGCTTGGCGAGCTTGCGCCAGCCTTCGTTAATCACACCACCCATAGCTGAGATCAGCTCGTACGAGCGTGTGCGCTCCATAACTTCGAGAGTTTTAAGTGCAGCGGTTGGCCCGATGCGCTCGGTCCAAAACGTACTGCTTATAAACGAGGATTGCGCTGCCTCCATTACCGCGCGTCGACCCACGGTAGCCGTGATCGCGTATCCATTGCCGAGCGCCTTGCCAAACATGGCCATATCGGGCTCAACACCGTAGAGCTTGTGTAATCCACCCAAGGTCTGCCGAAACCCCGAGGTGCACTCATCGAACACGAGCACGATCCCGCGAGCCGTAGCCAAGTCCCGAACTTTCTGCAGGAAGCCCTTTTCGGGCTCCCTATTACGGGAAACTTCCATCATGATTACGCCGATCGAATGCGTCTCTACCAATGCGCTCAGCTCATCGAACCGATTGAAATTGAACGGAAGGACGGTGTTACGAAGTTCCTGCGGCACGCCTTTTGGATCGAGCCCGCCGAGCAAGTGATTCCCCAATGAATTCGCGTCACCAAGATTGGCCGCCAGATACCAATCATGCCAGCCGTGATAGCCGCAGAAGGCCACCTTGTCCCTGCCCGACGCAGCTCGCGCAATTCGGATGCCAACAGCATTTGCTTCACCACCAGTACGCGCGAAGCGAACCATGTGCGCCCAGGGATGAAGTTCGACGAGCTTCTCCGCCAGATATACCTCTTCTGGACAGTTGAGCGTCGACATGTTTCCAGCATCAACCGCGCCCCGTACGGCCGCATCCACTTCCGGGTGGCCATAGCCTAAGCTGTTCGTTCCGACGCCCATGATCGACATGTCAACGTACTCGCGGCCGTCTAGGTCCCAGACACGGCACCCTTTGGCCTTGCTAAAATAGGCTGGCCACTTCTCCGGCAGAAACATCTCCGCGCGCTTCGAGAGCAGCATGTTTCCACCGGGAATTACCCGCTTGGCACGCCTCCACAGCTTCTGGCCTGCGCCAACCGCGGCCCCTTCGTTTCTGATCAAGTGTCGATTCACGTTGAACAACTCCGGACTTTGATCACACAGGTCCATAATTTCACGCCAGCCGAAATCATGTCGAGGCTCAAATTTATGAAAGATCGCGCGGATGAGTTCTAGATCTTCGGGCTCATCCACGGTCCATCGTTCCTTAGACACGTCGATACTATTTGCGAAATTTCCGCAAGAAAATTCCCCCGACTCTCGAATGTACGACGTGACATGCTCGCGCGCACTCGGCGAGGTCGCGTGACGCCACGCCCGTTCTAAAGCGCTAAACGTAAACACTTCTGTGTCGAGGCCGTCCGGAAAAGTCGGCGGCGAGACGTTCGACACGTAGTCGAGGTTAGAGTGCGCAAACTTAGCAATGATTGCGTCGACGACTACCGGGTCAATAAGAGGACAATCGCCGGTAATCCTGACTACCGTCTCCGCGGCGGCCTCACCGGCTGCGACGTAATATCGATCGAGAACATCCTGTTCGCTGCCGCGAAAAACCCGATATCCAATCGATCGAACGTACTCACATAGAGGGCCATTACGCGGATCCTCAGAGGTCGCCAGAACGATTTCGTGGATTTGTCGCGCATTAGAGAGACGCTCAAGAAGAATTCCAATCATCGGAACGCCGTCAATCAGCTGCATGACTTTTTTCGGGAAGCGCGTCGATCCCATGCGCGCCTGTACGATCGCTACGGTTCTCATGTGTGCTGCCATTTCGATGGATCAACCAGAGCGACGTCAATACAACTCAGCGCGCCCGGAACATCGCCGACAGCGCGCATGCTGTGTGCAAGGATCTGCCGCAACTGCATGAGGCTGTCGATCCCAACAATTACGCGATCGATTTCGGCGTACGAAAGAACAAATCCAAGACAAGCTTCGAGTGGAGAAAGCTGGCGATTCTCAAGCCAGCGCTGCCATGCATCCCACAAATGCTGCCAGCGGGAGAAGTTCTCTGGAAAGTCCGCAGCCTCCATAAGCAGCAGGCCCTGCAAAAACGCCGATCGTGTGTGTACCTCAGTTCCCGAATCGTGCAGTCGCCGTAACCATCCGGACTCGGCGATGCGCCGATCAAATACGTTAAGCGGAGCTTGCACCAAATCCGGCTGAAACTGCGGCCAGAGCGCATCCAAGTCATCAGGCGCGTAGATTGAGAATCCGATTTTCTGCACAACACCCTGTCGTTTCAATGACAGCATTCCTTCATGCAGAGCGCTTCCGTACTCTTTCAATAACTCACGCGGCTTGTGCAGTAACACAGCATACAACTGTGAAACAGCAAGCCGCTCGAGCGATCCGCGTATGCACTGTTGCACCCAGGCGTCGGCATTCCGGCATGTGGCGGGCATCGCAGGCAGCTTCGAGATCACGCGCCAGCCCCGCACGCCGGCGGCGCCAAGGTTCTTTTCACTATCCCCATACGCTATGGCTGTATCAATGGTGTCGACCCCAGCGGAATGCGCATATTCAAGTATCGGACCGACGTCCGCCGGCGCGATCTGCCCCGCGCGATTCGTGATTCCGTACGGCAGGCCGAATTGAGCGGTTCCAAGAGCGATACGCGTGCTCACTCGATACCCGCTACGCGTGCTGGTGTTTGCGCAGCACCGAGGTCGCAACCCACTCCTGCGGGTCGTCGGTGTAGCCGCCATCGGAGTGGTGACGCAGCTTATGCGAGAACACTGTGTAGTCCGGATGCCAGCTGAACAATGTCGTGTAGTCCATTTTGTGACTAAACAATCCTTCGCGATGGTGGTACGCACGCACAGATGCCGCTGCATCGTAGAAGTCCTGCAGGAGAAGCCAACCCGGATTTCTGAGAACCCTATCTGCCTCAGACGCGATGCAAAACAAATCCTCTCGGTCACACAGGTATAGACAGAATCCAAACACTACGATGTCGAAGCTGCCGTCATCAAATGGCAGTTGCTCAGCGGTCCCCCTTCGGACGTCGATCCCTCGGCTTCGCGCGATCTCAACAGCGCGCTCGGATGGTTCAATTCCGAAACATTCAAACTTTCGGTGGTCCTTCAGCCAGGCTAGGCGTCGACCGTCGCCACAACCGATCTCAAGTACGTTTGTCTGACGAGCCGAATCGATCTGCGGCTCAAGCTCAGCAATCTCTGCCAGCAATGCATCGGACTGCGGTTCGTAATGCGCGTCCGCTCTGCCGGTGTTGCGCTGTAACCAAGCGTCACCCTCTCCTTGCAGAAATGCATCGCGTTGTTTCAAGCCGCACTCTCAAGGACGTTCCGCACATGGGCAATCACATAATCCTGCTGCTCCTGACCCAGCGCAGGGAACAGCGGCAAGGTCAAAGCTTCCCTCCCATAGGTTTCGGATTCGGGATACTGTCCCTCGCGAAAACCCAGGGCGCGGTAATACGGCTGCAGATGAACCGGAGTGTAGTGCACGTTTACTGCGATACCGGCCCGCCTAAGCTCATCAAACACGCGCCTCCGAGTCCCGTCCACGGACCCATTCCTAACTCGTACCACATAGAGGTGAAACGCAGAACAGTTTTCGGATCGCACCAGTGGAGGTTGTAACGGAAAGGACTGCATAGCTGCGGTGTAGCGCTCAGCGAGAGTATTGCGCCGCCTAACATTGTCCCCTAGGCGCTCGAGCTGACTGAGTCCGAGAGCTGCGTGTATGTCGGTCATCCGGTAGTTGAATCCGAGGAGCTGCTGCTCGTAGCACCAGGCAGGCGGCGGCAACTCGGCCGGCAAATTTAAATCACCGCCGCGTACATTTACGAAATTTTCAGCGTCACGCACGATTCCATGACTGCGAAACAGACGCATGCGCGAAGCTAAGCTTTCATCGCGCGTTAGCGCCATTCCACCCTCGCCGCTCGTGATGATCTTCACAGGATGAAAACTGAATACAGCGATGTGTGACCAACGACAACTTCCCGCCGGTTCGCCTTGACGGGAGGCACCAATCGAATGGGACGCGTCCTCAAGAACCTTGAATCCGTATTTCTTTGACAGCTCCCAGATATCCTGCTGGTCGGTCGGCTGACCGGAAAAATGCACGGGAACGAGTACAGCGGGAAGGCGCCCGGCCCGCTTCGCTGCTGCGAGCTTCTCCTCAAGTGCCGGAATGCTTATGTTCCAAGTCGACGAATCGATGTCCACGAAGTCGACGTCGGCACCGCAGTAGCGCGCACAGTTAGCCGAAGCGACGAACGTGTTGGGTACAGTCCAGAGAACATCCCCAGCGCCAAGGCCGAGCGCCAAACAAGCGATGTGCAATGCGGACGTGGCGCTGTTGACAGCAATTGCGTGCGCCGCACCCACGTGCGAAGCGACGGCTTGTTCGAACCGGGGGACAATGGGCCCCTGAGTCAGAAAATCCGAGCGCAGCACGTCCACCACAGCATCAATGTCGGTTTGTGTGACGCTTTGGCGTCCGTACGGAATCATCCGCCTTCCACCACCTGATTTAGATCCACGATCTCCTCAAGATTTAGAAAATGAGGGTTCTTGCCGGAGTGATACTCGAAGCCTGCTTCAACCGCGCTGCCACGCTCTCCCAGCCGATTGACAGCGAAGTCCACGGGCCCTGAAAACTGGATCGTCGGCTTGATAACGTAGTGATCGGCAAACTCAAGCGTTAGATGCGAATCATCAGCTGGGCACATGACCTCGTGAAGCTTTTCCCCTGGACGGATCCCGATGATTCGGTGCGGCAACTGCGGTGCCATCGCGCGGGCGAGGTCCACCACTTTCACAGACGGAATCTTGGGAACAAAAATCTCACCGCCGTGCATACGTGCAAAATTTTTGAGCACGAAATCGACGCCCTGCTGCACCGTAATCCAAAACCGCGTCATCGAGGCGTCAGTGATAGGCAAATGA
>Ga0075522_10004187_pt1 | contig 10364 bp, 4 predicted proteins | sample NGEPerA_FD_74796 | JGI IMG/M metagenome (GOLD analysis project Ga0075522, IMG submission 74796) | Arctic peat soil microbial communities from the Barrow Environmental Observatory site, Barrow, Alaska, USA - NGEE PermafrostL2-A | ecosystem: Environmental > Terrestrial > Soil > Wetlands > Peat ...
GCGCTCCGGCGAAGGCAACTCAACTCATTACGCTTCAACTTCCAGCCGTTCAACCAACGGCTCGATCGCCGCCGATTCCAGAAGTTGGCTCTTTCGGTCAAATATAATCGAAAGCCCTTGTTTCGCCCGACTGGCGGCGACGTATAGCGCATTGCGGCGGGTTTCGGTAATCTTGCCGGGCTCATTTACCCACATGCGTCGGGGATCAATGACGACGACGACATCGAACTCCAGGCCCTTTGTGCCGCTGACCGTTGCCACCATCGCACAATCCGTCTTGCGCAGGACGTCATTGCGGGCACCGCCGATTGCCAAGTGAACGTCGATCAGTGTGTCCGACAGAAGCGTCTCAAGATCGTCACGGAGTTGACGCGATGCGGGCCACTTTCCGTGATAAAGAACCGCGACGGTCGAGTTAGGAATCGTCTCTCGCCAGTGGCGAACCTCTTCCGCGATCGCATCCGCCAAGCCTCGCTGGCCAGGGAGATGCGCCAGGCGTGGCGCGGGTCCTGGGCGATCGGAAGACTTCCACAGGGGCGGCTCACCGTAAAGTCTTTCATGAACCGCCCGGAGAAAGTCTCCGAGCGGCTTGGACTGCCGATAGTTCAAGCCGAAAACGGCCCGCCGCGCCGCCGGCAACTGGAAATCTTCCCATTTCTCAAAATAACCGCGGCTGTTTACCCGTTGCCTGAGATCACCAACCAACGTCATCGTCCCGCTCTGCCCAAGAAGTTGCCGAAGGATGCCAATGTGTATGAGTGCCACATCCTGGGCTTCGTCGACAACCGCGTGTGTTAGTAAGGGGGCAAGGCTGCCAAAAGCTGGTTTCTTCTTCCCTTGCCGAATCATTGCCACATGGCTCGCGAGCCAGGCGGTCAGGGCGTAATCCCCTTCCGAAAGCTGCTGCACATCCTCATGTGTCTGGGCCAACCACTCATCCGTAAGATCTGTTTTAGATACGTCGGGCCGGCTCCCGAATGCTTTCAACGCATCCCTGAACGCGCTCGTCTTGATCATGGCCTCAACGATGCCTCGCCGTTCAAAGAAACCTTGCACAAACCCCACGGTAACCGTGCGAAGATCACGGAGGTTGCGCTCGGCTTTGTCGTGTACACGCCGCGCGGCTTCCAATGCCTGCTGTTCTCGAACGCTTCGCGCTCTATTGGGATTTTCCGCGGGTTCAATTCGGCGTTCTTCATCACGGAACAGCGTATCAAGTTGAACGGATAAGTTTGGAGCGTTGTCCCACGTTATCGACGGTTGCTTTGAATTGCTCACTGACGCTACCCACCGAATGATGCCATCGCGAACACGTTTGATGGAGCCCGCCTCCAGCTTCGCAGTCTGGCGGTCAAACAAGCTCGATTCGCGTGACCAACACTCGCTCACCCAAGCCTTGAATCCGTCCGCATATGCAAGGATCGTCGCCGGATGAAATTTGAAAGCCGTGAGATCTGTCGATTCCTTTGCAGTTCTGCGCCCGCTTAGCACACCCGAATCACGGCAGATTTTCTGGCAAAACTCCGTTAACGTCTGAACGCCAACACCTTCCAGTCCAATCGCCGGATTGCGAATCAACCGTCCCAGATACTCAATCATTTCCTCGTTCATCACGAGAACCCTGACCGAGCCAATGGAGTGGAACGCCGCATCCTTCTTTCGGTCCAGGTCCAACTCTTCCCATTGCTGGTCAATCAGGCAGGGGATGCGCATCAACCCGATGCTGGTCTTTCCGCTGCCGGGCGGCCCCTCGATCAATACCGTGCTGGCAAATGGAAGCTGCATCGCCTGATATTGCGAAGCATCAGCCAACGTGATGATTTCACCGAGGCCAAAGTTCGCGGTCGACTGATACTCCAATTCTGGTTCTTCAGCCGGTAATTCAGCCTTTTGTTTGTCAACCGGCGACAGCTTCCTTTCGTCTGCAAAGAAGTGGTCCCCATCGGGCATCGAATAGGTCGAATTGGTCATCGACGGAAGAATCGTGCCGAATTTTGCTGATTCCAGAATCCGATATTTGACAGACGGGCGACGCGGCGCGGCAAACTCGAATTTGTGGCCCACTCTCTTGTCGCGCACGAGGCCAGTGATCGGCGCTGTCCATGCGATCACGGTCCAATCGTCATCGGTGAGCCATGTCGGAAGGCGATTCTTTGTGATGAGGTAACGCTGCCGTTCCTTGCTTCCATTGCTGAACAGCGTTTCGGTATCCACACGGGAAAAGTAAAGATCGCGATGCACGCCGTAGAGACCAGCATTCTGCTGTTGCTTGTAATCAAAATGAGCTTTCACGGCGGGAAGGGTCGTCCCCTGCATGTCGATGGGAACCGGCGCTTCCATGCTGAAGCCCTTGAGTTCTTCCTTCGCGTGCTGGATCACCTTCACTGCTAGTTCCTTGTCTTCACTGACCTTTTTGCGAAGTTCGTTGAGATTCACTGCCATTGCATTGCTTCCTGGCGAGGATGGCAGCATGAAAAAACGCCGCCCTGACAACCGCTTCAACCCGCTTTACACGCAGTTGCATCTCTGTGTCATCATCATCTTCATCGGATTCTCTCGCGAATCAAACATCAGATCCATCCGATGATCCTGCTCGGCGTCACTGGCGACGACAAGTCCGGTGAGATACCAGCGACGGGGCTTGCTCCATGACCTCAGTCAGCAAGACAAATCGATCGCTTTGCCCCACAAGGTCCAATTTCAGCGCATCAGCCAATCGCCTGCCTACTTCAGCCGCCGTCATGTTCGGGCAGCAATTAATTCAACCAATTATTTTGCGCCCTTCTTTGTCGGAGGTGTTGCCTGTCTACGCTCAAGGGTGAAGGTATTGGTCAACAGCCGTTTAAGTGACACAACCTCGATCTCGTTTCCAATGGCGTTCAGCCCGCTTCTCAGCCGAATATCGCCAATGTTGAATCCGATCCGCTTTTCCCCGTCACCGATGAAAGAGGTCACTTTCCCGACATAGTCGTAGCTATCAGCAACTGGCTCGTTCACTTTCGGCTCCGTATAGTCCCAGCAAACGATCATCTTTGTCATTGAAAACGGATGGTTGAACTCCACGTCTGTCGAGAATGCGTATTTGTATTCGAGATACTCAAGAGAGCTGGCGAGATTGCTCTCGTCTGAGCACGAGACTGCGTCGATACCGAAAGCCTTAAACGTCAGCGGGCGCGGCCAATATTTTCGCATGACGTTTTTCTCGTCCACCAGGTACGCGAACAAGGTAAATAGTGCCCCGACGAAGTTCTCCTCGCCCATGGTCGGTTCAAAAAACCATTTGGTTTCCAGGACGGGAAGGCTCGTGACTCGAAACATCGCGCGCGATGGAAGATCCTCCTTGATCTTCGCCATTATTTTCTGGTAGTTCTCTTCCCGCTGATGGGTTCTTTCTGCCCCGAGCCGCTGCACCAGTTCGCCGAACACAGAACCGCGAGGCCGCTTAAACCTTACCTCAGTAAGAAACAGCTTAACCTTGTCGAGGAAGCTGCCATCTACGAGCAGTTGCATCGAACTCGGAGCTAGGCCATTTCGGCTAGTAATTAGTTCAAACGGCCCGTCGATGATGAAGAGATGATGCTCCGTGTTGTCGCGCAATACATCAAATTCTGCTAACGCATCGCTCTCAAAAAGCGAATTGTACGGGCAAATCTTAACGCCCTGCGCCGCGAGAAATGTCCCCCGTTGCGTGGAAATCGGTATGCCGCAGGCACTGTTTCTTTGTCTACCAAGCTCTCGGTAACTGTCGAGCGCGCGGCGTTTGGCGTCGATTGCCAAGACGAAAGTATATTTCTGTCCGCCATGTTCCACCACGGTCGCGTAACGAGCACAGAACCTCGCGTCTCTCAGTCTGTTAATTTGATTTGGCGAAGCCAATTTTTCGTCGTCAGTCGAAACCGGAAGATAGGGAAAGCCGGGCTTAACTTCTCTCATTTCCCAGCTCCCTGCTTCAGGGCTCATGAATAATTGTAGCTTGGCGGGTTGTGATTTAATGTGTGATGTAACCGCCGACTTATCGACCGATGTAAATCCACTTCCCGCGAAGTCAATCCTGCGAACGTCGCCGTGGGCGGAGTAATAGCGGATATAGTTGTAAAGGTAAGATTTTTCTGTGCTTCCAACCGAGAAATATTTTTCGTAGTCCTGTACTTCAAAGCGTTCGATGATAACCAGTGTGCCTTTGATGAAGACGTTCTTGAAGAACGCGGCATCGAACTGCTTTATCAATGCAATAGTGCGCTCGTCGGGATCGGTGAAGACACTGGATTCGAGGAACTCCCAGGGCTCTGCGGTCTCTTTGGGGGTGAGGTCATATTTTTCGTTCAATGCGGATTTCGGATCATCAACACGAATGTAGCGCCAACGATCCTCGCCTTCGCACCGCGTCAATACAGTCACCCGACCGGATGCGAAACAAAGCTTTGAGCCCTGGCATTTGTAACCGATCCCTTGGCCACGAACTTTAGTAGTTTTCCCGATCGAGAAAAACGCAACATACGGAACCACGCCATGTTTCGCATCTTGTTCGGCTTGCGATAGCCCAACTCCATTATCGAAGAACACTAAGCCAGCGCGCTCAGTATAGGGAAACACGCGGATGTCCGTTGCGCCGGCGTCGTAGGCATTGGAAATCAGTTCCCTCACGACCTCACATGGGTCGCCTCGATTGACGGCGATCTCCTTCATCGTGTGCTGGAAAGACTGCTGAGGGTGGAAGTCAATTCTTGTCTCTGGCATAGTAAGGTTTCCAAGTAAATGCGGGTACGTTACCCGCTCGACGAATCATCGATCCCTGGCAACAGTGGTTGCGCCGGCAATGGTGAACGCAGTTCCCACTTCTCAGCCGTCGGCTTTCCCTTGCGGCCCTTGCCGCTGTTTGGTTTGGCGTCGGCAGCCGCAAGGCCGGTGATGCGCTCCTCCTCCGCTCGTTGCTTGTTCAATTCCAGCAGCCGGGCCAGCACCTCGTCGCGCACTTCGTCGGGCCAGCGGTAACGCCAGGGCTTTTTGCGGCCACGCCCGGGCGCAGGTGTGTTAGTGTCGTCTTCTTCTTCCTCGTAATCCAGCAGGAACTGGCAGTCGGTCGGGATGTCGATCCAGCCGTAGGCGTCGAGAACGGCACGGTCCATCGCCGCGTGCAGCTCGCGCAGCCGCAAGATGTCCGCCGATCGCTCGTTTGGGTCGTGGAAGCGGTTGTAGGTCTTGGTCAGGCCTTCGTTGTTCTGTACCATCAGGGCGGCGCGGAACTCATAGTAGGAGCGTCCGGCCGCTTCCAGACGCGAGTCGGTCTCGAAGTGCTCAGGGAAGGGGAAGGTCTCGAAACAGTCGGAGGGGGTGTAGCGAAGGTCGTCCTTCATGGAGGACCCAAAGAACGATGCCCAACAGTCGTGCGGTCGAGCTTGGAGTACCGAGAACGCCCCTAGTGAATCGAAAGGGAAGACTACAAGGGTCTCGGCAAACATCCTGTTGCACGGCTGGAAGGCTACTGCGTGCCACCCGGAGACGCGTGACCGTACTAGGCAGCGTCGCATTCGTGAGACCGCGTCTTGTAGCGAGACGGCGTAGGTGCCAAATTGCCACCACACCTCACGTCGCCGATCAGCGACGGAGTAGCCACCGATCGCGGATCTGTCAGGGAAAACCTTCTCTTTGACGATTGCAATGAGGTCAGGCCACTGACTGGCTTCATCTAGCGACATTGAACCGAAGCTAATCACATAACGGTGGTGTCGTTGTTCGGGATCTTGATTAACTTCCTCGCCACCGATGTACGGAAACACCCGCTCTGCATTGCGTGGGTCACGGGCGATAAGTTCAGTCATTTTTGAGAGGGGATAGACAGCACCAGTGGATTCTCCGTCACAGAACGTGAATCCTATCCCGTGGATCATATGACCCAGAAAACTGTGGCCGGCATTCGCGCGAAGTGGCACGGGATCAAACTCGGCCTCTGACGCAAACAGGAACGAGTTAATGTTAGACACAGGATCGTCACCAAGAGTCGGCTGAATGCCGGCCGATCCCTTCGACACATGCACTGCGCTAACGACAACTGCAGCCGAGCCGGGCCACTGCACTCGCTTTCGTGCAGCGTAAATACGCCCCCCGTGTTTACATATCCACCCTAGACCAGCGAATCGTGTATCGCCTTGCGCAACAGTGTTTGTTGCGATCAAGCCCATCGTTCCTTGATTTGCGAGACAGTCGAAGCTTTGCCGGAAGAAATGTGCCACTAGGTCCACGGCCTTCCCGCCAGAGTCTGAATGATGCACCTTGAGGAAATCGCGGCCAAACAAGCCTAGGACGGACCAAACGCTCTTGCTCGACAGAAACGGCGGATTTCCCACGATCGCATCAAATCCGCCATTCTTCCGCTCAAACACTTCCGGAAATTCAATCTCCCAATGAAACGTCCTGATCGCCCGTGCCCCGGTCCCGAGCGCCCTCAGCGCATCCCCCGGCCGCAGCATGAGGTTCATCGTCCGCAAGTATTCCGACACCCGTCCGAGCAATTCGTTCCGCCGTTCGATCCGAAGTTTGTCCTTATCGGCCCCGAAGAACGCGGCGATGACGAGATCGCCGAAGAAGCGGACGCCGTCGAGGCGGTCGTCGGCGGCGGCGAGCTTCTGGCGTTTCGTGTCGTGCGGGATATGGTCGCCGGCGGCGAGAATTTCCTGGCGATACCTGGCGGCGTCGCGGACGCGGTCCTGGATGTACTGCTGGCCGAGGACCATCTGCTTGTCTGGCTTCCAATGAAATTCGGAAATCTGTTTGCGAGTAAGTCCGACAAGCGAATCGCCGCACCGAAAATTGTGGTCGAGGAAGGTGAACGGGTGATCCTTGGCGAGCGTGGCGAGCCAGAGCGAGAGCTTGGCCAGATCGACGGCCATGGGGTTGCGGTCGACGCCATAGAGACACCGCTCGGCGACAAGGCGTCGGGCGTGAAGGATTTCATCTTCATCCGGCGGCAGGACGGGAATCTGCTTGTGGTTGTGCCAGGCCTTGACCAACTCATCCGCGAGTTGGCGGCAAACTTCAACGTGAAATGCGCCGGAGCCCATCGCCGGATCGCAGACTTTCAGGTCCAAAATCTGGCTGGGAGTGGGCTTTTCGCCAAGCCGCTGAAGGATGGGGCGCAGCGTTGTTTCGACAATCGGCTGCGTCAGTGATCGCGGCGTGTAATTGCTGCCGCTGCGTCGACGTTCATCGGACGGGATCGGCACCATGCCGCCCTTGGGAATGGGCGACGGCGTGGCGCTGTGCGCGATGCGCCGTTCTAATGCGGCAAGGAGGTCCGGGATGTTGCTGGCCACTTTCAATGCGGTCGCGGCCTCGCCGGTGATTTCCTGATCGGTGTTCGCCTTAATCCACTTCCCCCGCTCCGCCCCTGCTACAAGGAGAAGTTCATCCAGGTCGATCGGGACCGGCGCGCCAAGGCGTACCTTCGGCTTGATGGCAATCGTGACGCCCTTCGCGACGCCGAGACCGAATCCCATGGTCACTTCGTACACACTGCCGATCTGTTCGACATCGAGGGTGCGATAGCTGAGGCGTTCGCCGTCGAGAATGAGCAGGTTGTTCAGGACGCGGAAGATGACGCCATCGGAGACATGTGGGATCCGAATTTCGCCCTCATGACGATCGCGCGGGGTTTTCCATTGGCGGCCTTCGAGGAAGTTGTAGCGATCGGGGTCGAACAGGTAGCCGTGACGAGCCGGAATTTTGAGACCGGCGTGGCTGCCGCCCTGGTAGATCAGGCGAAACAGCGTAAGAAGCTGCGCCCATGCGCCGTAGCGCAGATTCATTGTGTCTGGGTAGCGGCCATCATCGGCGCGAAGTCGCTCGAATAATCCGGTAATCGAGTAGAAGTTCCCGTAGACCGCGTCATTAGAGATAAGGCCACGGTCTTCAGCGAAGAGGATGAAGACGAGCCGCATCAAAACCGTCAACAAGCCGGCGTAGACGTGGTTGGGGTCTTCAACGAGGACATCGTGCAGCAAAGTGCCCTTGGCATGGTCGTTGGCAGCCTGAAACCCTCGGACCAGTTCATAGAGCGAGGCGAGTACCTGTTCGGCCAACTTGGTGGATACGACGTTTTGATACTTTCGGCTGTCGGCCAGGATGGCGGGAAGCCGCTGCTTTTCGCCGAGACTGAATAGCCGTTCCGCGCATAGAAGCATGTGCAGCGCGGCGAAAATCGGCCTGCCGGCCACCTGGGCCATCTCGGCGACGCCGAACGTCATGTATCCGCTGGTTTCGCCACGCGGCGCATAGATCATGCGGATTTGCCGGCCATTGCACAATAATCCCAGTGGAACGCGGGTTTCGCGCAGCAGTCGCTCGAACTTTGCTTGCGGCGACGCCTGCCAATTGCGGCTGTCTGCCGTCACAACCTTGTCCAGATCAATGTCCCGCGACAAGATCTGGATCAGCATCATCCACGGCAGCACGGGATCTTTTGGCTCTAATTCACGCACGACGTGTGTGGGGTGAAGCGTTTCGTGATATTCGGGCAGTATGACTTTCAGGCCGTCAAACCGCGGGTCATTTTCCACAAATGTTTCGAGGTCGGTTGGTCGCCAACCAAGCACGGCCTGACACACTTTCGGAAAGTCACGAATTTCGGGAATCGTCTCATCTTCCTTGTCCGTTGGAAGGCAATCGACGAAACGTTGATGATCGGGGGCGATGTTCCGGTTGATGTGGGCTTGCGCGTTCAGAAGCGCCGGAATGGAAACAACCAGGCCGACCGGCTGGACGTAGCCGAGCCATTCCTGATGCGAGATTGTTTCCGGGTCGCGTGCCATGCTGATTATCCCGTCACCGGCCAGAGATACACCAGACCGACAGGTTCGATGCGGGTTGCCTTCACGTCGTAAAGATCGCGGATGCGGTCGGGCTCAGTGAGAAGTTCCACTTCGATCGCTGCTAGGCGCTTGCTCCAACTCTTGCGGTTGTCATTGAGCTGACGCAACTCGTCCTCAGCGAACGCGAGCTTCATTTGACCGTCAGACTTGTCGTGTTTGGCAATCGTCGCGCCGATGTGCTTTCTTTGAGTTTCAAGAATTTCCCGCATGGCCTTTGCTTCGGCATCGCCGCGATCGTGCAGTTTCTTTTTGGCGTCGGCGGCGTATTCCTCGCCGCGTGTTTGCAGGTGAGGCAATAGTTGTTGAACATCTTGCGGGGCGGTCAATTGCAGGTTGTTCAACACTGTCGAAGTGATGGCGCGGGCGCTGCCGGCATGCAGCGACGTTTCCAGGAGAGCCATCGTTTTGGTTTCTGAGTCGCGGGCGTACGGAGTCAGTGGACCTTTTCGGATTGCCGGGTCGATCCAACGCGCGGTGACGGGGACAAGTTCCTCGTGCAATCGTGCAGCGCCGGACCCGTATAAGCAGAGCCGCCCCATGAGGATCACGCGGGGTATGGCATCGGCTGATTGTGCCAGGCAGGCGCGGGAAAGGTCATGGAGCGCGAATCCCTGCGCGGTGAAGTAACCGAGCAATCGCCGGACGATGCGATGTTCCAGGTGGAGATGGACAACTTCGTCGTCGATGGTATCCGGCGCTTTGAAGACCACCGGGCGAATGGGCGATGTTCGACGCCATTCCCACGGCTTCTGATCGTGAGGCTTGGGGACGCGAAGCGCATCCATGGTGTCTGCCCAAGTGGGATCGGCCCCTTCCCGCTGGTCGAGCGCGGGGAAGCGTGAACGTGGCGGTGCGCCGGCGTTGGCGACTTCCGCGATAGGCTTGAGTGGTTCCGCGCCGACAAGCTGCAAGGCACAGGAAATAGCGGATTGGAAATGCGTGTCATCAAGGCCGATGCTTTTCTTGGAATCGGAAACCAGATTGCGGAGGTTGTCGATCTGGGCGCGAAGCGCCTGCTGCCGCTCGCGGGTGGCTTCCAATTCTTCCATGACGACATGCTTGCGGTCGGGGTCGAGGTCGGCCGTCTCGATCTCCTGCATGAGGGCTGCAACGTTTTCGCGGTGGATTCCCGCGCGCAGGGTTTCGGTGAGCCGGGCGTCGATCACCTGGGCGAGGCTGCCGAGTTCTTTCTTAATGGTCTCTGTCTTGCGGACAAGAACGGCCAGGATGCGGTCTTCGGGGCGCTGTTTGTAGACGAAATAATGGCAGAAAACGTCATCATTAGGTTGCAGCTTGCGGTCGATGCGCCCATTGCGCTGTTCCATGCGGCTGGGATTCCATGGCACGTCGAAGTGAAAGAGATTGAAACAATGAGCCTGAAGATTGAGGCCTTCGCGTGCGGCGTCCGTCGCGATCAAAATGCGGACACGGTGTTTGCCCGGTTGGGCGTTGAACGCCAACTTAATGGCCTCTCGTTTTTTACTAGGCGTGGTCCCACTG
>Ga0075522_10004188_pt1 | contig 10362 bp, 12 predicted proteins | sample NGEPerA_FD_74796 | JGI IMG/M metagenome (GOLD analysis project Ga0075522, IMG submission 74796) | Arctic peat soil microbial communities from the Barrow Environmental Observatory site, Barrow, Alaska, USA - NGEE PermafrostL2-A | ecosystem: Environmental > Terrestrial > Soil > Wetlands > Peat ...
GTACCGCGGCACCGACCTCTATCTCGCGCGCAGCGGATACATGCACCGCCTTGCCGCTCTCCCCACCGGCCTCGGCCAGGGCCTCTACGGCCTCATCGGTTATGAAGCCGGGGAAGTCTGGTCCCCCGAGCAGCGCGCGTTTCTTCGCCAGAACGGAACTGTCGGCCTGGTAGGCAACACGCCCCTTGGCCTCGTAACCTTCGGCGTCTCCGTAGGCGACGCCGGCCACCGCAAAGTTTTCATTACTCTAGGACGCTGGTTCTAAGCTTGCGAAACTATAGGGTCTAAACTTTCCGGAGATTAGGTCCGGGTGCCCCAGGTCTCGCCTTTGAGACCTGGGATTCCACAGAAGTAGACTCATCGCCCACCCGCCACCAAACACCGGGTGCCCCATCCTTGCGACTTCTTTCTGTCGCAAGGGTGGGATACCACAACACTCAACCACCATATTCTTCGGGAACTCTTTCTGTACGACGTTCACCCCGCCGTGTACTCCCCCAGCAGCCGCAGATACAACCGGTAGTCCTCCATCGAAACTGCCGGAGGCGTCTGGTGGTCCACGCTGGGAATAAATCCGCCCGTCTTCATCAACGGAACCAGCCGCTCAAACTCGCCTCGCATAGCCGCCTCGCCAAGGTGCATCACAAGCTTGTTGTAGTGTCCCACCATCCTCAGCGTCCCATACGCATCCCGCAGCACCATCCCGTCCACCTTCGCCTGCCGTTCCAGCGGCAATACGCCTTCAACTCCCACCGATTGAATCCACGGAATCAGCTTCGTACAATCGCCATCCGTATCCATGATGGCCACCGCATTCATCTCCTTCACCCGCTCCAGCAACGGCAGATAATACGGCGTCATGAACTCCTCGCAGATGCGCCGCGACACCATCGGCCCATGGTTATACGACATGTCCTCCGCAATCGTAATGAACGTCGGCACGCAGCTCTCGCGAATCTGTGCCAGCAGCCGCAAATTGAACGCCAGCAGATCCGAGTTGATTCGATGCAGCAACTCCGGCTGATCGTAATAAGCCAGCATCAACTTCTCGAACCCAAGCAGCGTGCGCGGAAACCAGAAGAACCCTTCCAGCGTCGTCCACACCCCCGCCTCGCCTCGCGCCTGTCTGCCTGCCCACGGCCGCATCGTTGCAATCGCCGCACTATGATCCGGATACAGCGAAGGCAAAATGCGCAGGTAGTCGTCCATGTTGGAGACGGTGCCCTCAACATGGTGCTGCACCGCCTCAATCGTCGGCGCGGTAGTCGAGAACCAGAACTGTTTGTAAGGATCGAGCCCGAAGTATTCAGCAATCTCAAACATGTCATTCAATTCCGCCGGCAATCCCTCGCCATGCCAGCGATCGATCGTCATGTCCCACCACATCGCCCATTCCCATTGCGGCAGCCGATCCACAGGCTCAAAGTTCATCACCGCGCGAAACCGCTCCACATGGTTCATCGTGCAAACCTCGCACAATCCTACATCGCAGATGCGGGGGACGTTGTGCCACGGCGCATAGCGCGACAGGCGGCGGCCTCTGCCGAGTACACATCCATGAACCTCTGCCTAAGCACCCAGCATCCCCTGAACGCAACAAGGCCCTCCCCGCGGGGAGGGCCTTGCCGTTGCAACCTGATTCCCGAAAATGCCTACGCGACGACTTCAATCCCCATCGAGCGCGCCGTGCCCTTGATGCTCTTGATCGCCGTCTCCACCGAGGCTGCGTTCAAATCGGGCATCTTCTGCGTGGCGATCTCGCGCACCTGCTTCTCCGTCACCTTGCCGATCTTTTCCTTGTTCGGCGTGCCGGAGCCCTTGGCAATACCGGCAGCCTTCTTCAGCAGAACCGCCGCCGGAGGCGTCTTGGTCACAAAGCTGAAGCTGCGGTCGGCGTAAACCGTGATGACGACTGGAATGACCAGCCCTTCCATCTCCTTGTTCTGCGTGCGCGCGTTGAACTGCTTGCAGAACTCCATAATGTTGACCTGCGCCTGACCCAGAGCGGGTCCGACCGGGGGCGCGGGGGTGGCCTTGGCTGCAACAATCTGCAGCTTCACGTAGCCGGTAATTTTCTTCGGAGGTGCCATTGTGTGTTCCTTCGGAACCAGCTTCTAGCTTCTAGCCTTTAGCTCATAGCTGGTTTTTTCTGATTCAAATTTTGGAGCCGAAATCTCAGCGTTCGCTCGCAACCGGCGGCTGCTAGATGACCGGGCCGGCTAGAAGCTGAAAGCTAATAGCTAGAGACTTCGACTACTCAATCTTTTCGACCTTGCCAAACTCCAGTTCAACCGGTGTCGAGCGTCCGAAGATGGTCACCATGACCTTCAGCGTCTCGCGATCTTCGTTGATCTCATCCACCACGCCGTTGAAGTTGGCGAACGGCCCGTCCGTAATGCGGACTTGCTCGCTCTTTTCAAACTTGATCTTGAGCCGCGGCTTGTCCTTCGCCGTCTCGCTGCGGAAGAGAATCGAACTCACTTCTTCTTCGTTCAGCGCTACCGGCTTGTCGCCCGTGCCCAGAAAACCTGTCACCTTGGGCGTGTCCTTCAACACGTGCCAAAGATGGTTGTCGAGCTCCATCTCCACCAGCACGTAGCCGGGAAGAAACACGCGATCTATCGTGCGCTTCTTGCCGTTGAGGATCTCCGTCACCGGTTCGGTAGGAATCATCACCCGGCCCACCCTGTCGGTCAGCCCAAAAGCCTGAATCCGGCTCTCGATGGACTCCTTCACCTTGCGCTCAAACCCCGAGTAGGCGTGAAGGATGTACCACTTGAAACGCTCGTTCTTCTCCGGCTGTGGCTCTCCCGATGGTTCTTGCGGCTCGCCGGGTTGTTCCAACTCATCTGCCATTCTGCTCTCGCTTCCGGGCTGCACCTGCTACTGCAATCCGCCCAGCTTCACCAGCAACTCGTGGATGCCGATGTTGAAGATCCAGTCCACCACAAAGAAGAACACGCCAAAGATGAACACCGCCACAATCACTACCGACGTCGTCACCTTCACTTCCTTCTGAGAGGGGACAACCACCTTGCGCATCTCTGCGCGGACATCGGACAGAAACCGGGTAAAGTTCGTCCACGTACCCATCGCGTTGCCCGAAAATTCCTGCAGTGCGCCCGGCTCCTGCCGCTTGTTCGGCCGGTCATCAGGATTTGCCATTGCTACCTTCGATGCCATACTTCCAATCCCTCGCGCCTGGCGTTCTTACCCGGCGCTTCCCTTAGAAACAGCTTCCCGCTTCGAGCCGTTAGCTTCTAGCTTCATCCCGGCGAGTTCCAAAGTCCACCTCCCCGATGAGAAAGCTCGCAGCCAACAGCTAAAAGCTGCATTGCAATCTGGCAGGGGCGGAGGGATTCGAACCCCCAAGTTCGGTTTTGGAGACCGACAGTTTAACCGTTGAGCTTACGCCCCTAAAAACAGTTCTCAGTTTTCAGTTGTCAGTTTCCTGCACCCTGCCTTTCGGGCACTTACTGACCACTGACAACTGATCACTGACAACTGCTCTACTTCGTTTCTTTGTGCGGCTGGTGCTTGCGGCAGCGGTTACAAAACTTCTTGAACTCGAGACGGCCGGTGGTCGTCTTCTTGTTCTTCGTCGTCGAGTAATTCCGCTCCTTGCACTCAGTGCACTGCAATGTAACAATTTCCCGCATTTCAAAACCCTTTCCAACTGTCAGCGATCGTTGTCCACTGACCACTGTCCACTGTTCACTGTCTCTACTTCACAATTTCCGCAACCGTGCCCGCGCCCACCGTGCGTCCGCCTTCGCGGATCGCAAACCGAAGGCCCTTTTCCAACGCCACCGGCGTGATCAGCTCCACCTGCAGCGAAACGTTATCGCCCGGCATCACCATCTCCACGCCTTCCGGCAACTCCGCTACGCCCGTCACGTCCGTCGTGCGGAAGTAGAACTGCGGACGGTAGCCCTTGAAGAACGGCGTATGACGGCCGCCTTCTTCCTTGCTCAGCACGTAAACCTCGCCCTTGAAAACCGTGTGAGGCGTAATCGAGCCGGTCTTGGCCAGAACCATGCCGCGCTCCACGTCTTCCTTCGGGATGCCGCGCAGAAGAAGTCCGGCGTTATCGCCCGCCATGCCCTCGTCCAGCTGCTTTTTGAACATTTCAACGCCCGTCACAACCGTCTTGCGCGTCTCGCGGAAACCCACAATCTCGGTCTCCTCGCCAACCTTCACCTTGCCGCGCTCGATACGGCCCGTTACCACCGTGCCGCGTCCGGAGATCGAGAAAATATCTTCGATCGGCATCAGGAAAGGCTTGTCGATCGCCCGATCAGGCCGCGGCACAAACGTATCCACCGCTTCCATCAGCTCGTCGATCTTGGCTTCCCACTGCGGCTCGCCGTTCAGCGCGCCCAGCGCCGATCCGCGAATTACAGGAACATCGTCGCCGGGGAACTGGTACTTCGACAGAAGTTCGCGAACTTCCATCTCCACCAGGTCGATCAGCTCCGTATCCTCAACCGCGTCGCACTTGTTCAAAAACACCAGCACGCAGGGAACGCCCACCTGGCGAGCCAGAAGAACGTGCTCCTTGGTCTGCGGCATCGGGCCGTCGGTCGCCGCAACCACCAGGATGGCGCCGTCCATCTGCGCCGCGCCGGTGATCATGTTCTTGATGTAGTCGGCGTGACCGGGGCAGTCAACGTGCGCATAGTGGCGGTTCTTGGTCTCATACTCAACGTGCGCCGTCGCAATCGTAATGCCGCGCTCCCGCTCTTCCGGCGCGTTATCGATCGAGTCGAAAGAACGGAACTGGTTCTTCGGGTTGTGCTTCTGCAAAACCTTCGTGATCGCCGCAGTCAGCGTCGTCTTGCCGTGATCGATGTGTCCAATCGTCCCCACGTTCACGTGAGGCTTCGTACGATCAAATTTTTCCTTCGCCATACCCTTTCAGTCCCTTCCTTTAGACTTTTTTGTTGCCAACCCGGCCACGCCCATTCGGCATAACTCAGGCATTTCAAAACCCGTCGGTGCCGCCTCAGTAATACGCGTACACCTTCAAGTACCTCTGCCGAAGCTCCAGCGGCACTGCTTCCACCAGCCGCAAGTAGCGCTCCCGCGTCAAACCCTGGTCCGATACTGGCAGCACCTCGTAAAATCCCGGTGCCTCTTTGCCCAGCAATCCGCGCTTCAAAATCTCCTCGTAGTCGCGAATCCTCAGCTTGGCCTTTGCAACACGATTCAGGAAGACTTCCACGTCCCGCCCGTCGAATGCTGCGTCAATCAGCGCGTGAAGCCGCGCAAATCCCCGCTCATCCTGGACCGCTATCGCCGCCTGCTCAAACATCGTTTGCTACCTCTCGCCTCATCAGCCCATCCGCGTTTCAAACCTTGGAGCGGGAGACGGGGATCGAACCCGCGACCAACAGCTTGGAAGGCTGTGACTCTACCACTGAGTTACTCCCGCCTAAAAACAGTGGACTGTCAGCAGTGGTCAGTGAACAGTTCGATTGCTGTCAAGCTACTGTCCACTGTGCACTGCCCACTGTGCACTCGTACTTCTGGAGCTGATGACCGGGTTTGAACCGGTGACCTCTCCCTTACCAAGGGAGTGCTCTACCAACTGAGCTACATCAGCCCTCAAAACCGCAGCTTCCAGCTTTTCAGCTATAAGCTGTCTTTCTCCCCGCCCCGCCGAATCCTCTCCGCTGAGCGAGCTAAAACCGTCCGCAATACCAACCCACCGATGATGATCAGCGGAATCCACCGCATCTCCACCGGCTTGCCCATCACCATGACCTTGCCTGCATCCATGGTGAACCAAACCAGCACGGCCAAAGCCGCGTACAACAAAAGGGCCACCGGATACCGCTTGTCGAGATCAGAGCCGCTTCGCTTCAGGCTCTCCCGATCCGTACCCGTTCGCGCTTCCGGTTGCGACCCTTCGCGCATTCCAGTCCCTCTGATTCGTGGTGCACAGGGGAGGATTCGAACCTCCGTAGCTCCAAGGAGCGGCAGATTTACAGTCTGCTGCCATTAACCGCTCGGCCACCTGTGCCCAACCCGCCTGCCTTCCCTTTTTTGACCCGCTTCAGCGCATTAAGCCCCGCCCGGAAAGTCTCCGGCATTTCGGAGCATGCACCTCAGTGGGATCACCGCGGAGGACAGGCCCGGCGCTCTCAAAATACCTTGCACGCCGGTCAATTTCTTACTGTTCCAGAATCCGTTCTCTGGTTCCTAAAGTGGAGCTGGCGAAGGGATTTGAACCCCCGACCCTCTGATTACAAATCAGATGCTCTACCAGCTGAGCTACGCCAGCCCTTCCCACTGCAGAAAACCAACCGGAAATCCTGAAACTACACCGCACCACGCACAGACACACTCCTACTCTGGACATACTGCGGCACAAAAATCAAGGTTAGCACACCCGCTCATGCGGAGCAAACCCCGAGGCTTACCGATTCGAGCTATTTCTGCGCGCTCGCCGTACCCCGCAACCTCTCTCCCCTCGCTGATTTACCTTGACAGAACGAGAGAAGAAGGCAAACCTGTTTCCAGCCCGATTTCGCTTCGAAGGACGACCTATGACCCACAAGAGACTCCTATGCCTCCTGGCATTTCTTCTGACCGTCGTTGCCGGCGTTGCCGAACGGCCCGCAAGTGCGCAAAATGCCGCACCGCGCAGACCCCGCATCGCTGTCATGGATTTTGACTACGCCACCGTGCATACCTACTCCGCAGCGATCTTTGGCTCCGACGTCGACATAGGCAAGGGCATCGCCGACTTGCTCGTGACCGACCTGGTCAAAGACGGCAGTTTCTCGATCATTGAGCGCAAAGCCCTCGACAAGATCATGGCCGAGCAGAACTTCTCCAACTCCAATCGCGCCGATCCCACCAGCGCCGCCAAACTCGGCAAGCTGCTCGGGGTCGACGCAATCCTGATCGGCAGCATCACCGAGTTCGGCAATGAGACCAAAAAGACCGGCCTGGGCGGTGCCGGCGGCAACTGGGGCGGCTATGGCCTTGGAGGCTTCGGCCATTCCAATTCCAAGGCCAACGTTGGCATCGATGCCCGTCTCGTCAACGTCGATACAGGCGAGATTCTCGCCGTAGCTGAAGGCAAGGGCCAGTCAAGCCGCTCAAGTACCACCATGACCGGCGGCGGCGGCAACTGGCACGGCTTCGGAGCCGGCAATGCCGACTTCGGCAGCAGCGACTTCCAGAACACCATCATCGGCGAAGCCACCAAGCTCGCCGTCGACAAGCTCACTGCGGATTTGGTCACCGACTCCTCCAAGGTCAGCGTCCGCACCATTACCGTCGAGGGACTGGTTGCCTCGGTTGATGGAGGTCAGATCATCCTGAACGTCGGCGCAAGAGCCGGCGTCAAAGTCGGTGACCAGCTTCAGGTCATGCGCGTCGGCAAAGAGATCAAGGACCCAGCCACAGGTGCCGTCATTCGCCGCCTCACTACAAACATCGGCGTCATCAAAGCCACCGACGTCGACGACACATCCGCCGTCTGTTCTCCCGTCTCCGGCACTGAATTCAAAATCGGCGACATGGTCAAATCTGTAACCCAGTAAATCTGCTGCCAAAAGTCAGGATGCCCGCTGCGCTCACGTGCGCAGCGGGCATCTTCCTGTCTGCACTCTTCCCTGCGCGGGGCTTCGCGCATCGTCCGGCCATGAAAAGAGCGCCCCGCATTCCAGTGACATCCCGCACGCGTCTCCCTGCATCGAAACCAACGAACGCGTGACGCCACCCCAGGAGACGATGCCATGCCGGAGAATACCGTCATCCAAAAAGCCCGGAAAGACCTGCGCGAAGGAAAATCTCCCTCCACCGCAGCCGGAGAATTTGTTCATGAAGAAATAGAACACGTGCGTGAGGGAAAACACGGAGCGAGGTCTGCTCGCCAGGCCATCGCGATCGGTCTTAGCAAGGCACGCCGCGCCGGAATTCCGCTCAAGCCGCCCGCGGAAGGCAAAACCAGCCGCACTACCCGCAGCAGGGCGAAGGCCGACTACAAAACGGGCCAGGCCTCTCCCAAAACCAGCGAGGAAGGCACCACAGCGCGCGGCCTGGCGCGGCTCAATGCGATGAAGATGGAGCCCACAAACACCACCAGCCATGCCGCGCTCTCGCGCCATGCAAAGAGCGTGGGTCACAGCAAACAAAGGTAGCAGCGGTCGGGCGGCACGCGCTCTTGACGGCCCGTTTGCCCTCCGCAATTCCCGCCTCCTGCAAGAATCCCCGCGTGGGAATGCGCGTCCGGACGCATCATGGACTCGCTTCCCGCGTCTGCCAGATCGCCTGCAAGCCGGCACCGGCAAGGGTGAGTATGGGCTCCTTCCTTCAAGCTCCTTTGGCAGCTCGAACGTGGGAAGCAACGGAAAGATCTTCTCCGTGAGTGTCACCGAAAAGCGCTCTGTCAAAAGCCCATCGCAAAGTGAGTCGCACGGGTTATCGTCTGCGACCCACGTCCCATTTTTGCGCATTTGTTACTGGCGCGAAGGCGGGAAAATGCGGCCCGAAAACCGCATCTTTCCTTTGCGCGAGCGTAACGTAAGTTCCTGATTGAATCGCTGGCAAGTTTATATCGTCGGATACATAAGCCTTCAGCGCGTTCCCTTTCTTGATGTCAATGTCCTTTCCGTGTTTGATCAGACCAATCGGCCCAAAAAGCACTGTGAGGACAATGGCGCCGGTGGTGCCGCTTTCTCCCTGCTTACCCTTAGTTCCGCGAAGGTGGACCTTAAGGGCCCCGACCTTTAGATAGTTGAGCCGGACATTCAATTCGCCCGCCTTCCCCATCATCCCGGCCTTCTTCGCATTTGTTACCTCGCCCTGCGCTTTCGCGCCGGCTTTTGCGACTACAACGTCCCCGACTTTGAGGTCCTCGGATAAAATGAGCGTAACTTCGTCCCCTTCAGTGGCTGTCTTCGAGCTAATGTCTTCATCAAACACGAGCGGCACATCTGTTCCATCTGTCAAAAGAATCTGCGTCGGAATGCTTGCTGGACTGACGGCCCGATTCTGAGGTGTAGCAGACTGTGGTGGAGCAGCCTCAGGAGGAGTGGTTTGGGGCGGCGCTGTTTGACCAGTTTGCTGCCCATACATTGCGGGAGAACCTTGTGCTATTAAAAGAGACGCAAGGACGACAGGGGTTAGACACTTCTGTAGAAGCATATTCCTCCAGTAAGATAGCTAGATTTTTGTTGGAGGCATCGTACTCTTAATCGTGGACTCCCGTGGTTCATTCTCTGCAATGGGAGCAAACGAAGCAGAGAATTGAAGGCCCCGCGGTTGATCGGATGCTCAAACTAACCCGCAGTGATACGGTAATCGTGACGGCCCCTAATGAACCGACGCACCCGCAGAACGCTCCTCATCGTCGCCGGAGTCCTCCTCCTCCTGACCGTGGCCATCTTCCTGCGCTCCAAGGCGCCGCCAGAGGCCGCCCGCCTCCTCCCTGAGTCCGACGGCATCATCTACTTCAACCTCAAGCCCGTCCGGACCTTCACCCACTTCAAGGATCTGAAGGCACCCGATCGCGAACCCGACTACCAGAAGTTTGTCGACGCTACCGGTATCGACTGGGAGCGAGACCTGGACCAGGTCGCCATCGCTCTCCACCGCATGCCCGACCCCAAGGGTCCCAACGGCCCCGTAGCTTATTCCATGGTGCTGGTGGGCAAGCTAACCGGCAAGCGCCTCAACGCATGGCTTGAAAGCCACGCCGCCTCGCACGAAATTTACGCCGGACACATGATCTACAACATTCCCTCTCAAGACCGCACCGTGCGCGTCACGCAGATCGGATACGACATGGTCGGCGTCTCCAACACGCCCAGCCCTGAGCAGATTCACTCCATGCTCGACCGCCATCGCACCGCCGCTGTGCCCTTTGCCGGCTCCTCTCTGCTGGCCCAGCACTACCACGACGTGCCGCTGCTTTCGCTGGCCTGGGGCGTCGGGCAAATCGGCCTTCCCTTCTCTGAGAGCGGCGCCATCAAAGTCTTCGGCCTGTCGCTGCCGCTGGAGTCGGACTCCACCATCATCGCCAGTCTGCGCTGGGCCGGCTCGCTCCACCTGCGGATCGAAGAAATCGCGCCCAGCGAGGAAAAGGCTGCCAGCCAGGCCGCGGCTCTCGCCACACTGGTTACGCTGGCCCGCGGCTTTACCCTGCCTCTCGGCGAAAACTCAGCCAACAACGGCCTCAAAGAGCTGCTCAAAACCGCCGAAGTCACGCAAAAGCAGGACAGAGTGTTAGTCACAGCCATCCTCTCGCCCGCCTTCCTTGCCAGCCTCAGTGAGGAAAGCAACCCACCCGCTAACCAGATTCCACCTTCCCCTCCTACCCCCTGAACGGCAAACTCCACTTCTACC
>Ga0075522_10004189_pt1 | contig 10359 bp, 10 predicted proteins | sample NGEPerA_FD_74796 | JGI IMG/M metagenome (GOLD analysis project Ga0075522, IMG submission 74796) | Arctic peat soil microbial communities from the Barrow Environmental Observatory site, Barrow, Alaska, USA - NGEE PermafrostL2-A | ecosystem: Environmental > Terrestrial > Soil > Wetlands > Peat ...
ACATAACCGCCTGCGCCGGTGATGCGCTTCACGCATTCGGCGTCCTCGGCTTCACGATGGCCGGCGTAGATTGCCGAACCGTACTGCGTCGGCAATGCGGCCGTGGCGATGATGTCCTTGATGCCGATGGGCATGCCCTGCAACGCCCCGTGTGCGGTGCGGTGCACCCGATCGGCGGTGGCCGCGCATTCGGCGATGTACGCCGGATCGCGATGCGCCCACGCATGGATATCGGCGTCGCTGCCGCGTGCATGCGCGCACAGCCACGCCGCGTACGCCGAAGGTAGCAGGCTGCCGTCGGCGACACGCGCACGCGCCTGCGCCAGAGTCAGCGCGTGCAATGCCGCCCCGGGGCTCATCCGCGCAGGAACAGCGCCGTCAGGTCGTTGAGGAACCGGCGCCCGAGCGGCGTCGCGCATAGCTGCGCGGGACCGGGCTCCATCAGGCCGCGGCGCACCGCTTCGTCGATGGCGCCGGCGACGATCGCCAGCGGCATGCCGGTGCGCTCGGCGAACAGCGGCGTCGGCACGCCGTCGGTGAGCCGCAGCGCGTTGAGCATGAACTCGAATCCGACGTCGTCGCGCGTCACCATCGTCGTCTCCAGCAACGGCGCATGCGCGAGCGCATTTTCCAGGTACTGGCGCGGCTGCTTGTAGCGCACGGCGCGCTCGATGCGGTCGGCGAACGAGATCTTCGAATGCGCGCCGGCGCCGATGCCGAGATAGTCGCCGAAGCGCCAGTAATTGAGGTTATGCGCGCACTCGCGGCGTGGCTTCGCGTAGGCGGATACCTCGTAGCGCACATGGCCGGCGCCCGCGAGACGCTGCGCGACGTGCAACTGGATGTCGTCGGCGAGGTCTTCGTCGGGAAGTGCCGGCGGATGGCGATGGAACAACGTGTTGGGCTCCATCGTCAACTGATAGAACGAAAGATGGTGGGTGTCGAACGCAAGCGCTGCGGCAACGTCCGCTTCGGCCTCGGCCAGCGTCTGCCCGGGCAGCGCGAACATCAGGTCCAGGTTGACGTTGCCGAAAATCATCATCGCCGCTTCGGCGGCGCGACGCGCTTCTCCGGCGTCGTGGACGCGACCGAGCGCCTTCAGCTTTTCGTCGTTGAAACTCTGCACGCCGAGCGACAGGCGATTGACGCCCGCCGCGAAGAAACCGGCGAACTTCTCGCGCTCGAACGTGCCGGGATTGGCTTCCAGCGTCACCTCGGCGTCGGGCGACACAGACAGTCGCGCGCGCACGCCGGCCAGCAGCGAATCGATCGACGCGGCGGAAAAAAGGCTCGGCGTGCCGCCGCCGATGAAGATCGAGTGCACCCTGCGCCCCCACACCGACGGCAGCGCCGACTCGAGATCGGCCATCAATGCGTCGACGTAGAGCGCCTCATCGACCTCGGCCTTCGCTTCATGCGAATTGAAGTCGCAATACGGGCATTTGCGGATGCACCACGGGATGTGCACGTAGAGCGACAGCGGCGGCAGCGCGCGAAAGCGCGGCGCCGTGGCGATCGGCGACAACGCGACCGCGCTCACTGCGTTGCCCGGCTCATCGGCCTTCCCTCATTGGCCTTCCCTCATTGGCCTTCCCTAATTGGCGTTCCATCAAGCGCTGCATCAGCGCGCGCATCGCCTTGCCGCGATGCGAAACCTCGTTTTTCTGCGCGAGCGCCATCTCGGCGCCGGTCAGCCCGGACTGCGCGTCCTCGAAATGCGCGTCGTAGCCGAAACCGCCGCTGCCGCGCGCCACATCGATCACGCGCCCCTGCCAGCGCCCTTCGGCGATCATCGGCTCCGGGTCCGCAGCGTCGTGAACCAGCACGAGTACGCAGTAATAGTGTGCGCGGCGATCGGCGACACCCGCCAGCGCCGCCACCAGCTTCGCGTTGTTGCGCGCATCCGAGCGCGGCTCGCCGGCGTAGCGCGCGCTGATGACGCCGGGAGCGCCCGCCAGCGCATCCACGCAGATACCCGAATCGTCCGCCAGCGCCGGCAGCTTCGCGTGCGCGCTCGCGTGGCGCGCCTTCGCCAGCGCGTTCTCGATGAATGTCGAATACGGCTCGTCGGCGTCGGCAATACCCAGCGCGCCCTGCGCGACGACGTCGATTCCGAGCGGCGACAGCAAGCGCCGGAATTCGCGCAACTTGCCTTCGTTGCCCGATGCCAGCACCAGGCGCGTGATCACATCAGCGCGCGCCGCTGCGCGTCGACGATCACGGCGATCCCGCTCTGCGCGAGTGCCGTCAACGCGTCGAATTCAGCGCGCGAGAACGGCGCGCCTTCGGCGGTCGCCTGGATCTCGACGAAGCCACCCGCTCCCGTCATCACGACGTTCATGTCGGTGTCGCAACCGGAATCCTCGGCGTAGTCGAGATCGAGCAGCGGCACGCCGTCGACGATGCCCACCGACACCGCGCTGACGAAGTCACGCATCGGCGAACCCGTCAGCAGACCTTGCGCGCGGCACCATCCGATGGCATCGGCCACCGCCACGCAGGCGCCGGTGATCGACGCGCAGCGTGTGCCGCCATCCGCCTGCAGCACGTCGCAGTCGATTTTCAGTGTGCGTTCGCCCAATGCGTCGAGATCCACGACAGCACGCAACGAACGGCCGATCAGCCGCTGGATTTCCTGCGTGCGTCCGGACTGCCTGCCTTCGGCCGCCTCGCGGCGCATTCGCGTATTGGTGGCGCGCGGCAGCATCCCGTACTCCGCCGTCAGCCAACCCTGATCCTTGCCCTTGAGAAAGGGCGGCACACCCTCCTCGACGCTGACGGTGCACAGCACGCGCGTGTCGCCGGCCGACACCAGCACCGAGCCTTCCGCGTGCTTCGTGTAGCCGCGAACGATGGAAAGCGGGCGCAGCGCATCGGCGGCGCGGTCGTCAAGGCGGGTTTTCATCCTCGAATTATAACGGTCGCCGCGCGATAAGCCTGCGCGTGCGGCCGCGACTGCGCGACAGGCGCGGCTATTGACGGGGCCGCGGCCTCTGGACGGCCATCGTGTCCGAGGTCGCGCTGTCGTCGAGCGAGTAATTGACCTGCGTGGTGGATATCCTCATCGCATCCATCCCGCGTTGAAATTACCGGGTCTCGTCCGCGATGCTGCGCAGCGTGGACGCAAGATCGCGTCGCGCCGACCAGCCGCTCGCCTGTTGAAACGAAGTCGCGTCGACTTCAAGTGACCCCGTCAGCCGTTCGATGGCATCGCGCCGGCCGAGTGCTGCGCCCGCCAAGCGCAGCAGCGCGACGGGAACATAGGCGAGATTGGCTTTGGTGTGCAGCGCCTCCGCGATGCTGCGCACCAGCTGCGGCGTGGACACGCTGTCGGCATCCGCGACGAAATACGTGCCGGCCGGTGCGGCGATGGCCGCGACACACGCATCGACCAGGTTGTCGAGGCCGAGCAGGCTGCGCCGGTTGTCGATCGCGGCCAGCGGTAGCCACTGGCGGCGCGCGACCGCCTCCCACAGCGTGCGGAAGTTCCCGCGCACGCCGGGACCGTAGACCAGCGGCAGGCGCAGCACGACGGCCGACATCGGTGAGCCGACCGCAATGTCTTGCAACGCGCGCTCGGCTTGCCACTTGCTGCGTGCGTAGGCATCCCGCGGTGCCGGTGCGTCCTCGCTGCGAAACGGCTTTCCAGGCGCCGTTGTTTCGCCATTGACCTTGGCAGTGCTGGCGTGGACGACGCGGCGCACGCCTGCCGCGCGCGCGGCGCGCGCCACGCGCTCGGTCGCGACGACGTTGGCCGCGTCGAACGCGGCTTGCGGATCGGCCGCCGACTCGCGCATCACGTGCGCGCGCGCCGCCAGGTGAAAGACCGTGTCGACGCCAGCCAGCGCTGCGGCGAGCGCGCTTTCGTCGGCGACGGCCAAGTCGCCCAACGTCGCGCGCGTAATGGCGCGCACGTCGACGCCGCGTGCGGCAAGATGCGCGACCAGCGCGCGCCCGATGAATCCGTCGGCGCCGGTGACGGCGACACGCGTCGCGTCAGACCCAGCGCCAGCCATGCTTACGGTAGAAACGGAAGCCGCTCTTGATGAACCAGCCGATGTGGCGCGCGCCCTTGCGCGCAGCCCCTCCGCCGTGATGGATGACCTTCACCGACGGCACGTAGGCGGTACGCGTGATGCGGTTCAGGCGCACCGTCCAGTCGAAGTCCTCGAAATAGAGGAAGAACTTGGGGTCGAAGCCGCCGCTGGCATCGATCGCCTTGCGCCGCACCAGCAGCACCGCGCCGGACATCGCGGGGATGTCGATCACCTCGCGGTCGGGTGCTGCGTCGATGACGTCGCGCATTTCGTAGCGCGCCATCCGCTCGCGGAAAAAAGCGCGGCCGAGTGTCGGCGTGAAACCGCGCAACGCGAGGTCGAGCACCGACGGATAGCGCTTGCACAGGTAGTCGCGCACGCCGTCTGACGTGAACACCTGCGGAGCCAGCGCGCCGATGTCCGGATGCGCGTCGAGCCAGCGCACGCCGGTGGCGAGTGCGTCGCGGTCGAGCTCCACGTCGGGGTTGAGCACCAGGTGATAGTCGGCGCCACTGCCGTGCAACACGAGGTTGTGCGCAGCACCGAAGCCGATGTTCGCGTGGCCGGACAGGCAGATCAACTGCACCTTGGTCTCGGTGAAGCGCGCGCGCGCCATGTTGACCACCGCCTCGGCGTTGTCGCGGTCGCCGCTATTGTCGATCAGCGCGACGTTGACCGTGCGGATGACGCCGCCCGCGCGAGCGATGCCGATCGCCTGCGCCAGCCGGTAGAGCGTGCGGTCGAGCAGCGCACGGTCGGGCCGGAAAGTCACGATGCTGACCTGGAGCGACGACGGGAGCATTGGCGCTGGCCGATGGAGGTGCGTCGGGACGTGTGCAACGCCGTGGCACGTTAGAATCGATCGAGTTTACCAAGTCGGGAGAAAAGCGGCCCATGCACGAGCTTCGCCACGATGCGCAGTCGCTGGTCGCATTCGCCACTTCGCTGCTGCAGCACGCCGGCGTGCGCGACGACATCGCACGCGACGTCGCCGAAGTGCTGGTCGACGCCGACCTGATGGGTCACACGACGCACGGCCTCGCGCTGCTCGCCGCCTACCTCGACCAACTCGCCAACAGCGCGATGCGGCCCTACGGCGAACCGCTCGTCGTCACGCGGCATCCCGCGTCGCAGCTATGGGATGCGCAACGCCTGCCGGGCCCGTGGGTGACACGGCGCGCTTTCGACGCGGCGTCGGCGATGGCCAAGACGCAAGGCACGGCGACGATCGTCATCCGCCGCTCGCACCACATCGCCTGCCTCGCCGCGTACTTGCCCGCGATCACGCAGCGAGGACAGATGGCGCTCGTCTATTGCTCCGATCCGGCCAACCGGAGCGTCGCGCCATACGGCGGCGTGACGCCGGTGTTCACGCCCAATCCGTTCGCGGCGGGCATCCCGACTTCACGCGATCCCATCCTGCTCGACATTTCGGCGAGCTACACGACCAACGGGCTCACCGGCCGGCTGCACCAGACGGGAGGCAAGTTGCCGCACCCGTGGCTGCAGGACGCCGACGGCAATGCCACCGACGATCCTGCCGTGCTGTTCGACGAGCGCAAGGGCACGCTGCTGCCGCTGGGCGGTCACGACGCCGGCCACAAGGGATTCGCGCTCGCGCTGCTGGTCGAAGCGTTGACCGCCGGCTTGGCCGGCATGGGCCGCGCCGATCCCAACGAAGGCTGGGGCGCGACGGTGCTGGTGCAGGTGATCGAGCCCGCCGCGTTCGGCGGCGCCGATGCGATGCGGCGGCAGATGGATTTCATCGTCGACGCCTGCCACGACGCGACGCCGCGCGAGCCCGGCACACCCGTGCGCCTTCCCGGCGAGCGCGCGCTGAAGTTGATGCGCGAGCAGCGCGCGAACGGCGTGCTGCTGCATGCGGACATCATGCCTTCGCTGGCGTCGTGGGCGCACAAGCTCGGCGTCGACGCTCCGCGTGGATCAGTGGCGAACGCGGGCCGTTAGCAGTGATTTCTACGAGCGTCGCTCAGCGAACTGAAACAAGGGCCCGACAGGTGTTTGTTTGTTGAGGCTGTGTGAGGGCCTGTCCTCGGTAACGCAGCCAAGCTTGTGTGTAACATGCAAACACGCATCCGCGGCCAGCATTGGCTGAACAGATAGGCCAAAAATGATACGTTCCACGTTATCCGTATGTATTAAATTGCTTTTGTGGGCTTCCGCCACGATTACTGGCACGTGCTCCGCGCAAATGTTCATCAGTTTTTGGTCGGGCCAAATCTTGGCTGGCGGTCCCGCTATCGTTTACATCACCGATCAACTTCCATCGGCGCTCGCCGCGGCCCCGCAAATTGTGATCGAGCGAAGCGGCAATACGTTTAAGGTCTGCATCAATCGTGTACTGACGGGAACCGGCGATTCGGTTTCGGCCACGGTGCAAGTTCAACCGGCGAGCTTGCCCGAGGGAGACTACAAAGTCGAATATCTCGAGTCGAATGCCGAAATGGGACAAACGCAACCTGCGTGTGCCGTCAAGTTGACCACCGATTTCGTTGTCGTGGCCACGACATATGAACGAACTCTGATCGAGTTCTACAACGCGCAGCTCGATCATTATTTCATGACGGCCGATTCCTACGAGCAATATGTTTTGGATAGCGGCATCATTCCTGGGTGGGCTCGTACCTCTCATCAATACGCCGCCACGTTCGATCCAAGCACACCTTCACCGGCTCTTGCTCCGGTATGCCGCTTCTACGGATTGCCACAGGCAGGCATCAATTCTCATTTTTTCTCCGCGATCCGGAGCGACTGCCAAATAGTCATCGACACTTGGCCGAACGCCTGGGAACTGGAGACCTGGAACGCGTTCGACGCCGTTCCATTGCAGCCTGATGGCAATTGTCCAGGGCCATTGGTTCAATTTACGCGTATGTATAACAATAAGCCGGACGCAAACCACCGATATCTCACGCGTCGAATCGAAATCGACGCCATGAAGGCCCTTGGTTGGATCGAGGAAGGACCCGTATGGTGTGTTCAGGGATCCACAATATAGAACGGAGGCATTGGCGAACCTGACCGTCTTGGTAGTTCTCACATTTTTTTGAGAGCTCCGCCCGCCTTATTGATTGGGATGCCCCACTAGATCTGGACGCCGGTAGAGAGGTTAATGATGAAGGCTCCGCCAACTGCTACGACGATTTTTCTGTTCTGCGTCTCGGCGCTGCTGGTGACTTCCGAAGCAGTGCGTGCAGACGAATTCGCGACTCCGGTGTGCAAAGCGGCGTCGGGTACATGTTTCCAATACAACCCGCTGGTGCCGAATTCGGCCACCAGTACCGTGGCTACAGCGCTGATCTATTCGGGCTTTCCGAGGGTGGCGCGTGTTCCCAACCCGGTGATCGAAATCGAAGGCAACGATATTCGCGTAAGCGGAACGTTCGTGCACTGCAGCGACTGTTTCGACTTGGGCGACCCACCGCCGGTTCTTTTCCAGATGGCGCTGCCGCAACTGGCTGCAGGCACTTATACCCTCGAACTTCGGCTGACGCCCGACCCCAACTTCACGCCGTTACCCGCCGTTGACACGGGCAATGGGCTTGTGATCGCAGGCGTACTCATGACGACGACCTTTACCGTTGTCGCAGGGAACGCGGACGCTGAGGAGACGGTCGTCGAGTACCACGACCCGACCTCGGATCACTACTTCATGACGCCACTCGCCAATGAAATCGCATTGCTCGATGCAAGGCAGCCGCCGTTTTCGAATTGGGTGCGCACCGGCTTCTCGTTCAATGCCTACGTGAATGCCACCGCGCCATCCGGCACTGCTCCGATATGCCGCTTTTTCAATGACTCGTTTGGGGATGGCAAAAGCTCGCATTTCTATGCCGCCCAAGGTCTGGGCTGCGAAGAAACACAGCAATTATTTCCGGATTGGCAACTCGAGAGTCCGGCTTTGTTCAATGCGGCCATTCCATCGACGGCGGGATCGTGTCCGGCAGGGATGGTCCCCGTCTACCGCCTATATAACAATGGCATGGGCGGAGCCCCGAACCATCGGTTTCTGACCGACTCGAGCGAGCGGCAGAAAATGATTGCCCAGGGGTGGATTCCGGAAGGCTATGGCGTCGGCGTCGGGATGTGTTCGCCGCAGTAGTCTTGGTGGGTTACGTGGATCGGGAGATGGAACAGCAGGGAACGACTAGCGCGCGGCCTCGCCGATGACGACGCGCCAGTGGCCGGACAAGTCGCGCAAGCGGCGGATGCCGGCAAAACCGTGTTGCGCGAACAACGCGCGCACGGCGGATGACTGGTCGTAACCGTGCTCGACCGCCAGCACGCCGCGCGGCAGCAGATGCGCGGATGCCGCGGCGATGATCGCGCGCAACGCATTCAGGCCGTCGCCGCCGGGTGTCAGCGCGCTGCGCGGCTCGTAGCGCAGGTCGCCGTCGGAAAGATGCGGGTCGTCGGCGGCGATGTATGGCGGATTGGCGACGATCGCATCGAAGCGCTCTGCATCCAGCGCGTCGAACCAGCTCGAAAGCGCGAAGCGCACGTTGCCGATGCCGAGCGCCTGAGCATTGCCGCGGGCGACGTCGAGTGCCGCGCGGTCGATGTCCACCGCCAGCATATCGACGCGCGGCCGTGCGTGGGCGATCGCAAGCGCGATCGCGCCAGAGCCGGTGCCGAGGTCGAGGACGCGTGACGGCGCGTCCTCGGCGATTGCCGTTAGCAGCGCGTCCACCAGCGTCTCGGTCTCGGGACGCGGGATGAGAACGTCGGGTGTCACATGCAACTCGAGGCTGTGGAATTCGCGCCGGCCGGTTAGATAGGCGATCGGCTCGCCGTCACGTCTTCGTTTTGCTGCAGCAAAAAATATCGTCATCTCTTGCTGTGGCAAAACATCGGTTGCATGCGCGACCAGCCATGCGCGATCCCTGCCGACCACGTGCGCCAACAACGCGTTCGCGTCGATCGGCGCCAGTCCGGATTGCACGAGCGCCTGCCGTACCGTCAGCAGGTCAGCCACGACTCACCGTCCCTGCGCCGTCATTCCCTCGCAAGCAACGCAACGCGTCATTCCCGCGGAAGCGGGAATCCAGTGTCGTTGTCTTGCCGCGGGCGTAAGCCGCTGGATTCCCGCTTTCGCGGGAATGACGATGCCCGGGCTGCTCCGGCTCGAACTCCCACGTCAGTGCGTCGGTGATCTCGTCGGTCAGCGCGTCGGTGATCTCGTCGACTGGATTCCCGCTTTCGCGGGAATGACGACGGCCGGCCTCACACATCGTCGGCGCCGATGGTCGCGAGCTGCTCCGCCTCGAACTCCTGCGTCAGCGCGTCGGTGATTTCGTCGAGGTCACCGTCCATGATGTCGGCGATCTTGTACAGCGTCAGGTTGATGCGGTGATCGGTGACGCGCCCCTGCGGAAAATTGTACGTGCGTATGCGCTCGCTGCGGTCGCCGCTGCCGACGAGGCTCTTGCGCTCGGCCGCCTCCTTCTGCTGGCGCTCGCGGCGCTCCTTGTCGTGCAGCCGCGACGCCAGCACGCTCATCGCACGCTCGCGGTTGCGATGCTGCGAGCGGTCATCCTGGCACTCGACGACGAGGCCCGTGGGCAGGTGCGTGATGCGCACCGCCGAATCGGTCTTGTTGACGTGCTGGCCGCCGGCGCCCGACGCGCGGAACGTGTCGATGCGCAAGTCGGCCGGATTGATCTTGACGTCGACCTGCGCTTCCGCTTCCGGCATCACCGCCACCGTGCACGCGGACGTGTGGATGCGTCCCTGCGCCTCGGTCTGCGGCACGCGCTGCACGCGATGGCCCCCCGATTCGAACTTGAGCTTCGCGTACACGTTGTTTCCGATGATCCGCGCGATCACTTCCCGGTAGCCGCCCAGGTCGCTCGCGGACTCGGAAACGATCTCCACCTTGAAGCCATGGCGCTCGGCGTAACGCACGTACATCCGCAAAAGGTCGGCGGCGAACAGCGCCGACTCGTCCCCACCGGTGCCCGCGCGCACTTCGACGAATACGTTGCGCGCGTCGTCCTCGTCCTTGGGCAGCAACGCCGCCTGCACCCCGCGCGTCAGCGCTTCCATTCGCGCGCACGCCGCGGCGCGCTCGTCGTCGGCGAACGCCTTCATCGACGCGTCGCGCCCGAGCTCGTCGGCGGCGGCGAAGTCCCCTTCCGCGCGGCGATACTCGGCGTACAGCGTGACCACCGGATCGATGTCTGCGCGCTCCTTCGACAGCGCGCGCAGGCGATTGCCGTCGTTCGCCGTTTCCGGCGCGGCGAGCAGCGCGTCGATTTCGGCGAGGCGCGCGTCGAGCTGTTCGAGCTTGCTGCGTAGCGAG